>MKWU01000377.1_pt1 | contig 85296 bp, 64 predicted proteins | sample 809101 | NCBI WGS metagenome assembly MKWU01 (sample SAMN05860141, study PRJNA318959) | sponge metagenome | host: Aplysina aerophoba | place: Slovenia: Piran, Adriatic Sea, Gulf of Piran | collected 2013-05-07 | reverse complement strand
AACTGGACGGCCTCGGCACTTCGAACTTCAGGCTTTTCGTTGCTCAATAGCCCTGCCCGCACGCGCCCCTGTGAACGCTTCACCTGCCGCCTCACGACGACCGGCGCATCACTCGGGGTGGAAGTGAACGGTTACTCCTTTCTTCCTGCCGGACTCTCACCGGCTGTCCTGCCAAAGTTGGCCTGTCGCACCCAGTTAGCCTGGCGCACCCTTGCCTTCCTCCCACACCTTGAACGTGCTGCGGTTCCCCTCGGGTTCCACGCCGAACACCACCTGCACGTCCGGCTGCAGCCACACCCGGTTGTCGCCCCGCACGTAGTACACCACCAACTCCATCGCCACGAGCACGTCAGCGCGGTCTCGGAAGTGGTGGTCCAAAGCCGTCGCAGCCTGCCGCACCGCCTCGCCGTGCGCGACGCTCTGCGCGATCCAGTGCCCTTCCGGGTACTCCACAGCAGCGGGCTCCTGCCCATCAGCTGCAGCTGCTGGTGAGGTCTGGGCGGGCACTTCCGCTTCTGTGCTGGGTGGAAACGAGATGGCCAACCCCAACGCGCACGAACACGCTTCCCTCGTAGCATACAGGCTCCCTCCCGGGTGGCGCGCCGCGCGGCGCCGGAACCGCTGCGGGCTCTGCCTTGGTCGGCGGCTCCCCCTCGCGCATCTCGCGAGCAATCCGCTGGACCGTCCGCAGCGACACGCGCAGTTGCTGCGCGACGCGCTCTTGCGGTAGCTGGGCTGTCAGCAACAGACTCACGTCGCGTCTCTTCCTCTCGTCAAACATCGTGTCCCCGCTTTCCTGGAAGCACAAACGCCGTCCCGGTGTAAGAGAAGACAGATCAGACCGCAGAGATTTCAGGTCACCCGGACCCGCCAGACCTTCCGGAGCTAACACATTCGGGGCATTGGGTGTTCTGGAGAGACGGTTCCTATGGCTGTTCACCCGCGCGGATGATTACGATTGTGTCCGAAGTGTGCGAAACACGCTAGGCCCCCACCCATACCGTTGCCACCAGCCGGAATTCGACGGGAGTCCGCGACTGCCTCCGAGACACCGGCTTGCATCGCGGACACTATATAATCCCTACTCTGGCTGACGCCATGGCCGGCAAGTTGATCGTTCAGTACAGCAAGACTCTGCCTGACGCCATCTGTCCTCGTTACGCTCACGGGCCCTCCGAGGACGCCGGGATGGACCTCTTCGCTGCAGAAGGAGCAGAGTTGAAGCCAGGCGAGTGGAAGAGCGTGCGGACCGGCATCAGCGTTGAGATGCCTCCTGGCTACGAAGGCCAGGTCCGACCGCGGAGCGGATTGGCCAGGCGCCACGGGCTGACTTTGCTTAATAGCCCCGGCACGATCGATCCGGGCTACCGGGGCGAGATTCAGGTCACGCTGATCAACTTCGGACCTGAAACCTACCAAGTCCGCGCCGGAGACCGGATTGCCCAGCTGGTCGTGAGCACCTACGCGAGCGTCCAATGGGAATTGTCCGAAAAGCTCGCGGAAAGTGAGCGAGGGACACGCGGTTTCGGGTCGACCGGCCGCTGAGCGGTCTGCGCCTCGTCCTGCGTTCGGCTTCACTGCCGGTACAGGAATTCGTTCAGGTTGAAGAGCGTTTGGCTGAGATCGACGAGGCCCGTTGGCGTCGTTCCGACAAATTCGAGCGCCTTCGAACGCTCGCTCGCAGTAGGTTTCCTCGACAATGCCAGCTCGAACGCCCTGTCGACCTGAGCGCCTGGGGCGTGGCCCGCCTCGACCGCGACGCGCTGCGCGAAGTGCTTGGACTGGAGCAGAACCTCCGCATTGTTCATCAGCAGGAGCGCCTGCGGCGCCACGGTGGAGCGGGTGCGCTGGCTGCAGGACGAAACCATGTCGGGCTGGTCGAAGGCCTCGAACATCGGGTACCGAATCGAGCGCTTCGAAAAGACGTAGACGCTTCGCCGCCAGCTGTCCGGATCGCCGATTGCCAGCCCCCGCCAGGTTCGGTTCGTGCTGGACTGGAACAGCGAAGGATTGATGAAGGGCCGCACTGCGGGGCCTCCCAGCGCGCGGTTCAGCGTGCCGGCCACGGCCATGATCTGATCTCGGATGGTTTCGACTTCGTGTCTGTTCCGGCTTTGCCTCCAGAAGTACTTGTTCGTGCCGTCCTTGGCGAGGTTTTCCGGATTGTCCAAACTCGCTCTGCGATAGGCATCGGAGGTCAGCATCAACCGGTGCATGTGCTTCACCGACCATCCTGAGTCGACGAATTTGACAGCCAGCCAGTCCAGCAGCTCCGGATGCGACGGGAGCATCCCTGTCTGGCCGAAGTTGCTGGGAGTGCGTACGATGCCCTCTCCGAAGTGGTGCTGCCAGATGCGATTAACCATGACGCGGGCCGTCAGCGGATTGTCTTTCGAAGCGATCCATTCAGCGAAGTGCCTTCTCCTCCAGCTCGTCTTTGCCTCCGCCGGAGGTTGGGAGAAACGAGGCTCCGCCCGGGCGGCCACGGTCAGCACGCCGGGGCTCATAACGGATCCCTTGGTGCCCGTATCGCCCCGATGGAGGAAGTACGAAGGCAGCGGATCGCGACCCTCTTCGGTGATGGTTCGCGCGGTTGGATACAGCTTCGGCCGACTGGCGTCCAGCTCCTTGATACCCGCCTCGATCTCCTTGAGTTCAGCGAGATCCTGTGCCGACATCCTCGCCAGGATGTCGGTGCGCTTGATCTGATTGTAGAGCGCTTTGACCTGTCGGGCGTTGAGGCGCTGCCCGGCGTTCCGCTCCTCCTCGGGTGTTTCCCATGCCGTCCGGTAGTACGACGGGTACGTGTCGAGTTCGGCTTGGAAGAGAAATTCCCGGTGGGGCTTCTCTAGTTCCGTGATGCGCTTCCTAAGCGGCTTTTGCTGTTGCTGAATCTCCTCTAGCGCTGCCTCGTGACGGGCGACCTCTTCGGCACTGACCAAGGGATAGTCGATCTCTTTCGTGGAGAAGAACACTGCCTGCATCTGGTAGTAGTCCTTCTGGGGGATGGGATCGAACTTGTGGTTGTGGCAGCGCGCGCATTGCACTGTCATCGCCAGGAATGTCTGCGAGGTCGTCGCGACATTGTCGTCGAGCTCGTCCATGCGTGTACGCTCGTCCTTGATGTTGTTGTCCAACACCATTCGCAGGTACCCGGTCGCGATGTTCGCCTCCACAGAGTCGGGGTTGACCTCATCTCCTGCAATCTGCTCGATGATGAACTGGTCGTAGGGCTTGTCGTTGTTGAACGCGTCGATCACGTAGTCGCGGTAGCGCCACATCGTCGGCCAGTCGAAGTCCCGTTCGTATCCGCCCGAGTCCGCGTAGTGGACCAAATCCAGCCAGTGACGGCCCCATCGCTCGCCATAATGCGGAGACTCCAGCAGGCGGTCCACCAAGGCCTCCCATGCGTTCTCCGAGTCGTCGTTGAGGAACGCCTCGGTTTCTTCGGGTGTGGGGGGCAACCCGATCAGATTCAGGTACACGCGCCGAATCAAGGTCCGCTTGTCGGCAGAGCCATTTTTCTGGAGTCCCTGCTCCTCCAACTTCCTGTCCAGGAACGCGTCGATCGCGTTGCGGTCGCTGGTCCCCGGAACGGCGGGACGCTCTGGCGGGACAAATGCCCACCAAGCGCGTTCCTCGTCAGTGATCGGACGCTCCTCCAGTTTGCGGAGCGCCTCCAGGCGCTCGGCCTCCTCGTCCGACACTGCGGATTTAGGCATGGGTGCGCCGGAGAGAATCCATTTCCGCAAGATCTCGATCTTCTCCTTGGCAAGCTTGCCTGTCGGGGGCATGAACGGCTTGACCTGGTGGTTGACGAGCTTCCAGAGCCAGCTTCGGCCGAGGCTCGCTGCCGTCACGGCGGCGCCACGTTCGCCGCCCAGCAGAATCTTCTCCCGGGTGCGCAGGTCAAGGCCGGACTGCTGGATGGCAGCCCCGTGGCACACCTGGCAGTTCTCCTTGAGTATGGAGTTGGCCTGCTCCGCAAGATCGGCTGCACCGGCCAGCAGCGGAATCCAAACGATTCCGACCAGAATTCGCAGTCCCATACCTCAGTCCATTGTCATCGCTGCCGCTGGTTCGTGCAACAGTCGCTGTCTGCCCGTGCGGCCGGTCGACCCAACCTGGCGGGCGCGACCGTATACTTGAAGGCGGAACGTCAGGCAGTGCCACGGGCCTACTTCGATCACAATGCCACTACTCCCGTGGACAACCGCGTTCTGGACGCTATGCTTCCGTACTACCGCCATGTGTACGGTAACGCATCGAGCGTGCACGGATTCGGTCAGTCAGCCCGGCAAGGGGTGGAGAGAGCACGGCGCCAGGTGGCCGAAGAGCTTGGATGCGCCGCCCGCGACCTAGTGTTCACGAGTGGGGGGACGGAATCCGACAACTTGGCCGTGTTCGGGACGGTGCGAGGTGCGAGGGGAAGGAATCCGCATGTGATCACCAGCCGGATCGAGCATCCGGCAGTACTGAACGCTTGCCAGCAACTCGAGCGCGAGGGCGTCGACGTGACCTATCTTGACGTCAGACCCGACGGTGTCGTGGCTCCCTCCGCGGTCAAGGCTGCGTTGCGGCACGAAACGGCATTGGTTACGGTGATGCACGCGAGCAACGAGGTCGGCACGCTACAGCCGATCCGCGAGATCGGAGCCATTACTCGCGAGGCTGGCGTGCTCTTCCATGTTGACGGCGTCCAGAGCTTCGGGAAGGTTCCGACGGATGTGAACGATCTCGGTGTCGATCTCTTCAGCTTGAGCGCCCACAAGATCTATGGGCCCAAGGGAGCAGGGGCGCTGTTCGTCCGCAGAGGCGTTCAGCTCGAAAAGGTGCAGTACGGCGGAAAGCACGAGAGGGATCGGAGGCCTGGGACGGAGAATGTTCCCGGCATTGTCGGGCTTGGAACAGCAGCGCACTTGGCTGGTTCCGACCGCGAGGCTGAGGCCCAGCGGGTCGGGCGGTTGCGGAACCGCCTGGAGGAGGGCGTGCTTCGCAGCGTACCGGAATCCCATCTCAATTGCGCGAGCGCGGATCGATTGCCAAACACGTCGAGCATTCGGTTTGACCACGTGGAGTCTGAACCGCTCCTGATCTCCTTGGACTTGCAGGGTTTTGCGGTGTCCAGCGGTTCGGCGTGCTCAAGCGGTGCGGCCGAGCCATCCCATGTCCTATCGGCAGTTGGACTGAGCCGTGAACAGGCGAAGTCGACGCTGCGATTCTCACTGGGACGTCAGACCGATGCGGAGCAAGTGGACTCGTTGCTGGCTCTGCTGCCCGGGATTGTCGCCCGGTTGCGAGCCCTTTCACCGGCTTGGGCCGGGCCCGCCTGAGACGGCAAGAGTCGTCGTACACTGGATTGCAGGACTGAAATGGGTTTAGACGGGATCATGTCAAGCTCGCTGATGCTTACCCTCGCTTTGGCAGCCGGCATTGCAATGCAGGCTGCAAATGTCACGGAGCCTCCGATCAAGGAACTCAAGGATTTCGCCTTCAGCCAGCAGCCCGAGACCGCCAGGAGTTTGTTCGAGGCCGCCCGTCCCAAGGATCGGCCGCTTGGTGCGGAATGGCTTGCAGCGATGTCGTGGGTCGCTCGGGCGGGCGCGATTGCAGGCGACTGGGACATGGCCGCGGACTACGCCGAGGAGACCCTCAAGGGTTGCGAGAGGCTCCTGAACCAGAAGGCGCTTGACATGGATCCGAACGCGCCCTTTCCGATTGCCTTGGGTGCGGCCATCGAAACGCTGGCGAAGTTCTACGACGCCAAGGGCGACCGCGGCCAGGCCGTTGGGTTTCTGCGCGACCAGGGGACGAGATTCGCCGGCACGTCTGTCGAGACCCGGCTCAACAAGAACCTCTTGCTGCTGGACCTCGCGGGCAAGCCAATGCCCAAGCTCGATGCCAGCCAGCCCCTCGGTACTGTGAGGCTCGATTCCGTCGACCTGAAGGGCAAGGTGGCCCTGTTTTTCTTCTGGGCGCACTGGTGCTCAGACTGCCGCGAGCAAAAGCCGATTCTTGCCGAGTTGCAGCGCCGATACGCTGGCCGAGGGCTTGTGATTGTGGCTCCGACGCGACTGTACGGATATGTTCGAGACGGGCTGGATGCCGGACCTGTCGAAGAGCAGGCGTACATCGTGGCTGAGCATGTTCGCGAGAATCCCTTGCTCAGTGCTGTACCGGTGCCGCTTAGCGGCAAGAATTTCGTTGATTTCGGCGTCAGCACAACGCCGACGTTGGTGCTGGTGGATCGCGAAGGGATTGTCAGCCTGTATCACCCGGGCAACGTCAGTGGGGAGGAACTCGCTGAGCGGATCGAAGAGTTGCTCTAGCGAGAACGATCGGCCCGAGGCATCCGCGCGTCTTGCGGGCAGATCGCACCGCATTGAACGAGACCGCCTCGGCCTACCTCCGGATCAGGGCTGGACGGTGTGCAGAAGTGGCATGCCGCGCAAGCCGAGTCTCAGATTCTCCACCGACATCTCGGCCATCTTGTCGCGGGTCTCAAGCGTCGCGCTGCCTAGGTGCGGGAGGACCGTGACGTTGTCTAAGCCGAGCAAAGGATGGTCGCGAGGGAGGGGCTCAGGATCGGTCACGTCTAGGGCCGCGCTCTCGATCTCCCCGTCGCGAAGCGCTTCGTAAAGGGCCTGAGTGTCGACGACCGGCCCCCTCGCAATGTTGACAAGCGTTGCCGTAGGCTTCATTTTCCGCAACGCTGCGGCGTCGATCAGGTGGTGGGTCTCGTCCGTAAGCGGGCACGTCAGCACGACATAGTCGGAACGCTTGAGCAGATCGTCCAAGGACACGTACTCAACCCCCAGTTTCTCCTCGTCTCGCATTCTCCGGCGTCGGTTGCGGTACAAAACCTGCATGTCGAAGCCCCGTGCCCGCCGGGCAACCTGACGCCCGATGCTGCCAAGCCCCACGATCCCCAGCGTGCTCGAATGCACCTCGCGCCCGAGCATGTAGCCCGGGTCGTAGCGGAGGAAGCTGTCCGAGCGCGCGTACCGGTCCCCCTCGACTACACGCCTTGCGGCTGCCAGCAGCAGGGCAAACGCCGCGTCTGCCGTCGCGCCGTCCAGGGTGTGTGGCGTGTTGCCGACGGGAATCCCGCGATCAGCGGCGTCTCGGACGATGATGTGGTCCACTCCGACTCCGTAGTTGCTGATCACCCGGACCCCGGGGAGTTTGTCCAGCATGGCTCCGTCAAGATGCGGGTGTCCGTAGGTGTAAATGCCATCGATGGTCTCATCGGAGCCATTGAGGGCGACATGCCAAGGCAGGAACTCGATCTGGTCGCCCGCGAGTTGGATCACTGTGGGGTCGAGTGGGCCGTCGGCAATGACTGCGAATCTCGGCACGTCAGAGCGCTATTGTAGACCGTGCGGAAAGTTGCCCGCGCCTCAACTCAGCTCCAGGGCGAGGGCGCTCCTCCGCAGGATAGATTGACCATCCGGCTCGAGTCCGCAAGGTGAATTGCGGTCTCCCTGATGGACTTCCGGATGCGACCGCCGGCCGTCGCTACAACTTGGTCCAACATGTGACGCCGCCGACCTCGACTTCGGCGACGCGCCGCTTAAGTGCCATGTATGTCAAATGAGACAGAGATTCGGCCATCGCAAACCGGCGGTCGAACAGGCTCCGATCCTCTCCCCACACGGCACCGGCAATCTCGAACGCGTCCATGGGCTTGTCCCCCAGCACGTCGACGATGGAGTCGCATCGGCGTCCATGGTGAAGCTTGGTGTTGTCGATCCACTCCCGGTGCCCCTTGAACGGCCGACCATGTGACGGGACGACTTTTCCGGCGTCCAGTGCGCGCAACTTGTCCAGCGTCACGAGATACTCTCCAAGCGGGTTGTCCCGATAGAACCAATGCACTCCGATGTTGGGCGTGACACGCGGCAGGATCGCGTCCGTCGAGAACAGCACGCGCTGCTCGGGCCAATAGAAGCAAAGCTGGCCAGGGGAATGTCCCGGGGCCGCGATGGCTTCCAGCGTCCCTCCAAGGAACCTGATCTGCTCTCCCTCTTCAATTGTGCCGTCCACCACCAGGCGTTCGGCGAGGTCGGATCCCGCCGCGGCTTGCTCGCGCAAGGCGTCGACCTGCGGTGCGGGCATGCCGTGCTGCCGCAGAAACGCCGCGGCCTCGGCAAAGAACTTGCGATCTGGACCTAGCGGCTTGACCAGTTCCGCTTCGATGTCCGGCATGCGGACCGGTGCCCCCGTACGACGCCGGAGTTCCGCTGCCGCCCCGATATGGTCAGGGTGGAGATGGCTCACCAGGATTCCGGTAATGCAGTTCCAGCCAGAGCCAACGCTTTGCAAGGCCGATTCCAAGGACAACAGCGACTCCGCCGAGCGAATTCCCGTGTCAAGCAGCAGGTCTCCGCCATCCGTGTGGAACAAGAAGACGTTGACGCTCGTCAGAGCCCATGGGAGCGGAAGGCGGATCTGCCAAGCACCGTCCGCGACCGGCCACACTTTGGGAGCTGGGGTTTGAGAAGGCAAGGGGGAGGGGAATCCACAGCTAGCGCGCGGAAACTCCATCATACCGACGGCGATGGACAGGCGGGATCTTGTTACTCTGGTTACGGTTACTGGTTCCGGATGAGGTCGTTTCCGAAGCTGTTGGCCGCTCTGGTTCTGGTGGTTGCCGGATCCGCTCAGGCGGCTCCCGAGCCTGCCGAGAAGCTCAAGTGTGATACGGACAAGTTCGGCCCGTATCTCGACTTCGAGTTCCGATTCGTTACCGGCGTGTGGTTCAATCTGCCGGTCAAGCAGTTCGTGGGGAGGCAGTTCACACTGGATCTGGACGTCATCGTCGAGCCTGTGAACGACACTCCGGGTGATCCCGTTATCCTCAACGATGCGATGAGGTCGCCGGGTGTCGTCCCCCCTGGGCTCAAGGGCTCGGTTCGCTTCGGAGGCGCGTTTTCCACCGGCCTCGGCCAGTATCTTATGCGCTGGCGTGTCGTTGACAATCTCGGTCGGAGATGCTTGGGCGAGAAGCGATTCAAGGTGGCCTTGTCTCGCGGACAACGGAGCGTCCAGGTGACGCTAGCGCCGGGAAAGATCGAGGATGCAACGACGTACCTCTTGCGCCCGGAGTTTCCGGATGACCGTCCTCAGCTCAGATCGCCGGAGCGGCTGAAGATCTTTCTCAGCTTGGATGTGCTGGGTAGACGGAGGTTGCCGGTTCGCCCCGGTCTGGCAAACTTGCTGCCTCATTTCTCGGCGTTGCGGCAACTCGTTCGCAGCGAGGAATTCAACGAATTCTCGGTTGTGGCGTTCAGCTTCGAGGACCAATCCGTCGTGGAGCGGCAGGACTATGGCCCAACCATAGATTTCCCCGGGCTCGGGAACGTCATCGATGAGTTGGATCCCGCGACGGTTGATGTCAGCGATCTCTACTACGGTAGCGAGTTGCAGTTCTTCGAGAGCATGCTGCTGGAAGAACTTGCAGGCTCCGACACTCCGGCAGGCGTAGTCTTCGTTGGGCACGAAATGAAGTTCGGCAAGGAGGTTCGCAGGCGGGTGCTGGATCGAATGCGGCAACTGGGCATCCCGTTTGCATTTCTCGACGTCTCTTACCTGGCATGGCGCGGAGTGATGGGGAATTTCATCCGAGCCATGGACGGCAGGGAGTATAAGCTTCGCAAGCCGTCGGACCTAGCCAAGGCTGTGGCTGCGTTCGAGGCTCAAGCACGGGACAACAGACTGCAGTAGCGGCCGTGGATGTGCGGCGATTCTCGGGCGGGCTATTTCCACGTCACTTCCATTGCGAAGAAGTGGTCGAAGACCTCCCGGTTCGGATGGTTGACGTCGTTCTGTTCCGGACTGCGTATGTAGAAATCGAGCTGCTGGAGCGCGGGATTCACGGCGCCTGCCTCGGATAACTTCCCGTCCAGCGGGTAGTTGGCCACCAAGTCTCGGCTTCTCATACCTTGGGTGACCATGAAATGGATCTCGTAGTCCTCGTAGAGCGGCTCTCCATTGAGGGTCGCCGAGCCTAGGCCCCATCCGGCGACATAGAGCAAGCTCTTCGGCCAATTCGCGTCGCCGCAACCAGAATCGCCGTGTTCGAACAGGTAAGCGGCGATTCCGCCGTCCTGGCATGAAGAGAATTCCTTGATTTCCTTCAGATCGATGACATAACTCCCTTCGGGAAGCTCCAGTTCGGCACGGAACACGCCGGTGTTGGCAATCTCGTCGACGTTGATCTCAGCCGTTCCGCCGACCGGCCGGAGGTTCGAACCGTCATTCCCCATGTGGTCCCATGGGCTTTCGTCGTTGAGAGTGCCCACTTGGTAGATCCGGCCGCCGGAGATGATGAACTTGCCGTCGTAGAGGTCGTGTTGGCCCGGAGCGTAGAGCCCCATCGCCGTGCCGGGCTGTGTTCGTGGTCCGCGTTCGGCTGTGTTTTCCGGCGAAGTGGCTGGGGGTTGAGTTCCGCAGCCGAGCGCTAGGACCGAGAGGAGAGCCGCGATGCAAGTCGGCGCGACCAGCTGATTCCAGCGAATGGAATGGCGGGTGGAAAATGTCACGCTTGGAAGCCTATCACAATGCCTGCGTTCCAGGTCTCCCGTCAGGCCTGCGGCGGACACAGGTGAGCAATTGCTCACCTGAGGGGAATAGGCGAGTCACAGAGGAATGCTCTTGCGGCGAACACTGCTCGTGCCCGATATCGGGTCCGAAAGCGGGCCCGCCTTAAGCCCCGCAATCCCGGAATCCGCCCGTTTCGACCGCTGCCCGGCTCGACAGTGGCTTTCGCGACGTGGGAGAATCGGCAAGCGCAGTGCTCCCGGCAACTGTCGCTCCGGAGATGGCATGAGCGCGCCTCCACGACCAATGTTGCTGGTTCATCCATCGGCGTCGATCGCGGAGACCTCCCGTGTTGCGAGCACCTCGCGAATCGGACCGGACGTAGTTGTCGGACAGTACTCGATCATCGAGGACGACGTCGAGATCGGAGCCCGTTGCAGGATCGAGCCGCACGTCGTTGTCAAGCGCTGGACTTCCCTCGGAACTGACAACGAAGTCTCCAGCGGGGCCGTGCTAGGGACCGATCCTCTCGACAAGGCGTTTGGCGGGGGGCGGTCCTACTTGCGGATCGGCAACGGGAACAAGATCCGCGAGCACTTCACGATTTCGCGAGGCACGGAGCCCGAGTCCGAGACCGTCATCGGCAACGGCAACTTCATCATGACCTCCGGACACATTGCCCACAATTGCCGGATTGGCGACAACGCTGTCATTGCCAGCGGGGCATTGATATCTGGGTATGTTGAAATCGAGGATCGCGCCTTCGTGTCGGGAAATATCGGCGTCCAGCAGTATCTGCGGATCGGCGAGATCGCAATGGTGGGTGGCATGACCCGGGTAAATCAGGACGTGACTCCCTACCTGACTCATGTCGGTCCCACGATGGCGGTGCACGGCTTGAACATCGTAGGACTGCGACGCGCCGGACTGGATGCCGGTGATATCGACCGTATCCGGCGCGCTTACCGCATTCTGTTCAGATCCGAACTGCCGTTGGCAGAGGCGCTCGCGAAGGTGGAAATGGAGTTGGACGGGCCACACGTCGGCCACATGGTCGAATTCATTCGAGCGTCCAAGAAGGGCGTTTGCCGGCGCAAGGGCCGGGGAACTGGAGAGAACTGATGTACAACGGAATCGAACACACGGCGATCGCGACGGAGGACCCAGAAGGCCTCGGACAATGGTACGAGCGGAATCTCGAGATGCCGATCGTCCACCGGTACGGCGGGAACGTCTTTGTGCGCGCCAATGACGGCACGATGCTGGAGCTCATTCCATCCGAGGGCGATGCCGTCGAGACTTCGATGCGTACACCCGGTATCCGCCATCTGGCGGTCAAGGTCGACGACTTCGATGAGGGGGTTAAGGACCTTGAATCCAAGGGAATCAAGATCGTGCAGTTCGTGGAGGCCGGGCCGAATCGGTTGGCATTCTTCCTTGACCCGGAAGGAAACATCCTGCACCTCATTCACAGGAGCGAGCCGATCTAGGCAGCATTCCGAAGGCCTTCAGGTCTGGTTTGTCCCGCGACTATGGCTCCGACACCGTGACCGGCACCGATGCCGAGCAGTTGTTGGTCGTGTCCGTTTCCCCTGTCACCGCGTCCACGCAAGCGCCGTAGTAGTACGTGCCGGGGGTCGACGGCGCAATCAGCCCGGACAACGACTCCAAGCTGATCTCCGAAGCGGCAAGCGCCCTCACCACGTCCGTGCCCACCGACGTATCGGAAGTCGTGATCGTTGCGTCCGTCGAGCGGTAGTAACGAAGCGTCGTGGAAGGGGAGGTCTTGTTTCCGTCGTTGCGCACGTCAGCTCTCAAGGTAAGACTGTCCCCCGGATAGACCCCTAAAAGACCGGGAACGATCACTTTGGCGTAAATCACCAGGTCTGGACCGCCATCCGGCGTTTGCTCCGACACCGTGACCGGTACCGATGCCGAGCAGTTGTTGGTCGTGTCCGTTTCCCCGGTCAGCGCGTCCACGCATGCACCGTAGTAGTACATGCCGGGGGTCGACGGCGCGATCAGCGAGATCGACTCGCCGCTGCTCCCCGAAGCGGCGAGCGCGCCAACCGCGTCCGTGCCCACCGACGTGTCGGAAGTCGTGATCGTCGCATCCGTCGAGCGGTAATAGCGAAGCGTCGTGGACCGCGAGGACCCGTCGCCTCTGTTGTTCACTGTGGCCGACAGCGTGAACGATCCGCCCGTTTCTGGGCTGTTGTTGCTCACCGATGGCACACCCACCACGAGGTCCGGGTTCGTCTGCCTCGCCGCCGACACCGTGACCGGTACCGATGCCGAGCAGTTGTTGGTCGTGTCCGTTTCCCCGGTCAGCGCGTCAACGCATGCACCGTAATAGTACATGCCGGGGGTCGACGGCGCGATCAGCGAGATCGACTCGCCGCTGCTCCCCGAAGCGGCGAGCGCCCCAACCGCGTCCGTGCCCACCGACGTGTCGGAAGTCGTGATCGTCGCATCCGTCGAGCGGTAATAGCGAAGCGTCGTGGACCGCGAGGACCCGTCGCCTCTGTTGCTCACTGTGGCCGACAGCGTGAACGATCCGCCAGTTTCCGGGCTGTTGTTGCTCACCGATGGCACACCCACCACGAGGTCCGGGTTCGTCTGCCTCGCCGCCGACACCGTGACCGGTACCGATGCCGAACAGTTGTTGGTCGTGTCCGTCTCTCCGCTCACCGCGTCCACGCAGGCACCCAAGTAGTAGGTGCCAGGGGTCGACGGCGAGGTCAGCGCGATCGACTCGATGCTGATCTCCGAAGCGGCGAGCGCCCCAACCGCGTCCGTGCCCATCGACGTGTCGGAAGTCGTGATCGTCGCATCCGTCGAGCGGTAATAGCGAAGCGTCGTGGACCGCGAGGACCCGTCGCCTCTGTTGCTCACTGTGGCCGACAGCGTGAACGATCCGCCCGTTTCTGGGCTGTTGTTGCTCACCGACAGCAAGCTCACCGCTAGGTCCGGACTGCCGGCGATTCTGTCGATCCGCCACACGCTGTCGCCCTGATGAGACGCCTCAAAGTCGTATACAGGGCCGTTGATAGTCTCGTTGTTGATGCGGATCCGGAGACCGAACAAGCGGTCCAAAATCCTCCCTCGGCCTCGCGCGTCGACGCTGAATTCATCTGTCGTTCCGGGATGCGTGCAGCTCTGCCCAATGCCCACCAACAGACCCACGTAGCAGTCGCCGAGCGAACCCGCCTCGTCAGTCACCCTGATGGTGAACCTGAGCAAAGCGGTGGCGCCGTCGTCATCGGTCACCGAATATGTCATGGTGTAGGAACCCGGAGTAGACGGCGTGCCGGTCAGCTGGCGCATGGAGGCATTGAAGGTGAGACCCGGTACGTGCGGCCCAAGGCTGTAGCTCAAGGGAGCGGTACCGCTGCTGGCCTCCGGTAGCGTCAATGTCTCGATCGCCGTACCGGCGGTGTAGGACCGGTCGCCCGGTGCCACAGCGGTGCGGAAAGCGGGGAACCGGTCAACTTCACCCTCGCCGGAACCGCGCCCGGTAAGCGTTCCACGAGTTACGGTGCCGTTCAGGACGGTGCAACCGTGTGCCGATGCGCACGTGTATCTCGTGCCATCGCTGAGTTCGAAGTATGCGTTCTCGTTCAGGGTGATCGTCGTGCCATCGGACCTGGTTGTGATGGTGCTTCCAACGCTGGTCCCGGTCGGAACGAACGTGCCGGAAGTGGGTACGCCCGGCAGTGCATCGTTCACGTCATAGGTCTCGACAGTCCAGCTCCCGCCGATCCAATACCCGTCCGGGTCATCGCTGCCGATGCAATACGAAGCGAACCACCCGCGCGTCCGGGACGAGAAATAGAAATTGGCCTGGCATTGGCCACCGTCGTTGTACTCAAGCGTGAGCCGGCCCGCATCGAGGCCAATGGCAGCATAGCTGTAACTGCCCGTGTTGGTGGTGGTGACGCCGTCGGATTCGACCGTTTCCATGAACCGCTCCCCGTTCATGGCATTGAACTTGAAGCTACTGTTTCTCGTCTCATAGACCACGCTTTCGTCAACAAAACGTCCATTCAATTCTTCCTGATTCGCCGGTGCAGCTCCCCGAACCGCCGTTGTCGAAAGGTTGGTCCAATATCCATCAATGGCGGCGACTATGTTGACTACCTGTAGTGGCTGGTCCGACAACACCGTCAATCGCCACCTGCCGATCCCCGCACCCAGCCGGCCCGTCAATCCCGTGTCGCCGGCTTCAAGCTGCTGAGCGGTCAATGTCTTTGCGCCTCCGGCCGCCAACGTCAACAGCACATCTCCCGCAGTAGCTGCCGCTCCCGTGTCGTCGTGTCCGCTGATCGTTACTGCGGCCGACATGTCGCCTGGATTGATCAGTCGCAACCGGCTGATCCGGAGCATCTCAGTAGAGCGATTGAAGATGGGCACCTCGTAGGTGTAGACACCCGATTCGGCAGCGGAGGATACACCACGTACCGTGTCATGCATTGCGCTCAATGTGCTGTCGGCGGCGCGAACGAACGCCAGCGGCACGATGTCAAGATCGGTCTCGATCACCAGACGCGTATCGCCCACGCCTGTACCGATACTGCCAGCTAATCCCAAATCGGCGTTTCCGGACTGAAGGTCTGCGGCCGAGAACTCAACCGCCGCCAAGGCGTTCATGGTGAAGGTGGCCGGACCGGAACGCACGCCCGAGTCGTCGATGGCGTAGACCTCTACCGTGCCGGATTTGGCCGTGCGGTTCAGAATCCGCACAACGCCGAGTGGCTCGACCGACCCGCCCGCCGGAACCAGCAAAGGTAACGTATAGTGCTCGCCTCGCGCTCCCAAGGCCCACAAGAAAATGGCGAGAAGTACAATCGGTCTGCTGATTGAATTGCGTAGACGGGTCACTGCGTGGCTTTCGGCTTCGACGAGAATCTTGAGGTGGCACGAAGTTGCGGACCGATGAGAGTGCGGCAGCTGCAGCAACTCCAGAATGGCGTCACTGTTGTGGATTCCGGTTATTCCGGCAGTCTTTTTCCGGAATCTAGTGTGACACACTGTTACGACGGTCCGCAGAAGGGCTGGGAGGGCGTTTCATGAGTCAGTCTCCTGGTCCGACGGGCCCGGCGGAGGGTCGAGGTGGCGGGTGCGCATGGAGGGTCCTTAGAGCATGACGCCCGCGAAGTGGCGGCTCTTCGCGGGAGGCGTTTCCGCAAGTCCGAGGAGGAGATTGCCCGGTACCAGGCGGGGAACTGGCGTGAGGAGCCGCTGTTCATTCTGGGGCTGGCGCTGGAACTGGACGACACGCAGCAGCAGATTGCGGCCTACGAGCAGGGTTTGGGGGACGAGATCCGCGCCTATGAACTGCAATTCCGGCAGGGGCGCATCAAGGGCATGCAGATGCGGTAGCCTTACCCCCGTGCGACTTGGTTGGATCCCGCTAGCCCTCCTGATCGGATGCGAAGGGGAAGGGCCTCCGCCAAGGTATTCCCTGGACACCGCGACGAGCATCGACGCTTCACAGACCGAGCTTCTTGTCCTGCGGGACGAAACGGGCGGAATCGAAGCTGCGGTCGCGCCGAGCAAGGGCGGGGAACTGAGCGGCCTGCGTGTCCGGTACGGAGGGGACTGGATTGAAACTTTGCAGTTGGCTCGAGACTACACTCCTCGCGAGGGATTCATGGGGAAGGGGCCGTTCTTGTGGCCTGCGACAGGACGCAACTTTCCACCCGACCTGGCCGAGCGTCGACAAGCGGGCGAGGTGTTCAATGCTGGGGCGTACGAGCATGGCGGAGAACGGCGACCGATGCCGATTCACGGATTCGCGAGGGATTTGCCTTGGCGGCTCGCTGAGTCCGGCGCTGACGGGTCAAGTGTCCGGGCGATCCTGAGCCTTCGCGACAGCCCGGAGACCCGTCGCATGTATCCGTTCGGATTCTTGTGCACCGTCGAGTACCTGGTCGCGGATGGCGCGCTTGAAATGCGGTATGTCGTGGGCGCCGCCGTGGACAATAGCGAGCCGATGTTTTTCTCGATCGGGAATCACATCACGTTCGTTGCACCACTCGTCGACGGCAGCGATCCGCTCAAGATGGTGCTCGTGAGCCCCGCGAGCTTGGAGATTCTCAAGACAGGCTACGGAATCCCGACTGGAGAGACTCGCCCGATCTCTTATGCTGACGGGATTTCCCTGGGAGACTACCCGCCCTTGGCCGCGACATCCCTAACGGGATATCCCGAGGGACAGGACCCGTACATCGAGTACCTCGATCCCGCCGGCCTGACGCTCCGCATCGCGCATCACGCCAGTGAGATTCCCGGCCCTCCCGTCATCCTGTTCAACGTCTGGGGAGATGTTCGCAACGGATTCTTCAGTCCGGAACCTTGGGTCGGGTTGCAGAATTCCCTGGTCCAGCGCCAGGGATTGATTTACCTGGACCCGGGCGAAGATTTTCGGTGGACCGTGCGGGTCACCATACGAGTAGTGATCCCCTTGCCGCAGGTGATGGCCCTTCGCGGCTGCACGCCAAGAATCAGAGGGGAAATGCATCAGGTTGGAACAAATTAGTGGAAAAATGTTGTTCCAACCTCCAATAAGTTGCTAGAATAGGTTTGTCAGTAGGTCGATGGCGAACGCCGAAACGACGCACGCTCTCCGAACATTGGCTATCGATGTAGGGGGATCCGGACTGAAGATGATGACTCTTGGTCCGTTCGGAGAGCCTCTGAATGAACGCGTCCGTCGGCTAACCCCCAAGCCCGCCACGCCGTCCGCCGTGCTGGCGGAACTGGAGGCAATGATCGTTGGGCAACCGCACTTCGACCGTGTCGCCGCGGGCTTTCCCGGGGTCGTCTCGAGCGGCGTGACGATGACCGCGGTGAATCTGCACCCCGCGTGGGTGGGTTTCGATTTCGGTGCTGCCTTGAGCGCGATGACCGGCGCTCCGGCCCGGGTCGCGAACGATGCCGACGTTCAGGGCTTGGCAGTGATCGAAGGAGTTGGGACGGAGCTCGTGTTGACCCTTGGGACGGGACTTGGCTCCGCGCTGTATGTCGATGGCAGGCTCGTACCGAACCTGGAGATTGCGCACCACGTCTTTTGCGAGGACAGGACATACGAGGATTACCTCGGGGTGGCGGCACTCAATCGTCTCGGCAAGCGTCGCTGGAACGGATTGCTTCAAGAGGCGGTTTGCCAACTCCGCGCAGCGTTTAACTTTCATCGGCTGTACATTGGTGGCGGCAATGCTCGGAGGGTTCGCGAGCCACTCCCAGAAGACGTTCGTTTGGTTTCGAACCGCGCTGGGCTCCTTGGCTGCATTCATCTCTGGGGCGCAGCAATGGCTCGTGGCGGGGCGTCGGAACCTCGCACGGCCGAGGTCGTGGTTGCGGCCGCCCTGGCCCAGTAAGCCCGGACGCCCGGCAGCCCCTTCAGTAGATTGGTGCCCTCCTCCGGTCCCATCGCGACAAGCGCGGTGGCCAGAGCGTCGGCTTCCATACCGGTAGGCGCGACCACGCTCACCGCCAGTCCAGCGTCGGCACACGGGTCTTCGGATCGACCGAGGATGTGGGAGCAGCGTCGTCCGTCGGCCTCGTAGAACCTCTCGCGGCTTCCGGATGTGGACACGGCCTGGTTTCGCAGCAAGAGGTGGCGCTCGATTTCCCCGCGTGTTCCGACCGCGTCCAATCCCACGCGCCATCCGGTCTGGGCCGGCGGCGGCTCGCCGGTCGCGATGTCTCCCGCAATCGATACCATGGCGCGCGCCACGCCGGCCTGTTCGAGAACGCGTAACGCTTCGTCCGCGATGTACCCCTTGGCGATCCCACCGAAGTCGAGTTGCACGCCTCGACGACGCAAGAAAACCGTTTGGGCGCTCGCATTGTGCTCCACGGCCTGCCAGCCCGTGAGGCTCCTCGCCGCCGCCATGGCAGCCATGTCTCGCGGGGCTTGGAGCGTGCCGTTACGGTGCAAAAGGCGGGTCATGCTGCCCACAGTCGGATCGAACGCGCCGCCGGATGCGCTCGCAACTGCCAGAGCATGCCCCAGGACGGTGGAAAGCTGGGCTGAGATGGATATCGGTTCGCGCCAGGCAAGCTGTTCGACGCGGCGCACTTCGGAATCGTCCCGATAGCTTGAGAATGTCCTCTCAAGGGTTGCGATCCGGTCGAAGGCCGCTCGAAATAGATGGGCCGGATTGATGTTTCTCGGGACGTAGGCTTCGATTCGTGCGATCACGCCCACGTGGGGCTCCTCCGCGACCATCCGGCGCAAGGGCTCGCCTTGTGCCGCGCTCGCAGGAACCCCCGCGCAGGCGAGCGCGACGATCAGTGGGGCGCTATTTCTTGCCACTGGCCGAATTCCAATAGGCGTACATTGCTTCGGCGGAGGGCAGCTGGGTCGGTCGAACGAGGCGAAACCCCAGCCACGGCGCGTCCGTGTGGTACCAAATGCTCTTCGGTAACTGAGGATCCTGCATTTTCCAGGAGCTATCCGAAGCTCGTCTGGATCCGCAGCGGAGGGATGCAGCGTCGTCCAGCCACGACCCGCCGCGCACCACTCGCGGATAGAGACGGTCGGCCCGGACCCACGGAGAGACCAGCGCTCCCTCGTGCGCTGGATAGGATTCTCGGTATTGATCCAGCGTCCACTCCCAGACGTTGCCGTGCATGTCGTGCAGGCCCCATGCGTTCGGTTTGGCCGTCCCCACCGGCCGGTACTGGCCGTCACTGTTCTCCGCGTACCAACCCTGCCCGTCCAGACCCGATGGATCGTCGCCGAAAGCGTATGCGCTGTCGCTGCCGGCGCGGCAGGCATACTCCCACTCCGCTTCCGTGGGGAGCCGATAGAACCGACCCGTCTTGGCGCTAAGCCACTGAGCGTACTTGCTTGCGGCGTGCTGGGTCATGCTGATTGCGGGGAATCCCGTGATCCCCATGCCGAAGCTCATCTCGACGTATGGTGGAGTCGGGCTCGAGACGGCGGCGGCGATGGCGTCAGGATCTTGGCGAACGTCCGCGATACGCAGCATGAATCCACGGAAGTCGTCCCAACGAGTCTCTTGAGCTGCCATCCAGAACCCATTCAACTGAACCTGTCTCCTCGGGCCCTCGTCTGGAGCCCGTCCGGCCTCGTCGGCCGGCGTTCCCATGAAGAACTCACCAGCCGGAATCGGGACCATTCTGATCGACGTTCCCGCATCCGGCACCTCTTCGTCGTAGGCTTCGAAAAGCCCCTCCCCGGCGTTCCCTCCATGCGAATTGGCCACGATCCGTGACCTGATGCGTCGTACCAAGTCCATTTCGGCCGCATCGACTGGCGGTCCGGCTTGCTGCTGTTCAAATTGCAGGCGGCCGTCCCATGCAGCTCCGCTGAGGATCCACTCCCGAACCGCGGCGATCTCCTGATCGGAGGCCCTTGGACCCGTCGGCGGCATAGTGCCGGTCTCGCCCACCGGAATCAGCATTCGCGCCAGGAGCGGGCTGCGGTCGGGATCGCCCGCGACGACCGACGGCCCGGCGGAGCCGCCCTTGCGGGCGGCCTCTGCTGTCTCGATGCTGAGGCCGCCGAGCTTGTTGGAATCGCTATGGCATCCCAGGCACTTGGTTTGGAGCAGCCGCCGGACCCCGGTTTCGAAATCGGCAGCTGCTGCCGGCAGAGTGACTGCCAGGACGAGCTGGACCAGTGTTCGCACGGCTAGGCGAATTTCGTTTGACCAGGACGAGCCAGAGGCGGCACATCCAATGACATGTTCCATCGGAGGCCGTCGGGGAATCGTTTTTCCTGCGACTGCATCCCTTGCTCCCACGTCAGTTCCTGGCCCGTGTAGGCGGACATGCGCCCTAGGATGGCGAGCTGAGTGCTCTGGGCCATGCGTACGCCGTCGTTGACCGGCTCCCCTCGGCGGATGGCCCGGAACAGGACGTCGTGCTCCTCCTGGTACATGTTGTTGTTGGGACCTTTGAAGACCCATGGATTCTCGCCCTCGATGCGAGGCATCAGTCCCCGCCCGATCGTGAGCCGTCCCCTTGTCCCGAGAATGTAGTCGGAATTCTCGCGGTGGCACCCCGTGATCTGACGGCACCCGAGGAATGCTCGCACTCCGTTGGGATATAGATAGTTGACCTCGAAATGGTCAAAGATGTTCCCGTCGTTCGCCGGGATTTGGCGTCCTCCAACAGCGACACAGCTCTCGGGTGGGATGTCTCCCATGGCCCAGGCGATCTTGTCCGCGCTGTGAACGGCCTGCTCGACCAGTCCGTCCCCGCAGAGCCAGACGAAGTTGTACCAGTTGCGGATCTGCCACTCGACGTCGCTCATGCCTAGTGGCCTCTCGAATGCTGGGGGCATCGGCTTGACCGGACTCGTATAAAAGGTGGCGTAGTAGGCGACGATATCGCCGATTCCACCAGAACGGACCTGTTCCATCGCGGCCATCACCATGTTGTTGTAACGCCAGCAAAAGCCTGCCACGAGCGAGAGCCGCTTGCTCTCCGCCTGCTTGACGGTTTCCAGGACCGACCGCACTCCCGGGACGTCGACGGCCATCGGTTTTTCGCAGAACACGTGCTTGCCCGAGTCAATCGCTGCCCGCAGGTGCTGCGGGCGGAACCCTGGCGGGGTCGCGAGAAGGATCACATCAACGTCGCTGTCAATCACGGACTGATAGGCGTCAAGGCCGAGAAACTGCCTGCTCTTGGCGACTCGGACCTTGTTCTTGCCTTCGTGGCGCTCATCCACCGCAGCGAGGCATCTGTCGATACGCTCCTGATCGACGTCCGCAACCGCCGTCAGGACGGCGTAGTCGTCGGCTTGCAACGCCTGAGCCGCTGCTCCAGTGCCGCGTCCGCCGCAGCCGACCAGCCCGACTTTGATTCCTTGGGTCGTTTCGGCCCCTCGGAGCAAGCTGGCTGCCCCTGTCGTGGCGGCCGCGCCGCGGATGAAGCCGCGTCTTGACGGGCGTTCAGGTGTTTCTGCCATCTTCGATTTCTCCGTAATCGCATTGTCGCCTACCCGCGAGGTGATTGCCATTGCCGGTGACGCGGGTCCTGGCGGACTTACCATGAGGGACAGGGCGAACCGATGCTGAAGCCGCCGGACCCGACTCCCGTCGCAGCGGTGTACCGCGCCGTGGTGGCGGGTGCGCGTGTCGTCGGCGGAACATTCCTTGCCGTGTTTGCCCTCGGTGCCGCGCTTGTGGCGCAAGAGACCCTCGATCCCGGAAAGCCCGGAGACGCGGACGGTGCCGCGCCGGGCTTGGTTGTCGTCAATCTCGACTTGCTGGACAGCCGCGATGGGTACTCGATTCCGGCCGATAGCAGTTTCTTGCCAGGTGAGACTGTTCACGTCTACTTCCAGATCGCCGGGTACAGCGTCGGCGAGGAGTACCGGGTGCGGCTGCGGTACGCCGTCGACGCCCTGGATCCGGCTGGAAGGCCGTTCTACATGGCCGAGGGGGGTGAGTTCGATGTCGAGCTCGCCCCCCAGGACGAGAACTGGAAGCCTTCCGTGCACTACTCTCCTCGGATACCGGATCACGCTGGTGGGGGCCGTTACAGCATCCAAATCGAGGTCGCCGACGAGGTCGCGGGTGAAACGGTCAGAACCCGGCTGCCCATCAATGTCGACGGCGACCAGATCTTGACTTCGGACGAATTGCTGGTCCGGGACTTGCGGTTCTCGAAGTCTGACGGCGGGGATCCACTGAATGAGCCCGAATTCCAGGCGGGGGACCAGATCTGGGCGTCGTTCTACATTACCGGATACGAGACGGCCGAGGACAACACCTACGATGTCGAGTCCTCCGCTTGGGTCCTCGACTCCGAAGGTGACAGGATGTTCCAATTCGAATCCCAGGGTGACGCCGGCAATCCATACTATCCCCGTCTGTGGCTGCCAGCCAAGTTTCGACTGGACCTGGAAGAGACCATTCCTCCCGGCACGTACATCGTAGTGTTAAGGTTGCGCGACCGCATCGGGGATTCTGCAGTCGTACAGCGCTACCCCTTCCGCATCCGGTAAGCGGCTGGGGCGGTATAATCTCAGCGTGTCACTGACCTTATCCACCATGTTGCCACTTGGCACCAAAGCACCCCCTTTCTCGCTCGTCGACGTGGTTTCTGGCCGGCAAACATCGTTGGGAGATGTCTCTGATGGCAAACACGGTTTGCTCGTCATGTTCATTTGTGCGCACTGTCCGTTCGTGATTCATGTTCAGGACGAACTGGCACGCATTGGACATGACTATGCGTCGGAGAGTCTCGGAATCGTGGCGATTTCGTCCAATAGCGTGGTCTCGCACCCCCAAGATGCGCCCGACAAGCTGAAGGCCATGGCCCGAGAGCTTGGCTTCCGATTCCCCTATCTCTACGACGAATCCCAGAGCATTGCCGGGGCATATACGGCGGCCTGCACTCCGGATTTCTTTCTTTTTGATCGTGACAACTCGCTTGTTTACCGCGGACGCCTGGACGCAAGTCGTCCGGACAACGGAGTTCCAGTAGATGGCCGAGACCTGCGCGCAGCGATTGACGCAATGCTTGCGGGCGAACCAAATCTTGCCGAGCAGGTGCCCAGCGCGGGCTGCAACATCAAGTGGGCTCCCGGCAACGAGCCGGCCTATTTCGGATAGCCCCCCGGGGCTTGGCATCGCACTCGTTCTTCATCACTCGCACCCCTCAGGGCAGCAGTTTTCGAAGTGCCTCGTTGTCAATTCGATGGCCCCTGGATGGGCGCTTGTCAGGGGGCGGCGGCATGCGGGCGCACCTCTCTCCTCGCGCTGGCATCGCCAGCGCCACGCGCCGGAGAATCGGTGGCTCGTTTCGGGTGGGTTTGACGCAGAAAGGCTTATGCGGCCCGGCTATAGCTTGGCCGACCTGCCGCGACACCGGAGCAGTCGTACTCGTCCTGGCAGTACACGCAGAGCGTGGTCCACGGAATCGCTTCTAGCCGTTTCGGGTTGATCTCGGCGCCGCAATCCTGACAGATGCCGTACTCGTCGATCTCGAGCAGCTTCAGAGCTGTCTCCACCGCCTTGCGGGTCACCCAGTCGTTGTTGATGACGCTGATCGTAAGGTCCATCTCGAAACGGTTCTGCATCTGATCCATCGGGTCGTTGCAGCGCTCGCGAATCAGTTCCTCCCGGCTGTCACGCCGGGTCAGTTCCTCGAGCTTGCTCAGCAGTTGCTGGCGCACTTCATGCTTGTTCTCTTGCACCATAGTCCAGTTCTCCCTTCGTGGTTGCTGACGAGTGTCGTTGCTGACGGTTGGCATCCTGGATTTCCCAAGACGCGTGCACTCAGTTCGCAGTACCTAATGAATGAGTATAGATGCAAACCACCGTCAAGTGGTTGCACATTTGGAACAATTTTTTTTATTTTGCTCAAAATTCGCCGTTTCCGGCTGAAAACACTCCCCTAGGCGCGACTTGGCAAGTCGCAGCACCTCGGTCATCATCGACATCGTGAGTCGTCCGGTTTGGGTGTTTTGCCGGCTTGGATGATAGCTGCAGAGAAGGGCCATGCCAATGCCTGGTGGATGGTGCACCGCACCGTGCGCGAATTGGTAGTCCCTCTTCCTCAGCGTGGCCCCCTGCGAAATCATCGCGGACAAGTAGGCGTCGAGCGCCAGGCGGCCCAGGACGAGAACCGCGCGAAGGCGCCGCAACTGTTGAATCTCTCGCCGGAGAAAGTCCCGGCAGGCCTGAAACTCGGCTGGCAGCGGTCGGTTCTGCGGGGGTGCGCAGCGCACCGCCGAGGCGATATAGCAGTCCTTCAGCATCAGCCCGTCTCCGGCAGCGGTCGACGATGGTTGCGAGGCGAAGCCAGTGTCGTAAAGGGCCCTGTACAGGAAGTCGCCCGAGCTGTCGCCCGTAAAGACGCGCCCCGTACGGTTCGCCCCGTGGGCTCCGGGCGCCAATCCGACAAGCAGCAGCCGCGCTTCCGGGTCGCCGAACGACGGAACCGGCTGGCCCCAGTACACCCAATCTCGATAGGCCTTGCGCTTGATGGCCGCAACCCGTCGGCAATGCTCGACAAGGCGTGGACAGCGCTGGCACGATACAATCTCGGCTGCTATGGCGGCAAGGGCCTCGGCTTCCTTAGAGCGCGGCACAGATCCTGGAAGTCTAGCACCCGCTGGGCGGGCTCCGGTTTCGGTCGGCTGGGTGGCTACGCGAGGCCGCTGCGTCCCCTAGGCTTGCCTCGGCCTTCCTGATCTGCTATAACCTCCGCACACGGGAACGCGACGGCAGCTGGGGTCAATTCCTTCCGCATCAGGGCGGCAGGCCGCCGAGCGTGAACGATGGCCATGCCGAGCAACACGCCCAAGGCAGGCAACAGCAAGCCGGACTCAAGACGACCGCCGGATGAATCTAGCCGCTTGAGCCTCGCCGGATCGACGCCCTCGGGTGATGCGAAGCCGCAGGCCAAGGCCCGGCCGGCTGCCGAGCTGCACAAGGGCATGAGGCCCGAACGAGTGGCTGAACTGGTCCAAACGGAGCTGTTCGACAAGGCGACAGCACTTTTCCAAGCTGGCAAATATGGCTTGGCCCGTCGCAATCTCGAGCGGGTGAGTCTGGGCCCTAATGCCTCGCTCGCCCACCGTGCTCGAGTCTATATCGACATTTGCCGGCAAAGGACAGCGAGAAAGCGCCCGGACCTCGCATCGAGTGAGGACTATTACAACTACGCCTTGCAGTTGGTGAACAACCGCAAGCTCGATGAAGCGCTGCGCGTGCTCAAGAGAGGTCTCTCAAAGGACTCTGGAGCGGCGGACTTGCACTACTTGAAGGCCGTGGCCATGACGCTAGCGGATGAAGAGCGAGCGGCCTACCTGGCTCTGAAGAAGGCTATTGCGCTGGATGCCGACATTCGCTTCATCGCCCGTGGTGATCCCGATCTGCGAGGGCTGATCCAGCGCGAGCCATTCGCCGGGCTGATCGCCGGCTCGACGTAGTGCTAGTCTCTTGACGGCTTGAAAATCACGACGTGCTGTCGTGGCAGGAAATCGAGCAGTTCGACGAAGTCGAATCCCATCGGTTCGATCTCGTCACGCACCTCTTGGGCAGTCATCTTGTGCAACGGATGGATCGGGATCCAGGGTTCTTCCTTGCGGTACTCGACCACGACGAGGCGACCTTCCGGTTTCAAGGCGTCCCGTACCTCGCCCATGGTCCGCGCCGGGTACGCCAGCTCGTGGTAGACATCCACAAACAGCGCGAGGTCTGCCGCGTTCGATGGCAGCCCCGAGTCTTCATTGGTTGACAGGATCGTCTCAACATTTCCAATGCCCCGCTCCCGCATGTTCGCAGTGAGCATCTCGAGCATCTCCGGTTGGATGTCGACCGCGAGGACTCTACCCTCCGGACCGACCCGTCTTGCCAAGCGCCACGTGAAATATCCGACTCCCGCTCCGAAGTCGATGACTGTGGAGCCGCGGGGGATCCCCAGTGCCCCCATCAGGCGGTCAGGGTGCTCTTCCTCTTCGCGTTCCGGTCGCGTCAGCCAGTCCGCGTGGACATAGCTCATCGTCGGCGCGATCTGCCGGGAAGTCGATGCAGTGGCGCCTGCGTCCGTGGCCTCGGTGTCTTGGGCCACGAGGCGGCAGGCGCTTCCTGTCGCCAGCAGCGCGACTCCAGCCAGCGCACCTGCGCAGATCGCACGGGGCGGTCTCATGCTGCAGCCTCCGATCCCACCAGCAGGCCGTGGCGCTTCATCAGAGTCTTCAGATCCCGGTGGTCCGATCCCGCCATCTCGAGCATGGGAGGCCGCACGCCGCCGGCACGGATTCCGGAAAGGGCCATGGCGGACTTGATCATCGAGACTTTGTATCCGGGTCGCCGGTTTCTCAGGGCGTACATGGGGATGACCAAGTCGTCGAGGATGCGATTGATCGCTTCGAAGTCGCCTGCGCGGGCCAAATCGCGGATTCGCAGCGTTACCTGGGGCATGAAGCAGGCCAGGCCCGAGGTGAACGTTTCAACCCCTAGGTTCCAATAGCTTGCGACGTAGGGCTCCGCCATCCCATTGATCCAGTGAAACCTGTCATCGAAATGCCGCCTGACATTCAAGTAGTGGGACAGGTCGCCGTGCTCATCCTTGACCATGAGAATGTTGGGTGTGCGCTCCAAGCGCTCAAGCAATTCAAGCGGCAGGACTCCGCTCCACTTGGTCTGGTAAAGAATGACGGCAATGCCGGCGGTGTCCGCCACGCTCCGGTAGTAGTTCGCGAGACCCGTGATGCTTCGGTCAGTCATGTAGGGCGCGACGCAGAGAATGGCCCTTGCACCAGCGCGGACGGCCAGTGCAGCCTGTTTCCTCGCCGTGCTCCAACTCTGCCCCACCCCGAATATCAGATAGGCGCGGTTTCCGACGACCTCCCCCGCGGTTTCTGTGATCCGCTCGTATTCATCAAGCGTCAGCGAATGCAACTCCCCGTTGCTGCCGCAGAATGTCAGGGCGTCGAGGCCGCTCTCGACCATCTGCTCCGCGTGAGCCCGGAGCGCATTCTGGTCAAGATTTAGATCGCCGTCCCATGGCGTGACCGGAAATCCGATCGTGCCGCTCAAAACATCGCGCTGGTGAATGGAGGCCATGGGTTTCTCTGGGAGTCCTCATTATTTCAATTCTTTCGATACAGCTCGATCTCAGGTCCCAGCGAGAACGCGGCCGCTCTGAGTATCAGTCGTGGTAGTCGAGTTCCCCCGCCTCGATCCGTACCGCCAGCCGGTTTTCCAGAGGCGGCAGCGGGCATGTTGTGTGCGGGTTGAACGCGCAGGGCGGGTTGTAGGCCCGGTTGAAGTCCACGGTCGTCCGACCGTCTGCGCCGGGAGGGTCGGCGTAGAGGAACCGCGCAGCGGGATACGTCTCGCTTCCGCTCGTGAGGTCACGGAAGATGAACCAGAGCCGATCGTCGTAGTCGACCGCCGTAAGGCGCAGTTCCTGGCCGTCCAATTCGAGCGCAACCGAGCCGTTGGTCTGGACTTTCAGGACGTCGCCGAGGTTGTTGGATAGCTCGATCGTGTGCGGCTCGCTGTGCGGGATGTAGCGGCCGCGAATCCGGTAGGCCTCATCCACCGGATACCAGCGCAGCCCGGTGAATCCGCGCCGAATGTCGCTCTCGCGGTCGCGGACCCGGATTGCGAGCCGGTCACCGCTGAGGTGGCAGAACAGTTTCAGGGGTCCGAGAGTGATTGTCGGGCGATCGTCTCCCTCACACGGCGAGAGTTGGGCAACCGCGGTGTCGTGACCATTGACCGAAAGGGTTTCTCCCTCGGGTGCCCGCGCCGTGATCGCGCCGTCCCGCAGGGAAAAAACGCCTGCGTGCGCTGGCCCTGTCCGCAGGACGATGTCATTGGTCGGCGACGAACCGAAGCTGTTGTCGCCTTCGGCAAGAAAGAAGAGCCCCGAAAGCGTTAGCCAGCCGTCATCGGCCTTGAGTCGCTCCTCGCGATCGACCCGCCAGGCTTCGATCTCCGAGACGTAGTCCCGCGCGACCGGCGTCGCGCACGCCAGGAACAGCGTGACCAGGCCAGCGGGAATCGCAGGCAGTCTGGAGTTGCTTCGCACCGCCGCTTCCTCTTGACTTTCCAGGCGTTGAGCAGGCTGAATCAGGAGCTTCGGATCGCCCCGGTCGGCCATGGCTACTCGATGGTAGCGGAACGGCGCGTCACCCGCCCCGGAGTGTCGGGATTGTAGGGTGCTGCGCAAAGCGCAGGCAGAGCCTGTGACCGGCTCGTGGCGTGTTGTTTGCGAGTCCAGTCGTGTGCTAGCTTAGGAGTTTCGGAGCTTCGCAGCGCGAATCGCCGCTGAGCCCGCACCCTCGCTTGCCCCGCGTTCTCCGAGCGATTGCTAACGCTCGAGGTTCATACTCGCTGGCCCCATGACCCGAGCAGTCGCCAATCGCTACATCGCAGCGCTGACCGACATCCTGTTGGAGTCTGGGTCCGGATTGACGCCCGAAGCCGCGCTCGAACAACTGCAGTCATTCGGTAGCATGCTGCGTGATGCGCCCGATCTTGAGTCCGTGCTGCGGTCGCCCGCGATTTCTCTGGAGCAGAAGCGCGAATTGGTTACCGGGGTCGGCGAGCGGTCCGGATGGTCTCCGATCATTCGCAATTTTGTCTGCGTCGTCATCGAACACCACCGTCTCGCTCACTTCGGCGTAATCCTGCGCTGCTACCAGTCGTGGCTCGACGCATTCCGGGACCGAGTCGAAGTTGAGATTCGCGTGGCCCGCGAGATCGACGACGGTCAGCGCGCGGCCTTCGAGCAGCGCTTTCGGGATCTGACCGGAAAACACGTACGCACTTCGTACGTGGTCGATCCTTCGTTGGTGGGAGGCAGCGTCGCGAGGGTTGGCTCCACGTTGTATGACGGCTCCCTGCGGTCGGCGCTTGGATCGCTGGCAGCCGGCATGGCGACCGGCGACCGGTGACGCGGTAGCGGAAAGGAAAGGAATCGCATGGCCCAGATGAACGCCGGAGAGATCTCAAAGCTGATCCGCGAGCGAATCAAGAATTATGACTCGGTAGTCGAAGTTGCCGAGGTGGGATCCGTCATCTCGCTGGGCGACGGGATCGCGCGCCTGCACGGCTTGGAGCGAGTCATGGCGGGCGAGTTGATCGAGTTTCCGGGTGGCATAGCGGGGATCGCGATGAACCTCGAGGAGGATCAGGTGGGCGCGGTTATCCTCGGCGACTACTCGACTCTCAAGGAAGGCGATCAGGTACGGCGGACCGGGCGCATCATTTCGATTCCTGTCGGGGACGCGATGCTCGGACGGGTGGTCGACTCGCTGGGGCAACCGCTGGACGGTAAAGGGCCCGTCGAAACCACGCAGTTCAACCCTGTCGAACGCATCGCTCCGGGAGTTGTCGATCGCGAACCTGTGACGCAGCCGATGCAGACGGGATTGAAGGCGATCGACTCGATGATTCCGATTGGGCGAGGCCAGCGCGAGCTGATCATCGGGGATCGCCAGACCGGCAAGACCGCCATCGCCCTCGACACGATTCTGAACCAGAAGGGTGGCGACATGGTCTGCATTTATGTCGCCATTGGCCAGAAGCGGTCCACCGTTGCCCAGGTGATCAAGACCCTGGATCAGCATGGCGCGATGGACTACTCGATTGTCGTCGTCGCTTCGGCTTCGGATCCCGCGCCGATGCAGTTCCTGGCTCCGTTTGCCGGGGCGGCGATCGGCGAGTTCTTCCGCGATAGCGGCCGGCACGCCCTTTGTGTCTACGACGATCTTTCCAAGCATGCCGCGGCCTACCGCGAGATCTCGCTGTTGTTGCGTCGGCCACCTGGCCGCGAGGCTTATCCGGGCGATGTCTTCTACTTGCATTCAAGGTTGCTCGAGCGGGCGGCAAAGTTGAACGCGAGACTTGGCGGGGGCTCGTTGACGGCACTACCGTTCATCGAAACCCAGGCGGGGGATGTCTCGGCATACATTCCGACGAACGTGATTTCGATCACGGACGGACAGATATACCTGCAAGCCGACCTGTTCAATGCCAATGTCCGGCCCGCGGTCGATGTCGGCATTTCCGTGAGCAGGGTGGGCGGCAACGCCCAGACCAAGGCGATGAAATCGGTTGCAGGTACGCTACGGCTCGACCTAGCCCAATATCGAGCTCTCTCGGCTTTCGCACAGTTCGGGTCGGATCTTGACAAGGCGTCGCAGCAGCAGCTCCATCGCGGCGACCGCCTCGTGGAACTGCTCAAGCAAAGGCATTACGCGCCACTGCCCTTCGAAAAGCAGGTTGCAATTATTTTCGCTGGCACGAAGGGGTATGTGGACGAGTTCGACCTTTCCCAGATCGCGGCCTTTGAGCAGGGCTTCTACGATTTTCTTGACCGCCAAGGCGATGATGGTGTGCTGGCGATGATTCGTGATCGGAAGAAACTTGACGACGAGACTTCCTTGGCGCTGCAAGACGCCCTCAAGACGTTCAAGGAACAGTTTTCGGCGCTGCAATCGATGCCGAAGGCCAGTTAGCAATGCCGTCGTTGATCGACCTTCGTCGGCGGATCCGTTCCGTTCAGAACACGGAACAGATCACCAAGGCCATGAAGATGGTCTCGGCGGCGAAGCTGCGCCGCGCGCAGCAGGCTGTGGTCAACGCGCGTCCCTACGCCACCTTGCTCGAGAGTATGATCGGCAGCGTCCTGGCCCATGGTGGCGAGGACACCTCGATCGGGTCGAATCCACTGCTGGAACAGCGTGAATGCCGGAGTCTGCGGCTCCTCGTGCTCGCGGGCGAAAAGGGGCTATGCGGATCCTTCAATTCCAACGTGCTCAAGGCAGGGGTCCAGTTCGCCGACGACCGAGCGGGCCAGGTCGTTGAGTACGAGTTGCTCGGACGCAAGGCCGTGGAATTCTTTTCCAAGCGTGGCCAGCGGACCGCAGGCAGTTGGGAGCAAGTCTTCGCCCATGTGGAATACGGCACAGCGGAAGTCGTCGCAACGAACGCGATGCGCAGCTTCCGAAACGGCGAGGTGGACGAGGTTTGGATCCTTTACAACCGGTTCGAGAACGTCTTGAGGCAGGACACCACGCTTGAGAAACTGCTTCCGATCGTGCCGCCTCAGGCCTCGGACCGCGTTCTTGGCGGCTACGAGTATGAGCAGCCTCCCGAGCAGTTGTTGGGAACGCTGCTGCCGAAGAGGGTCGTGACAAGGGTGCACCTGGCCATGCTCGACTCGGCCGCCGCCGAGCATGCTGCCCGGATGACTGCGATGGATTCAGCGACACGCAATGCCGGGGAGGTGCTGGAGAAGCTCCGGCTCCATCTGAACCGGGTGCGGCAGGCAAGTATCACGACGGAGATCATCGAAATCGTTTCAGGCGCTACGGCCTTGGAATAGACGGGAATGTGCGAGGGATTACCAGTATGCGAATCGTTGGGAAAGTGATTCAGGTTGCCGGCCCGGCTGTTGACGTGCAGTTCTCCGCCGGCTATCTGCCGAAGATCTACAACGCCCTTAGAGTCTCCAGCGACGGCTTCGACGTGCCGGAGCCGATTGACGTGACCTGCGAGGTGCAGCAGTATCTCGGCGAGGGGCGCGTGAGGACGATCGCCATGCAGCCGACCGACGGCATGGTGCGGGGCATGCATGTCGAAGACACCGGCGAGGCGATTTCAGTGCCCGTCGGCCCGCAAGTGCTCGGACGCGTGATGAACGTCCTGGGCAATCCGGTCGATGAGCGTGGCCCGGTGGAGACCGAGCGGAGGTTCCCGATTCACAGGGCCGCGCCCTCGCTTGAGGAGCAATCGACGGAATCGGAAATACTCGAGACGGGCATCAAGGTCATCGATCTGATCGAGCCCTACCTGAAGGGAGGCAAGATCGGTCTCTTCGGCGGTGCTGGCGTTGGCAAGACCGTGATCATCATGGAATTGATCAACAACATCGCCTTGCAGCACGGTGGCGTGTCGGTGTTCGCGGGTGTTGGCGAGCGCACCAGGGAAGGGAACGACCTCTGGCTCGAAATGCAGGAGTCGGGAGTGGTGAATCCTGACGACCACACGAAGTCCAAGGCCGCGCTGATCTATGGACAGATGACAGAGCCGCCTGGGGCGCGTTTGCGTGTCGGGTTGACCGGCCTGACAGTGGCTGAGTATTTTCGCGATGTCGAGGGTCAGGACACGCTGCTGTTCATAGACAACATCTTCCGGTTCACGCAAGCCGGCTCCGAAGTGTCGGCGCTCTTGGCGCGCATGCCATCAGCCGTAGGGTACCAGCCCAACCTGGCGTCCGAAATGGGCCAACTCGAGGAGCGGATTACGTCTACGAAGAAGGGGTCGATCACCTCCGTGCAGGCGATTTACGTCCCCGCTGACGACTACACGGACCCGGCACCGGCGACCACGTTCACGCATTTGGACGCCACGACGAATCTTTCCCGTGAAATTGCATCTCTGGGCATCTATCCCGCGGTTGACCCGCTGACTTCGACCTCGCGCATTCTGGACCCCAACGTCGTTGGTGATGAGCACTATGAGGTTGCCCAGTCCGTCAAGCGCGTGTTGCAGCGAAACAAGGAACTGCAGGACATCATCGCGATCCTTGGTGTGGAGGAACTTTCGGACGAGGACAAGCTAATCGTGGCCCGGGCGCGCAAGATCCAGCGTTTCCTTTCGCAGCCGTTCTTTGTGGCCGAGCAATTCACCGGAACCAAAGGCCGCTATGTCAAGCTCGCGGAGACGATCCGCGGCTTCCGCGAAATTGTCGACGGCAAGCACGACGACCTTCCGGAGCAGGCGTTCTATATGGTGGGGACGCTCGAAGAGGCCCAGGAACGAGCGCGCGAACTCGCCGCGGCGTAGTTGAGATGCCAGCGAAGACTCTACAGGTTGAAGTTGCCGTTCCCGACAGGTTGGTCCTGGACGGTCCGGCGGTTAGCGTCCAACTCCCCCTTGCGACGGGATACCTGGGCGTGTTGCCCGGGCACGCCCCGCTGTTGGCGGAGCTAGGCACCGGCGTGCTGACCCTGACCTCCGAGGGGAATTCCGCGCAGCACCTCGCAATCGACGGAGGCGCGGCCGAAATCCTCCCCGACCGCGTCCGGGTTCTCGCCGACAAGGCGGAGAGCGCGCAAGACGTCGACCGGGAGCGAGCACGACAGGCCTTGGAGCGGGCTAACTCGCGGTTGCAGCTTCAATCGCTCGAGATTGACGTCGAGCGGGCGCAGCGAGCGTTGCGAAGGGCCCGAGCGAGACTGGCAGTCGCTGGACATTCGTGAGCGGCTGGGCGCCTTGCCTCGCCAAAGGCCGGGATAGAGCGAATGCGCTAGGCCAGGTCGCTGACGCAGGGGTTTGTCAGGTCGCCGATGCCCTCGATCCGGACGGTGCAGATGTCTCCCGGCTTGAGATAGACGGGCGGCTTGCGCGCCATGCCGACGCCTGGCGGGGTGCCGGTTGAAACGATATCGCCCGGATCCAGGGTCATCACAGCCGACAGGTACTCCAGCAGGGCTGGCACGTCGAACACCAGCTGGTTCGTATTGGAGTCCTGCATTGTCTCTCCGTTCAGATCGAGACTGATGCGCAGGTTGTTAGGATTGTCGATTTCGTCTTTCGAGACCAGTTCGGGCCCCATCGGGCCAAATGTATCGAATGTCTTGCCGATCGTCCATTGCGATGTCGCCAGCTGGTAATCGCGGGCGCTGACGTCGTGAACGCAGGTGTAGCCGAAGATATAATCCTGCCAGTCCGCTGCCTCGACATTCTTGGCGCGCCTGCCGATAACGAATGCGAACTCCGCTTCGTAGTCCACTTTCTGCGAGGCGGACGGGAGAATGATCGGATCTCCCGGGCCGCACACCGCATTGCCGTATTTGGTGAACACGGTAGGGATTTCGGGAATCTCCATACCGGATTCGACGGCATGGTCGCGGTAGTTCAACCCGATGCAGATAAACTTTCCCGTGTTCGGCACCGGAGCGTGCTGGCGCACTTCGTCCAACGGGAACCCGTTGCCCCTGCTGGCCGCGAGCTCAGCAGCGCGGGCTAGGGCGATGTCTCCCCCTTCGAGTAAGGAAATCACAGACGGATACCCGATCTGCGCGAGGCCGAGCACGTGTCCGTCGGAAACAATGCCCGCCTCTTGTTGGTGTCCGGCACAACTGAAAGTCGTCAATCTCATGTGAGTTCCTATCGTACGATGTACTCGCAGGAGGCCAGCCCGGTCGGAATGGACGCAGCTCCGAGGGCGGTTCGAGGGCTTAACCGCTGTGCATAGCCCAAACGACAATGCCGGTGAGGGTCGCAATTGCCAGCAGCAGGTAGCCAGCCTTGATTTGCCATCCGGGTAGGGCGAGCCTCGGCTGTTTCGTCTGCTTGTTCGCGCCCAATGACCGCGCCGCGCGTGGCGCTGCGATCGTGCGGCTGCGGATCGCCTCCAGTGCCTCGCGGTTCGTGATCATGATCGTGCACGAATTCGGTCCGGGAATTGTTTCCTCAAGGCGCCGCCGCACGTCCTCGGGGCAATCCGTCCTGGAACGAAACACTTCCGTGCCCTCGTCCGTCCCGACGATGATGCTAGAGGTCTTGAGCACCCATTTCATGGCATTCACTTCAGGGCTGGAAGGCCCAAGTCCGACTCTGCGGCGAATTCGCTCACAAGCTGGATGAACCCAAGCGACGCCCTAGACAGGGCCTTGTCCTGTCGGTAGATCAATCCTATCGTCCGAATCATTGGCAACGGTTGCAAGCGGATTGCCTTGAGCCTCCCTGACGAGATTTCCTCGCGGGCGCTACTGACTGCCATGAATGTAACACCGAGTTCGGCTTCCGTGAAACGCTTCTGCATTTCACTGGACTCCAGTTCCATGGAAATGCGCATCTTGTCTTCGAATACGTCCAGAAACTCATTGATGCGCGTTCTGGTCCGACCTGTCTTTGGCAGCAGCAGGTCTTCCTTGACAATGTCCTCTGCACCCACGGTCTTGTGGTTTGCGAGCCGGTGGTTCGGGGAGGTGAAGAGGCGGATTTCATCCGAGTAGATCTGCACAACCCTCAGCTTTTTTTCTTGCAACGGGAGCTGGGTGATGCCGAAGTCGACCGAATTGTCGAGCACGGACTCGATCGTGCGGGCGCCATAGGACCTCACGACCTGCATTTGAACCTTGGGAAACTTCTCCCGGTATCGCGCGAAGACCGCCGGCAAGACATGGATACACGTGGCTTCATTGGCTGCGATGCTCATCTCGCCTTTCGGGATATTGTCCAGTTCCCGGACCGCATCGAATCCTTGCCGGCGCATTTCCAGAATCTTGCGCGCGTACTCGGCGAAGATCTTGCCCGCGGTCGTCAGGGTGATGCGACTGCCGAATCGGTCGAAGAGCTGGGCTTCCAACTCCTGCTCCATTTGCCGGATCTGCGCGCTAATCGCCGGCTGGGTGCGAAAGCAAGTCTTGGCCGCTTTTGAAAAGCTATTCAGACGAACGATTTCTAGAAACGTATGTAACTGATCGAAGTCCAAAACCTTTTGGGCGGTTGCGGTCGGCGGCTAGACTCCACCTACCGTGATGTCCACCAAACGCCGTAAGCAACATCTTACACCAATCACCTGTCCCCAAGGACGCCGCCTGGTTCCTCGTCCTATTGCCGCCGGAGCATGCCGCCTTGCTCTCCCCGGCTCATGGCCTCTTCGGCGGAACCGGATCCCGATTCACCCATCGAAGCGGGGCGATAGAATGGGGATCTCCGCTATTTCTATGAAGCCACGGATTTTCTCGGGCATGCAGCCCACGGGGGAACTGCATATTGGCAACTACCTGGGTGCGTTGCGTAACTGGGCGAAGATCCAATACGACTACGACCCGATCTTCTGCATTGTCGACCAGCATGCCATCACGGCGCCTCACGATCCGCAGCTCCTACCGGAGCGATGCGAGCAGGTGGCGGCATTGTACTTGGCTGCCGGGCTCGACCCGGACCACTCCGCAGTGTTTGTCCAGTCGCAGGTCTCCGAGCATGTCGAACTCGCGTGGATCTTCACTTGCACAGTGCCTTTCGGTTGGCTGAGTCGCATGACGCAATTCAAGGCCAAGACACTGCAGGCCGGCGGCAATCAGGACAGCATCGGCACGGGATTATTCCTATATCCGGTGCTGATGGCGGCCGACATCCTCCTGTACCAGGCAAGATTCGTGCCGGTCGGGGACGATCAGTCGCAGCACATGGAACTGACGCGCAACATCGCCCAGCGCTTCAACAATCACTATGGCGACACGTTTGTTGTGCCGGAAGCGAAAATGCCAGTGGTCGGCGCGCGGATCATGGGCTTGGACGATCCGACCAAGAAGATGAGCAAATCGGCTGCATCGCCGACTCACTCGATCAGCCTGCTTGATCCCCCGGGACGCGTGCGCAAGGTGCTCGGCCGCGCGGTTACAGATTCGCAAGCCGGAGTGAATTGGGAAGCCCCGGGGAATGGAGTGGCGAATTTGCTGACGATCTTCCAGGCGTTCAGTGAGTGGACTGATGAGAGGATGGAGGCGAACTTTGCCGGCATGCGATACGGCGATCTAAAGAAGCAGGTGGCCGAAATGGTGTCTTCCAAGCTCGAGCCCATTCAGCTTCGCTACGCCGAATTGATGGACTGTCGGGACTACTTGCGGGGTGTTCTGCGCAGTTCCGCCGAGCGCGTCAAGCCGGTCGCGGAAGAGACGGTGCGCGCAGCCAAGCAACGCACTGGCTTGTATTTTCTATAGAGTCCGGCGGTGGCATCCTCGGTTTCCCTGCGCGGTTACAGTGAGCTGCTGCGCCGTTCCCCGAACTTTCGGAGAGTCTGGGTGGCCCAGCTCATCAGCGGCTGTGGGGACTGGTTCTATTCGGTAGCAATCTACACCTTGCTGCTCGAGCTGACCGGGCGGGCGGAGTCCGTGGCCTGGGCCGCGATCCTGCAAATCCTTCCCATGATGCTGATGGGGCCGATGGCCGGCGTTGTCAATGACCGTCTCAGCCGCCGCAAAGTGATGTTGGTCAGCGACTTGGTTCGTGCGGCCCTTGCTCCCTGCATGCTGCTGATCACCAGGCCTGAGCATATCTGGCTGCTCTACTTGATCCTGGCTCTCGAAATCGGAACGGCTGCATTCTTCGAGGCCGGCCGCAACGCCATCCTACCCAGCTTGATCAGGCGGGAGGACTTGGTCTCCGCCAACGCTCTCGGTTCGACCACTTGGTCGCTGACGGTCACATTGGGCTCGGCCTTGGGAGGGGTAGCGGTGGCTTACTTCGGCCGTCCGACCGTCTTTATAGCGAATTCCCTCTCGTTCCTGGCTTCGGCCTGGTTTGTGTTTCGAATCAGGGCGTTCGAGCGCCATCTGGCGGGGCGGCGCATGGAGCCCTGGACTGACGCGATCAGCTTCCGTCCGGTGATCAAGGGTTTCGCCTACATGATCCGCGACTGGCGCCTGGCGATCCTTCTGACACTCAAATTCGGGCTCGGCATCATGGGTGCCCGGGTTGTATTGGTGACGATTCTTGGTAGCCGCGAGTTCATAGTCCGAGGCGATCCTGCCCTTGGAATGGCGATGCTGCTTGCATTTCAGGGTGCCGGTTCGGTACTCGGTCCGCTCTTGCTCGGCCAGAGGATCACCAAGAGCGAGTCCGCGATGCGGCTGGCTGTGCTCGGCGGGTACTTCGGAGCTGGTTGCGGTTACATCCTGTTCAGCCAGACCCTGTCGGTTCCGCTTGCCGGGCTGTTCCTGGTTCTGGCGCACAGCGGAGCGGCGCTCGTGTGGGTCTGTTCCACGACGCTGCTGCACTTCAACACGGACCACCGCTATCTGGGGCGCGTCTTCGCGGCCGACATGGGCCTGTTCATGGCCACGGCGAGTGTCTCGACCTATTGCATGGGACAGGTGCTCGATATGGGTGTTTCCGGGCGCATTGGCGCATTATGGCTTGGCTGCGCGATGTTCGGGCCGGCTCTCATCTGGGCGGTGTCCGTGCAAAGGTTTCGGCGAGACGACGCAGCCGCCGGTCAAGGGACGTGAGCCCGCACGACCTGCGCCTCGATTCCGTCGACCGGAAAGCGGGCTGCCTCGGCCGGGACCAGAAACGCGTCCCCGGCTTCGAAAGATATCCCGGCCATTGATCCGCAACCCCGGATGCAAACCAAGAGGTGGATCCGTCGGCGGTCAGGCATATAGATGAAGGGGGAATCCCAGCTCAACAGTTCTGTCAAGAAGTGCGGGCACTTGCCTAGGCTCTCGACCCGACAGCTTCCGTCGTCCATCAGTTGCGGCGCACGAGGCGCTGGACGGGAATGCAGATCCACCGCCGCGACCGCCCGGTCGACATCCAAGGCACGGAGCCGACCGTCGAGATCAGGGCGTCCATAGTCGTAGAGGCGGTACGTCACGTCAGAATTCTGCTGGATCTCACAGAGCACCGCCCCGCCTCCGGCCGAGTGCAGCGTGCCTGCCGGCAACAGGACGCATTCTCCAGGATGTGCCGGGACCCAGTGCATGAGCCGGTCGATCGTGCCGTCCCTGGCTGCGCCGGCGAGTCGCCCCGGGTCCAGGCTCGTGTCGAGACTCAAGCCCAGTCGCGCGCCTGGCTCGGCCGCGATGATATACCACAGTTCCGTCTTGCCTCGCCGGTTGTCCGACTGCCTGGCATCGGGATGGACCTGGATTGACAGGTTCCCAGCGCAGAACAGTAGCTTGGCGATGATCGGCAATCGTGGTCCGTCGTCTCCGCTGCCTGTCCATCCGCGTCCCATCATCCGGGTCCCGAACTCGGCTATCAGCGAATCGATCCGGCGACCAGTCAGCGGACCGTGGGCCACCTCGCTCCCGTCATAGAGGCACCACGCCTCGCCAATCCGGCCGTCCACTCGGCCAAGTACCGGTCGAAGGTCCTGCGTACCCCAGATTTTCTCGCGAAGCGACGGTCGAAATTTCAGTGGCTCGAGTCGATTCACGGCAATCCAGTAATGAAAGCCCGTATGCGCCGGATGCCTTCCTCGAGTTCCTCCATGGACGCGGCGTACGAGAGCCGGATGTGCTCCGACGTGCCGAATGCCTCTCCAGGCACGATTGCGACATGGGCCTCTCGAAGCAGTTTCTGGGCGAAATCCATCGAGGAGCTGACTCCTCCACGCCCGAAGCTGCTGCCGATGTTCGGGTAGGCGTAAAAGGCGCCGTTGGGTTGCGGGCAACGCACGCCGGGAATGTCGTCCAGGGCGGCAACCACGTACTCCCTGCGCCCGCGGTACTGCTCCAGCATGGCGTATACCGCGTCCATGGGGCCATTAAGCGCTTCGATGGCCGCTTTTTGAACGATCGAACTGGGATTCGATGTGGCGTGGCTTTGAAGCTTGTTGACGTTACTGATTAGCGCGGCCGGACCGAGCAAATACCCGAGCCGCCAACCGGTCATAGCGAACGTTTTGGACAGCGACCCGGCAATGACCACGTTCTTCCTCGCATTCTCTGCCGCAGCGATGGAAAAGGGCGTTGAGTTGTATACGAAGTGGCTGTAGCACTCGTCGCTCAGCAAGATGATCCCTTGGCTGGAAGTCAGCTCGAGTATCCTCTCGAATTCCTCTTGTGCGACAACCGCTCCCGAGGGGTTGTTGGGAGAGTTGACGACCAATACCTTGGTGCGGTCTGTGATGGCTCTTTCCACATCGTCAACAGTCAGCGAGAAACCATTGGCCTCGCTGGGCGTAACCGCGACGGGCTTACCTCCGTAGTAGTTGATGACGTCGAAGAAGGTCACCCAGTAGGGAACGGGCAGGATGACCTCGTCATCGGTGTCAACGAGCGCCGCCAGGAAATTGAAGATAGCGTGCTTGCCACCCACGGTTGCGATGCACTCTTGGGGTCCGTAGTTTGTCCGGAATTCCCGCCCGTGCCAGGCAACGATAGCTTCCTTCAGTTCGGGGATACCTCCGGCTGCCGTGTATCTCGTGAAATCGTCGTGAATGGCTTGAATACCCGCTCGCTTGATGTTGTCCGGCGTGGGGAAATCCGGCTCGCCTGCGCCGAGCGCGACGACGTCGACACCCTCCCGCTTCAATCTCGCTGCTTCGGCAGTGACCGCCATGGTGGCGGATTCGCTGATCCGCCCGACCCTGTTCGAGAACCTCATAAGTACACCCTAACTGTTTCTGGCGCCCGGGCCGAGCATTGACCGTAGACGCACCGCGACATGCGGCGGAACGAATTCATCGATCCGGCCACCGTGCCGGCAGACTTCCTTGACCAGTCGCGAGCTGAGGTAACTGTAGGTTTCCGAGGGCAGCATGAACACGGTCTCGATGTCGGGCTCGAGTTTGCGGTTCATCAACGCCATTTGCAGTTCGTATTCGTAGTCCGAGACCGCCCGAATACCACGCAGAATGAGCCGCGCGTCCTCCTGCCGGGCGAAGTCGACCAAGAGCCCGTCGAAGCTGGCCACGCGAACGTTGTCGAGATGTGAAACCGACTCTCGAATCATGGCCAGTCGCTCGGAGAGCGGGAACTCGCCTTCCTTGGAATCATGCTCCAGTACGGCCACGGCCAACTCCTCGAACTGTCGCGCTGCGCGCTCGATCAAGTCGAGGTGACCGTAGGTGATGGGGTCGAACGATCCCGGATATATCGCGACGCGCTTACCTGACACAAAACGCCATTGTACTTTGAGCGCGTCGGCTGGCCCTTGAGCTTTCCCAACTCAGAGATGCTCGTCAAACCACCCGATCGCCAATTGCTGCGCCTGCTCTCGGGCCTCCCGGTAGATTCCGTAGTGCTTGATCCCGGGAATGATCACTAGCTTCTTGATGCCCGTCGCGGCGGCATGCGCCTTGATCGCGTGGTCGCGGTTGTCAAAGAGTTCCTCGTTCTCCGCGATCACGAACATCAGGGACGCATGAGAGGCCTGTCGCGCCAGTTCGACAGGGGCGTAGTGCATGAGCTTGTCGCGGATGGGCGCTCCGCGTAACGCGCCGACCGCGACCGCGCCCGGGTCCGGATAAGCCAACTCGCCTCGCGCACGCCTCGTCGCTTCATCGAGCGTCTGGGCTGCTTGTTCATCATTGGCAACCACGAAGCGCGAGTCCATTCCGCCGACTTGGCTGAAGACGGCCTTGACACGCTTGTCGTGAGCTGCTGCGAACAGCACATGCCCGCCCGAGTAGCTGCTTCCCCAGACCCCAATCCGGGCGGGGTCGCACATCGGCTCGGACTGGAGCCAGTGAAGCGCATTGAGCCAGTCCCTTCCTTGTTCGACCGGATCGACCACCTCGCGGATGGCGATGACTTCGGCTCGAAAGCGTCTTGGATTGCCATTCGGTGAAGGCTCGGCGAGGATCACGCGAGGGTCGCTGCCCCCCCATCCGCGATAGTCGAACGCCACCGCGAGGTAACCCGCCCGAGCGAATTCGACGGCATCTCGTCGCAGGCCGCGGACAGTGCCTCCCCAGCCGTGCGCCATGAGGATGCAGGGCAGCTTCTCGCTGGACTCGTCGGCGGCCGAGAAGACCTCGGCGGCGAGGCGAGTGCCCTCGCTGTAAATCGTCTCGGCCCGCCAGTCGATTCCGTCCGGTGCTTCCCAGGCGACTTGCGCTAGAGCACTCGGTGCGAAGAGCAGCAGGATGGCGACAACAACTGGCATGCCGAACATAATATCCTCCGACGGACCCCGACGCCACGCGTCGTCATGCAACTCACGAGACCGAAATCCGTTGTCTCCAGCTTCCGGAAATCGCGGATCTGGAATTGAAACACCGATTCGAGTCAACGCGTCTCGTCCCGCCAGAATTCGACGGTATTCGCAAGCCCGTTTGGACCGAACTCAATCGGGCACATTGAGCCCTCCCGGCATTGCCCAATCCAGGCGGGGATGCGGGACAGGTCGTTCTCCACCGTGAGACACTGTTTGCCGAACCGCTCTTGGGCCCCGATGCCGTCGACGCCGACCTCGTCTCGGGGCCCGAGCCTTGGTTGTCGCTCTTCGGGAGAACAACGACGTGATGCCCAGACGGATCGCGAAGTGTCTAGGCGTAGGCCTTCTGTTGCTCGCGTTACCGGGCGCTGAGGCGCAGAATCGAGGCACGGCGCACTTTCTCAACACCCTCGTTGATTTCGAGAATCTTGCCAGGACGGAGTTCACCGAGACAGGGATGCTCTCAACCTGGGACCGTTCGGGCGCAAATGACGATGGGTTTCGGCCCGAGTGGGTACGTCCGGACGGCGTGTACGTGATCGCTGACCTGCAGGGCCCGGGTGTCGTCACGCGCATGTGGACAGCGAGGCCAGGAGGGGTCTGTCGATTTTTTGTCGACTCCTCGGCGGAACCGGTCATCGATTTGCCCTGCCGCCAATTTTTCGCCGGGGGTACGAAGCCGTTTGTCCGACCGCTCGTGGGGCCGATGGGCGGCGGGAACTATTCGTTCTTCCCAATCCCATTCGCGAGTGCGCTGCGAATCGAGATCGCCCCCAACGACGATGTTCCCGGAGGCCCTTATGGCGCCTACCACCACGTGAGTTACCGGAAGTTCCCGGCCGGGACGCGGTTAGCGTCCTTCCGGCTCCCGCTGGACCGGGAGGAAGAAGACGCGTTGGCGCAGGTGCTCGATATCTGGCGACAACCGGACAAGCTTCAAGCCGGTACGGGCCAAGAGGAAGTGTCCAAGCAGGCAACGCTCGCTCCGGGCGAGGCGCGCGCGGTGATTGACTTGAGCGGCACGGGCATGATCAACGCGCTTTATTTTTCCCTTGATGCCCAGAGTCCGGCGGCATTGCGTTCGACGATGCTGAGGATCTACTGGGACGACGGCGAGTCGCCGTCGGTCGAGGCGCCGGTTGGCGATTTCTTCGGGAACGGCTATCGCAAGCGGCCATTCCGATCGTTGCTCATGGGCTTGTCCGAAGCAGGCGAGTATTACGCGTTCTTTCCGATGCCGTTCGAAAGGCGCGCACTGATCGAGGTGGCCAATGAAAGTCCGGTCGAGACCGTGTCGGTTCGCGCGCGCGTTCGATATGGCTGGGCGCTCTTCGACCCTGACATTGGCCGGTTCCATGCGAAGTGGAGGCGGCAGGAGATGGTGGGTGTCGACCTTGATGGCAGCAATCGGAGCGATCATCACAACTATCCGATTCTCGAGGTGCGGGGCAGAGGACGTTACATCGGCGCGACGCTCAATGTCTGGAATCGACAGCTGCGGTGGTGGGGCGAGGGTGATCCGATGATCTTCGTTGACCGCGAGAGATGGCCGCCCAGTCATCACGGAACGGGCACCGAAGAGTATTTCAACGATGCCTGGGGCTTTCACGAGTTCATCGAGGGGGTTGGCGCCGACCCCGTACGCAGGGAGCGGAACATCATTCCGGTATCCGGTGTGCTCGAGGCGGGCCTTAGCTCGCCAGGCCGGCTTTTCGGGCCTAACGCGGTCTTCACCTTCCATGTCGGGGACTCGATCCCGTTCCGCGGGGGCATCCGCGTCAGCGTCGAGCACGGCGCGGAAAACGGATTGACGAACGACTACTCGAGCGTCGCGTATTGGTATGCGCGGCCCGGCTCGACGGACTTCTTCCGCATGCGGCCCGAAGCCGAGCGCCGTGTGCCAGTGCTGCCCGCGAACTGGGAGGCGGCTCGGCTCGCCAGACTGAGAGAGTACGCTCCCGAACTGCGACGGCGCATTCTGAAAACAGCCTCTGCCATTGAGCGCTTTCCGACGGACAGGAAGCGCCACCCGGAGAGGATTCGGGTTTTGCGCATGGTGTTCCAGCTCTACGAGTGGCTGGGAATACCCGCGACCGAACGTGACCGTCTCTACGACCGCATGGAAGCGGCCCGCAAGGGTCCGCTCGAGGCACGCTGGCCAGTGATGGACGGGATCTATCGCGAGTTGGGCGGGATGTTGCGGGAATAGGGACGATTCGTATCCGATAATGGCCTCACGGCGATGCCTTGGACAGGACCGCGCCTCCGGCGCTTGGAGAGGGGATCGCAGGATAGAATCGGGCTGGTTCCGGTTCGGAGGCAACGGTTTTTTCGGGCAGGAGATCTGCCCCCGAGAAAGGCTTCACTTCGATGACACTCGTTGCAGCGGCCAGATCTTCGATGCGGTCTCGCGACAGTGGAGCGGCACGAAGCTGTCCTTTCGCCCAAAGATCCATTTGATTGAGGTAGAACGGGCTTTCCGGATCCTCGCTCACACCCGGTGCAATCATCGCCCGGGAGTTGTCGATATCGCTTAGGTCAACGATCTGGCTATAAGCGTTTTCGGTCGGTGACCAGATGCTCCCGCGCTGGACGACCTCCATGCGCGGCGATTCGGCGTCGAGCGACGGATCGACTGAGGGCAGGTTCATGCGCCCGCTCCCTTGATAGGGCATCCGCAGGATGGCCGAGTCGCCCCCCTCGTCCCTGGCCAGCATTTGGCCGGCCGTGCGCAGCCATGCCAGCAGGTAGTTGCGGATCGCCGGGTCTCGCGGTGTTGCCTGGTCCTGGGCGAATCGCGCTGCCAACAGGCGCCCTAGGTGGCAGGCTCCGGACTCGCCCCCGCCGAAGCGCCTTGTCAGTTCCCTAGTACGAAACGTGTCGCCCGCGGTCGCCGCGAGCGCGCTGGCGGCGCGAAACGCCGGGTCGCTGGTCCGGAAGCGGTAGTTCCAGTCCTCGGTCGCTTCGAGGATGCTACGAACCAACGGATCGTTCGCACCGTCCTCCTCGGCGACTTTGCGGGCGGTTGGCAAGAGCGCCGAAGTGGCGGCATGCATGTCGTCGCGATGCACTTCGGACTCGAGCGACTCGACAGAGAAACGGCGGTCTCCCTCCAGCAACTGTCCCACGCGCCAGGCGCGGGAGCCGCTTCCGGTGGAACGGATTCCGAGGTCGAACGGATACCAGGATCCGATGGGGCGATTGTTTCCATTGCCGATGAATCCGGCGTCCGGATTGAACATCCGAGGCATCTCGCCCCAGGGCACGCGGCCGAGAACCTCGTCCTGGCCCGTCCAACCCTCCAGCGCCATGCGCCGCGATCGCTCCGTCAACGGCACGTGCGCGACCGTCGCGTAGCCGATATTCCCGTCGACGTCGGCGTAGAGCATGTGCAGGCCCGGAACGTAGTAGCTCTCCAGTGAGTCCAGGAATTCGGTCCAATTGCGCGCCGCCATGCGCTCGATGAAGGAACGGACGGACGTCCCTCGGTCGTGCGCGGCCTTGTAGTAGCTGACGTACGCCTCCCCGGGCCTCGCCTCGCGGGCGAACGCATTGAAGACAAACCCGTGGTGGTTCGTGAGGACCTCCTGGAAGACCGGTGCCGCTCCCTTGACTTCGATCCGTTCTAACCTTCTGTCGAAGGCCACGGTCTCGCCCTCGCTCACGAACCCCGTCCCGCCGTCAGAGAGCCGTTCCAAGAAGGTCACCGTGGAACCGGTGCCGAGGGCGGTCGCACCCATGGCCACTCGGCGGTTGAAGCCGATTAGCATTCCAGGCACACCGGGCATGCTGATGCCGCGTGCGTCGAAGCGGCCGGCGCTCAAGTGGTACTCGTACCAGATCGACGGGTTCGTAACCGTGATCCGCGGTTCGCTCTCGAGGATCGGTTTCCCGGTGGTTGTGCGCTCTCCCCCCAGAACCCATGCGTGGGAGAACTTGACCGTCTCGGCGCTCGCGTCCTTGCGCAAGAACGCCGGAGTTCGCTGGCGCGCCTTGAGGCGGGTGTACACCTCCTTGTCCTTCGCCATTTCCGACTCGGGCACGGCGACGAACTCCTCGTCAATGGCCATGGCCCGGGCTTCGAGCGCGCCCTGCTCACCGAGTTTCTCGACCAGTTCGTTGTACTCGCGGTAGTTGGCAACAGCTCCTTCGTCGAAGAGCCTGTCGAAGAGATCGGCCACGCCCAGGATTGAGAGCAGCGGGTCGGCGCCGGTCCAGGGTTCCGGTTCGATGCCCAGGGGCGCGAAGCGGCGCTTGACGACGTCGGGATGCCCGTCAATCCAGGCGTTGATACCCGCGGAATACGAACGCAGCCAGCCCTGCATCTCTTCCGAGGATGCCTCGAAGGCCTCGTTGGCATGGCGAAGCATGCCAGCGGTCCGGAACTTGCGGTCGTGTTCGATGTAGTCCTTGCCGAAGGTCTCGGCCATTCGGCCCGACGCGCGCCGTCGCCAGATCTCCATTTGAAGGATGCGGTCCTCGGCGCTGACATATCCCAGACCGAAGAAGCCTGCGTTCTCGTCGGCAGCGAAGATGTGGGGGACCCCCCATTGGTCGCGGACGATCTCAGCGGTTGGTGTGGAGTTGCACGCAAGGCAAGCCAACGCAAGGATTGCCGCAAGCAGCGCTCGGGGCGGAATAGTCGAATTGGCGGAAAGGTGTTTCATGCCAGCGTCTCCCTCGGACCGTGCTTGCGCATTTCCCTGCGGTCGAGCAGGTCCGCGATGTGGTCGCCCGCGCGGGCTGCGAGCGCCATGATGGTCAGCGTCGGCTCCAGCGCCGTGGCAGAGGAAAATGCCGCTCCGTCCACGACAAAGAGATTTGGCACGTCGTACGATCGGTTGTAGCCGTCCAGCACGGCCATTCTCGGATCCGAGCCCATCCGAGCGGTACAAACCTCGTGGATGCTCCAGCCGGGCTGGGACGCCTCCCTGCGGTGGCTCAGGATCTCGATTCCGGCGGCACGGCAGATCTCCTCGGCCTTGTCGTTCATGTGCCGAATCATCCTGTGGTCGTTGTCACCGAACGTGAGATGGATCTTGAGGCAGGGGATGCCATAGGGGTCCGTGCTGCCATCGGGGTCCAGTTCCACGAAGTTCTCCGGGCGACACAGCACTTCGCCGTTGGTCGTCATGTTGACGAGCGCCGGGTAGATGTTCTTCACGCGGCGCTTGAAATCGGCCCCAAACCCGGCGAGGCGGTGGGCGTGGCCGGGGTAGTCCGACGTCCCGCTCCAGCACTGGAAGCTATAGTTGCGGATGAAGTCCGTTTCCTCGGGGTTGTCGACGTTGACGAATGGCGGGACGAAGCTGGCGCCCGGGTGGCCGTCCTCGGGATAGCCGGGCATCTTGCCCCGCAGAACCGGAGCGATGCCAGTGATGCGGGCCGCCATCGTGTGCTCGGAAAGGTTCTTACCGAGTTCGCCGCTCGAGTTGCCGAGACCGGTCGGATGGTTGCGGTCCCGGGAAGTCAGCAGAATCTTCGTCGAGGACAGTGTGGAGGCGGCCAGCACCACTGTCTTGGCTGAGGCCTCGTAGTCCTGCCGGCTGCCACGGTCGACGTAGGAAACCCCGCGGGCGAAGCCCTCGTCGTCGGTGAGCACTTCGCGGACAATCGCGTCGGTCTTGATCTCGAGCTTGCCTGTCTCCTGCGCCAGTGGGATGAAGCTGACTCTTGAGGAGAACATCGCGCCCGTGCTGCACAGGCGGTTGCAGTGTCCGCAGAAATGGCAGCGGGGTCGGCTGAACTCGCGGCTCGTCACGACCGCGACTCGCGTCGGAATCAACCGCATCCCGAGCTTCTCGACGCCCTTGCGCAGGATGTGCTCTCCGCAGCGCATGGGCAGTGCCGGCTGGAACTCCCCGTCGGGCAGGTTCGGGATGCTCTCTTTCGAGCCCGCAACGCCGATCGTGCGCTCGACGAGCGAGTAGTAGGGGGCGATGTGCCTGTAGCGAATCGGCCAGTTGATGCCGAAGCCGTCGCGCGAGGCGCACGCGAAGTCGTAGTCGGAAAAGCGGAAGCTGTACCGGCCCCAGTGCAGGGTCTTGCCGCCGAGCGCCCGCGAGCGCACCCACATGAACGGCTTGTCGTCGGGAAAGCTGTACGGCTCCTCGGAATCGGGAAGCATCGTGCGCTGGTTGTACACGTTGGTCGACTTGTTGCCGCGATACCGCAGCCGGTCGCGCGCGGACAACTGCCCGCGAAACTCCAACTCGAACGGCATCTTGTGGTGGATGTTCTCCACGCGCGGGTCGATGTCCGGCCCGGCTTCGAGCAGGAGCGTCTTCAGGCCCCGACGCGTGAGTTGGTAGACGGCCGCGCCACCGGCCGCTCCGCTACCGACGACAATCGCGTCGTAAACCGGCCCGCTCATTGGTGGTGCTCCTCGTGGGTGCATCCGGGCATGTCCGTCAGGTAGGAGTTGCCTTCGTACTCAAGCTCTTCGAGCAGGCCCTCGCGGGAGGTGTAGTAGCCCCGGATGGTAAGGTCCTTGACCTGGCGGAAAAACGCGTCGCCGCTGTCGTGCATCGCCGTCAGGAGACGGACCTGTTCCGGTCGAGGCAGCCCGTCGAAGCCCCTCGCGAAGTCCCGTTGGCAGCGCTCGTCCAGTGCTGCGAGACCGGCGAGGAACGCATCGCGCTCGGCAGCCAGCAGCCCTCGGTACAGCATCATGTCGATATAGCGATGCACATGGGCATCGCGAGCCCCGGGCGTCTCGGTACGTGGAATGATCAGGTCCGAGAGGACATCCACCGTTCGGGCCTGTCCTGCGCTGAGGACCTGCGCCTCCCAGTCACTTTGGGCCAGCAGGTCGCGTTGCGCCGCGGTGAGCGAGAGCACACCTGCTGCGATCGTTTCGAGAGCCTCTCGGCGCTTCATGCACACAAACCCCTTATACAGTCGGCTCATGGTAGCATCCTTCTGTCCCAAGAGGAGTGCATTCCATGACGCTGAGAATGATCGCGCTACTGATTTGTCTCGGGTTTGGCCTGACCGCGCAGGTACCCCACGACCCCCCGGACTACGACAATGACAATCCCATCGTTTCTCTGACACAGACCGCCAGGAGCGTTCAGCTCGCGGGCGGCCAGCAGCAGTACCACATCGGCTCGTTGCACTATCTTTTCCCGCTGGAATCGTTCGGTATCCCCGAGGACGACCCGACCCTGGAGACCGACGGGCGCAATTCGACCAAACAAGCGTTGCGTCGCTACGAGTTGGGCGACTATTCGCTCGTCAAGGGCTGGGTGAACTTTGGCGGAGGTCGGCGAAACTTTCTCCACGTCGACTACCGATGCGATCCGACGGGAAACAGCTATTCCGGAGAGATGAGACTGTCTCTTGGCGTGGGCAGCCTCCAGCACGAGCTTCCCATGGGCTTCGACCGCGAAAGCGGCTGCTACCAGCTCGAGATCTGGGCTGTGCCGGCGGAGGCGGAAGCCACGCTGTCAGGCGCCCTGCGTGCGCTTGTTCAGGAGCACCGTCTTCACTTGGACGAGACTGCGTTGCCAGGAAACCCTCTCGACTACGTGGCTGAGCGCTTGCAGGGAACGCTGTGGGACGTCGGCGACCCGAATGACATCAATCACCCGCTGCGTCCAGCTGGCCTGACGCTGACCTTCCGGGAAGCGGATAAGAGTGGGGACGGGCCGCATGAGGTCGCGTTCAAGATGGTGCGGCGAGGCTATGACGCGTTCCGCACGCGACGATGGGGCAATAACCCCCACGGGGGCACGGGGAGCACTCGGGGAACGGTCTTCTACGTTTCGCAGAACGAGGAGCCGGACGGCATCCTGCGTGCTCTCGAGCCCGGCGACCCCATGGCAAACGGATTGCCCGCAGCCGAGGCCGCGACTGAACGCTTCTACCCCGCCAAGTACATGATGTTGGTCGAATTCGGTCCCTCGGCCAGCATCGGCATTCACCGCCACACCCACTTCATGGACTCGTTCTGGGTGTTTCGCGGAAGCGGGATGGCCGTCATCGCCGACGCGGTCCCAATCGACGGGACCGAGCCGACCGTCGAGCTGCGGCGGCTGCACGCATTCGAAGGTTTCATCGCTCGGCCGGGACAGATGCACGGCATGCTCAGAGACAGCGACGAAGAGCTGGAGATCTTCGCCTTCGGAACGGCGAATTAGCGTTCGATCTCGATGACTCCCGCGGCGGCGAGATTCTCGAGCCGTTGCACGACCTGGTCCACGGTGACCGGCCCGTACAGTGGAGAGCCGCCATTCAGGCTTTCGGCGTGCAACACCCGCCAGATCTCGAGGGCGTTGCGCTCTCCGTCGATCAGGCCTTCGAGTTCAAAGCGCAGCGCCGTGCCGAGTGGAGGATCGCTGTTTCTGACCGCCCGGCGGCGCGCGAAGATCTCCGCCAGCGTGCCCTTGTAGCGCGGCGTCATGCCCTGTGCCTCTCGCTCGACCTCCGCAAGCTCGCGCGGGGGAATTGCCGCTTCCCCGGTGTGGGCCGCGAACGCGGACTCGAGGTGAGCGACGGCCACTCTTCCGAGAGCTTCGACGCGGGTCGCCGACTCTTCGACAAACCGCATCGAAGCTCCCTCTGCAGCAGCGAAGTGGGAGACGGACCGGACGTTGTCGGCCGCATACCGGGCGGCGATCTCGAGGGCCTCCCTGCCAGTGTGAAACCGTTGCGCCAGCGTGGCTCTCTCGAACCTGCCTTCGAGTACTCCTGGAGGCGCGCGATTCGGCGAGTAGCCCGGAGTCGAGTCCTCCTCGAGAAGTCTCCCGGCGAGCCTGGCAATCCTCGCCACGAGGGTGGCGCTGCCGCTCGAGACTTCGTTGACCAGTCCGGGAACAACCGACTCGTCTGCTGTTGCGACGAAGTACCCTACGGCGCCCGCCAGCAGGGCGTAGCGGCGCAGCTGTGTCGCGTCGATGTTGTAGATCGTGTCTTGGTTGGAGTGGATGAAGTAGTTCGGGAAGGCGGTGAAATGCGTCGCCGGGATCCCGATCAGCCCGTGCGAGAAGGGCTCGTGATCGGAGGTGGGAAAGAAGGGCGTCATGAAGGCGCGGAAGGCGTCGCGAGACCCCCCCGCTGCGAAGAGCGGGTCGCTGAACCGTTCGTACTGGTTGATCATCCCGGTGTTGGTGTCGAGCATGTGCCGTACGAAGTGCTCGGCGACATCGTTCAGATAGGTTGGAATTGACCACGGAGCGCGCTCGACGACCGCGGATGCGCCGAGCTTGGGCTGGTTCTCTCCGATCAGCTCCTGGTTGATGTTGATCAGGATTCTATCGCGCTCCTCGGGGAACCTGGCGAAATAGGCATACTCCCCGTGTACCTCCGGCGCGAACCAGAACTGGATCTCCCGGCGCGGCGGGGGGGTCTTTCCCGGGTCCGCCAGCGTCAGGATGGCACGCGCGATCTCGATCATGTTGGCGCAACCCGAGGCGGCGTCCGTGGCGCCGCCGCGCATGTGGTCCAGATGGGAGGTGTAGACAATCGCCTCGCCCTGGATGTCCGAGCCGGGGATCGTCGCGATCAGCAGGTGCATCGTCCCGGGCGTGACGAATTTGGTGCGGACGCTGGCCGAGAGCACGACCTCGTGACCGGCACGCAGGAGCTCGCGCAGTTCTTCGGCTGTGTGCAGGGAGACCGAGAACGCCCAGGTCGGATCGCGCCCCGCTGTGCCCTCGATCGGGATCCGCTGCCAGCCCATGTTGTCGGGGAACTCAAATGCCGGGCCCGGCCAGCGCGGCGCGCAGGAGACAACGCCGGCGGCGCCGTATCGAAACACCGCCAGCTGGAACACGTTTTCGAGGCGCCCGCATGCGAGGACGATCTTTCCCTCGACGTTCCGGCCTTCGTAGTCCGCCTCCGACAGGCCGTCCCCGACATCGACAAGCTGAGCGGTGGCTCCTCCGGACCGACTGTAGAGCGCGATGGCCGTTCCTGAGTCGGCCCAGCTGCCGATCTTGCGCTCGACTGGTTCACGCATCCACAACTCGCCGCCGAGCCCCGTCCAGCTTGGTTCGTGGAATGGCAGCTCGACGACACGGATGTCGCTAACGCCGACCTTGCGCAGCTCTTCCTCGACATAGCGCATGGCCTCGACATAGCCGTCGCTGCCGATGTTGCGGTCGAATTGCGAGATGGCGTTGGTCCATGTCCAGCTGCGATCTCCCGAGATCTCGTTGCGCAGCGCATCCCATTCGACAGGTGGAAGCAGGATCTGATCGGCCGCCGCCGAAGCGACTAGCAAGAGCATGAGTCCGATAAAGCGCACGGCCCTATAGTACTGGCCAGCCGTGATACAATCCACGCGCTACGGTCCATGTACGAAATCGTCGACGGCCATCGAACCTACTACGAACAGCGCGGCGCCGGGCCGCACCTGCTCTTTATTCACGGGCTTGGTGGCGGTTCCGCGATCTGGTTCGCGCAGGTCGAGGCGCTCAGCTCAAGATTCCGGGCGACTGCATATGATTGGCCGGGCGCGGGGTGCTCGGCATCGGGGACGGAGGAGCAGACCGTGGAGTCGCTTGCCAGGCACGTGAGTGCGTTGTGCCGGCAGCTGGAGATTTCGAGAGCCGGCATCGTCGCGCATTCGATGGGAGCCGCGGTCGCGATCACGTTGGCCGCGCATGAGCCGGGTCTGGTCGCCGCGATGGCATTGCTGGGCCCGGTGACGAAGCTGGGCGCGGCCGGAGTCGACGCGATCACCAAGCGCGCCGCGGCTGTCAGGGAATTGGGCATGGAGGCGGTCGTCGATGCAATTCCAATGGGGGCACTGGCCCCGAAGACGCGCGATGAAAACCCGGCTGTCCATGCGCTTTTCCGGGCGTCCCTGCTCGCAAACGATCCCGAGTCGTACGCGCGTGACTGCGAAGCTCTCGTAAGGGCAGACGCGGACGCCTTGGCATCGAGCGTCCACGCGCCGACGCTGTTGGTTGGTGGCTCCTCTGACCCCACGGCGCCGCCAGCCAGCTTGCAGGCCCTGGCCTCCCGGCTCGCCGACGCGGAAACGGTCGAGCTGCCCGACGCGGGACACGCCATGCAGCTGGACCAGCCGCAACTCGTCAGCGCGTCGCTGGAGAGGTTCTTCGAGACGCGGATATGAGGCTGGTCGCATTCCAGGACCATCGTGGATCCAGGCTGGGCGTCGAGGTCGACGAGCTCGTCGTCGACCTCGACAGCGCGTTCCGCTCGGCGTTCGGCAGCGGAGGTCCGACCGACCTGCTGGCGCTCATCGATGGCGGGCCCGTGCTGCTGGCCGCCTGCCAACAGGCAGTCGATCGAAGCGTGCAGTCGCCGCGCCGGGACCGGGCGCGTCTGGAGGCCGACGGCGTGCTGCTCGACCTCGCCTCGATCCGACCGCTTGCCCCGCTTCGGCCGCGCGCGATCCTCTGCTCGGGCAGCAACTATTGGGACCATCGGGGCGAAAAGCCCCCGGTCCCGGAAGACGACCCGGAATTCTTCCTGAAGCTGCCGGACCTGGTCACGGATCCCGGCGATCCGGTCGCGCTAGATCCCAAGGTCACCAGCAAGCTCGACCACGAGACGGAGCTGGCGATCGTCATCGGGCGAGAGGGCCGGCATATCTCGGCTGCGAAGGCTCGGCAGCATGTCTTCGGCTACACGATCATGAACGACGTGACAGCCCGTGACCAGCAGATCCGGCGCAACCCGGGAGGCTACTACGAGTACTTCCTGGGGCCCGGAAAGAATTTCGACACGGCCGCGCCGATGGGCCCGGTGGTGGTCACGGCGGACGAGATCCCCGATCCTCAAGGCCTGCGCTTGCGGAGCTTTGTCAACGGCAAGCCCCGCCAGAAGGCCAACACCGCCGACATGATCTGGGGCGTCGACGCCCTGGTGCAATTCTTCTCGAAGTTCGTCACGCTGCGGCCGGGCTTCGTGATTTCAAGCGGCACCCCGGGCCGGACCGCGTGGGGCTGGGACCCCGAAGTCGGCGGAAAGCGAACGAGGGATCGCCCCGAGCCGCTGTACCTCCGCCCCGGAGACGTCGTACGCGTAGAGATCGAAAAGATCGGTGCACTCGAAAACCCAATTGTCGCAGCGCACCAGTAGGAGGAAGGTCATGGCGGAAACCCTGGCAGATCTGGTTGTTCACAACGCTCGCATCATCGACTCAACGGGTGGGGACGCATTCGAAGGCTCCCTCTTCGTCAAGGGCGATGAAATTGCGGCCGTCGAGCGCGGGCCGCTGAACGGGAACCCTTCGGCGCGTGCAACGCGGGATATCGACGCACGCGGAGGCACGGTGATGCCGGGCATGTGCGACGGCCACTGGCATCCCAGCTACTACGACATCATCGACTTGACCAAGCTCGACCTCGCGCCGATCGAGGAAAGCGTCATCCACGGTGTCAAGCACTGCCAGCTGATGCTCGAGTGCGGCTTCACGATGGCGGTTTGCGCCGGCGCGCACTATCGGATCGACGCAGTGCTGCGTGACTCGATCAACAATGGCGAGATCCCCGGCCCACGCGTGCTGGCTGCTGGTCGGGACATCTGCCCGACCGCCGGCCTGACCGACTGGAATCCTGACTTCTGGAAGCTCGGCCTTGATGGCCTGACGATGGTCTGCGACGGCGAGGAGGAGATTCGCAAGGCCGTGCGCAAGAACATCAAGCAGGGCGCGGATGTGATCAAGCTGTTCGTCTCGGGCGAGGGCGCGATCGCCAGCTGCAACCAGTACGCCTGCACGGTGACGAAGCGCGAGCTGGAGGTCTTCGCCGAAGAAGTCCATCGCCGGGACAAGTTCGCCTCGACGCACGTCCGCGACCGCCATGGCGCGCGCATGTGTGCCGAAGTCGGCGTCGACATCATCAACCATGCGACGTTCGCCGACGACGAGACGCTGGCGATCATCCGTGACAAGAACCTCTTTATCGTGCCCGCGCTGGGGTACATCTTCGGCGTGTTCGAGAACGGCGACAAGTTCGGACTTGACGACGAATTCCGTCGCAACACCGACGCCGCCGCCGACCGCGACCATGGCTGCGAGGTGATCCGCAAGGCTCATCAGATGGGCATTCGAGTGGTGACCGGTGGCGACTATGGGTTTGCTTGGGTACCGCACGGTAGCTATGCATGGGACTTGGAGCTGTTCGTGAAGCACATGGGTTTCAGCGAGATGGAGGCGATTGTCGCCGCGACCAAGCACGGTGCCGAGTTGCTGCGGATGGGCGGCCGAGTGGGTACACTCGAGCCCGGAAAGCTCGCCGACTTCCTTGTGGTTGACGGTGATCCGCTGGCCGACATTTCCATCCTGCGGGACCGGAGTAGGCTTCGTCATGTGTTCAAGGACGGGAAGGCCGTGGCGGAGCGGGGGAGGCCTGCGTGCCATTGCGAGAAGGTGCCGGCATGAGCTTGTTGCGCGGCACGGCCTTGTTGCTCGCGCTGCCTGCGCTGGCTGGTGCCGCATCGGGAGTCGTGAGCCTGGACGGGGTCTGGGTCTACGCTTATGACCTGGATGCAGAGTATGCCGGCGAGGTCCACATCCCGCACAACCTCCGTGATTTTTCCGACGAGCCGGTGGGATCGGGGCGCACGCTCTGGTTCAGGCGGAGCTTTGCGGCTCCGGAGATCCGGCCGGGCCAGCGGGCAGTGCTGCGCGTGCTCAACGCTCCGGAACCGGAAATCTGGATCAACGGCAGGTTGGTCGCGACGGGAGCCCAGGACTCGTTCTTCCTGGACGCGGACGTGTCGGGTTTTCTGCAGTCCGGCCGAAACCTGATTGCATTGAGAACGAAGGTTCCCGGCGTGCAGGGCGGGGTGCGGCTGCACGTTCTGGACCCGGTCCATTTCGAGACGGACGGCGTGCAGCTCGACACTCCGGGCTGGCAGGGTGGGGCCACGGCGCTGCGGCTGCGAACGGCGATCGAGAACGATTCGACCGACCCGACCGAGTGCCAGATAGGCCTGCGTGTAGCCGGGCCCGGAGGGCGTCTGCTCGCCGAAGCGTTTTCGACCCTGAGCGCGCCCAGGGGGCGGACGGATATCGAGTTGCTGACGCCGCGGATCGCGGATCCTCCCCTGTGGTCGCCGAGTAGTCCCCAGCTCGCCACCGTATCGGTAACGCTACGAGTGGACGGAGCGGAATCGGAAACCCATGAAATCGCGTACGGCTTCAAGTGGTTCCGGTTCGACGCGGAAAAGGGATTCTCGCTGAACGGCAAGGCCTTGAAGCTGCGTGGCGTCGTCTACACGACTCCCGGGCCCCGGAAGTTTCCGAACCGTGAATCGCTCTGGGACTACGAGATCGACCTGCTCAAGGGCATGGGGGTGAACTTCATTCGTCCGACGCCTGGCATGGACGACACGTTTTTTTCTCATTGCGACCGGGCCGGCATCCTGGTCACGGCCCGCGTCTACGACTACGGGGACACGGAACAGCTTTGGGAGAACATGCGCCGTGATGTGCGTCAGAAGTACAACCACGCTTCGCTGCTGACGTGGAACGTCGTGGGCGAGGGCGCCTGGGCGGGGCGCGCGGAGTTTCACTCGGAGACGGCCCGGGCGCTCATGGCCCACGACTCGACCCATCCCGTGCAATGCAACGAGCTTGGCTGGCGATCACCAGGCACTGTCGGCCTGATCGATGTCGACATTGCCGGCAACGGCAACTATACCGGATGGTACGAAGGAACCCTCGGGCACATCGGCCCTTACATGGATTCCTACCGGGACCTGGTCCGGGAGCGCTACGGCCGCGTGCTGCCGATCCTGGTCTCGAACTACGGGGCGGCGTCGGATCCTGAGATCCACACGACTGAGCCGCGCCGCAATGACTACTCCGAGGAATACCACACTGAGTTTCACAAGCGCTGGCACCGGGAACTCGAAGCACGCGAATGGATGAGCGGCGGTCTGATCTTCTGCTACCGCGACATCGACGGTGGCCAGGCCTTTCGCCGCCACACGTGGAAGGGCGTACTCGACCTTTCCGATGGCAAGAAGGACGCCTACTACTTTTACCAGAGCAAATGGGCCGACAAGCTCATGGTCCGAATTGCCGGCCAGCGCTGGGCGCGGCGGGAGGTCTGGCCCCCTGGGGAAGCCCAGAGGATCGAAGTCTTCTCGAATGCGGACCAAGTTGAGCTGTTCCATCAAGGGAAATCGCTGGGGTCCGGATCGAGCTGGTGGGTCGCGCTCGACCCGGGCGAGAACCGCTTCCGGGCCGTCGCCGAGCGGGGCCTGGCGAGTGTGGCGGACACCGCCGCAATCGTTGTGCACTATCGCCCGCCAGCGCCCGAGGTCCGGCTTGTTCCGGAGAATGGCCGCGTGCGCCTCGCTTGGCGGGCCATCCCCGCAGTCGAGCGCTACGAGGTGTTCGAATCGCGGAAAGCGGATTTCGATCCAGCGGACTCCACCCGGATTGGCTCGACGGGAATGCCGATGTTCACCGCCGCGCCCGAGTCGTACGGGACCTACTATCGCGTCGTTGCAGTTTCCGGCAGCGCCCGCAGCGAACCGTCCGCTCCTGTCGGCTGGGGCGCGGAAGCGCTGCAGTGGCGATTCGCCCAGGATGGCTGGCTGATCGGCTCGCCGCTGCTGGCTGACCTGGACGGGGACGGCCTGCGCGAGGTTGTAGTCGGGTCGTACAGCGGGGAACTATTCGCTTTGAGCAGCGGCGGCGAGCTGCTGTGGCGGTTCTCGGCGGGTGTCGGAAAGACGATCCTGTCCTCTCCGCTATTCCTGGACGGTGACGAGGCCCGGATCGTCTTCGCGTCGAACGAGGCGCTGTTCGCGTTGTCCACCGACGGTGAGGTCTTGTGGAAGCGGGAGGGGATCCTAACCTTTGACCGCAACCCGAAGGCGCCGGCCGCCGGCGACCTGACAGGGGACGGCTCGCCTGAGATCGTCGTTGCCTCCGACACAGGCGAGCTGAGAGCATTCGATGCGACCGGTGGAGAACTCTGGCGCTATTCGACCGCCGGGGACCGGAATCGCGGGCTGCAGCTCACGACACCGGCGATCGTCGATCGTGGGGTGGGCATGGCTGTCCTCTTCGCTGCGGACAACGGTTTCACCTACTTGCTCGATGCCGGCGGTAATCTGATCTGGAAACGCGATAACGTGCTGGGCGACTCCGTGCCTGGCCACCCGCCCGTGCAGATGTGGCCGGCGGCAGGACCTCTCACCGAGGGCGGACCCCTCCGGATCGTGAGTGGTGCGGGCCACTTGAAGGTCTGGGGCGCCGACGGCAGCCTCACTTGGGAGCGCCGGGATCTTCGCGGCCCCGTCCAGATCACCTCGGTGATGCCGGGTGAAGACAGTCGCATCGTCACCTACAATCGCAACCTGCTGACCGTGGTGGACTCGCGTGGCCGGGATGTTTGGACCTTTGACCTTGGTGGGCGGCGTGACTTCTTTACCCAGCCGTTGGTTGGGGCCGATGTGAACGGTGATGGAGAAACGGACTTGGTGGGCGGAACACGGGGAACGTTCCTGTATGCCATCGGTAGCCGCGGAACGGCCTTATGGAAGTTCCCGACCGGTGACGAGGTCAGCGCCGCGCCGGCAGTGGGCGACATCAACAACGACGGCTACACCGACATCGTCTTCGGATCGAGAGACGGCTATATCCGGATGATCGGTGCTGGCAAGGCCTCGACGGCCTCCGCGATGTCGCACGAATACCGAGGCGGCCCGCGCAGGACTGCGAGCTTCGGAGAGTGAACGGTGGCGGGGCAGCCGCACCACGGTGGCCGGACGAGATCTGGAGGTGACAAGTGAAGTTTTCTCGCTGCGTAACGCTCCTTGTTCTTATCGGTGTTGGGCCCCTAGCGGCTGACGAACGATACCGGTTCGACTTTGGCCCCGTTGGTTCCGACGTCCAAGAGGGCTACCTAGGGGTGACGCGTGACAGCGCGTATTCGACCCCTCACGGCTACGGATTCACCAAACTGCCGAGCGAAGCCGAGACGATCACCGAGACAGATACCGTGTTCGACACGAACCGGATGCAGCTTTGGCGTGTGATTGACGGCATGGTCGACTTGGACGCTCGGACGCGCGACTACGTCGCCGGGAATTCCTTTGACTTCCGAGTGGATCTTCCGGATGGTGTCTACGACGTCGTCGCCACGGTTGGGCACCGCACAGCCCTGCACCACTTGCGCGTTATTGCCAACGGCGTTCGCGTCGCGGACGGACTCTCGGTCTTCACCTACAACTACGCCGACCGAGGCGGGCGCAACGAACGATTGATCGGTGGTGTCTACCGGGTCAGCTTTTCGACATCTGTGCACGACGGCAAGATTGTCGTGAGCCTTTCGGGCGATCCGAGCGGCCAGGCAGAACCAGTGGTGCTGCATGGCCCCCAAGGTCGCGAAGCTCGCTTCGAGCTTGGCGGCCCCTACACGCTAAGTTCGCTGATGTCGCTCACGATCGCCCCCCAGCAGGGTCTCTCACTCCGCTGGAGGGATGCGCGGCTCGAAGCCTCTCCGGATTCGCCGCCAGAGGTTGTCCGCACGGTTGAGGCCTTCAACGCGCAGAGCCTGGAAGAAGCGCAGCAAGGAGCCGACACGATCCCGGATGCGAAAGACCGGGCGTACGCCTGGCTCGCCATTGCGGGGCATCCGTCCGTTGATCGCGAAGCCGAGGCCCGTGCCATCCGGCGCTCCGCCGGGATTCTCGGTCAGCGCTTGGAAGCAGATCCAGCGGACGCCAAGGCCGCGGAACTGCTCGAGGAGGTGGATCTGTTCCGGGAGGCGGTGCGGCTGTTTCACGACCGGCGCACTGGCAAGACCGAGATCCGCATGATTGGCAACCTGCACAAGTCGCATTCGATCTGGCGCCAGTTCGGCGAGGGCCATCCGTTTCACTACAAGGGCCTCCTATACAGTGCCCGCGCGTTCAAGGGCATGGTTCCATTCAGCTTCACCCCGAAGCCAGAGTACGGGCTCGAGCTGATGCGGCGGGTGGAAACGAAGTTTCCCCGGAACAAGTACGTTCGGCTCTACCTGCACAACGAATGGGCTCCGCCAGATTGGACGCTTGACGAATACCCTGCGCCCCCGGGAACCCCCAAGTGGGCCGAAGTCCTGCGGCGAGCGTATGCACAGGCGATCGATTTCGGAGAGTGGTGGGCCGACAACCGCCAGCTGGAGAACGGTTCGATCGGCGGGGGCTGGAATGATGACGTTGAAGTCATGCCGCTCTTCGGACTGGCCTGGTGGGTCAGCCCGGACGCCTCGACCAAGCTTGGACGCATGGTCGAACGCTTCACCGAAGGGCTGTGGGCGTCCGAAAACATCGACCGGCGACGCGCCTTCACCGCTGCGTTCTTTGACGCCGAGCATGCCGCCGAGGACCAGGGCAACTCTTTCCCGTATTTGACGGCCCTGTTCTACGGCAATCCCCGCTATCTCGACTGGAACCGCAGGACGATCCTGCACTTCCGCAACTTTCTTACCGCGGTGAATGAGAACGGACGTCGACACTTCCGGAGCCACCATTTCGGCTCGGCACGCTACTCGCTGGACCTGTCGCCCTCGTACGTCGACCATGACGTGGAGGCCGCGATCTGCTATCGGGCGTTCGGGCCCGTCCCTTGGATGCATTGGTACAACGGCAACCCAGTCGCGAGACAGCTTCTGATCCAGCACGCTGACAGCTGGTTAGCTGCGGCCATGAGCCAAGCCAAGGGCAAACCGGTGGGGATCATCCCTTCCCAGCTGGGTTTCAATGACGAGATCGGAGGCCCCTCGGACGACTGGCGCGGGCAGCCCGGGCTGGGCGGCGGAAGTCGGTGGCCCGCGTACAACCACTATCTGCAGAATCTGCTCCTCAGCGCCTACCGCGCTTCCACCGACCGGAAATACCTACGACCGTTTGAGGCGACACTCGACCTGCTGGACGGATTCCACGACGCTTCAGGCCGCTACCAGCCAATCGAGGACGCTCCCGAGGGCTCGCCTGCCTGGACGTACAACCAAGTCCTTGGAGCGCCATACTTCGCCGATTCGTTCTTCGCGATTCGGGAGATGACCGGTGACCAGCGTTACGACAATTACATCCAACAACGGGGGTCGTCGTATCTCAAATACCGGCGGAGCGGTGACAAGGCCGTCTTGATCGAGGACATGGAGAGCATCAATGCGCGAGTTCGCGAGCGCTGGCCGTTCTCGACTACCGACGGCGTCATGACCGATCGCATCGCCTATCTGCCGCAAATGATCTCTTACATGGTCGGCGCCCCGGTCCTGCAGGGTTTCCAGGGCTTCCCGAGCCATGCCGCGACTTATCTGAATACGCTCGGTGAGTTCGCCGCCGTGGTGGAAGAGGCCGACAGTTCGAGTCTGCGCCTCAGCTACTACTCGTTCTGGGAGACCCCACGGAACGTTGGAGTGCGTCCTTGGCTGCTGGCGCCTGGCGGGCGGTACCGACTGCGAGTGCTTGCGGGAGCCAAGGAAATTGAGGCACTCGAGTTCACGTTGGAGGAGCGTGGCCAACCGGTCACGTTCGCAGTTCCGCCTCGCGAGGAGGTCTCGATCGAGATCGAGCGTCTGGGTGAGACCGCGCCTCCGGCACCACCCAGGGCGGACCTTGCCCTCTCCAGTCACGACCTGCGTTGGAACGTCGAAACAGACCAGCTCGAGGCCACCATCCACAACGTTGGGAGCTCAGACGCGCACAACGTTGAGATCGCTTTCTTCCACCAGGTGGGCGGCGAGCGGACGCTGCTGGAGAAAGCGGTGATCAGTCGAATCGGCGCCCCCAACGAGTTGCAGGCCGAAGACGTCACCGTCGGCTCGTGGGGACACCGCAACCTGCTCCGCGAGGGGGATGACGTGGTTGTCGTGATCGATCCGGATCGTGTCGTGCCGGAGATCACCCGGTCGAACAACGAAGCCATTTTCCGCCTCTACCTGAGTGCCGAGGATCGCCGGCGGATGCTCGCCAAGAGATTGACGACGCACGACCGGCGCAACCTGCTGCGACGCTACGGCTACGCCGAGCCGCCAACCTCGGACCGCCCGTCGATCCATTTCCTGAAGGACCTCGCATACGGGGCAGATGACTCGAATCTGCAGCGCCTGGACGCCTACCTGATCCAGCGCGACGAACCCGGGCCAGCGGTGATCGAATTCCACGGAGGAGGCTGGCGTCGGGGAGTCAAGAGCGTCCTCGATCAGTACGGGGGATTTCCGCGAATGCTGATCGAGAAGGGGATCTCGCTGATCTCGGTCGACTATCGCCTTACCCCCAAAGACAGGTGGCCAGCTCAGGGCGAGGATGCGCTGGCCGCGATCAGCTACGTTGTCGATCGGGCGGAGGAGTGGAACATCGATCCTGCGAGGATCGCCCTGCTTGGAGGGTCGGCCGGAGCCCATCTGGCTCTCTGGGCGGGTTTCCAGCCCGACGTTGACGTGGCGGCCGTCATCGACCTGTGGGGCCCGTCGGACTTTTCGATCGCTAACGCCCGCATCCCGCGTGGCGACGCGTTCACCGCCCTTTTCGACTGCACCCTGGAAGAGTTCGAGTCCCCCGGCGAAAGCCTGGCGCGACGGATTCGAGAGGCGTCGCCGATCACCCACGCATCGCCTGATTCGCCGCCCGTGCTGATCGTGCACCAGGGCCCGTCGGACGTAATGTCACCGACCGACCCGCGCATTTCCGGACCCAACATGGGCGCCCACTCACCGGCTTACGGCCTGAGGCTCGCCGAGCGCCTGCGGGGACTTGCGGTCGAACACCGTGTCATCATCGCGCCCGACGCCGGGGCGGAGTTCCAGCCAAGCGCGCTGGAGTTCCTCTCGCGTCAATTGGGTAACCGCCAGTGACGCTCCGCTTGCGGCGCGCCACCGGCGGATCGCACTAGAAGAAGAACTTCAGCGCGAACTGCACCTGCCGCGGGCTGCGGTTCGCCGCAGATCTTCCGAACGTCGCCCTATTTACCCCCGGGACGCTGAACTGAACATGGTTAAACGCATTGAACAGTTCCGCCCGGAACTGAACACGATAGCGTTCGCCGAAGTGGAAGTTCTTCATGATCCCAATGTCCCAATTCGCCATCCCGTCCGAGCGCAGGATGTTGCGGCCCACATCGCCTTCGTCCGGAAGGTATCGATTGGCTGCGTTGGGGTCTGCTGGCTTCTGGTGCGCGATGAACGCCGAACTGTCGAACCACATCTCCGGAGTCGGATTCGCCACTTCGCCACTGCCGATGCGATCGGGGAGCGCGGCGACTGGAACGCGCGCATTCGTGGTGTTGCCGCCCGCCCAGAAGGGGTGGAAGGGTGCCCCACTTTGGTGTTGCGAGATGATCGATAGTTGCCAGCCTCCCAAGATCGTTCCCGCAAGGCCGCCCGAGTCACTCAGGAACTTGCGATTCGAACCGAATGGCAGGTCCCAGACGACGCTTCCGACGAAGCGGTGGGGCACATCGAAGTCAGAAGGGCCATACTTGTTGAAGCCTCCTCCGGTGTCTCGATCCTCGCTCGAATAATCGAACGCCCGCGACCAGGTGTACGCCGCCGAGAACGCCAGGCCCGCGGAATAGCGCTTTTCCAGACGGTTTTGCCAGGAATGGTAGTTCGACGTGCTGTGCGCGTCGTGTAGCACGACATTCGCTGGTACGAATGACGGCCTGCTAGTCGGCAACGTGATTCTCTCACGGCTTACCAAGTGGGTCCCCATCTTGCCGACGTAGCCGGTTTCGAAGATCAGACGGTTCGCCAGACTGTGTTGGATCGAGAAGCTCATCTGCTGCTCGTAGGGCCACTCCTGGTTGCGATCGAATGCAACTGGGCTCCACGTATTGGGAGCAATCGATGTCAGCGTCTCGAACGCCGGAAACGTGCTGTCGATCGATCCCGGCCCGCCGTTTTGGCGAATCGAGAACGGCGGCTGGGTGATCATCTGCTCCCCGATGTTGCCGTTGGCAATGACCAGGTAGTACAAACCGTAACCGGCTCGAACGACAGTCTTGTTGCCAACGGGCCGCCATGCCAAGCCGATCCGCGGACCGAAGTTATTCCGATCCGTGTCGATCATCGAAGGAGACAAGCCGAGACTCCCGCTCGGGACCAGCGAATCCTGAACCAGGGGGAACAGCAGGTCGAATCCCGGCGCGTGCGTTGCCTCAGAACGGGGATCGCCGTCTCCGTTGAGGTCTGCGAAGATCACCTCCCCACTGTCCGGGCTGACCGAAGCCCCTCCGGCAATCGCCGTCGGAAACAGATTCACTTCGTAACGCATCCCGAGGTTGACAGTCAGCCGCGGTGTAACCTTCCAGTCATCCTGAACATAGAAGTGAAAGTTGCGATAGTCGATACCGGTGAGCGTGGTGGGAATCGCACGCCGGCCCCCTGCGACCTGGCCCATCACAAAGTCCGACCAGGGCGTTCGACGTCCCGAGGTGCGAGTGCCGTTCATCACATAGACACCCCTCGCAAACAACGCCAGGCGTGTCTCCAAGTCCTGCATATAGAAGTCGACGCCGGTCTTGATCGTGTGCTTGCCCTTGATCGCGGTGAGATCGGCCCTCCACGAGTCCGTGGGGTAGGTCACACGCAGCGGATCGCGCGTGCCCTGCATCTGTAGCCAGTTGCCTCCAAAACTGAGTTGCGGAGCTCCAGGGTAGAACTGCGAAGTGAAGTCGGCTCCTTGGATGCCAGACTCCACAATGTGATTTCGCGCAGCCATCTTCCGCGAAACAATTTGGCCCGACGATTCCCGACGAATCGAAAATGGATCGAGAGTACTGCGCGCTCACCAGCAGCGTGGGAGAGAATGTATGAGTCCAGTGGCCGAGGTACTGTCCGCTGTCTATCGCGACCGTGTTGTTCGCGAGGTGACCGGGACTGGTTCCGACACCAGGGTTGCCTTCGTCCCGCCGCGCCCAGAAGTAGCGGAAGTAGATGCGATCGTTGTCGCTGAAGTTGTGATCGACTCGTGCGCCCATCTGGTCGGCGTCTGACGATGTCTTTGGCGCGGAGATCAACAGATCGCCGGGAGCGTTCGGGCTGGGCCACCATCCCCGAAAGTAGCGGTAGCTCGAATGCCACTGGTGTTCCGGAATCAGCTTGTTAGGAAACGGGGTGTTGCCGGCGGTCGGGTCCACGATCTGTTGCACTCCCGGCGATTGAGAAAAATCGGCCTGCATCTCGAGCGATGTGGGTACACGGTAGGTGCTTGTTGCGCCTTGTCTCAGGCGGTTGCCTTCGTAGTGCGCAAAGAAGAATGTCTTGTCCCTGATGATCGGACCTCCGATTGTCCCGCCGAATTGATTTCGTTTTAGGTTCGAGTCGGCATCCTCAGGATTCGCCAACTGGTTCTGGAAGAAGTTGTTCGCCGCCAAGGCGTCGTTTCGAATGAACTCGTAAACGTTGCCTCGGAACTGATTGTTGCCGCTCTTGGTGATAACGTTGACGGCCGCCGAGCCGCGCCCGTACTCCGCCGTGTAGGAACTGGTCTGGATCGAGAACTCTTGGATTGCCTCGATCGACGGCGAGAGCTGGGGCTGGCGAGTGTTGGACGAGTTTGTCGTGACACCCTCAACCATGTAGTTCTCAGTGCCCGGACGGGCGCCGTTGATCGAGAAGGTGCCGGACTCGCCGAACATCGACAGCCCAGACCCGCGCGGCGTGACTCCCGGAACCAGCAGTGCCAGGGAGGTGAAGCTGCGCCCGTTTAGGGGCAGCTCGACGATCTGGCGATTCGTGATTACCTGCGAGATTGTGCCACTGTCGGCCTGCAATAACGGTGCTTGCGCCACAACGCTGACGGTTTCGGCGACGCTTCCGACTGGTAGCCGGAAATTCTGGCGCACCGTCTGGTTGACCTCCAGGGTGATCTCAGTTTGCGCGGCCCGGAATCCGTCGGCCTCGGCGCGCACCATGTAGCCTCCGACCTGCAAACCGGGAATGTCGAAATTGCCAGTGGCGTCGGTTTCAAAACCCCTTTCGAGATTCGTGGCCTGGTTCGTGGCTGTCACCCGCGCACCCGGGATAACCGCACCAGACTCGTCAGTGACCGTGCCGACTACCCGGCTGTCTTGGGCGAGCAGAGAAGCGCAAAGCGCCAGCCACACTCCCAGCATTGTGATTCGACTGAACCCAAGTCTCTTGGACATTCTCTTCCTCCTGTATCACGCATTCAGGATGGTGCAACCAAGCTTCAGGGCAATCGAATTGTCGTTGTCTGAACGAAACTCCTCTACTCTTCCTGATTCCACCAATCCGTATTACAGTCGAAGTACAGCACTGCATTGATTTTGTGTCAAGCTTGTTCTTCGGGCAGCATGCTTGGCGCGGCTGAGCCGGCATTGAGTCGCAAAGCCCTGAGAACACAGGCACTTGATCCAGTTGAAGTCCGCCCTTGGCCATGTGTCTGGATCATGCCAGGAGGGGAACATTCCAGAAATGCTTGCCAACCATTTCCCTTCCGGCTGCTGCGAATCCACGATTGCGCCTCTGGCCGCAAACCGCCGATGATTAGCGGCTATCAAGTCAGTCTCGGAGCGGAGAACAGGCGATTGGTATGGCTGTCGCCCAGTAGCGGAGGTCATCGACAGCGGCATGAATCGACCTTTAGGCTGCGGAGCGCTCGGCGGTGGGAGAGCGTCGTGGCTCGCGGCGTCGGGAACATCGGCTGATTGCGAGCCGGGGCATCGGTCGTGGACATCCAGAGAGTCAACGCCCGATAGGCAAGCGCTGGCCGTTCTTGACGGTGTTTCGCGCGGTGCATGCCCGCATCCTTTCCTTGCCTTGGCCAAAACCCCACATGGATTCGTGCACCCGCCTCACAGGGGTCGCAGAGTTTCCCGGGCCTCCCGGTGCGCTCGGCGTCTTCGCTGCCGTGGCGACGGAGGTTGACATCGTAGTTTGCGCCCAGAGCTACGTGCCACGCGTCAGATTCGCATGTTGCCGCGAAGCCACGATTAGTCTGAGCCAAGCAACTCTGACCGTCCGGACGACCACTTGCCCGCGTTCGTCCGCCGAGGCCGCCCTTCGGCGCGGGCGCGGACGCAACGCGCCGAAGGGCGGAAGGTTTAGAAGAACAATTTCAGCGCGAACTGCACTTGGCGCGGAATGCTGGTCGTTGCCAGGATGCGGGCGTCCGTATTTGGGTTGCCTCGGATTGCCGGGCTGTTCCCGCGGGAACTACCGAAGGAGCCCCTGCGCACTCCCGGGATGCTGAACATCACGTGGTTGGCTGCGTTGAAGAGCTCTGCCCGGAACTGCAAGCGATAGCGCTCCAGGAAGTGAAAGTTCTTCATGATTCCGAAGTCCCAGTTGTGCATCCCGTCCCCACGCAGGATGTTGCGGCCCACGTCGCCTTCGTCCGGCAAGTAGAAGGCGGGTGCATCGGGGTCACGCGGCTTCTCGTGCGGAACGAACGCCTCGCTGTCGAACCACTTCTCTGGTGTGGGATTGTCTATGTTGCCGTGCCGGATACGGTCTGGAAGGTTGGCAATTGGAGAGCGGGCATTGTTGGTGTTACCGCCTCCCCAGATTGGATGGTAGGGCGGACCGCTCTGCAGCTGCGTGATGAACGAAATCTGCCATCCGCCAAGGACTGCATCTGCCGGTCCCTTGAGCTTGCCGAGAAACTTGCGATTCGCGCCGAAGGGCAGATCCCAGACGACGCTGGTCACAAGACGCTGCGGCACGTCGTGGTCCGCCGGCCCGTACTTGAGAAAGGGCCCTCCGATGTCGCGGTCTACGCTCGAAACGTCAAACGCGCGAGACCAGACATAGGACGCCGAGAATGCCAGGCCCGCTGAATAGCGTTTCTCCAGCCGCGTCTGCCAGGAATGGTAGTTGGACGTGCTGTACGCATTGTGCAATTCGATGGTGGGGCCCACGAACGGAGGGCGATCCGCAGGCATCGGGAATCCCCGCGTGCGGCTGATCAAGTGCGTTCCCATCTTGCCCACGTAACCGGTCTCGAGGATCAGGTCCTTCGCCAGGCTGTATTGGATCATGAAGTTCATCTGTTGCTCGTAGGGCCAGTCTTGGTTCGAGTCGAAGCCGACGGCGAACCAATCCCGGGGCCCGATCGACTTGAGGGTCTCCAACGGTTGGAAAGCACTGTCAATCGGTCCAGCTCCCGCTGTTCTCCGGATCGAGAACGGCGGCTGGGTAAGCATGAGCTCGGCGAGGTTGCCGTTCGCGGTCGTCAAGAAATACAAGCCGTAACCCGCGCGAATCACCAACCCGTCCACCGGTGGGCGCCAGGCCAACCCGATCCTCGGACCGAAGTTGGTCCGGTCTGTATTGACCATCGAGGGGGCGAGCCCCAGCTCCCCGCTCGGCACCAGCCAGTCCTGGACCAGCGGGTAGATGTATTGGAACCCCGGCGCGTTGGTTGCCTCCGTGCGCGGGTCCCCGTCCCCATTCAGATCGGCGAAAATCAGCCTTCCCGTGTCGGGGTCGACTGAGGCTCCGCCAGCGATCGCGGTTGGGAACATGTTCAGCTCGTAGCGCATCCCGAGGTTGACTGTCAGACGCGGGTGGACCTTCCAGTCGTCTTGTAGGAAGTAGTGGAAGTTCCGGTAATCGACGCCCGTCAAAGTGGTAGGTATCGCTTGGTTGGCGTTGGTGATCTCGCCCATCACGAAGTCCGACCAGGGTGTTCGCCTGAACGATGTGCGGGTGCCATTCATGTTGTAGTTGCCCCGGGCGAACAGCGCGAGACGGGTCCGAATATCCTGCGAGTAGAAGTCGATCCCTCCCTTGATCGAGTGATTGCCCTTGATCCAGGTCAGGTTGGCGATCCAAGAGTGCGTCGGGTAGGTAAGCTCGAGCGGGTCCCGCGTGCCCTGCATCCGCAGGAACTGGCCTCCAATGAGGCGGATTTGTGGAGTGCCCGGATAGAACTGCGCTCCGAACTCGCTGCCCTTGATTCCCGACTCAAGGACGTGATTCGTGCAGCTGTCCTCTGCGAAGCACTGCTGCCCGACGACCGAGTACGTGTCGTAGTCGACTCGCGAGTACTGCGCCGTGAGCAGCAGGGTCGGCGAAAACGTATGGGTCCAATGCCCGACATACTGGCCGCTATCGATGTTTATCCTTTGGGAGGCTAGGAGGTAGGGCTGCGATCCAAGACCCGGATTGGATTGATCCCGACGATGACCGAAGTAACGGAAGTAAACCCGGTCGCTTTCGCTGAAATGATGATCCACCCGAACGCCGACCTGGTCGCTATCTTGGGAAGTCTTTGGAGCGGAGGTGGTCAGCGCGCCGTCGGGGTTTCCTACGGGCCACCATCCGCGGAAGTAGTTGTAGCTCGAATGCCAACGCCAAGCAGGGACGACATTGTTGGGGAACTGCGTGTTGCCAGAGGTTGGATCGACGATCCGTTGGACGCCGGGCGACTGCGAGAAGTCGGCTTCCATCTCCAGCGCCGTCGGAAAGCGGTCTCTTCTCTCCGTCCCCTGACGCAACCGGTTGGCCTCGTAATGCCCGAAGAAGAAGGTCCTGTTCTTGACGATCGGACCACCGATCGTTCCGCCGAACTGGTTCCGCTTAAGGTTCGAGTCGGCTGACTCCGGATCGGCCAACTGGTTTTGGAAGAATGTGTTCGCGGCGAAGATGTCATTCCGGAGAAACTCGAACAGGTTGCCCCGGAATTGGTTGTTTCCGCTCTTGGTTACGACATTGACCACCGCGGAACCGCGCCCGTGCTCGGCGCTGTAGCTGCTCGTCTGGATGGAGAATTCCTGGATTGCTTCGATCGAGGGCGCTATCTGCGGCTGGAGTGTGTTCGACGCCTTCGTCATGACGCCTTCGATCATGTAATTTTCTGCGCCGGGACGCGCTCCATTGATCGAGAATGTTCCCGCCTCGCCGAACATCGACAACCCCTGGCCGCGTGGCGTCACGCCAGGGACCAGCAGCGCAAGGTCGGTGAAGGTACGGCCGTTGAGGGGCAACTCCACGATCTGGCGATTCGTGATGACCTGCGAGACCGTGGGGTCGTTGGTCTGCAGCAACGGCGCTTCGGCAAGCACACTCACGGTTTCAGTGAGACTTCCGACAGGCAGCTGGAAGTCGTGCCGGAGCGTCTGGCTGATCTCAAGGGTGATTTCCGTTTCCACCGCCTGAAAGCCTGCCGCTTCGGCCCTTACCAGGTAAGCCCCAACTTGCAATCCTGGAATGTCATAGTTGCCCGTTGCGTCGGTTTCGAAGTCACGGGCGATATTGGTCGACTGGTTGGTGGCGATGACGCGTGCGCCTGGAATGACGGCACCTGACTCGTCGTTGATCGTGCCTACAACCCGGCTATCTTGGGCAAGCAAAGAGCTGCAAACGATCAGCCATCCGCCCACCGTTGTGATTCGTGTGAGCCAACGATTCTTGGTCATTTCTTCCTCCTGCAATGCGAATCAAGGGCGAGGAATCGATGTTCTGTGCAGCGCTTTGGGTGCCGCTGATAGAGATTCCTCCTGATACCTCCAATCCGTATTGCAAGTGAAGTACAGCATCGCAATGCGTGCATGTCAAGTGACATTGCATGTTGGCACATGATTTGCTATAGATGCTGTTGTCTGACATCGATCGCCTTGAAAAGAAAGATACTTAGTGCTGTTGAGATCCGCCAGTCGCCCGTAATTCAGACACACGGCAAAGGGAGAATCGCTTCCAGGACTCGCGAGAATGCTGTAACGTCCGATAGCAGTGAATGCAACTGCAGTATCGAGTAATTCATCGAGAGGCCCTCGTCAGTGGAACAAGAGGCGGCGAGCGAGCGGGACGGTTCGCGTGGAATGACACCGGAACTGCGTTGCCCGTAAGGACAAGAAGGCGATCTTGGACTCGCCGGCGCAGGGTTCGGGAACTGCTCGCAGACATGGGCACGAAAGGGTACTGCTTGCCGGACGGTTGGCGACTTCGAGGAGTACCGATGCTGCGGTCGGTGCTCGGGGAGGAAATGGGGGGGCGAAGGGGCGCGGTCGAACGACAATCAGACTCCTATATCAATACGGCTATTCGGTGGGCGCGCTAGATTTCAAACGGCGCACACCGCAAGCATTGCGGGCAGCGCTACCTCATTTATGTGACGGAGTCTCCCTCAATTGAGTAAATCCATCTAAAGCAATTGCGTTTGATCAATCACCCGGAGAAGAAAGTGGATAACAGCCTGTTGGAAAAGTCACTCGATTAATGATCCATGAAATAGCAATTAGAAATCGCCAAGAATTATAGTCATGGCGATGGGCACCCGCGAACCCGGGCAGATCCCGATGTTCCTCACCCCCGACCAGCTGCCCGAGGCCCCGACAGCGCCCTTCTTCGACAAGCTCAACGAACTGCTCGCCCAGATGGGCTTCGACGCCTATGTCGAGCAGCTCTGCCGACCCTTCTATGCCGAGCGCATGGGACGCCCCTCGCTGGCCCCCGGCGTCTACTTCCGGCTGCTGCTGCTCGGCTACCTGCTGGGCATCGACTCCGAGCGCGGCATCGCCCTGACGGTTGCCGACTCGCTCGGCCTGCGGCGCTTCCTCGGCTACGAGCTGCAGCAGAGCCCGCCCGACCACTCGACGCTCTCGCGCACCCGGCGGCGGATCAGCCTCGAGACCCACGAGCAGGTGTTCGCCTGGGTGCTGCAGCGGCTGCGCGAGGCGGGTCTGGCCGATGGGCGGACGGTGGCGGTGGACGCCACGATGCTGTTCGCCAACGCGGCGTTGCGGACCTTGCGGCGCAAGGACAGCCAGGCGCGGTGCCGGGAGTTCGTGGAGGGGCTGGCAGCGGCGGCCGGGGTGCCGACGCCGACCTTGACGGAGTTGGCGGCCTTCGACCGCAAGCGCAAAGGCAAGACGCTGTCGAACCCGGAGTGGGAGTCGCCCACGGATCCGGATGCGCGGGTGGCGAAGATGAAGGCTGGGACGACGCACCTGGCGCCCAAGGCGGAGCACGCGGTGGACTTGGAGAGCGGGGCCCTGGTAGGCGTGACGCTGCAGGCAGCGGACCAAGGCGACAGCGCCACGCTGGGGACGACGCTGGAGGCGGTGGAGACAGCCCCAGGGGAGGGGCCGGAACAGGTGGTGGCGGACAAGGGTTACCACAGCGATAGGGTGCTGCTGGGGCTGGAGGAGGCGGGGCAGGCAGCGCACATTCCGGAGCCGCGGCGGGGGGGGGGGGGGGGTGGTGGGGGGGGCGGACACGCGGCGGGCGGAGCGGGATTTCGAGGGGAAGCCGGAAACGGAGCGGGTGGTGCAGGGCAACCGGGAGCGTGTGGCGAGTCCGGCCGGCAAGCGCCTGCAGAAGCTGCGGACGGAGAAGGTCGAGCGGTCGATGGCCCACCTGTACGAGACTGGCGGGATGCGGGGGGGGGGCCAGGGGGGGGGGGGGGGCGGAGAAGGTCGGGCGGTCGAGGGCCCACCTGTACGAGAGGGGTGGGATGCGGCGGCTGTACTAGCGGGGGCGGGCGAACAGCCGCAAGCGGCTGCTGGTACAAGCCTGCGGATTCAACCTGGGAGTGCTGATGAGGTCGGTCACAGGGATCGGCACGCCCCGCACGCTGCAAGGACAGGGGGATCAACCGGCTGCCCACCAGATAGCCCCCGGCTATGTGCCGTTCCGGAGGACCTGGAGCGGCCTTCTGGACACGGTCAGGGGCCTGTGGGGCCTCCGTGCGAGGAAACTGCCCGGAAATCGCCGCGGAACTCGCGTAGGCCATCGAAGGACCACCAGGCAAGGCCGCCGACCGGCGTCGTCGGCAAAGCCTTAAACCACAGCCTGATAAAAGTGGACAAGATTTGTGTCATCGATAACTTGAATTCGAAGATTGAGCGGGGTACCATCTACCAAGAGGAGTCCGTATAGCTATGCATGCAAGACGATGCGACGGTATCCGGCGCCGGGACATGTTGAAGGTCGGCTCGCTGGCGTTCCTAGGGATGACGCTTCCGGAATGGCAGCGGCTCCGGGCAAGCGCGGCGGAAGCGAAATCCTGCATCTTTATCTGGCTTGACGGCGGCCCCAGCCATCTGGACACGTTCGACCTGAAGCCGGATGCCCCGATCGAGATTCGCGGCAATTTCAAGCCGATCCCGACGGCGGTGCCGGGGATTCACGTCTGCGAGCATCTCCCGAAGATCGCGCGGCACATGAAGAAGATCGCGGTAGTCCGGACCGTCACGTCCGCGATCGGGGAGCATGACCAGGCCGGGATCTACCTGAACACGGGGTACAAGCCGACACCCGCCTTGGTGTATCCCGGTTACGGCGCCGTGCTCAGCAAGCTCAACGGCGGTAGCGAGGCCATTCCCCCGTATATCGCGGCGCCGCACGCCAGACCCTACATGGGGCCGGGCTACCTGCCGGGTTCCTTTGGCCCCTTCAATGTCGGAGACGATCTCCGCAAGCACACGCTCAAGGTGCGGGACATGGATTTTCCCATTGGCATGAGCGAGGAACGGATGCGCCGACGGCGGAGCATGGTCGAGAAACTCGATTCCTTCCAGCGCTCCGTGGACGAGAGTGCGGCGGCCCGTGACCGCGGAAGCTATTTCGAGCAGGCGTACCGCCTGGTGACCGCGCCCGCAGCCAAGAGCGCCTTTGACCTGTCCCAGGAATCCGACGCGACGCGTAGGCGCTATGGCTCCAAGATCGGGCAGAGCTGCCTGTTGGCCCGGCGGTTGGTCGAGGGCGGGGCAAAGTTCGTCACCGTGGTGGACGTGGGCTGGGACACGCACTTGAAGATTGACTACAACCTGACCTACGGGTTCCCCGGTAAGCTGCCCGGGCTGGACGCCGCCCTGAGCTCGCTGCTTGAGGATCTGGAGGAGCGCGGCCTTCTCGACACAACCTTGGTGGTTGTCATGGGCGAGTTTGGACGTACGCCGAAGATCAACCCGCGTGGAGGCCGCGATCACTGGCCCGGGGCGAACTCAATGCTGTTTGCCGGTGGAGGGGTCCTAGGTGGGCAAGTGATTGGCAGAACAGACGCCCGCGGTGAACTACCGGCCGAAAACCCCGTCTCGCCGGAGGATCTGGCCCGCACACTCTACACGTTGCTCGGCGTCAATCCGGACCAGACGTTCGAGACGTCCGATGGCAGGCCGATCCAGCTGGTTCATGGTGGGCGCGTGATCCGGGAGTTGATGACGGGCTGAAGCATGAAGCCCGCCTCGCTGCTGTTGGCCGTGAGCCTCGTCCCGGCATTGTTGGCGGACCCTATAGCCGAGGTTCGCTTTTCCCCGGATGGTGACGTCTTGGCCTTGGCGGGTGGGGAGACCGTCAGGCTTACACGTTTGGTGGGCCCGCCGCGGCACGACGAGGTGCTCTTAACCGGAATTAAGCAGGTCTTCGCGGTCGACTGGAGCGCGGATGGCGACTGGCTAGCCGTCGGCGGGGGAGCACCAGCTCAGTCTGGCAGGGTCGAGCTTTGGAAGCGTGACGGAAAGCAGGCCGAGCGCAGCTGGACAGGGTTCAAGGACCTGGTTTACGGTTTGGGCCTTGATCCGCAGGGTCGGTGGTTGGCAGCGGCCGCAGGGGAGGGGTTCGTGTCGGTGTTTGACCGGGAAACCGGGGCAGAGCTGGCCAAGCTGGAGGGCCACACCGCTCCGGTCCTTTGCGTCGAATTCTCCCCCGATGGCAGGATCCTCGCGAGCGGTGCTGCCGACCGGTCCATCCGGCTGTGGGACACCGAGAGCTGGAACGAGCTGCGGACGCTGCTGAACCACAATGACGCTGTGCACGCCGTAGTCTTCTCTCCGGACGGGCAGACGCTCTATACTGCTTCGTTCGACGCCACCGTGCGAATCTGGGATCCGGCTATTGGACGCATGAAGCGGATCAATCGGGGCTTCGGCCGGGGCCTGCTCGGCATGGCCTACCAGACTGAGGGGCATCGCCTGTTGGCGGGCAGTGCGGACGGGCGAGTGTTTCTGGCGGAGGCCGACACGGGCGAGATCGTGGAGGAGATCACTTCGATGCCCTCGCGCAGGACCGCATGGGTGCACACAGTCGATGTCTCCGCTGATTCCAATTGGTTCGCCTGGGCGGACAGCGAGGGCCGCTATCAACTGAAGAGGGTGCGGCGATGAGCGTCTTCAGAGTGATTCTGCTCTTATGCCTCGGAGGGCTTGTTTCAGCCTCCGGAATGGCGGAGGAGATCCTCTACTCCGGACCGCAGCCGGGCGAAGCGCTACCGGGTTTTGAGGCTCTTGCCGTCAATGGGCCGCACTCCGGTAGGGTGCATGACTTCGTCACCGAGTACGGCGATGCTCCGATCTTGCTCATCTTCGCGCACTACATCGACCGCAATGTGTACGGAGTCTGGTGGCCGTGCGACCGCTACGCGGCCGAACGAAGCATAGCTGGCCTGAGGACGTTGTTTGTCTACTTGGCGCCGGACCGCGTGTCCGGCGAGCGGCGCATGCATCAGGTCAAGAAGTCGCTCACCTTGGAGGTGCCGGCGGCCGTGTCGATCGATGGAGTGGAGGGACCGGGTGCTTACGGGCTCAACCGGCAAGTGGGGGTCACAGCCATCATTGCCAAGGACAAGCGGGTCGTCGCCAATATCACATTGGTGCAGCCGGGCTTGGTCGACGCCCCTAGGATCATCGCGGAGGCTGCCAAGCTGGTGGGCGGTCATGTGCCCACGGGCAAGGAACTCGCCGATCACGGGCCCCGGTACAGGATGAAGAGCGCTGTCCGGACGCCATACGAGGGCCCGTTCTCAGAGTCGCGAAGCGGGTTCATCCAAGAATCGGAGGATGTCCCCGATTTCGTGACGCAGGTGCAGCCCAAAATGGTCAAGGCCGGCTGTTTCTCCGGTGGGTGCCACGGTGCTGCGGCCGGGAAGGGGGGATTCAGTCTCTCACTGCTCGGCTACGACCCGGAAATGGACTACGAGTCGATTGTCCGGCAGTACTGGGGCAGGCGATTGAATTTCGTTCGCCCGCGCGAGAGCTTGGTGCTTCAGAAGCCGACCTTTCAGGTGGTCCACGAGGGGGGTGTGCGCTTCTCGCCGGACTCGGAAACCTACCGCGACCTGCTGGCGTGGATTGAAGCGGGAGCGCCGTTCCGATCCGTGAATCCCCGCCAAATCACCAATCTCGAGGTCGTACCTGCTTCTCGCACCGTGGAGCGGCCCGGTACGGAGGGGCAGCTCCAGGTGTTGGCGAGTTTTTCGGACGGGAAGCGCGAGGACGTCACGGCTTACGCGCTCTATATGTCGAACGACGACGCGGTCGCATCGATCGATCAAGACGGAAAGTTCACGGTCAACGCCGTGGGCGAGACCAGTCTCACCGCGCGCTACATGGGTCGGTTTGCAAACGCACGCGTCGGCATTCCCTTCGGCGGGGACCGAGAGACCATCGCCCGCCAGCTTGAGGGGCAGTCCTCGTTCATTGACGAGCTGGTCGGACGGAACCTGCTCCGGCTCGGGATCGAGCCCTCGGAACTCTGCACGGATGCCGAATTCGCCCGGCGGGCCTATCTGGATATCACCGGCACGCTCCCCACTGCGGCCGAGGCGCGGGCTTTTCTGGCTGACGATCGGAGCGACAGGCGGGGCCGGTTGGTCGAGGAGTTGCTGACCCGGCCGGAGTTCGCCCAGTACTGGTCGCTTTGGCTGCTGGACGTGTTGCGCGTCAACGGGCGGACCATCGGGGTGGAGAACCTGGCGGTCTTTGCGGACTGGATCCGGATGGGGCTGGAGGACGACAGATCCCTCGGCACGATGGTCCGGGAGATCCTGACGGCTGTCGGCGATGGAACTGAAGTCGCTGCAGCCAATTTCCTGCGGCGAGAGACTGATCCGAAGCTGCAGATGGAGCTGACTACAGAGGCCCTGATGGGCTCCCGGTCCCGGTGCGCCCAGTGCCACAATCACCCGTTCGACAGCTGGACGCAAACGCAGTACCACCAGATGGCCGCGTTCTTCGTGCGGGTCACTAAGACGGAAAAGGGCATCGCCCTGATCGATCACGGCGAGATCGAGCATCCCAAGACCGGCGAGATCGTCGCCCCTGGTTTTCCGGATGGCAAGCTGGCGAAACTGGATGGCGACGAGGATCGTCGGACGGCGCTCGCAAGCTGGATGGCCTCCCCCGAGAACCGCTATTTCGCCCGGTCCATGGCCAACAGGATTTGGGAACGGCTCATGGGACGCGGAGTGGTTGAGCCGGTTGATTTCCTGAGCGCCAGCAACCCGCCCACCAATCCGGAACTGCTGGACGCGCTCGAAGCGTTCTTCAAGGGGGGCGAGGGCAACGAGGGCAGACCGTACTCGGTCAAATCCCTAATTGCCGAGATTGTCCGCAGCCGCGCCTACCAGAGAACCGCGGCGGCCAGCGCCAACAACCAGCGCGATGACCGCTTCTACTCCCGGGCCGTGGCGCGGCCGCTCGACGCGTATGCATTCGTCGATGCCGTCTCTCAGGTGACGGGAATGCCTGAGGCCTTCACTGACTTGCCGCCGGCAACCCGCGCGATCGGGGTGCCCGATGCAAGCGTGGAATCGTACCTGCTCGATGTCTGCGGCCGATGCCGGCGGGAGGGTTCCTGCGACGAGGCCAATTCGGCTTCGGGCGGAGTGCGTCAGGCGCTGCATTTGATCAACGGTCCGGCGATCAACTCCAAGATCAGCGCACCCGGAAGCCGGCTGGACCGGCTTCTGGCAGACAACTCGTCGCCGTCGGCGATCGCCGAGGAGTTCTACTACGCGGCCCTGAGCCGTCCCCCGACTGACGACGAGCGGGAGTTCTGGATTTCCGAGGTGAACCGGTCCGAAGGGGCCCGGTCGGTTTACGAGGATCTGGTGTGGGCTCTGCTAAACACACGACAATTCGTCTTCAACAGGTGACCTCATGCATGCACACTCAGTAGCACACGTTCGCGCCGGGACGCTGTGCGCCGTTCTTCTGGGGGCGGCTACGCTCCTTCCGGCGCAACAGGTGCGGTACTCAGGGCCTCAGAGCGGCGAGTCGCTCGAGCCCTTCTCTGTTCTGGCTGTCAACGGGCCCGAGGCCGGGACCGAAGTCGACTTCATCTCGCGGTGGGGCGAAGATCCGATGCTGATCATCTTTCTGCATCAGCTGGACCGCAATATCGCCGCGTTGCTCCGTCCCTGTGAATGGTTCGCCCACGAGCGCGCCGAAGCAGGATTGAAGTCCCTGATCGTCTTCTTGCACGACGACAAGATCTTTGGCGAGCGGCGAATGCAGGCCGTGGTGAAATCGATGGGCATCAGGATTCCGGTCGGGGTTTCCGTGGAAGGCGTTGAGGGACCGGGCCCTTACGGCCTCAACAAGAGCGTCGCGATCACAATCCTGGTGGCCAAGAACCGCAAGGTAACGGACAATTACGCGATCGTGCAGGCAGGTGTGGTCGACGCTCCCAAGGTCTTAGAGTCTGTCGCGGTCCATGTGGGGGGCGACGTCGACAAGCTGATGGCGAGAGTCCACGACGCGGATCAGAGAGCCATGATGGCCCGTCGGGCAAGGGCGATGCAGGCGGAACAGTCCAAGTCCGACGACAGTAAGTGATCCGACGCACCTCGCCGCCAAGATGGGCCTTGGAGGCAGGCGATCGTATTCGCAGCCTCGCGACTATCTCGAGGCCGGCAACCTCGCCGCGACAACTGCCGCCGAGTGTCCCTGGTCCCCGGCTCGCGCGCCCCTGTCACGCGCGCTGAGAGAATTGGTTTCGGGGGAGACTGGAACCACGGCGCAATATCGCGGGTTGGAGCGTCAGTCGTAGTACTCAAGGCCCAAGTGCGTGATCATTTGTTCTCCGGCCATCCAGCGCAGGGTGTTCTTCAGTTTCATCAACTGGATGAAAATGTCGTGCTCGGGATAGAGCTGAGCCGGCACCATCGGCGACTTGAAATAGAACGACAGCCACTCTTGGATGCCGGCTAGGCCAGCGCGCTGAGCGAGATCGAGGAACAGCGCCAGGTCCAGGACCAGCGGCGCGGCCAGGATCGAGTCGCGGCAGAGGAAGTTGACCTTCAGTTGCATCGGATAGCCCAGCCAGCCGGTCAGGTCGATGTTGTCCCAGCCCTCCTTGTTGTCGCCGCGCGGTGGGTAGTAGTTGATCCGAACCATGTGCGAGAACCCGGCATAGAGTTCCGGGTAGTGCTCCGGCTGGAGGATGACGTCGAGAGCGCCGAGCTTGCTCTCCTCCTTGGTCTTGAACGAGTCCGGCTCCTCCAGGACGACCCCGTCCCGGTTGCCGAGAATATTGGTGGAAAACCAGCCGTCCACCCCCAGGAGGCGCGCCTTCAGCCCGGGCGCGATGAGCGTCTTCATGAATGTCTGCCCGGTCTTGAAGTCCTTTCCGCACACCGGGACCTGGCGTTCCTTTGCAAGCTGCTGCAGGGCGGGGATGTCGGCGGTCAGGTTTGGTGCTCCGTTCGCGAACGGAACGCCGCACTGCAGAGCGGCGTATGCATAGATTTGCGAGGGGGCGATGTTGGGATTGTTGGACAGCAGGCCCGTTTCGAACGCCTCCAGCGAGGCATGCACATCCGTGGGGCGCAGTAGCGTCTCGGTGGATCCGCACCAGACCATGACGGCCCGGTCAACAGCCTGGACGCGTTTGAATTCCTCGATGTCCCGGACCAGCGCCTCGGCCAGAGCCATCTTGTTGCTGCCATGCTTGACATTTGAACCGCTAAGACGAGGCACGTAGTCGGGCTCGAAGACGGCCGCCATTGGTCGGACGGCCCTGAGATCCTCTTCCGCTTGACCGAGCAGCCTGGGATCGATCACACCGGCCGTTTGGGCTGCCTCGTACCCATCCTGTCCATGGATATCCCATCCGCCAAACACCAGCTTGTCGATTCCTTGCAGCTCAAGAAGGTCGCGGATCAGCGGGTTGCGCTTGTCGGTTCGCTTGCTGAGACGGATTCGGCCCATCTGCGTCAGCGAGCCGACGGGCTTGGCCACGCCTCTGTTGATCAAGGCGATACCGCCAATCGTGGTAGTTGCCACGGCACCTAGGCCAGGCAGGAGCACACCTAGGCGCCCACTTGGCGGAGCAATGCGCGGCGGAGCCATCCGCGAGAGAAACCGCTCGGAGAATTTGGCTCCGTCAGCGCCCACCGTTCTCCGGTTGCCGGTCAACAGTTCCTCTTGCCTGCTGTCCGCGACAAAGCGCCCTTCTTCAATGCACTCGCGAAGCTCCCAGAGCGGCAGCCCCAAGGTGTCGGCGACCTGCGCCGCATCGCTGAACTTCAGATCCCGCTTGCGCTGCACTAGGCCGAGATAGAGCTGCTGATACCCGATTCGGGTGCGCTCCGCCAACAGCTTGAGATTGACAGAATAGGTGGATTGATTATCCATGGAGATATCATAGCAGAAATAAATTATCGGGTTGATAATTTATAGGGATCACCTGTCCGTTGTATGTTCTAAGATTATCAAGATGGCCACACAGAATGGCCGAGGGCCGGATTCGCGCGAACGGTCTCGAATCGCGTGACCGTCTCGAGAACTGCCAAGTGCAGGCGGCGTGACGGCTTCTCCGCAACGTGGGAACACGGCTCTGCTCCGTAACGGCTGGGCTGGACCTTTCCTCGGACGCCGAAACACAGGGTTGGCGCCCCGCCGATCGCGAATTGACGCCATCCCGGCGGACTGGAGGCCGAGCCTGAGAAGTGCACAGACGGTTCAATCGGCCCCTTGTGTCAGTGGCTCTGCATACGGCTGGGTCTGGCGGTGTCTTCCTTCGGATTCCGGAACTGGGCCTTCCGGGAGTCAGTCAATGGCTGGCCGTGGGTAGACTTCTCCCGGAGAGTGTCAAGTGGACCATCCGGGACCAGTGAGGGTCACGCCGCGTGCCCGGACAGATGGTCCAATGGCCGCGACGGACGAATCGATCCTGAATCGGTCCGACCTCTGTCAGCTTCGAATAGACCGCCGATCGGGTCCGGCTGGAATGCCGAGTGTGTTGGGAATCGAGTTAGAACCATTCATTGAATCGCGTGTCGCGGTACAATTGGAGCAACTTTGTAGGAACGGCAAACCCCCAGTCCGGCGGCACATCACTATTTCCACGACTGGGGCGGATCGTCGATTCCGGAGGGACATCGAGGTTGCAGAGTTGATGCGGGGCTTGTCTTGGTGGGTCGCAACCGGCTGCCGCGCGGCTGGCTTGCTGGCTGCGGCCATGTTCGTGTCGCCGCACCTCCGGGCTGCCGACAGCGACGTCCTGAGGGACGTCTTGCAGCCAGTCTTTCGGCAGAATTGCGTCCAGTGCCATGGCGCGCTCGGGGATCCGAATGGGAACGTCAACCTCGTTGTACTGAACAGTGTGGCCGACCTTACGAGCGATCCGGAACTGATCAGGAATCTTGTTCGAGTGCTAGATTCCGGGGTTATGCCTCCCGTCGGTGCGCCCGCGCTGGCTCAGGACCGGCGCAGACAGGTTGTCGACGAACTCCGGGAATTGCTGCATCTCGCGGTCAGCTCCCAGACGGCGTTTCCCCAAACACCGATTCGACGAATGAATCGCTTCCAGTACAACAACGCCGTCCAGGACCTGCTGGAACTGCAAGTCGATGTCTTCGCCCTACCCGAGCGCATGCTCCGCGAGTATGGCTATTTTCGTCCGGAGACTGGCAGGATGCCTGACGCGCTCAAGGCTGGCAGCCGCCCGTTGGGCAAGTCTCAGTTGATCGGCAAGCGACTTGCCGGTGTCGTGCCCTTTCCGCAGGACCTTCGGGCGGAGCACGGTTACGACAACCGCGGAGATCACCTGACCTTGTCGCCGCTCTTGCTGGAATCATTTCTCACGCTGAGCCGATCAATCGTTGAGAGCCCGGACTTCAACGAGCAGACGAGCCGGGCCTGGATGCGCCTGTTCTCACCGCGAGCCGATGGCGGGGACAGGGAGAACGCGGTCAGGGAATCGTTGCGGAAGTTCCTTACGAGGGCGTTCCGCCGACCTGTCGATCGCGTCCTCTTGGATCGCTACGCCAACTTTGCGCTGAGACGAATCGAGGCCACCGGGTCCTTCGCTGACGGAATGAAGTCTGCCGTCGCCGCCGCGCTGGCGTCGCCGCGATTCCTCTATCTTTACGATCGCGGAGGCGCTGACGACAGTGCCGAGCGGCTCGACGATGTCGAATTGGCATCCCGTCTCTCGTTCTTCCTGTGGGGCAGCATTCCGGACCAGACCTTGCTGGACTTGGCCGCCGACGGGAAGCTCCGTGACCCAGGCGTGCTGCGGCAACAGGTCCAGCGCATGTTGCAGGACGCTCGCCTGAAGCGCTTTTGCGACAGCTTCCCAACCCAATGGCTGCAGCTCGAGCGCATCGTGTCCGCGGTTCCCGACCCGCAACGTTTCCCGGATTTCTATTTCGCCAAGTTCCGCTCGAGCATGCACATGATGCTGGAGCCGCTGCTGCTTTTCGAGGCGATCCTCATCGAAGACCGCTCGATTCTGGAACTAGTGGATTCGGATTTCAGCTATCGCAGCGAATTGCTGGACTCGTGGTACCGGGACGGTACTCGTCCCCAGAGAGTCCCGCCGGTTCAGATTCCATTTCGCCGTGTTCATGTGGAGGACCGTCGGCAGGGCGGGGTGATCACCAATGTGGCGGTCATGACCATGACATCCGGGCCGATGGAGACACGACCAATCACCCGGGGGGCCTGGATCGCCAGCGTTGTCTTCAAGGACCCGCCGGATCCGCCGCCTGCCAACGTGCCGCCACTGCCGCATGAGGAGGAATCTGACACGGTCGCAGCCCTTACCTTGCGGGAACGCTTCGAGGCACATCGCACACAACCGGACTGCGCGAGTTGCCATGTCAAGATCGATCCCTTGGGTTTTGCCCTGGAGAACTACGGTCCCACCGGAGTCTGGCGGGACACGTATGACAATGGCCGATCGGTGGACGCGGGCGGGGTCCTCTTCGGACGGCACAAGTTCGATGACATCGTCGCGTTCAAGGACGCGATCCTTGCGGAAAAGAGCCTCTTTGCTCGCGCCTTTTCCGGGCACGTGCTCGAGTTTGCCCTGGGGCGCGAACTGGACGCCTCGGACGAGCCGGCGCTGGATCGGATTGTGCGTGAAACAGCCAAGGCCGACTATAGGATTCAAGAAATGATTCAACAGATTGTGCTCAGCGATCCGTTTCTGCGGAAGTACAATCCGACTAGACTAGGAGAACAGCCCCAGGCGGACTGACTTCATGCGCGTTACATCCAGAAGGTCGTTCCTGCGCGGCGTGGGCGGTGCCGCGCTTGCCTTGCCCTGGCTTGAGAGCCTGGCGATGCCAGCCCGTTCATCGACGCCGGAGGGGAAACCGCCTCGGCGCCTGGCCTTCTTCTATGTGCCGATCGGTGTTGTGCGTCGCGGCTTCTTTCCAGGGGAACTGCACGCCGGGTTGCCGGCCTTCAATGGAGACCTCAGCGCGATCGCTGACACCAAGACCACGGTTGGCTCTCACGCGATCAAGCTGACTCCCACGCTGGAGCCGCTCGAGAGGGTCAAGCACAAGATCGCCTTGGTTACAGGGCTGGACCGAACCTTCCAGAACGGCACGGATGTTCATGCGCAGTGCGCCTCGTGCTTCCTCAGCAGTGCCGCGCCGTTCACGATCAAGACATCGGCTTGGCCGCTGGAGCGCACGCTCGACCAGATCGTCGCCGATGGAATCGGTCACGCAACTCCATTCCGCTCGCTCGAGCTCAGTTGCAATAGCCACCGAGACAATGTGGAGTCGATCTATTTTGACAACATCTCGTGGTACGGAACAGGGCATGTCGCGCCGTCGATTCGTGACCCGCGCAAGGCCTACCGTCGATTGTTCGGCACACAGGAGGTTCAGGAGTTTCGGAACATCACCGACCTCGTGCTCGAGGATGCCCGGTCACTGCAACGGGAACTCGGATACGCCGACCGCGACAAGTTCGCGGAATACTTCGAGTCCATTCGCACCATCGAAGAGCAGATGGACAAGCTGGAGCAGATGAAGGGTGAACTGAATGAAGTTTCAATCGCGGAGCCTCCGGAGGCCCACTTGCCACGGGGAGCATACATCCGCCTGATGGGCGACCTGATGGTAGTGGCACTGCAGACCGGCCTGACACGTGTGGCCACGCTGATGGTCGCCCCGGAGCGCTGGAACACGCCGTTCATGTTCGAGGGCCTTTTCGACAAGCCGATGAGCCATCACCTGATGTCCCACAAGCAGACGGAATTCGGCGAAGAATTGCTGAAGGTCGATCGCTTCCACATGCAGCAGTTCGCCTACCTGCTCGAAAGGATGGATGGAATTCAGGAGGCTGACGGCTCAACGTTGCTCGACAATACGATCTTCACCTACGGTTCCGGCCTTGGTGACGGAGCGACCCACCAGTACAGCGATCTTCCCATCATCGTCGCCGGAACCGGTGCGGGAACGCTCAAGGTCAATCAGCAGCTGCACTGCCCGGACGGCACTCCTCTTGCCAATCTATGGCTCACGCAGGCTCGTGTGATGGGTGCTGAACTTGATCGCTTCGCGGACAGCGATGGAGTTGTTTCCCAGTTGCTTGCGTGATTGTGATTGGGGCTTACATACGAGAGTGCCGAGTCAGGCAGCTTCCGCATACGGTTCTGGAGCGACGCACGGCCCAACGGCCCACGTTTGCGCTCCGGCGGCGATTACCCCGGCCGCCAAGATGTTGAGCGCGGCATTGAGATCCCGATCCGCGACCAAGCCGCAGCTCACGCAGCGGTAGGTTTCCGACTTGCCCGGATGGTTCCGGGCACCGCACCGACTTTTATGTTGGACAGAGAGGGACCGGGGAGCGGCAGGATGTTCGGAGACGGGCGGCAGGGAGGGCCTAGCGGAGGGAGCGAAGCGACCGTAGCTGCACTGCTGCGACGTGTATTGCGGGTTCACTTCTACGAACTCTCGACCGGCCCACTCTGCCTTGTACCTGAGTTGCGAAAATAGAAGTGACCAATTCTGCGCTAAGACCTCCCGGTTGAGCCCGGCCTTGGCCTTCACATTCGAGCCCGGTTCCGCCGCCGTTCCCTTCCCCGACCGAGTCATGTTCTTGGTCCGCAGCTTTTCGACCGCGATCAGCCCGTGCTGGCGGATGATCTCGGTCGTGGCCCGGTGACAGGCGTTGCGTTCCCGCACGTGTTCCTTGCGTGCATGCCGCGCCAAGGCTGCCCGGCGCTTGCCACGGTTGCGGCTGCCCTGACGGCAGCGCGCCAGCGCCCGCTGCAACTTGCGTTGCCGCTTGCGATTGCGCCGAGCGCGCGCGTAGCGCGTGCCGTCCGAGCAGGTCATGAAGTGACACCGTTTTCGTGGACAGGTGAGATAGCGTGATAGGCAGTTGCTTGCTCTTAGAGAGGGCAGGGGGTAAGGAGGCCCCGGACAATGAGCAAAAATGCCTATGTGAAGGCCTACCCGAAGGAGTTTCGGGACAAGGTGGTGCAGCTGGTGCAGGTCGGTGATCGCAGCATCCGGGAGGTGGCCGAGGAATTCGGGATCTCGACGGATTCGGTGCGGCGCTGGGTGCAGCAGGCTGAGCGCGACCAAGGCACCCGCAAGGACGGGGTCAGCAGTGCGGAACGGGAGGAACTGGTGGTGCGCCAAGCTAACTGGGCGCGTACAGGAGGTGAAAGTCCTCTGTGGTAAAGGAAGTAACCAATCCATACCGCTCCCCGAGCCGTGCGGTCGTTCCCGTGAGGGAACGGGCGAAGCGTCG
>MKWU01000376.1_pt1 | contig 85429 bp, 78 predicted proteins | sample 809101 | NCBI WGS metagenome assembly MKWU01 (sample SAMN05860141, study PRJNA318959) | sponge metagenome | host: Aplysina aerophoba | place: Slovenia: Piran, Adriatic Sea, Gulf of Piran | collected 2013-05-07 | reverse complement strand
ACCTCGTCTTGAAGTGCCTCAATGGTCTCTGATCGGATCTTCAGAGTGGTTGGATGTTCCTGAATAACTGGCCTAATGACCCTGATTATTTTACGATTTTCTGGTAGGTAGTCCCTGATTATTCACACGGCGCAAGCTGGGCGAGAATGCCGACAGCCCGAAGTACATATTTCCCGCGCCGCGTATCGGTTACCGCATGGGCAAGCCGGAAGTACCTGAGGAATCCAGGTCGCAGCTTCGGTGGGCATAACCTGAAGCATCCCGCTAATGAGAAACTAACCTAATCTACACAACCTGCAATAATCTACTGACCAGTGACAGTGGCACAGGTTAGCCTCGTTCCTGCTTCCACCGCTGTCGCCCGCCGGAGCGGGTCTTCCACCAGCGTCCACAGGCAGGGACCGTGTAGCTCACGGCCCATAATCTCTGATGTTCCGGGCTGCATTGACGTCCCGGTCATGCGCCATTCCGCATCTGGGGCAGAGCCACCGCCGGTCCTCCAAGCCCAGCTTACCGTTTCTTTGCCCACATCCGCTGCCAGCCTTTCAGGGACACATCCTCCACCTGGATTACCTCAGCAGAGGCCGTGATGCGGTGAGACACCTGGTGCAGGAAGTCCTTGCGGATGTTTGCCAGCCAGCGGTGTCTCCGGCCCAAGTCCCTCCTGGCCCTGGCCCGGTTGTTGCTGTCCTCCTTGCGGCGAGCCAGCTTACGATGGGACCGCCTGAGAGCCCGGAGGCTGGGCTTGAGCGGTTCCAGAGCCCGGACCTTCTCAATTGTTCCATCAGGGTATGCAATGGTGGCGAAGGTCTCTAGGCCCAGGTCAATGCCCAGCACACCGCTTCCATAGTGGCCGGTTTACTCCGCCTCCTCAATCTCCACCCGTACGCTGACGTACCAGCGCCCACCCTCCTCCCGCCACCGGGCGATGAGGTCGTTGCGGGCGATCCGCGCCGCCGCGGCGTGGCGGTGGAAAGCCGCCGTCTGGCGCTGGCAGGGTTGCAGTTCTATGAGCTGGCAGGTTAGCAACTGGTTTACCCTTGCAAGGAAGCCCTGGAAATGGAATCAGTCACATAACCGGAGGGCCGATACTGCAATCGTACCTATGCAAACTGGCAGTTATCAACCAGCAAGTGTCATAGATTAGTATAGATTTCAGCCCGCAGTTATGAGCCCCCTACCAACCTAAGCGGGAGCATATAGCTGGGATGATGCTAACCACACCGGCAGCCCTCACGTCTTGGCCGCCGTTCCCGAGTGGATCCGCCTCCGGCCTGTTCCATCTGTCCCAGGACCCGGACATTGTGCTGCCCCGGCTCATCCTGAGGCATGAACTGCTGCTCCCGCGCCGAGCTAACTCTCCCTTCAGGGACACCCAAGCGGAGTAGGTAAGCCGGAGCAGTACTTGCCGGCGTGGCGTACCTTCGAGCTGAAAACGCCCATGTGGCTCTGGTAGAAGGCCGGTAATCATTGTCCGAAGGCGTCCGCAGGCAGGACCAAATTGCTTTCCTCACGAGCGACAAGAACTCATCAAAACAGTGCAAAATGTTCGCACCGCCGTGCTCTTGAGGGCAATTAACGAAAAAGCGGGAACACTGTCCCCGATGACCAAAAGCGACTCTTGGGCTGCCGCTTTTCACGACTTGATGAACACATCCCAACTCTACGAAGTTGAAGATGGCTTTTGCCGCAATACTGCTACAGTTTATGTCGCCTAAAACACATGGCTCATACACCTACGGTTTTACAATAGTGTATTAGTCCGCGGGGGAGGCTTTTGCGGAGTACGGTTTCAGAAACTCTGCGCTCCTCGTTTCGACGCATTACCTTCCCTTTTAAAGGCGGATGCAGTCTAGATCAGAGGCGGCCAAGATCCACATTGGCGCCAAGGCTTGCCCTGATAGCCAGGAAACTGAAGTGGGTGCTTGCAAGACTTGGCCAGCTAAAGATTCGTACAATAGAACGCCAGCCTGCGGTGCTGTGAAGAACCGTGTGCACCTTTGGGATGTGGAAGCTATAGGCGTCGGGGAGTCAATCGGCGTGTGCCGTCAGAAAAGGTCAGGTTGGGAGAACGGTGAGTTTTGCCATTTCTTGGTGGCGCCAGAGAGCGAGCGTAAGTTGCAAAAAGGGATCCATCCAGTCTTACGGGTACGGGCCGCGGAGGTAGAGCATGTGGACCGACCGTGAGACAGCCGCCATTTCCAGGTATGTTCGGCAAATCACCCGGCGCGCCCGTTCCCAGGGACAGGGGCAGATAGTACTGGATGTGGGCGAGATATGCCGCAAAGCCCCAGGTGACAGCCCAAACCGATATTCCCGATGTTGCGATGTTCTGGACTCCGATGTTCTTACCAACGAAATTGGCCTTCGGTATCACGGTCATGCCGGGGTTCGGGGGACTGCCAATGCGCAGTACATTTTTTTGATTGTGGCCCCCCAAACTACAACGCGAGAAAGGTTGTTTCGCATTGGAGCTCCTGCCTTTATCCTGGGAGTTGCCTTGGTAGCTGTCCTGGCTTTTGTGCTGGTGACGTAATCCGCCGCCGAATCTGTAAATTGACTCGGGGCCCTCGTTTCCCTCAACGCTGGTTGACCCTCTATGGCCAGCAATACCACCTATACCGAGATGTGAGCCGGGCAAGTGGCTTCTCTGCAATACGGCGCCTGTGGTTTGAAGCTCTGAAGGATTGTGGGCGATCGACCGCCAAGAGCCTGGCCAAGAGCGAAGAACCCGGTCCCGGGCGGACTATGAACTCGTCCGCCCTAACCCTGGCCGGAATGACCGCAGGCAGCCGTGAGGTGATCACAATGTTCTCGCAATCTCCCTCGCCTGCTCCAACACCTGGGGGAACCGGGTTCGTAGTCTATAACGAAAGGGTCTTTGCCCACGACAGCAAAATCCACAGGACTTCCTGTCGACACTACCGGAGGCCGCATGTTGAAGCCCAAACAGCCGAGTGGAGCCGCGAGTTCCGGACCCTGCAAGAGGCCATGGACGCGACGGGGGTGACGCGCCTGTCGGACTGTTGCTTCTGATGTCAGGCGCCTATCGTGGTACCATGCTATTCGCCGTGCAGTTACAAGCCGTTGCAAAAAAAGTTGATTTTAGTAGCGGGACTTACGTCAGACAGTTTTCAAGACGCGGTCTGAGCCGCGCCGCCGCCCCAACAGTACAAGACGGTTCCGCCCGTGACTCTCACCCGGGAACACCGAACTGGTCCCCGTTCAAGCCACCCCGCGAACCTCGGCCCGCCGGACAGCCTGAACCGGATTGGGTCTGCGTCGCCGCTTTCCCAGCCGGTGCTGCGCTGTAAGCGCCGGTCCCAGCTGTCCCAGAACCCCTCCTCAGCACGCCCACACGTGCTTCACCCGCTTCCTTACAGGTACGGAGAAGGCGACCTGGACCCCATTGCCGACAGGACAGACCCGTCGGCGCGGGATGCGCTCGGAACAGCCGAGCAAATGTCGGGCCAGCACCAGGGCCGCTGCCTGGTGGACACTGAGCCCGTAACGCTCCATGAACTTGACCCGGCCAATGACCGAACTGAAGGCCGGGTTGACCTGGTATACTTACAGCCTCTGGAGAGGAAGCAGGCTCTTATATTGCTGTATTTGAAGCTGGAGAGCATTCGGTTGTAGCGGGGAGACTCCCCCTCCGGGGCGGCCTTCCTGGTCCGGAAGTCCAGCTTCTCCAGCACGATGGGCTTGCCCGCTTCTTTAGCATAGGCCACCACGGATGCCACCGCATCACGTATAAGGGCTTGCGCCTGATGCTGGGACTTCCCATAAGTCACCAGGGACGCCCGCCAGGATCGGACCCAGTTGCCATCACCGTCCGTAGGCCTGTGGGGTTGCAATTTAACGGGCCCGTTACACCGTGACACCGCCACACGGCAGAGTTGCAGTCTTGCAACACAACAACACTGTAATACACCAGTGTCGGGGCGCTGCGGAACTACAGGCCTGTGGGGTTGCAATTCAACGGGACTGGTACACCGGAATACCGGTGCACGGCAGCGTTGTAGGCCTGGGGCGCTGTCGGGTGACAGTTCTTCGACCATCTTCCGCTTGATAACGTAGAGGTCCCATGGCCACCGCAACACCGCAACAGGGAGGCTATGGAACACGGTGATACCGTGGTAATTCCTGACTACCGGCATTTGGGGCCAGTCAGGCTGATGACCGCCGGTAAGGGAGTGAGAACCAGACCGGTGGCCTCCCAGCACGTCAGGTTCCAATAGTAGCCCAGGAGCTGGCGAGCCGATTGCCCGCCCTTCGGTCATTGCTTGGGCCGTCCTGGACCGGCTGCTCCAGAACAGCCAAGCGATTAACAATCGGGGGGAAAGCTACCGTCTCAGGGAAAAGCGCCAGGCCACCTTCTTCCCTTCCCTGCAGCAACTAAGCGCCGAGCCTGAGGATGCCGAAGGACAATCCCCAGACTTACTCTGTCGGTGACCAATGAAGAAGTGGCTAAATTCCAACCCGTAAGATTCGGCATAGGTCTGTTCCATCATTGAGAAAGGCCACAATTTGTCCTGATTCCCGAATCTACCATTTCCGCCGGTCAAAGGACGGCGGCGGTCCACCGGGGACAAGGAGGGAAAAGGGATTTCCGCCACCATCAATTAGAGTAAAGGTGTGTACCTAATCTCGAGGTTTCCTGGATGAAGGAGAGGAGCCGATGACTACACCCAGGCGGGAATACCCCACCAGTGAGTTTGCCGTGCTCTTTCCCGAGATGGCTCCCGAGGACTACCAGCAACTGGTGGCCAGCATCCGCGAGCAAGGCCTGCTGGACCCAATCGCCGTCTGGCGGGGCGAGGTTATTGACGGCCGCCACCGCCAGCGTGCCTGCCTCGCGGTCGGCGTGGTTCCGCTTTACATACACCTGGACTCCGAGGCCGATCCTGTTGAGTACATCCTCGCCAAGAACCTTGCCTGACGACACCTGGATGCTACCCAGCGGGCGTTGATCGCCCATGGACTGTCCAAGCCTCCAGGCCCGGCGGAGATCGCAGGAGCGCTGAATACCGGAGCCAGCCAGACCATTCGGCAAAACCCCCTAATGGTCTGAGCCAACAGCAGGCCGCGGAACGGCTGGCGGTTAGTCCCCCACTGGTGCGGGATGCCGGCAGGGTAATGTCGGCCGAGTGGCCGGCCGCGGTTGCCCTGCAGCGGGCGGTCAGGGAACGGCGCATCAAGATCAGCGATGCGAAGCATGCCCTGACCCAGCCGACGGAAGTCCAGGATCGGGCCCTGGAACTGGTGTCCAGCGGGACGGCAAGAAGCCTGGCGTCAGCCATTCGGCGGCTCAACGAAGAGGGGCGTAAAGAGGCGGATGACGCGGTTCTGGCAGTTGATCAGGCGACACCTCTCGATGAGGCGATCACCCTGCACCAGGTCGGATTGGGCGACCTCCACGCACTGGTATCTCCCGCCAGTGTAGACGCCATCATCACTCATCCGCCCCACGGACCCGAATCCCTTCCCCTGCTGCCTGACCTAGCCGCCTTTGCCGCCACGCGCTGCGACCCGAGGGCGTACTGGTGGTTATCAGTGGAGCTGACCGGCTGCCAGACACCCTGGAGGGACTTAAGCATGAAGGCCTCCAGTGGCTGTCCGAGTTCGACTATCGGGACAACGCCACGGGAAATCGGTCCGGTCCGCCGCACCGAATTCAGATGCCGCGCAAGCCACTTCTGGTCTACTGTAAGCCAGGCTTTCGGATGCCCGCTGGAGACGACGTCATTGAAGTGCCCCTTTCCGTGGAAGGCGCACCGGAACTTCGGTCATGGCAGCGGAACGACGCTGGCCTGGAGCTGATAACCCAGCGTTTCGCCAGGCCCGGGCAGGTCCTTTGCGACCCACTAATGCTGTCCCGCGCCAGTACCGCCCTGGCTGCTCGGAAGCTGGGCTGTGCCTTTATCGGCGCCGACCGGGAGGCATCCTCAATTGCTAGGGTGCGCAGATACTTGGAAGAGTATGAACATCAACTATTGGTCTGACTGAAAGTGTCAGTAACGTTCTACGTCGGGAGGTGATGGTCTTGCGCTGGAGGAAACAGTGCGGGACAGGTGCAGTTGGCCCGCAGGAAGAACAAGGTCCAGCTACCGTCATATCGTATCTTTGCTGTGCCGACGTTGGGTGAAAGTCTTTCCACGGACCGCTTCGGTCTCTGTCGTCCGGCGCCGTGGGGACTCTCTACTTGCGCCCCGGGGTTAGCGGCATTCGGGCTGATGCAAGACAGGCCGGCCTTTTGCGCCTCGCCCTTCACCATACCATTGTAATCGGTCTGCAGTTGGGCGGCTCAATTCGACTGGCGGTCATGCTCAGCCCCTGAATTGTGCTCCCAAGGACCGTTGCAATGGCCATTCTGCTTGCTATTCTTTCAGTGGTGGCAGCGGCCCAGCTCAGCCTGGTAGCCTGAAGCATTGTCCGGAATACTACCGGGACCGGGTGGCGGTCCACGGCGTTCATCTAGGGCCTGTGGACATTTAGACCGAGGAAGAAATCTTGAAAGCAGCAGAACGGAAATCGTCATGCCTTGAAGGATGGGTTCCCGCAGGAACCAGAATCCCCCTACGGCTGACACGCAACCTGGAAGAATACTGCCGGCAGGTCCTGGGAGTAGGCCGTTTCTGCTACAACCTGGCCGTGGCCACCCACCGGTTCCACCGGATTAACCGGCTCCCGTGGCCCAGTTGGCAAGACACATACAAGGCCTTCAACGCCTGCAAGCACGAGGATTACCCCTTCGTCACGAAAATGGCCAGCCGCGTCGCCGAGGGCGCCTTCATGGAATTCGGCAAAGCCGTCGCCAACTGGCGCAACCCCAATACCAAGTCCCGGGTTCCCAAGTTCCTAAAAAGGAAACTCACCGGCGAGGGATCCTTCAGGGCAGCCAGCGGAGTACAGCAGATCCGCTACAACGGCAAGCGGCGGGCCCGCCTGCCTGTAATAGGCTTTGCCAAGCTGGCTCACACCCTGCCGAAGGGCATATATCACGACGCCCACATCAGGCTGCAGAACGGCCGGTGGTATCTCTGCCTCAAGTACTGCAAGGAACCGGAAGCCAGGCCGCAGCCGGACCAAAGAATTACAGGAGCTGTGGACTCCGGCATCAATCCCCACGCCTCCGACTCCGACGGGCAGACCTACGAGAATCCCAAGGCCTACTATCAGATCGAACGCAGGCTCCGGCGCTGGCAGAGGGCCCAAGCCCGACGACAACGGAGTTCCCGGGGCTGGCACGAGGCACAGAGGCGCATCAACAGATGTCACCGCAGGATAAGAGGCATAAGGCAGAACGCCGTTCACCAAATGACCCATACCCTGACCAGGAAGTACCACACCCTGGTAATCGAGGACCTGAACGTCCAGGGAATGAAGCAGGGACTCACTCCCAAGGCCCAGGCGGACGCTTCAATGGGAGAAATCCGCAGGCAACTAGAATACAAGTGCAACTGGCGGCATACCGACGTGGTCGTCGCCCACCGGTTCTACCCCATCAGCAAGCTATGCAACGCATGCCAGACCTATAACGCGAAAATCAAGCGGGAAAGGTACTGGACCTGCGAGACCTGCGGGACAAGACACGAGAGAAACGCCAACGCCGCCATCAAGCTGAGGAACCTCTTTCCCAAGGCAGGGGGCCAACGCTCCGTGACGGGAAAGCTCTGACCGACGCCCCGAGCGCCGGTGAAACTGGCCCGAAGGACCGGAGAATAGCACCGCAGACCCTTCGGGATCTGCAACGCTGACTGTGTGCGGGCTAAATGTCCACACGCCGTAGACTAGTAACGTCGCATTGGGCGAGTCGATAGCGGCCTTCTGGTTGCGAAACATCCCTGGAGAAATGGGCCTGCAACCGGACGGAAGCACCGGATTGTAGAATCTATAGCGCCAGTTCAGGCCCGCCTGGCGGTGGACTACACCGATTGGCGGTGATCGCCGTCAACCTCCTCCGATGGAAACCGCCCCGGGCCACAACGGGCTACCGACAGGGTCCCTCTCTATTCATTCAAGAGCCGTCGCCTGCAGCAGGGCCTGCAGGTGGAAGGGCTTGAGGCAGGATTAATTCAACCGTTCTGGACCGGACCCGCCCCAGAACAGCCCTGAAAGGCCCCAGGAGGCTCAACAGGCCGTTTTTCCTGCCCCCAACACCGGTCCGCGTTTACGCCAGGCCGGAAAACGGCCCTTAACGCGTTGGCAGCAGGGACCGATGGGGAATAGTCTCAGACCCGACAAGGCAAAACGTGACACTCTCCGGCGAGAGGATTTGCATCCCAGCAAAAAGTAGGACTGCACGCGGCCATGGAAACTGTCGCCCTCGCCCTCATCCTTTACCTTGCTACCGGTGTCGCCCTTTTGGTTGCCTTTGGAAAAGGGCGCCATGAACGTCGGCGCCGGGCCCCTGGACCAAAACCCGGACCCCTGGCCTGGACCGTCGCTTACGCCGGGCTCATTCTCATATGGCCGGTTACCGTTGCCATGGCCGTCAAGGTCCTGGTTCAGAAGTTGGCCGACGCATGGAGACGTTGATCCTTCTTACCAGCAGTGCCAGCTGTTGGAGCCAGGCTCCAACAGCTTAAATTCACTAAGAGAAAAGTGGAGATTCCGCTATGTAGCTCTCTAGCTAGCAATAGCCGCAGCTAAGCTATATGATCTCCCTCGTACTGATTAGAGACGGCGCCCGCGGCGGCTGCGCCGACACTTCCGTCAGGAGATCGCCAATTTGGGAGTTCCTTGCCAGGCCATGACCTCCCATAATCCCATCCATGAGACCTCTAGCCATCAGCCCCACGAAAACTGGCCAGATCAGAGAGCCAACATGCCCCCAGTCCTCAAGATATTTGACCCCACCGGCCCCGCCACTTGGCTCATCTTCGCCATCGACCCCGACGACGACGACACCATGTTCGGCCTCGCCGACCTCGGCTTCCAGTGCCCCGAACTCGGCTACATCTCCCTCTCTGAACTCAACGACATTCGCGTCAGCATTAAAATCCGTAACCCGCGTAACGGCGCCGTCATATCAGGCCCGCCCATCCCCCTGGAACGCGACCTCCACTTCCAACCCAACGGCTCCCTCTCCGAATACGCCCGCGCCGCCCGCCACCACTCCCAGATCGTCGACGACGTCCATAAACCCGTCCCCGTCAAGGGCTGACCCGCCGGACCTGACCAGCCAGCCTCCCCCAAACGGCCAGCAGGCAACATCAACCCGTTGTAATAAGGCCGCTGTAATAAGGCCCGATAGCACAACCCCAAAAGGGAGGATCAACTTGGCCCTGCGACTGACAGCCGAATACATCAACGGATCACTGATACCCCTGGAGCCCCTGGACCTCGAGGAGGGGACACTGGTCACCCTCGAGATTACACCAGCACCGGAAGCAAGGCGACATGAAACCATATTGGAGGCCACTGACCGAGTCCTCCTGTCAGCGCCAGCAGGCCTGTGGGACAACACCCCCACCGACGAGTCCAAAAATTACAGGCATCACCTGTATGACTACCCGAGGGAGAAGAGTAATGCCCGAGGTCTTTGCCGATACCGGCTACTGGATAGCACTGCTCAACAGCAATGACAGCCTGAACACCAAGGCCAGAGAACTCAGTCTCACCTTGCAGAGCGCAACGCCAGTTACAACGCCAGTTACCACCGAGATGGTGCTGACAGAACTGCTTAATAACGCCAGCAGGAAAGGGCGCGAGAGGCACCGCATCACCGCAGAAGCCGTAGCAACCTGGGCAGAGAACTCCCAAGTGATAGTCCTGCCCCAGACAAGTGAACAGTTCCACGCAGCCCTGGAACGACACTCCGCTTGATTTCCTGCGGGTGGCCCCCGACGGAACGAGCGCCGCAGGTGCATACTTCCTTGCCCGCGGCCTGGGCCGGACGATGGCCGAATTCCGCCTCGACCGCATCGTTGAGGCGCTCCCCACAATTCAGGAAGCCGCCCAAGACCTCGCTGTAGCGGGAGCCGACGTCGTAGCGCAGTTCGGCATCCCGTTTTCGCTCATCCACGCGGAGCGCGCTCGGGAATCGCAGTCCCGGGTGGCGGACGCAGCCGGCATACCTGTCGTGTTGATGGGTGCTGCGATGCTCGACGCACTCGACCACCTGGGCATCCACCGTATCGCCATTGCCGGCGGCTACTACGCCACGGACGATTGGACCTCCATGGCAAGGCGCGGCTTCGAGTCCAACGGCTTCGAAGTCATCTTGCAGGAGAGTTGGATCGAGCAGGGTATCGTAGCTTCTGTTGAAGAGTCCGACAGGCTCGCGTGGGAACACGACGCAGCAATCACAAAGGCGCACGTCCTCAGGACAGCAGAGCGCACCGGACCCAGCGTTGACGCCATCGTCGTCTGTGGTGGGGGCCTCCGTCTCCTCGGGCACGCTGCGGAGCTTGAAGCGGCGACGAGCCTGCCTGTGGTCGCAGGAGACCTGGCCTTGTTCTGGGCAACCCTCAAGGCAATCGACGCGAAGCCTCGCAGCGCCGGATGGGGGAGGCTGCTCGACGGCCTCTAGCGGCAGACCTCGGCCACTTGGGCGCCCTCCTCCGCCTGGCGCAGGTCGAATAGCGCCTGCTCGGGACTGTACCGGGATTTCTTCACGGGATGATCCTTATATTCCGTAAGTTTAGATCATCCCGGAAAACTCGCACTCAGACTGGACCAGTTTTCGGGGGCAGGTCAGTGGGATGCTGGCCGGCGCGGGAACGCCGGTGCCTTGCCAGCCGTTCCGTGCCCGCCCCTTTCGTCCGATTGACCTGGGACTGCCACCGGCCCCTAGACTATTCCGGTGTTACCAGGGACTCGGCCTCCTGTCCCGACAGCACGCGGAGGATATTGCCGCAGGCGAAGTGCGCTGCCCGCAGGGCGGTCTCCTGGCTCTGACCGGCCATATGCGGGGTGATGATCACGTTGTCCAGTTCGAACAGGGGATTGTCGGCGGGCGTGGGCTCCACCTCCAGAACGTCCACTGCGGCGCCCGCAATCTTCCCCTCGGTCAAGGCGCGGTAGAGGGCTGCCTCGTCCACCACCGGCCCGCGGCAGAGGTTAATCAGGAAGGCCGTCTCCTTCATCATGCCAAATTCCCGGTCCGACATCATGCCCCGGGTTCGCCGGGTGAGGGGAACGTGGAGGGTGACGATATCGGAGGTCTCCAGCAGTTCGTCAAAGGACACAGGAGACGCCTTGACCTCGCTTTGGACATCCTCCGGAATATCCTCCACGTCGTAAAAGATGGTCCGGGTATCGAACCCGACCAGCCGTTTGGCCACGTGCCGGCCTATGCGTCCCAAACCCACGATGCCCACCGTCTTGTCGGTAACTTCCGACAGGTCAGTCTGGTAGAGGTCGCTTCGCCACTCCCGCCGCCGGGTGGTGCTGTCCCACTGGGCCATCAGGTTCCGGTTGATGCCGATCATCAGGGCAAGGGTCTGCTCCGACACCGAAATCGCGTTGGCGCCGCCGTTGTTGGCCACGGGTATGCCCATCTCAAGGATGGCCTCCAGGTCCAGCCGGTCGTAGCCTGCACTCAGGGTCTGGATCAGCTTTACCCGGGGGCACTCTTGCAGCACGGCGGTGCTGACGTCGCTGGTGACGAGGGCGTCTGCATCGCGGCAAAGCTCGATTTTTTCTGAATCCGACAGAGCCGGGTCCACTACAGTAACCTCGATTTCATCCGGCGCCTGCTCAAGCATGGTGGCAGGGCGTCCGCCAACGCCGCTGAAATAGGCGACTTTCCAAGTAGCCATCTGTCTTCCTCCTTCATGTGCGGCCCGGAATCCCGGGCCTTTGTCTCACTGCTATATGTCGCGGCAATTGCTGCAGGGGTACTGCAGCAAGAGTCACGGTATTGCGACAAGCGTATAACAACAACGTTATTGGGGCAAGGAATCGAGTGGCGCAGCAAGGTTTGCCCGGCATGCCAAAGCTCAATCCTTCACTCTCGTTCCATTCACTGGTGCATTAGATGCTGTAATGAAGGGAGCATGGGTTCGACCATAAAGGATTATGGACAATGATACCCAGTTCCATCCCGGCTTCCCAAATGGGCCGCTGCATTTGTTAAAATGGGCGTTAAACGGCAATTCCCCCACTTTCTCTGGGGTGGATGTGGCTGAGGGAGCAGAGCATGAAGCTGATTTCATGGAACGTCAACGGCATTCGGGCAGCTCACAAGAAGGGATTCCTTGAGTGGTTTCAGGAAGCGCAGCCCGACGTGCTGTGCCTCCAGGAAACCAAGGCCCACGAGTCCCAGTTGCCCGCCGCCCTGACGCAGGTCGAGGGTTATTCCTGCTGGTTCACCACTCCGGAGCGAAAGGGTTACAGCGGCGTGGGCCTCTACACCCGCGAAGGTCACGAACCCCGCAGCGTCAGCTTCGGCCTGGGCGTTGAGCGGTTCGACAGCGAGGGCCGCACCATCGTCGCCGACTTCGATGACTTCGTCTTCCTGGGCATCTATTTCCCCAATGGCAAGCGGTCCGCCGAGCGTCTGCGTTACAAGATGGAGTTCTACGACGCCTTCCTGGATTACGTGGACAGGCTGCGACAGGACGGCCGCAATGTGGTTGTGTGCGGCGACGTAAATACCGCCCACAAGGAAATCGACCTCGCCCGGCCCAAGGAGAACGAGAAGATATCCGGCTTCCTCCCCGAGGAACGGGCCTGGATAGATACCTTCATTGACCACGGCTACGTTGACACCTTTCGCCGGTTCAACCAGGAACCGAACAACTACAGTTGGTGGGACCAGATGACCCGCGCGCGGGACCGGAACGTGGGCTGGCGCATCGACTACTTCTTCACCGACAGCGATTTCGCCTCCAACCTGACCAATGGCTTCATAATGCCCGACGTAATGGGGTCCGATCACTGCCCCGTCGGTATCGAAATTTCCTGACCTGCCCTGGCCGAATGGACCCTGCAGGCCGCTGCCTTGAGCCTGCGGACTCTGTGGAAGGGGTGGCGAATCCGGCGACCGGTTTGCCCCAGGTGCGGGTAAACCGCGCCCAGGCTATTGCCTCGAGGGGGTGGGCCAGTTCGGGGAGGAACGGGCTGCCGCAGCCTCCCTGGAGGAATGGCCATTGAGGTAGAAGCTGATGCGGAGCCTTCCGGTCATCGTATCCTCGCCCACCGATGAGCCCACCCCAAAGACATCCGCGATAATGTCCGGGTGCAGGACTTCTGCCGGAGTCCCAGACGCCACTATCCTGCCCCCGTCAATCACATGTATGAAGTCACAGTAATCCGCGGCAATGTTCAGGTCGTGAAGGGCGGCTAACGTGGTCAGCCCCAGGTCCCGTACCAGCTCCATGGTCTCCAGCTGATAGCGGATGTCCAGGTGGTTGGTGGGTTCGTCCAGAACGAGGAAATTCGGCTGTTGGGCCAGCGTCCTGGCGATAATAACCCTCTGCTTTTCTCCCCCGGAAAGGGTATTGAAGTTCCGATGGGAAAATCCGGCGAGCCCAACGCGGGCGAGGGCGTCCCTTATGATGCCCCGGTCTGCCGGTGTGTCCCGGTCAAACATTCCCTTGTGGGGATTTCGCCCCATGGAAACGATTTCGCCCACCGTGAACTGGAAATCCGAGGGGTACTCCTGCAAGACAACCGCGATCCGGCGGGCGGATTCCCGACTGTCCATGCGAATGAGGTCGTGCCCGTCGAGGGTGATGGTTCCCGAATCGGGTTTCTGTGCGCGGTAGATGCAGCGCAGAAGAGTGGACTTGCCGCTGCCGTTGGGTCCGATAAGCCCGGTAATGGTGCCGGGTTCCACCGCCAGCGAAACATCCCTCAGGATGGGCTTTCCATCAATGCTCCAGTTAACATGGTCAGCCTGAAGGCGCATCAGACCTGTCCTCCATAGGCCTGGCGACGCCAACGCAACAGCCACAGGAAGAACGGCGCGCCCACCAGGGCGGTGATTATACTGACTGGAATTTCCTGGGGCTGAACAATGGTCCGGGCCAGGACGTCCACCCAAATAAGGAAGATGGAACCAGCAAGGGCGCTGGCGGGAAGGACCAGGCGATGGTCAGCGCCTGACACCAGCCGTACGACATGGGGCATCATCAACCCAACGAAGCCGATGGCGCCGGATACCGCCACCATTACGCCGGTTAGCAGGGCAGTCAGAACGAGGAGCTGGCAGCGAAGGGCCTGGGTGTTCACCCCAAGAGTGACCGCCGTTTCTTCTCCCGCTAGAAGCGCGTTCATGGCGCGGTATTTCAGCACCAGGAAAGAAATGCCCACCAGCAGCGCCGCCGCCGGCAAACCGAGATAGCTCCACTCCGCTCCGGACAGCGTCCCCAGCATCCAGAAGAGCACTCCCCGTACGGCCCTTTCGTCGCCCATGAACAGGATTAAGCTGGTGATGGCCGAAAGGACATAGGCCGTGGCGACGCCGGCAAGTATCAGCCGTGTGGGGGAGACGCGACCCCGGGTCTGGGCCATGACAAAAACGATGGCGAAGGAACCAACCGCACCCACGAAAGCCAGTATGGACAGCGAGTAAGGCGCGAGGAAATTGATGCCCAGCATGATGACGAGGACTGCCCCGACTGATGCCCCTGAGGAGGTGCCCAGCAGGTAGGGATCGGCCAGGGGGTTCCGTACCGTTGCCTGCATGGTGGCGCCGACAACTGCAAGCCCGGCGCCGACGATTCCGGCAAGGAGCACCCTGGGCAGCCGTATAAGCCAAACGATGTGATCCTGCCCAGCAGTCCAGTCCCCGGGGGACACGCCAAAGGTATGCGAGGCTATGATGTGCCAGACCGTGACGGGCGAAATATAGACCGGCCCAACGGTGATGGCAAGGGTAATCGAGAGCAGCGCCCCAAGGCCCAGCGCTGTCAGGACCACGCCCAGGCCCATGCGCCGCGTCTCTTCGGGAGACCCCGAGGCATGGGGGTGGGGGGTTACAGAGACTTGAAAATCTCCCTCCTTCCTATTGCTGGCTTGCACGCCAGTTGACTTGGAAACGCGGTCTCTCAGCAATCCCATTTCTTCCGCATCGACATTGAGGCCGTTTCCTATTGACCGACTGCTTCGGCGAGTTCGGCGATGGCTGCGGCGTTCCTGATTCCAGGTACGAGGGAACTGAACTGGAGCACGACGAATCGCTGCTCCTTCACGGCTGTGATGTCTGCCAAGGCAGCATCGCCCAGGAGAAGGTCGATTTTTTCTTGAGAGGTGGACCAGTCGGCCTCGGTGAGCACAATCAGCTCGGGGTCCCGGTCTATGACCTCTTCCCAACTGACGGATTTCCAGCGGCCATCCACGTCATCGAACACATTAGAGCCTCCTGCGGTCTCGAGCATGTTCGTGAACATGGAGCAGCAGACAGCAGTGTAGGGGGAGTCATCCCCAGAGTCGAAAATGAAAACCCGCAATGGATCGCCTGGGCTGTCGGTCCGGGGTGCGGCTTCGGCCACCTCCTCTGACATGGCCTGCACCAGGGCATCGGCCCGGTCGGGTACGCCGAATATGTCGCCGATGGCTCGTATATCGGCGTAAACATCATCGAGGGTGTCTGCGGAGCCAACATTGCAGATAGCACTGGTCAAGTAGGTTCCGATGTCAAGCTCGTTGAGCGTGTCCTGGGAGCCAGCAGCGCCGTCTCCGAAGGCGCTGAGGAAGCCGCCGTAAATGAAGTCGGGATTATGGGCCAGTATGACTTCCCGGGAAGGATATTCCTCGGCCAGCACCGGGATGGACTGGTACGCCGACTGGTACTGGGGCAGAATCTCGTCGTCGATGTAGGCGGTGCCCACCATGTGATCCTGCAGTTCCAGGGCCAGCATTATCTCCGTCACATGCTGGTTGAGCGTGATGGCTCGAGTTGGCGGCTCGGAGTAGATGTAGCTTGCCGTGCCGGTCTGTATCTCGCCCTCCTCGTCTTTGAATGCGGTACAACTCTCGACGGTGACTGGGGCATAAGTGGCTTCGGCAGTGGGCAAGGGAGTGTCAGTTGGCAGAGCCGGCGTGACCGCCGGCATCGGCGTGTTGACGGGCGACGCTGGCGTGCTTACCGGCATCGGCGCGTTGACGGGCGGAGCCTGAATTTCAGCGGGCGCGGGTGTGGACGCCGCGCCACAGGCGACAACTGCCAAAGCTATGGCGAGGGATGTTGCGAAGAGGGCTAGTGACCTGGTGAACATTGCTAATCTCACAGTGATTATTCAGGTAGTGTTTGCGAACTCGGTAACAACTGGCGGTCCGCAGAGGGTCGAAGTGCGCTGGCTGATACGGGCTCGCCATTCAGGAAGTGGCGGTCAACGATCCGGGAGACGGTGTCCTTGTCCAACCCGCAATACCAGGTGCCCTCGGGGTAAACCACCATGACCGGGCCCAGGTTGCAGGGATACAGGCATCCGGTTCGAGCCGCCAAAACGTGCCCCGGACCCCGGTCCAGGCCTTCTTCCTTCAGGCGCATTCGCAACCACGCGCCGACCTCGGCTGCACCGGCTGCGGTGCATCGGGGGCCCTGACAGAACAGCACATGATGGGCGTGCGGCGGGATAACCGACCAACCGGGTTCGGGCGCCCCGGCATGGCCGCTGCCGGAAGCAATGGTGGCATTGGTATCCAGGGCCAATCTAACGGCCTCCGTGGCGGCGTCGGCCACCTGAGGCCCGTTGTTGAAGAGGCCAGCAAAGCCGACATGCAATGAGGTGGCTGATTGTCGCTGCCACCGGCGAGCAACGAACTGGAGCCATTTCCGAGTTGCGGCTTCGACGGGCATGAACACCGGGAGGAGGACCGCAGTTCCGGCGCCGGCCCTGCGCGAGACCTCCAGGGCCTGGGGCAGGGATGGCCCACCCTGCTCGAGCAGGGCCTCCGTTACCAGCCAGGAGGGATGCTTCAACCGAAGGTCATCAGCCAGGGAGGACAATTCCTCAGCGGGCTGCCGGGTGTAGAGACTCCCCCTCCCGATCAGAACGACGGCGACATCCGGTCCATCAGGCTGGGCGTCTTGTTGGCTTATGGCTTGCATTCTATTCTGGGTTTCCTCGTTTGCGCTTAATGCGGGTTCTGGAGCAACGGGTGTGGCTGCTGTAAGGGTGGCGGACAGTCAGCCGCTCTCCTCACTAGCACCCTGCTCTGGGAGGGGACGTCTGATTCGGCCCTTTGCTTGTCCTACTTTCCAGACCGTCACGCCGCCACGGGCGTCGAGGGCGGCGAGCCCGCTTCCGTCAGGCCGCCAATATAATCCGGCCACCGATGCCCCAAGATCCTCCGCCCCTACTGGTCCGCCTTTTCCATTTCTCTGCACCGACCACACAACCACTGCGCCATCGCGTCCCCCCGATGCCAGGCGCATCGCGCCGGGCGCAAAGGCCAGCGTCGTGATGGGTAGAACATGAAACTTTAGAACGCCGGGCCGCGTGCCTTCGGGTCCCTTTCTCCGGAAGCTCCAGACCGTCACCGCATCACTGCCTCCGGTGGCCAAAAGCGTGCCGGTATCATCAAAAGCCAGGGCCGACGGCTTGGCAGGATATCCGAACATCTCGGAGTCCTCTCCCGAGGAGCGACGCCAGAAGTGCACCGAGTTGTCCTGGCTGCCGCAGACGACGATGCCCCCGTCCGGGCTCAGGACCATCGACACCAAAGATCCCTGCCACTCCAGTTTCTGCCGAGTCTCACCGGTGGCCGCGACGAAGAAGGAGACTCGACCGTAACAGGCCGTTGCCAGTTCCTCTGGGCCTGACCAGGCTATGGCGCTGACGGTGCTGGGATGATCATCAGACCGCCAGACCTCGGCGCCGTCCACGTCATAGACACAAACCTGCCGGGAGCAGGAAGCCGCCAATCTTTGACCGTCCTGCGACCATGTCACTTTGTCCACCCAACCGCTTCCGACGTCGATAGCCCGGGTTACCTGGCCCTCGACGGCATTCCAGAGCAAGACTCGTCCGTCCTGGCCGGCCGTAGCAAACACGCTTCCCTCTGGGTGGACTGCCACCGAGAGCACACCGCCGTCATGAACTCCGCGCTGCCCCCAGGTCGCCGCGCCAGACTCGCCGTCAAAGGCGTAAACGCCACCCTCGGCATCGCCGACCACCAGGGATTCACCGCCCTGGCTCCAACCCCCGGCCATGGCGTAGTCGCCGACCATCGCAGACCAGCCCCGGCCAAGAACTCCCATCGGGCTGCCGGCATCTAAATCAGGCATGCTTCGAACCCCTCCCGCATACTCTGTCCATCGAGGTTTCGGCCAATGAAGACGAGCTGATTGAGGCGGGGCGCGTCCCCCCATTCGCGATCCGGCTGGCCGTCAAATAGCATGTGGACGCCCTGGAAGACGAAGCGACGCGACTCTCCCGCAACGCTGATGAAGCCCTTCATCCGGAAGATGTCCACCCCGCGATCCCGGAGCAGTTGGCCAAGCCAAGCGTTGAGCTTTTCGGGATCGGCGTCGCCGTATATCTCGATGGAGATTGATCCAACTTCGTCGTCGTGCTCGTGCTGGGCGACCCAGGTTCGCTCGGCTTCGGCGGGAACCGCCGCTCCCTTGACGCGTTGTATGTCTGTCTCTGTCTCTTCGCAGGCAGGCTCGGAGCAAAAGTTGCCCCCCAGTTTGAAAGCCTCTCCATCCGCGTTCCTCAGTTGGAGTTCGAATTCCTCCGCGAGGTGCTGGGCGTAGAGGCCAACCCTCCCCGGGGTAGCGACCTCAAAGAAGAACGACTTGCGTCCTGGGGTATCGAGCCGGAGGCTCACATGCTTGTCGAAGGGAATCTCTCCCCCCGGCTGAATGATTTCAGCAGGTTCGGCGTACTCCCGGACACACCACTCCGCACCCTCCCGGAGGGCAGGGTCATCCGTGGCCTGGCCAGCCACGACAACCAGCGACATCGCCGGATCGGGTCCCTCGGCGAGGTTGAGTTCGTAGCGGCCGGCATCGAGCGAATAGACCCCCGTCCATTCGAAGGGATACTCCGGCTCGAGGAAGGTGGGGCGACGCTCGAGCACCTCGTTCAGGTTGAAGGCGCCGAGGTCGAGCACGGTTTCTACTGGTACGTTCGCTCGCTCGCTGCGCACTACTCGCGCCATCCGGTTCATGCCCCGGAGGCGAGCTTCCAGGCCATCAAGGGCCTCGCCGTCGACGAGGTCCGTCTTGTTGAGGACCAGAACGTCCGCGAAGGCGATTTGCTCCGTGCTCTCGTCGCTTCTGCCCAGCTGCTGCTCAATGTGGGCTGCGTCAACCAGCGTGACTATACCGTCAAGCGCGTATTCAGCGCGAAGCTCCTCGTCCATGAAGAACGTCTGGGCAACCGGACCGGGGTCGGCGAGCCCCGTGGTTTCCACCAGCACATAGTCGAACTTGTCCCGGCGCTTATTGAGATTGTTGAGCACCCGGATCAGGTCTCCGCGCACCGTGCAGCAAATACAACCGTTTGACATCTCGAAAACCTCTTCGTCAGCGTTGATGACGAGGGCCTGATCGATGCCGACCTCCCCATACTCGTTCTCGATGACAGCAATGCGCTTGCCGTGCTGTTCAGTCAAGATCCGGTTGAGCAGGGTTGTCTTGCCAGAGCCGAGAAAGCCGGTGAGGATAGTAACAGGTACTCTTTGCTCCATGGTCATATCGAATCCTCCTGCAGTGTGTAATGCGATACTGTATCAATATACGATTGTATTTGCCGCCAATGTAACCGTTTGAATGACATGCCAGTTGGGGATTGCACTCCGGCGCTGTCCAGTGGGGGACGCAGGTTTGCGCCCCCTACGCCGGTTGGTCTTGCCAGGCTTCACTCACCCCTGGTGAAAGGGGAGCAGACCGGCAATTGCGTTGAACCGGGCGCTCTTACCTGCTCCGCTGGGTCCGGCGACGATCCTCAAGGTACCTGTGCTCACAGGGACGGTACCCTTGTTCGGGCGCTTGTACCCGTCCAGTTCCACGCTGCTCACCCAGGACGCTATGGGGGAAGGTCGCCTTGCCGGAACCGTGTACGCCGGAGATGATGGTATCGAGCGCTTTTTGCTGCGTGTTCATTTTGAATCCCCTCTCTAGGCCATATTGCTATCTCATATCACTTAAAACATCAATCATCTGACGAAAGTAAACATCTGAGGATGACAGTAATGATATGAAGTACCAAAATCAAAACATACACCGCCGGCGCTGTCATTGTCAACCAGGAGAATTAACCGGCGTTCCTGAGGTCTTCTAACGCTGGATCAACTTGAGGCTGAGGCAGGCCAGCGCGATGAAGCAACCGAGTATGGCGGCGCTCTTTATGCCCTTCGGTGTTTCACCGCAACAGGCTGCGTCAACCTTCCGGCCCGTGCGGGTGACAACCCATTTCCCAGCGGTTACCATTGCACCCAGATTTGAGCCGTGGCGGGAAAGGGCCGCAACCCTTGCGCCCGTACCTTTATCGGCCTGCCCGCGTTGACGCACCTTCGAGTAAATGGGGACGAATTGGACACCGACAAGAATCGCTTTCACAGCGGAGACATGGTCCTGCTGCAGGACCGCAAGGACCGGCGCTACCTGACTACCCTGTCCGACGGGCAGGTCTTTCATTGCCACCTGGGCCGCCTGTCCCACGACTTTGTCATCGGGCACAGCGTGGGGGGCTGGTACCGGACGGACCGCGGCCACACCCTGCTGGCGGTGCGTCCTACGCTGGGCGAATTCGTGCGGCAGATGCCCCGGGGCCCGCAGATCATCTACTCCAAGGACCTGGGCAACATTGTGGCCTTTGCCGACATATTCCCCGGCGCCACCGTGGTGGAATCGGGGCTGGGGTCCGGATCCCTCACCTCCGCCCTGCTGAGGGCGGTGGGAGACCAGGGCCGCGTCATCACCTACGAGATCGACGAATCGGTGACGCCCCGGGCCATGTCGAACATCAGCAAAGTGATCCCCGACCCTTCCAACTTGACGGTTACCATCGGCGACATCTACCAGGGCATAGCGGAGCGCGAGGTGGACCGGGTGGTGCTGGACGTGCCGGAACCCTGGCAGGCCGTACCCGGCGTGGCGGAAGCGCTGGTAATGGGCGGCATAATGATCAGCTTCCTGCCCACCATCCTTCAGGTCCACCAACTGGTGGGCCAACTGCAGGAGGATGGCAGATTCCAGATGGTGGAGACCGTGGAGACCCTGCTGCGGCCCTGGCACGTCACCGAGCGCAGTGTCCGGCCGGAACACCGGATGGTGGCCCACAGCGGCTTCCTGACCACGGCCGTCCGCTGCCTGCCCAGGGTAGTCGGCACGGTGGACAATCCCGCCCCGCCAATGAACGCCGACCCGGATGCGCCGGATGGCACACAGGACTGAAAACCAGGACTGAAGACCGGGGCGGCGGCGGGGCGATGGCCTGACCACAGACGGGGCCACAGGCGGGGAGCAGGGGACTCGCGTTCCTGGCCAGTAGCCGCCCGCGCCCGGGTTAGAAGCGGGTGGACAGGACAAACTCCAGGTACCAGGTGAAGCCCAGGGGAATGGCGGCTATCAGCCCGGATATGGCGACCACCAGCATGGCCCGGCCCGTGCTTTCGTAGTCCATGCCCTGCCGGACGCCCAGGACCGCCGCAGCTACAGACCAGAATATGGCGGCCCAGAAGAATACCCAGTCGGCAAAGGGGACGCTGGCGAAGAGGGCCAGGAGGCCGGGGGTCAGGGCGAAGCCCAGAATGCGCCCCATTTCCGCCCAGCTGGTCTCGGTATGGTGGGTGCGGAGCAGGCCGCCCCCCACCATCAGGACGATTGTTACCCAAAGGGCCCACCGGAGTATGCCGAAGGTGAGGCCGACCGCCAGCTCAAGGAAGGCCTGGCGGGCCGTGATCTCTCCCAGTATATCGTCGGCCAGGCCGCCGATGATGGTGCAGAAGGTTACCAGCAGCACCACGGCAATGGCCTGCGGCATGGTGCCGGGGTTAGCCTCGATTTCCTCGTAGGTGTGGGCGTTGAAGAAGGCCGCCCCCACCATCCGCTTCAGCATTAATCGCCTGTACCTTTCCCCGATTTCCCTGCCGGTGAAGACAGCCGGTCAGTCAACAGCCGGGCTTTCCTGGTCCGCTTCCCCGGTAGGGACGAAGCGGGAAACGGCCGGAATGAGGGAAAGAGTTGGCCGCTTATAAAGGGGAGGGAGGCCCCCTTACCCCTGATTTATCCGGTACGCTCCGGGCGGGTCAGCCAGCGAGAATGGCCTGCTGGATCAGCATGAGGATGCCCCACGGGATGAAACCGACGACGCCGGCAATCACCACCACCAGGATAGCCCGGCCGGTGTTGTCATAGTCCATGGCCTGGCGCACGCCCATGATCGCTGCCGCCAGCGTCCAGAAGAAAGCAACCAGCCAAATGAGCCAGCCAATCCCCGGAATCCAGGAAAAGATGGACAACAGGCCGGGGGTGTAGGCGAACCCCAGGACCCGGCCCACTTCCGACCAGTTTGTCTCGGTGTTGCCGGTCCGCAGCAGGCCGCGTCCCACCATCAGGATGACGGTTACCCACAGAGCCCAGCGGACGATGCCAAAGGCCAGGCCGATGCACAATCCCACGAGGAGGCCCAGGGCCGTCGCGCCGTCGAGGATATCGCCGATGAGGCCACCGATGGCCCCGCAGATGGTGACCAGAACCACCACCGTCAGCGCCTGACCAAGGGCATTCTGGTCAGCCTCCACCTCCTCGTACGTCTGGGCATTAAAAAGGGCCGCGCCAATCATTCGCTGCAACATCACTCCACCTCACCGGTTAGGTATAGTGCCACTATGCCCCGGATTATACCCATTTGTGCCGGGAATTGTACCTCGCTGTTCTGCGAATTTTATAAACGTTTTTGACCGCAGGCAGGGATACCGGTTCGCCGGAAGGATTTTTCGCAGCCCGTCGGGGGGAAATTTCTGTTTCCGGGCAATGTGAGTCCGTTTGAGTCCATTTTGTATCTGGGAGTGGGTGCAGGAGTGGGATATTGGACTGCAATTGGGGTTTTTCTCTATAGGTGAATGGGGCCTGAAGAGCATATTTGGCGCTTTCTTGGGCGCATCGGATTCCGGCGCCGGATTCCGGCTTTCTCCCAAGTCACTGGGGGGTATTGGGTGGGGGCCCCTGGGCTTGCCGGCCGGGGACGGCTTTCGCTTGGCAATTCTCCGCTCGGCAATTCTCATGGTAGGCAGGAGTCAGGCGGAATGGGAAGGGGGGAGCGTCATTGGGTCAGGCGTCGGCGGTGAAGGGGTTGTTCCACAGGTCGGTCAGGTCGAACTCCTGGACGGGGGGTTGGGGCCAGCCGGAAGGGAGGGATATGTGGTCGGGGGAGAGCAGGGGCAGGGGCAATGCCGCCACCAGCGGGCGGACCTCGGGCGATGGGGACAGTCCCCAAAGCTGCGGCGAAGCATCCGAACCGGCGGGCAAATTCCTGCCCTGCGCCAGCACCTTGAAGTCGCCCAGGCCGTCGGGGCGGGCCAGGGCCAGCAGGCCGGCCCGGTTGGCAACCCCTTCCTCCACCGGCAATGGACAGGAGGTCACGCGGCGGCGCAGGCGGTCCAGGTCCAGGTTGCGCAGGAACCCGGCCTGGGTGGTGTAGCCCAGCGGTTCCAGCCCGGCCCGGCGACCCGAGTTCACCAGGGCGGTAAAGTCCACCTGGGCGGTTATGTCCTGCTGGCCAATGCGGCGCAGGGGGGCATCGGTCTGGGTGTGGCGGTGATAGGTTACCAGCGTGCCCCGGGGCCGAAGCTGGGCCGAATAGAGGTCATCCGCAAGCCGGCCGTAGTCAATGGTCAGGACAAAACCCTGGTCCAGGGCCGACGCCACCGCCGCTGACCACGAGTCCAGTTCCAGGCAGATCTCCGCCGTCTGTCCCTCGGCCAGGCTGATCCTCAGTTCCTCCAGCCGGGCTGCCAGGGCCGGCGTGGAGGGGTCGGCCAGCGTTTCCACCAGCGGCGATTCCTCCGGATCGTTGTCCCGTTCCAGGGTGACGAATACCTCCCTCAGCCGGCCGTCCACCACGCGCACCTGGTGGACGGGCAAGGCGTCGATAAGCTCGTTGGACAGGACGCAGCCCCGCAGTCCCCGCAGGGGCAGGCCGTCGGTGGCGATGGCATGGGCCGCGGGCTGGCCAGGCGTTGCGGGCCGGGGATTGCGGTCCAGACACAGGTAGCGGAGAGCGTGGGAGAAGGCTTCGGGCAAGCCGTGCGCCGCCGACAGGATGTCGCGGGATAGCTGGCCGTTGCCCGACCCCGGTTCCACCACGTGAAAGGGGTTGGGACGGTCGAGCAGCAGCCAGAACTGGTAAAGCTGGACGGCCAGCAGGGCGCCAAAGGCGGGATGGGCCTGGGGCGCGGTGTAGTAGTCGCCCTGGGCTCCGAAGGGAGTTGCGCCGCCCCTGGCAGGGGTCGTGGTCGTGGTGATGGCCGAGTAGTAGCCGCCGTCGGGCCAGTAGAGGGCGACGTCCATGAACTCGGCGAAGGTGATGGCCCCCGCCAGGGCGATGCGGCGGCGGATTTCGGCTTCGGGGTTCATGCTGGGGAGATTATACCGAATTGGGGGCGGGGTTTAACCGTCATCATTTCAAACCCGTTGCCGTTCTAAACCAAAGCACCGTAGGGGCGCACGGCCGTGCGCCCCTACCCGGGCGTCAGATCAAATTCGGTTTATTGGCGTTGCACTTCGTTTGGGAATTTACCCCCCTTGTACCCTGCATTTGACCTTCGGCAACCTGCCTGGATTCCGGCTCAGGGCCGGAATGACGGGACAGATCAAACCCGTTGGCCCCTAGTCGGGGGTGAAGGGGATGGTGTGGCGGAAGCCGCGCAGGTTCAGGATACCCGGGGTTTGCGCCTCGGACGTGGCGGCGGCCGGGGCGGTTTCGTCGGCAAGGCAAAGCCGTGGGCAGTCCATGGCGGAAACCGAGTCATGGTCGGACGTGGGGAAGTCTGCTACTCCGTAGAGCTGGCGATATTCGCCCACGGCCAGGCTAACCACCGCCAGGGCCGCCAACAGCACGGCCACACCCAGCAGGCGGCGGACGGAGCCGAGGGCCGGTATCGCAGTCGTCAGATTTTGCGGGTTAAGCTTTCTCGAGAGCATGATTGCCCTAAAACATTGCCAATACGAATAATTAGTATCGCTATATCAAGTGTATCAGGCAGCGCCAGGGCGGTCAATACCTAGTATCACATAGGCGGGGGTTTCTTTGAGGGGGTTGCGTTAGCCGTGGGGGCTCAGGCCCTTCGGCTGCGCTCAGGGCGACATGATTTTGTGCCAAAGAGTCCTGTGTAATTTAGAACGCCATTGCCCTGAAAGAACAAGCCACCCACGCCCAAGGTCAATGTCACTCTGAGCTTGCCGAAGAGTCTAGAAGCCTGGCCCAATGAAATCTTAAGGGAACCCAAGACGTTTTGGGCGCGGTGGAGTTCAGACCCTTCGGCTGCGCTCAGGGCGACATGACTTGGGGATGGGCCCTTCGACAGGCTCAGGGCGAACGGGGGGTGGGGGATGGACCCTTCGACGGGCACGGGGTGAATGGGGGATGGGGGAATTAGCCTGCCAGTTCTTCCAGGGTGGTCTGCTCGCCCTCGGGGCGGCGGACTCGGGCGGCCGCCTGGTAGGCGGACTGGCGCGGGGGCAGGTCGAAGTCGTGACCGGCCAGCAACTGCTCGATGGTGCGGATCTGGACTTTGGGGTAGGCGCGCTGCCACAGTTCCGACTGGTAGAAGCCGCCGGAGGCCTCTTCCTCGCGCATGGGGCGGGTGGGTTCCTGCAGGGATATGAACAGGCCCAGGGCCGCCTTCTCCCGTTCCAGCACCCCCTTGAGGTCGCGGACGTCGCGCACCTGGGCGCCGCCGCCCTTCACCTGCACCACCACCTTCTGGGGAGTGCGGCGGGGGCCGTCAATGAAGTAGAAGAGGCCGTCAATGCCCCGGTCGGCGCCGCGCTTCTGCTGGTCCTGGGGCACGGCCTCCAGCAGGGAGACGGCCCAGAACTGGAACTGGAAGGGGTCCTGCTCGAAGAGGGCCCGGGCGCTGCCCACGTCCCGGGGTTCCCCCACCACCTCGTAGTCCCGGCCCGGATCCAGGTTGAACATGTCCTTAAGGCGGGATTTCATCAGGGAGACGGCCAGGTGGGTGATGTCGATGCCCAGCCACTGGCGGTTGAGTTTCTGCGCCGCCGCCACCGCCGTCCCGCACCCGCAGAAGGGGTCCAGAATCACGTCCCCCTCGTTGGAGGAGGCCTGGATGATGCGTTCGAGGAGGGCCTCGGGTTTCTGGGTGGGGTAGCCGAGGCGTTCGGGGGACTGCGCTTGGATAGGCGCAATATCTTCCCAGATGGTATCAACTGGATTGCCTTGCATTTCGTCGAGATAGCGCTTTTGAGAAGCCAGTCCAGTAGAGGAGTAATGAATTAGTCCATCGTCGTCGGCTTTCTGCATCCTATCTCTGGTCCACCGCCAAACCCTGGTGTGACCATTCCATTCATACGTTAAATTTGGCCTGTTCTTATTTGGGTTAGTGAGATCACTTAGCCTGTAACGCCGCCCAGTTTCAGGTTCTACGTGGCGATAAAACCTTTCTACATATTCAGGGTCGTGAGCAATGAAAGGCCGATTCCACGCAAATGCGTCGCCTTTGGAGTAATAAAGCAAGGTATCAGAGTTGTTAGGAAATCCCTTGAAGGCCAAACCCTTTGAATTTGTTCGCCTCCATATGATTTCACTCCTGAAACTCTTCGCCCCAAACACCGTGTCCATCACAATCTTCAAATAATGGCTGGCGGTGGGGTCGCAGTGGAGGTAGAGGCTGCCGGTGGGCTTGAGGACGCGGCGCAGTTCCACCAGGCGGGGCGTCATCATCACCAGGTAGGCCATCATCGCGTTGCGCCCGATGAAGTCGCGGAAGGCGCTGATCATCTCCTTCACCGCCGGGGGCGTGCCGGGGTTGAGGATGATGTCCTCCTCGAAGGTCCGTTCCGTCTCCAGCGTCCACTCCCAGGTATCGGTGAAGGCCTTGATCTGGGCCGGCGACTCCTCGCCCGACTTTTCGCGGAAGAGGACGTTGTAGGAGGCGTTGGAGTTGAAGGGCGGGTCGAGATATACCAGGTCCACCGACTCGTCGGGGATATGGTCGCGCAGCACCTGGAGGTTGTCGCCGTAGTAGAGGGCGTTGGTCATTTTTGATTCAGCGCGGTGATGGTCGTATCCGGCTTGCCGGGGAGATTGTAACACGGAGGGAAGGGGCGGGGGTTGAGCAAGGGAGCGCGCAAACCACCCACGCCCAAAGTCAATGTCACTCTGAGCTTGCCGAAGAGTCTAAAGTCCTTGCCAACCAGGCGCCGAACGGCGCCCGAGACGTTTTGGGCGCGGTGGAGTTCAGGCCCTTCGGCTGCGCTCAGGGCGACATGACTTCTTGCCAAAGCTTCCTGTGTAATTTGCCAGCAAGTTGAAAGGCCATTGCCCTGAAAGAACAAGCCAGCCACGCCCAAAGTCAATGTCACTCTGAGCCTGCCGAAGAGTCTAAAATCCTGGCCTACCAGGCGCGGAACGGCGCCCGAGACGTTTTGGGCGCGGTGGAGTTCAGGCCCTTCGGCTGCGCTCAGGGCGACATGACTTGGGGATGGGCCCTTCGACAGGCTCAGGGTGAACGGGTGTGGGGGCTCAGGCCCTTCGACAGGCTCAGGGCGAACGGGGGGTGGGGGTTTATTGAGGTGACAGTTGGTCATTGACGAGCTAGATGACGGCTCACTAGCCTGAATAGTGTCGGAACAGGCAGGGGAGGATTCGAGTATCCCGGCCGACGGACTACGGGCAACCGAATAGTGGGGCGCGGGCAGCGTCCGCAGATGTACGCGAGGGACTGACCTTTGTGGGTTAGTCCCTCTTTGTTTTGCGCAATCCCTGCCCGGGGCAGAAGGCAGGAAGGCGGGAAAGGAGGAGGCACGAGATTGACGGTGAATTTTCCGGGGGAGTCGGGTGAGGGCCGGGAGGCGGAACGGGAGCAGTTGCTGGAGTCGCTGGAGCGGTACCGGCGGGGGCTGGCCGATGCGCCCCTGCTGCGGAAGTTGGGGACGGGTCCGGCCGCCGGACGCGATATGGCAGAGGACGTGGCAAACGGGGCAGCCAACGGGGTGGTGATGGAGGAGGGCGGTGTGGCGGCCAGCATCGGCAAGGACGGCGAGGGCGGCGAGGGCGGTCCGCCCCTGACCTTTGTCATTTCCAACGAGGAGGTGGACCGGCACGGCGACGTGGTGGTGGCCCAGGGGTGGCGGCTGCAGGCCTACCTGCGCAATCCGGTGCTGCTGTGGGCCCATAACTACGGCCTGCCGGCCATCGGGCGGGCGCTGGCGGTGTGGCCGGAGCCGGGGCAGTTGCTGGCGCGGATGGAGTTCGCCCCGGCCCCCTTCGCCCGCGAGGTGGCGGCCCTGTACCGCAGCGGCTACCAGCAGGGCGTGTCGGTGGGGTTCCAGCCCCTCCGGTACGAGGAGCGGCGGGACCCGGTGACGGGGGCCTTCCTGGGCGTGCGGTTCCTGGAGCAGGAACTGGTGGAGGTGAGCGCGGTGCCCGTGCCCGCCAACCGCAATGCCCTGCTGCGGCAGCGGGGGCCGGAGGCGCCAGGGCCCGGGGTGACGGTGGAGGACGTGGTGGAGGCGTTGCGGTCCATCACTCCGGGCCCCTGACGCCGTAGGGACGCACGGCCGTGCGTCCTCGTAACGGGGAAAAGACGAATGAAACAAACGTGGAAAAGGAGAAATTGCATGACACTGGGAACACAGGACCTGGAACTGATCAGGCGGGAAGTGGCAGGGATACGGGACTTCTATGAGTCGCGGATGGACTCGGACCTGGCTCCCCTGCAGGAGGAGGTAGGCCGCATCGCCGCACAACTGGGACAGGTGCAGGAGCAGTGGCGGGCCGGGGAACGGCGGGCCCTGCTGGCCCGGTACGGCGGCGAGGACCGGCCCCGGGTAACCCACGGCAAGTACCGGGGCATGGACGCCCTGTCGCTGGCCTACGTGCGCAGCGTCCTAAACGCCCAGCTTCGCGAACCGGCCGGGCTGAACCAGCGGATGCTGGAGGACTGGCAGAACAACCTGAAGGCAGCCCTGGACAGCGCCACCGCCGGCTCGGGCGATGAACTGGTGGCCACCGCCGAGGCCTCGGCCCTGTGGTCGGACGTCAACCTGGAAACCCTGATCGCTCCCCTCTTCTCGCGGGTGGATATGCCCACCAATCCCTTTGAGATTCCCCTGCAGCTGGGCGGGGTCAACTGGTACCCGGGGACGGAGAATACGGCGGTTACCGGCTCGGCTCCGTCCACCGCCCGGCAGACCCTGACCGCCCACGAACTGGTGGCCGAGGTGCCTTGGTCGCTGACCCTGGACGAGGACGCGGTCATCGCCATGGCCGAGGAGGTGCGCAGTTCGCTGGTGCGCAACGCGGTGGAGGTGATTGACGATGTGCTGCTGAACGCCGACACCACCGCCACCAACAACATCAACGCCGACGGGGCCACCATCATGGCCTCCACCGCCGGCAAGGGCCACTGGCTGGTGGGCTTCGACGGCCTGCTGCACCTGCCCCTGGTGGACAACGCCACCCAGGCCAACAACCACAACGCGGCGGTCAGCGACGGCATGTTCAACGAGATCCGGGGCAAGCTGGGCAGGTACGGGGTACGGCCCTCGGAACTGGCGTACATCATGGACGTCAGCACCTACATCAAGTCCCTGACCGTCAGCAATTTCCGCACCCTGGACAAGATGGGCAACAGCGCCACCCTGCTGCGGGGGCAACTGGGCGCGGTTGAGGGAATTCCGGTAATCGTTTCGGAGCAGATGGCAGCCGCCGATGCCGACGGCAAGGTTACCGACGGGGCCAACTCCAACACGAAGGGCCGTCTGCTCATTACCAACCGCACCCAGTGGCGGCTGGGGTTCCGCCGGGAACTGCTCATCGAGACCACCCGCGACATTCAGAAGCGTCAGAACGTGATGGTGGTGAGCATGCGCCTGGCCTTCATGGAGCGGACGGGCAGCCGCGGCACCGCCACCCACACGGCCCTCCAGTACAACATCACCGGGGTCTAGGACACATTCCCTTATCCCTTCGCCCTCCGATGGGTGATGGTTGGGTTGGGGGTGATTGGAGGGTCGGGGGGATTGGGGGTAGGGGCGCACGGCCGTGCGCCCCTACGGAACGGGACGAATCAGGGAGAACAGAATCAGGAGACTGGCGAATATGACCAATGCCTATTGTGATTTGGATACGCTGAAATCCGCCGGGGCGCTGAACATCAGCGGCAATGCCCACGACCGGCGGCTGTTGAACCTGCTGGAGGAAGCGTCGCGGCTGATTGACGGTTACTGCAACCGCCATTTCTACGTGCTGGAGACCACCCGGCAGTTTGAGGCCAACTGGTGGTCGCCGGGGCTGCAGCAGTTGCTGGTGCCGGACCTGATATCCGTGGACTCGGCGCGGGTGGCGGCCAAGTTTGACGGCGGGGCGGGACAGCCAAAGTGGCGAACGGCCTCCTACCGGCTCTATCCCATGGATGCATCCCCCGAGAGGGCGTGGGGGCGTCCCTACACCCGCATGGCCATTGAACCGGTATGCACGCCCCTGTGCCGCCGGACGGACTGCCACGCCCTGGTGGAAATTGCGGGCCGCTGGGGCTACCGGCTGGACCTGGTGGAAACGGGCGCGACCACCGGCGCCGCCCTGGCCGCCGGGGATACCACGGTAACGCTGTCGGACGCTGATGCCCTGGCCCCGGGCCACACGCTGGCGCTGGACGACGAGCAGGTTTACGTGACCGCCGTGGCCGCGCCGGAAGCAACGCTGGAACGGGGCGTCAACGGCACCGAGGCAGCGGCGCACACCACGGCGACTCCCATCAGGCTGTACCGCTACCCCGGGCCGGTATCCGAGGGCTGCCTGCAACTGGCAGTCCAGCTATGGCACACCCGCGACCGGGCGGCGCGGGGGTTTGAGGACCCCCGCCGTCCGGCGGGAGAGGCCGTGGACCCCGGGCGGGAGTTGAAGTCCCTGGTGGCGGCTTACCGGAAACTGCCCCTTTGATTAAGGATGTATTCATCCACGACCAGTCACCAACAGTCGCGAATAATCGCTAATGGAATTGGGGGGTTTGAAGTGGCATTGATTGCAGTGAGGGATGAACTGGCGAGGCGGCTGGGCCGTCTGTCGGGAGTAAGGGTATATGGCGAGCCCCCGGACGCGATCACGGAATTGCCGGCCGCCATTATCCGGACCGGCAGTCCCCTGGCCGAATACAACGGTACGCTGGCCGGCGACGATGTTGCCTACGGTCTTGAGGTGCTCATTCTCACCAGTTCCGGCGACGCTGCCCAGGCCTGGGACGAACTGGCGGCCTACGTTGCCCCCACCGGCCCGGGTTCGGTAAGGGCCCAGGTGGAGGACGCCACCGGTTCCGGAGGGGCGGTGGACTGGTTCCGCCTGACCCGTGCCTCCGAGGGCGGACGCGTAAGCTACGGCAAGGCCAGCTACTGGGGCGTCGCCTTCCAGGTGCAGGGGTATGTGAGTGGGTAGGTCTGCCGTCGCTAACAAGGATAGCCGGGAAACCGGCAGGGAGGGAGGTACTTATGGCCAAGGCGCCGGTGGCGGGTCGCAGCTACATCGAGGTAACCGACGTCAATGGGGTGGCCCAGGACCTGTCCGCTTGCGTCGAAGCGGTGGGTCCCCTGGGCCTGCTGGTGGCGGCCCTGGACGTTACGGGCCTGAATGACGATGCGCGGCAACTGGTGGCCGGGCTTGAACCCGTACAGGAGTTCACGCTTCAAGGCCTGTTCGACGATACGCCCGTGACGGGTCCCGACGCGGTGCTGGCGGGCATAGTGGGCCAGGTGGTAACGGTCAGTTATGGCCCGGCAGGCAGGGGTACGGGGCAGCGCCGGGTCACCGGCCGGTTCCTTTGCCTCAGCTACCAGGTCAGCGGCAGCGTCACCGACGGCAGCCGGGTCGGGCTGGTGCGGTTCACGGCCAGGTTTCAGCAGTCGGGTCCGGTGACGCTGGACGTCTGGAGCTAAGGGGCAGGAGTTTTTCGCTGGAGGTAATTGAAGGGATGATTAGTCCCCATTGGCGGATTTGGGTGGACTGGAACGGCAACGGCACCTGGGGAGAAAGCAACGGCGAATACCGGGAAGAGGTCACGGACGATGTGCTGGACTTGGAGTGGCGGTGGGGCAGGCGAGTTGCGACATCGCGGCCCCGGCGCGGGCTGCCACCGGCGGAGTTGCGCCTTACCCTGGGCAACCGGGACCAGCGGTACACCCCGGGCAATTCGCAGTCGCCCCTGCACGGTCACCTGAATGCGGGGAAACGGGTATGGGCGGCCTTCGCCTGGCCCCTGGATAATTTCCAGGGGGCCGAGGGCGCAGACCTGAACGGCCGGACGGCGCCGGTGGGACCGGGCCTGACCTGGAACAAGGCGTCCACCGGGCCGGCCAGCGTGGTCCTGGAGCGGGGACGGGCCAAACCCGCCATCGGTGGCGGCGGGGCCATCTACACCCTGGACTTTGGCGACCCCGACGCCCACGTCGGCTTCATATTCCGGCGCGGCAGCAACGGCGGCAGCGGGGTTGCCCTGCGGGTGGCCAGCCAGTGGGACTATCTCAAGGTCAGCTTCCGCGACGATGGCACGGTGCTGGAGGAAGTCACCTTCGGGTTCCCCTCCTTCCTGCGGCGGGGAGACCCGCTGGTTGCGGGGCGCGACTACTTCATCGAAATTGCCCTGCACGGAAGCTCGGTGCGCCTGTTTGCCACCGACCTCGCGGAGGGCAGCGCGGACCGGAAGACCATTCTCGACGGTGGGGGCAACGCCGGCAATGCCACCGCCACCAGGCACGGCCTGTGGCACGATGGCTCGGCTACCGCCACGGCAGACCGGTGGGGTCAGTTCGGAGGCTGGCGCAGCTTCTTTCACGGCTCACTGGTCAAGCTGTCGCCGGAAAGGGACCCGCAACTGGGGTACGTTTCCTGCTGCGAGGCGCGGGACGACCTGCACCTGCTGGCCCAGTGGCCCCTTTACAACCTGTTCAACCAGTCCTCCCTTTCCACCGGCAGCATCGCCAACAGCATCCTCACCTGGGCCGGCTTCAGCCCCACCCACCGCAGGCTGGACCAGGGACAGACCCTGGTAGCCACCGAACCCAGGGCGATGTGGCGGCTTCCGGCAGACCGGGCCCTTTCCGGACTGGCAGAGGAAGAAAACGGGCGCCTTTACCTGGATGGGCGGGGCTACCTGCTGCTGGAAGACGCGGGGCACCGCAACGTGGGCGCCCACACATCGGCGCGGGCCACCTTGCGGGATACCAGTGGTTCGGGGCCCTACTTCTCGGACCTGGCCTGGGACAATGGCAGTGACGGCGTGGAAAACTCGGTGGCTTTCCGCTACCGCCTGGCAGCCAGCCGTGGCCCGCAGGAAATCTGGCGGTTGCGGGATGTTCCGGCCATACCCGCCGGCGCCAGCCGGGACTTCCTGGCGGAAAGCGACAGGTACGAGGTGGTGGACTCCTTCCAGGCGCCGGCAGCCGACACCGATTACACCGCCAATGCCCGTCCCGATGGCGGGAGCGACGACCTGACGGACAGCCTTGCCGTTACCCTGCCCTACGCGCCGGGCGGCTCGCTGGCCGCGCCGTCGGACCGGTACCGGGGTCGGGGGACGGTGGTGCGGGTTACCAACAAACACGCATCCGCCACCGCCTACCTGACTCTCCTGCGGCTGATGGCAGACCGGACGTATGAGGCGCCAGAACCCACCAGCTACCGGGCGGAAGACCCAGCCAGCCAGTCCAGCCACGGCCTGCGGGATGCGGTGGTGGACTGCCGGTACATCGACAACTATGCGGCGGCGCGGGTGGGGGCTGAGGCGCGGCTGGCGGAAAGGGGCCTGCCAAAGACCCGCCTGGTTCTTACCCTGGCCAACGGCGGCGGCCCGAACCTGGCGCAGATGGTACACCGAACTTTGTCGGACCGGGTAAGGGTGGTCAGCAGCAGCCCCAGCATTGAAGGGGACTTCTTCATCGAGGGAATGGAAATTATTGCCCGGGCGCGAACCGGGGAAATGCTGGCGCGGTGGCTGGTGGTAGAAGCATAGCTGGCCAACAGGTTTGAAATGATGACTGCTGAATCCGAATCGTCATTCCGGCCTTGAGCCGGAATTCAGGCAGGTTGCCAATGGTCAGCTAAAGGGTACAAGAGGGGGTAAATTCACAAACGAAGTGCAACGCCAATAAACCGAATTTGATCTGACGCCCGGGCAGGGGAGCCAAATCAAATCACCCTGGGCTACCCCCTGCTTTCGGCGCAGTCTTTGACATGTGCCTTTGGCAATTGGCCATGACGACGATCCGCAGCTGCTGGCGCGAAACCCGCGTCACCTTGTGAAACCCGCAAAGAAAGTAGTCACATGCCGAACCCACAGTCGTCCCGCCCTGGCGCACATCCGCAAAATATTGCCCGTATTTTGTTCTGCTCCCCCGCGTCGGCGGTGCAGAGGACGGCGTCGTTTCTTCCCTGGCGAGACCGTCCCGCTATAGGGAACTTTGTCCTGGAAAATTTTGTTACTCCGCCCTGCCACGGTTCCTCCTTTCCCCTCATCTGTTGGTTTCAACAAGCTGGTATAAGCCAAGAGCCATCAGGAAGACGCCCCACGTTGCCAGGTAAACAATCACCCGGCTGCTCGAAACATCAGGCGCGGGCTCAAAGCTAAGCCGCACGGATTTTGTGCCCAACTTCTACACCCCCTCACTACCCTCCACTACCTTTTGCTGCCTTCCATAGCCCCTTGGGAAATGCATTACGCGCAGCCCGTCGTTCCCATGGAAAAGCTGGTGTCCACGCCAACGTAACCGGCTTCTGCCGGCAGGGAGCCGGCGATGGTGAACTCACGAAAGCGGCGAGCGCTGTCACCGCGGGCCTTGCCCTCAATCACGGAAACGCTTTCAGCTTTGTGACTGGTTCCGACGTTGACTTCGAGGCGGATTGAGGACTCGCTGATCCCGCGGGGAAGTTGGACCGGGGCAAGCTGCCGGCGGACGACTTCTCTGCAACCCAAACAGTCTTTCATCTCGCCCTTATTGGCTGAAGGCCTGAACGTCTGAACAGTGCACCTGTCACTTTGTACTTACATATGACACGTGTCTTTTGGCCTTCGGTCTGTCAGGCAGTTGGTCTATACTCGGGCAGTGTTATGTATTGGCTACCCTTGCCAGTTTTCCTGGTGACAGAGGGCGAATCGTGAGCAAGCAGATTGCTGATGCCAGAGTCGGGCCCAACCGGTTTCTTCTTCCGTTCTTGAAGGCGGGTTTCCGGTCCGTGCGGCGGGAGATTGTAGAGGCTGGGTGGTCCGACGACAGTGCACTGAGTTATGCCGCCTGGGTGTCCGTCTGGTGGCGCTGGGCCAGTTGGCTGATGGTGATTGCTGAGGCGGTGTACCGACCCGATCTCCAGGGGGGCACTTACCTTCCCTTTGTCGTACTGCATCTCTTCTACGTCTCCGGCAACGGCTTGGTACACTACCGACTGGCCACCGGCAGGTCAGTTTCCTGGGCGGCGGTTCTGGCGCTCAGCGCCATGGATTTTGTGCTGGTCACATCGGCGGTGTTCGCAGAAGGTGGTTTCGACAACTTCTATTACCTGGCCTACTATCCGTCTTTAGCCCTGGTCGCGGTGGCCTGCCCGTCCTTTGTCGTCGGCATCCTCTGGGCGACTGTGATTGCGGCGGTGTACGGGGTTTTGTCCCTGTTCGTGGGCTCCGGCCTGGATCTGCAGGCCAATGAAGAGGAAGTGCTGGCCCTCCGACTTTTCTGTATGTACGCTGTCATGTCGAGTGTGAACCTGGTAGCCTGGCGCGAGCGGACCAGGCGTCACCATTCGGAGGAACGCCAGCGTGCCCTGTTGGAGCAGGGTCTGGAAATGTCCCAGGTGATCCACGACACCGTGGCCCAGACCGCCTACACCCTTAGGCTGGGTGTTGACACGGCCCGAACACTCGCAGGCGATGCCAATGAGGAGCTAAGCGGCAGCCTGGCAGCCCTGTCCGTGCTTTCCAGATCTATCGTCTGGGAACTGAGACGGCCCATTGACACCGGCCTGGTCTTCGTGGGAACTGATCTAACGGAAACCCTGCGGGTTCACACCGAGACCTTCGGGAGGGTTGCGTCGGTGGCCGCCGAGGTGGTGCAACTGGGGGACGAGGTCCCCCTGCCAGTGGATGTACGGGTTGGCCTGTTCTCCGTGGCGCACAACGCCCTCACCAATGCCCTGCTTCATTCGGAGGCAGACCGGGTCGAGGTCATCCTGGATTTCGGCCAAGAATGGATACGCCTGTCCATCACGGACAACGGTGTCGGTCTGCCGGAGGACTATGCCCGTCGGGGGCGCGGGTTCACCGGAATGGAAGCCGATGCCGCGCGTATGGATGGCAGACTTGAGGTCGGACCGGCGGAACCGAACGGGGGTACTACTGTAACCTGCCGCGTGCCTCTGCCCCGCGCGGCAGTTGGAGGTTGATATGTCAGGTAATCGGAAAAAACGGGTCCTGGTTGCAGACGACCATCCGATAGTGGGCCAGGGCATCCGGCAGGTGCTCAGGCACTCGGGCGAGTTCGACGTTGTCGGCGTGGCCCACGACGGGGAGGAAGCAGTCCAGATGGCGCGAGAGTTGGACCCTGACGTGATAGTCATGGACCTGCTCATGCCGGTGAAGAATGGCATCGATGCCTGCCGCGACATTACGGAACTGCAACCGGAGATCCGGGTGCTGATGTTGACTGCTTCCAACTCTTCCGAGGCTGTAGTCGAGTCGGTGGCGGCGGGCGCGACGGGCTACCTGGTCAAGGACTCCAGCGCCGACCGTCTGGTGGAGTCCCTGCGAGATGTTGCCGAGGGGCGTTTCCAGCTTACGGCCAACGAACTGCGCCGCGCGGCCAGCCGCATACGCCATGACAACCTCCGGTCCCGCTCCCCGGAGGCGAGTGTGCTCACTCCCCGGGAGCGGGATATCCTGGTTAAGTTCTGCGAAGGGTTGTCCTACGCTCAGATCGCGGAGGAGTTTGGAACCAGCCGCTCCAATGTGCGGAACACCATCTACCGGATTCACGACAAGACGGCGTCCGGTTCGAACCAGGAGATGGTGGTGTGGGCGGTGCGGTGTGGAATCCTCGACGACCTCGAACGCTGAACTGACATTGGAGAATGCAAGTGTCCTGGCCAAGGGGCAGGGCAATCGCGCCTTAATGGATTGCCACCCTGAACTGGCAAGGCGGTCATTCTGAGCGTAGCCGAAGAATCAAAACTCCATCCCCCAAAACACCTTCCGGACCCGAGTCCCGGTCTGCAGCAAGGGAGTTCAGCCCCTTCGGCAGGCCCAGGGCGGCCTGACTCCCGCTTGGGCGCACATCCGTCATCAAGACCCCATTGCCCCTGTCCCAAAGGCAATTGATTAGCAACGGGTTCAGGCCGTATAATACACTCGAATATAGCTTTGAAGCTTAAGTTTGCCCTATCCCCCTCGGAGGATGTTGGTTATGGTTGACGTTCTAACCGGTACCTATACCGTCAAGGCAGGTCACGCCCAGATGCTCAAGGGCGGCGTCATCATGGATGTGGTGAACGCCGAGCAGGCCAAGATTGCCCAGGAGGCCGGCGCCGTAGCCGTTATGGCCCTGGAACGCGTCCCCGCCGACATCCGCGCCGACGGCGGCGTGGCCCGCATGACCGACCCCTCCATCATTCAGAACATAATGGACACGGTCAGCATTCCGGTAATGGCCAAGTGCCGCATCGGGCACTTCGTTGAGGCCCAGGTGCTGGAGGCCATCGGCATCGACTATATCGACGAATCCGAGGTGCTCACCCCCGCCGACGAGGTGCACCACGTCTGGAAGCACGACTTCCAGGTACCCTTCGTCTGCGGCTGCCGCGACCTGGGAGAGGCCCTGCGCCGCATCTCGGAGGGCGCGGCCATGATCCGCACCAAGGGCGAGGCCGGAACCGGCGACGTAGTTGAGGCTGTCCGCCACATGCGCGCCGTGCAGGACGCCATCCGCAAGCTCAAGAACATGCCCGAGGACGAACTGGTGGTGGAGGCCCGCAACCTGGCCGTCAGCCTGGAACTGCTGACCCAGACCCGTGAGCAGGGCCGTCTGCCGGTGGTCAACTTCGCCGCCGGTGGCGTAGCCACTCCCGCCGACGCCGCCCTGATGATGCAGCTTGGCGCCGATGGCGTGTTTGTGGGGTCCGGCATCTTCAAGTCCGGCGACCCTGCCCAGCGCGGGTACGCTATCGTCCAGGCCGTTACCCACTACAACGACCCCAAGATTCTGGCCGATGTTTCGAAGGATTTGGGAGAGCCGATGGTGGGCATCAGCGCCCGCTCCATCCCGCAGGACGAACTGCTGGCTCCCCGCAGCATCTGACCCTTTGCCAGCGCGCCCGGCCCTTCGCCTCTCCCGGCGAGGCCGGCACGCCTTCCGGACCAGCCCCGAAGGCTCCGGCTGTGGCGCCAGCGCAGGGGGTTCACCATCCTAACCGTCGGACAGAGTTGCATTGAGAATTGGGGTACTGGCCGTACAGGGTGATTTCGCGGAACACATCGCGATCTTGAGGAAGCTCAACGTGGAGTGCCTCGAGGTACGCCTGCCGGAACAGTTGGACGACGTCAACGGCCTCATTATCCCCGGCGGCGAAAGCACCACCCTCAGCCGGCTCATGAGCATCTACAACCTTCGCGAACCGGTCCAGGCCATGGCCCGGGACGGCAAGGCCGTCTGGGGCACCTGCGCGGGCATGATTATGCTGGCCAGCGAAATCACCGAGGCCGACCCCGTCCCCCTGCAGCTGATGGACATCGGAGTGCGGCGCAACGCCTTCGGCCGTCAGATTGACAGCTTTGAGCAGGACCTGGACATCGACGGGCTGGACACCAACGGGCTGGAACCCGAACCCTTCCACGCCATTTTTATCCGGGCGCCGGTGGTGATGCGGGTCGGAGACAAGGTAAAGACCCTGGCAGCCCTTGCCGACGGGCAGTCCGTGGCGGTCAGGCAGGGCAACCTGCTGGCCACCGCCTTTCATCCCGAACTGACCAGCGACACCCGTCTGCACCAGTATTTTCTGAATTTGGCGGCGGTTCCGGCCGGACCTTCCGGCCAGGGCGGCTAGAATCTGCGCTGGCGGCGATAGAACCTATGTCGAGCGTGCAGTCCCTTCGCATTACCGACGCATTGCGCTGCACCCTGTTGAACGCGCCCAGGGGGCCAAACCTCGCTTGCCCCGGCCCAACATTGAATATCAGCAAATCGCGCTACAACGGGGCCAGCCTGTGGCGCAGCGCGGTGTTGCAACCCAAGGGACAGGTGGCCCTGGCCCACTGGCAGGGTACCCGCTTGTCCGGGCTGGCATCTGCCCGCACCAGGTCAGGACACCGCGCCTGGGAACTGGATGGCCTGTACCTGCCGTCGGTCGCCCCGTCAACGTCCAGCGGCGTCTCGGCCAGCGCCGGCGAGCATTGCCGTGAATTGAGTGAAGGAGAAGCAGAGGCCCTGGCCTTGCTGGAGGAAACATTCCGGGCCGTGGGTGAACGCGCCGGTGAGCGGGTGTTCTTGCGGGTGACCGGCGGCAGCCCGGTTATCCCCCTGGCGCGCCGGAGCGGCTTCATCGCCGTATGCGGCGAAACCCTGGTGGAGGGACCGGTCCTTTCCGGCGCCAATGGCTCGTCAGCCCACGATTCCCAGCCATTGGCGGGTGCGCTGAGGCCCAGGCTGCCCTCCGACGAATACGGCGTCTTCCAGCTTTACTGCGCTGCCACGCCAATTCGGGTGAGGCAGGCCATGGGGCTTACCTTCGAACAGTGGCGAGACGCTCGTGAGCCCGGTTCCCGGGGCGTAGCTCCCCTGCGGCAGCAGGAGTGGATAGTAGAAGAATCCAGCCGGATTCAGGGCTGGGTAAAACTTTCCGGCCGGGCCGGGTCCGCTGCGGCCGAGGTTATGGCCCACCCGGACCATCCGGAACTGCTCTACCAACTGGTGGCTTTTGCCTCGTCCCGAACCTCGCGCCTGCGGTGGCTGGTGCCCGACTACCAGGCGCCCATTGCGGACAGGCTGCTGGACCGGGGAGGCAGGGCAGCCGGCGAATATAATATGATGGTGAAAATGGTGACCGTTCCGGCCATGCAGTACGGAATGGCGCCGGTGGAGGCATGAATTGGTAGCAGCGCAAGAGCTGGTACAGGCAGAAATGGAGCGTTTGCTGGAGGTCCTGCCGCCCCGGGTGAAAAGCAGCCTGGTCGGTGAGGAGAACCTGGCCGACCTCCTGGAGGTGGTGCTCGACCTGGGCCGCCTGCCGGAAGCCCGCTTCCCCACCGGGGACATCATACTGGACGACCGCGAGGTTACCCGCGAAGACCTGGACTACCTGGTTAAGCAGATCGGCGACTTCGGCGACGACAACCGGGCCGGCATGGAACGGACTCTCCACCGTATCTCCGCCATTCGCAACCGCAAGGGGCAGGTGGTGGGCATAACCTGCCGCGCCGGCCGGGCGGTATTCGGCACCATCAAGATTATCGAAGACCTGGCCTTTGCCAACAAGAACATTCTCCTGCTGGGGCGGCCCGGCGTGGGCAAAACTACCATGCTGCGCGAGGTGGCCCGCGTGCTGGCCGACAACGCCCGCAAGCGGGTGGTAATCGTTGACACTTCCAATGAAATCGCGGGAGACGGCGACGTGCCCCATCCCGCCATCGGCCATGCCCGCCGCATGCAGGTGGCCACCCCCACCAGGCAGCACGGGGTGATGATCGAGGCGGTGGAAAACCACATGCCCCAGACAATCATCATCGACGAGATGGGCACCGAGGAAGAGGCCGCCGCCGCCCGCACCATCGCCGAGCGGGGCGTTCAGCTCATCGCCACGGCCCACGGCAATACCCTGGACAACCTTATCCTCAACCCCACCCTCTCCGACCTGGTGGGCGGCATCCAGTCTGTTACCCTGGGCGACCAGGAAGCTCGCTACCGGGGCACCCAGAAAACGGTGCTGGAACGCAAGGCGCCCCCCACCTTTGACGTGGTGGTCGAGATCCAAAGCTGGGAGCAGGTGGCGGTTCACGACGGCGTCGCCCAGGTGGTGGACCAGTGGCTGCGGGGCTATCCCATCGTTCCGGTCATTCGCAGCCTGGACGACGAGGGCGAGGTTATTGAACGCGAGGGCGACCCCCGACCCAACGCAGACCCACCGGCTCCCTGGGAACAGGACTTTGGCGGCCGGAACCAGGACTACGGAAACCGGGGGCGCCGTTCCGACCGGCGCCAGGGCAGGGGACAGGACCGCCAAATGGCGCCGCCCTACAACCCTCCCTCTCAAGCCCGGCAGGGCTACCTGGATAACGGAACTCACGATGAAGCGGGGGAGACCCCGGATGCCGAACCGGCGGGAACTGTCAGTGAGAACGGCGCCCGCAACCTGAATGCCCAGGTCTTCCTGTTCGGGGTCAGCAGGGACAAGATGGATTCGGCCCAGGCGGATATGGGACTGACCGTGTCCGTCGTCAACGAACTCCGCCGCGCCTCCCTGGTCCTCACTACCAAGACCCACTACCGCCGGGGCGCGCAACTGGTGCGTTCCGCCGAGTCCACCGGCACCCCGGTTTACGTTCTTCGCAAGAATACCCTGCCCCAGATAAACGATTTCCTGCGGATGCTGGCCAGGGAACAGGGCGTGCCCGTCCGGGGCGGTCGCCCCCGCGATGAGACGGCGCCCAGGGAAACCCTGGACCAGGCAATGATGGAAGCCGAAGAGGCGGCCCAGCGAATAATGGGCGGCGAATTCAGCGTTCAGCTGAACCCCCAGCGAGCCTACGTCCGCCGGCTGCAGCACCTGCTCGCCGAACGTTTCAGCCTGGCCTCCACCAGCCGGGGCCGTGAACCGGAACGGTCTGTGCTCATTTACCGGCCCTAGGGGCGCGGGACTGCTCCACGAATAAGCGCGAATGTCTACTAACGATGCAATGCCGGCGCCGGCAAAACCAGCCCAACAACGGGCGCAAGAACGGGCTCTATACGCCGGCCCCCTTCCAGGTCTGTCCACCAGACACCGCCAGCCCCCGGGGATGGACGAAAACAGCGTCAAAAGAGGTGCCCGGTGGCCGGACTGTTCATAGCCTTTGAGGGCGGCGAGGGGGCCGGAAAGACCACCCAGTCGCTGCTGCTGGCCGAACGGCTTGCCGAGCGGCAGACTCCTCACCTGCTGGTGCGAGAGCCCGGCGGCACAGAACTGGGCGAATACCTCCGCGAGTACCTCAAAAGCGAGCGGCCCCTGTCCCCGGAAGCGGAACTCCTCCTCTTCGAGGCGGCACGGACGGAACTGGTCACCTCCCAGATACTGCCGGCGCTGGCTGCCGGCCAGGTGGTAATCGCCGACCGCTTTTTCGGCTCAACCATCGCCTACCAGGGCTACGGGCGCGGCCTGGACCTGCAGGTTATTGAGTCCCTCAACCGATTCGCTGCCGGACCCGCAGCGCCGGACCTGACCATTCTCCTGGATCTCTCCCCGGAGGCCGGTATCCGCAGGGCCATGTCTTTCCAGACATCCTTCTCCCCGGACGCTTCCGGAGGCCTGGCGCCCATGCAAAGGAACGCAGAAGGCACCCGCTTTGAGGACCTGGACCTGGAGTTTCACAACAAGGCCAGGGAGGGGTTCCGGGCGCAGGCCGAAGCCCACCATGACAAATGGGTGGTGATAGACGCCCTTGGGCCCATTGAGAGTGTCCAGGAAGAGGTCTGGAAGCTGACCAGGGAGCGCCTGTACCCGGACGAGGCTGAGCCTGCCGCCACGGCCGAATCTCCTACCCCAGTAAACCCTGGCCCCCAGGGAGAGTTGTGGCCCCAGGCCACTTGACCTGACCGCACCGCACCCGGCCCGGCGAGAGCCGGAACGGACATTCCTCCCGGCCAGAAAGGCACAAAGCTAAGCCCCGCTACCAGGTAGCGGGGCTTTTTGTTGGTCTTCCGTTAAGCCGGTTGCCGAGGCCGACCGGCGTTATAAAAGCTAGTTATCAGCGGGAACGGCTTCCAGGCTGCTAATTCGCTCGGTGATTACTTCCTTCATCTTGCGAACCCGAGCCAGGTCGGGGTAGGTGTTGCCTTCGGCCTTCTTGTCGAAGATCTTCTCGCCGTCCACAAATACTTCCATGATACCCTGGCCGCGCGGGGAAATCGTTATTGCAGCGTCGGGACCATAAGTGCGGAAGAATTCATTCGCCATCCACGTGGCGGTAGCGTGGTGCTGTCAAGGTACGCAGTAGGTGATCTCAAGCTGGACTTTGCCTTCCATAGGTTCCTCCTTGTTAGGCATGCTCTAGAGTTCTTATAATTCTACCCATTTTTCTTATCAAGTCAAGGGCATTTTTTCGCCTTTGTACATTTTGTAACAATTAATTTACATTTAATGCCCGCATTCCGCTTCAGAATTCGGGTTGCCGCTTCTCTTTAAAGGCCTGAATTCCTTCCCTGGGATGGGGGGAAGTTGCGAAATACTGCACGAAATCCATCCCTTCCCGGTCAACTCCCGCCCGGAGCGGCAGGTCCTGACCCTGCCGGGTAATGGACTTTATCCAGCTTAACCCGGTACGGCTCTTGCCCCGAAGCTGGCCCAGCAACCCTTCCAGTTCCGCATCCAGCTCTTCCTGCGGCGCCGCCCGCAAGGCCAGGCCCCATTCCACCGCCTCGCTCCCGGAAAGCCAGCGGCCGGTGGTCAGCAATTCCATGGCCCGCTGCATCCCCACACGCCGGGGCAAACGCTGGGTAGAGCCCCCGCCGGGCATCAGTCCAAAGTTGGCGTGCTGGTCGCCCAGGCGTGCGTCCTCGGCGGCAAGGGTCATATCGCAGGCCAGCGCCAGTTCCAGTCCTCCGGCCAGGGCAAACCCGTGAACTACCGCAATGGTCGGAACGGGCAGGTCTTCAAGCTGGAAAAAGCACTCATTCAGCAGCTTCACGTAGGGGGGCAAAAGGGAAATCTCATCAAAAACGGTGTCGAAGAAAAGCAGGTCCGCCCCGGCGCAGAAGGCCCGACCCTCGCCCCGGATGACCAGCGCCTTGACCGATTCGTCCTCGCCCACCGCCTTCACCGCGTGGGAAAACTCCGCCAGCAGTTCCAGGTTCAGGGCGTTCAGGGCATCGGGCCGGTTAAGGCGTATGGTGGCAACCCGGTCGGCGGTTTCAAGGATGATGTTGGTGTACTGCAATTAGGAGCCTCTCCGGGGGAAAGAGTGAGGGATGACGGGAAGACATGACATCCAGGGCAGTCATCAAATCACTGCCAGTTCCAATGAACGTACTACACCTGTCCCATATTGCAAAAGTGCTTCTGATTCCCTCAGTGCTTCAACGTAGATTTCCGGGCGCCCCTCTGCAGGATTCTTGGTTTTGTGTGTGGCAACCGGAGAATCCTCCTGAATCTCATAATAGAGAGCATCCATTGTTTCTCTACCTTCATTCAGTTTCTGGGTCTCTCGATTCCACTCTACTCTGTCAATGTGACCCACATACTCGTCTGCTTCGGCATTCCATTGCAGGTACGCCCTGAAAAGAACGTCGGCCACTACTCTCGGTGTGGCATCGACACCGGGCTGATATATCATCTGAATCTGGACCGCTCCGGGCCCCTCTCCCACAAAACGAAATTCTACCCGATCATAGTTTGGGTCCCCCGACAGTGTGGGGTTGTTGGAAGGCACAACGTCGAGAGCTACAACTTCCGAGTCGTAAGTCGTATAAACGACTCGGCCATGTGCCAGCGGAACAGTGGCTGTCTGCTGGTGGACTATAGAAATCGCAGGTTCGGTGGGCCTATCCTCTTCTACTTGACCCTGTGCCTTGTCGTATTGAGACTGAAGTTCATACCAAGTTGAAGCGCCACCGCCGAACAATTTGTCCAAACTCACAGCCAGGGCGAATGTTATTGAAGATTCACCACGGATTAAACTCCACAGCTCTTTCTGGCCAACCCCCATAACCCTGGCGGCTTCCTCGACGCTCATACCCAGCGGTTCAATGCAGTCCCTGTAAATTGACCGTCCGGGGTGTGGCGGATTCTTCATTGGCATATACACCTAGCCTCTGTGGTAATCGAGGTAATCCACGTCAACCACGTCGCCATCATTAAAACGGAAGATGATTCGCCAATTTCCTGAAACTGTCAACGACCAGAAACCTGCAAGGTTTCCTCTCAATTGGTGCAGCCTGAGCCCCGGCCTGTTGATATCGCGAGGTCCGGTGGCTACATCCAATAGTGCAAGTATATCCTCAATTCTTTCAAGATGGTCGGGTGGTATTCGCCTTCGGTCCCCTCGTTCGTACAGACGCTGAAGCCCCCGGCTTCGAAATCCTGCAATCATCGATTATAGGCAGAATATTCCGGTCACGAACAATTGGTTACAGGAACCGACCGCACAACCCCCTACCGCCCCAGCAGCCCAAATACGGACAGCAGCCCCGTGGCCGCGGTGGCGCCGGCCCGGCGGCCCCGGCCGATGATGCGGCCGAATTCGCCCCGCTCCCAGATGACCACGAACTGGCTGGCAACGAAAATCGAACTGTAGGTACCTACAATCACGCCGATGGCCACCACCAGCAGCAACTCCCGGATGCTGGATCCTCCGATGAGCAGCATGGCCAGCAGCACGGTGAGGGTGGTGAAGCTGGTGTTGATGGACCGACCCACGGTCTCCACGATACTCAGGTTGACCACCGCGTCCAGGGCCCGATCTGGGTAGCGAATGACGTTCTCTCGGATGCGGTCGAAGATTACGATGGTGTCGTTGACGCTGTAACCCGCCACGGTGAGGATGCCCACGATGAACATGGAGTTGACCTCCATGTTGAGCACCCGGCCCAGTATGGAAAACACCCCCAGCACCAGCAGCGTATCGTGAATCAGGGTCAGGATGGCGCTGATGCCGTAGCGGTAGGCCCGGGGCACCCGCCGGAAGGCGTACCAGATATAAAGCAGGATGAACACCGAGGCCGCCGCCAGCGCGATTATGGCGTTGCGCACAGTTTCCTGCGCCACAATGGGCGAGGTCGAATCGAAGTTGACGGCCAGCACCGGGGCAACATTCTGCGTGAGGTCGTCTTCAATTATCTGGCGCTCCGACTTGCCCTCACTGGCATCCTCGCCCAGCACCTTGGTCCGCACCAGAAGCGTCCGGCTGCCGGTGCGCTGGATCAGGGCCTCCGGATGGCCCAGGGCTTCCATGCGCTGCTGCACCTCGTCCTGGGACACTGCCCTCTGAAAGGTAATGTCCATTACGGAACCGCTGGTGAAGTCGATGCCCGGCCGCAGCCCGGAACCGCCGGTAACCCACCCGCCTGGAGGCAGGGCCAGCGAAAGAATCCCGGGAATCAGGAGCAGGGCCGAGAACAGGAAATACCAACCCCGCTTACCTACGATGTTATACATTTGTCCTTTCCTCCCCATACCTTGCGGGGTTGCTGTTTGCCATTTCTCGTGAACTTGCCGGACCACCCCATCCGGGTTTGCCGCCCTTCGACAAGCTCAGGACGAGCGGCCTGATGGCTGTTTTGCCGGTTGACCTCATATCCCCGCCTACACGTTGCGGGGCTGACCCGCAGCGCCGGCCCTGGCCGAGGCGCCCGGGCGGGGCGACCCTTCGGGACTGAACAGGGCCAACTGCCGACCTAGGCCAATCCAGGCCATAAGCTGCAGCAGGTTGCGGCTGAGTACTATGGCGGTGAACATGCTGACCACCACGCCGATGAACAGGGTGAAGGCAAAGCCCGTTACCAGGTCGTCGGCGGTTCGGCTGCCCAGCCACAGCAGCACCATACAAGTAATGATCGTCGAGAAGTTGCCGTCGCGGATGGCAGGCCACGCCCGGTTGAATCCCACCTCCATGGAAGAGGCCAGGGTTCGGCCGATGCGAATTTCCTCTTTCATCCGCTCGAATATCAGGATGTTGGCATCCACCGCCAGACCGATGGACAGGATGAAGGCCCCGATACCGGACAGGCCCAGGGTAACGGGCACCAGTTTAAATACCGCCAGCACGACTACGGTGTAAAAGATCAGGGCCACGGCGGCCACAATTCCGGCCATGCGGTAGTAGGCGACCATGAAGACCATTACCAGCCCCAGCCCGATGATGCCGGCCAGCAGGCTCTTCTTCAGGGATTCCTCGCCAAGCAGGGCGTCCACGTCGCTCTCCTGGATCAGTTCCAGCGGTACGGGCAGGCTGCCGGCCTCCAGCTGGATCGCCAGGGTACGGGCCTCTTCCCGCGAGAAGCTGCCGGTGATCGAGCTGCGGCCATCGCGAATCCAGGCCAGCGATACCGGGGCAATGAGAAGCTCATCGTCCAGGAATACGGCGATGCGCTTGGTATCTATGCCTACGATGCGCTGCGTCAAGTCTCCGAAGATGCCGGTGCCCCGGTCGCCGAAGGCGATGTTGACCTCCCACTCCCCGGTATTGGGGTCGGTGGAGGCGAAGGCGCTTTCCAGGTCGTCTCCGGTAAGGCCGATCTCGGCATCGGTAAAGGTGAAGCAGGTGACGTCGGAGCAGGTCCGCTCCTTGAAAACCAGCTGGGCAGTCTGTCCAATGAGGGCCTTGGCCGTCTCGATGCCACCGGTGGTATCAAAGGTAGCAACCTCGCCGATGCTGGATGACAGCGCGCTGCGCAGGGCGCTCTGCTGGTTCACATTGATGGAGATTGTCCGAATTTCGTACTGGGTATCCGACGAGGCGTCAACGGTGAAGTCCTCGTAGCCCTGGGCCACCAGAACACCCTCAACGGCCGCTGCGTCGGTGGGTTCGCTGAACGCAACCTGGGAAATGGAACCGCTGGCGCCGGGCAACTGAACAATAACCCGATCCTCGCCAAACAGCTGAATAATGGGCTCCTCGGTACCGAACAGGTTGACCCGGCGATTTATCCGGTCCAGCACGCCTTCCATCTGGTCTGCCGTGGGCGGCTGTATCTCGCTGAGGGAGTAGGAAGCCGTGCCCACCGTCTCCGTTGAGAACTCCGTCACCTCACCAACCCCTTCCGCCAGGGCGGTTTCCAGTTCTTCCTGCTGGACTTCATCCAGTGCGGAAGTGGTGCTGATTCGGAAAAAGTTATCAACGCCGGTCTGTTCTACCTGATAGTTCTCCAGTCCCTGGTCCTGGGCCACGTCGTCCACCGCAGGGTCTTCGGGCAGTTCCAGTTCCGGGTCGAAGCTGAACTCAATGCGGGTAAGGTTAATGGCGTCTTCCAGCCCCTCCTTAACCACATCGTCCAGCAGGTCGGTGGTGACGATGTAGGTGCGGTCATCCAGCGGGCGGATGTCGTATCCGGTCACACCGAAGCTTTCCAGGGCGTTTTCAACCACCACCCCGCGAGTGGGGTCGGCAAAGCCCACCTCAATACGGGTGCCCGTATCGGCCTGATACACCAGGTGGCCGCCGCCGCTCAGGTCCAGGCCCAGTTTCAGGCCCAGGGGGCCGTCACCGCCCCGAACCAGGGCGGGAAATCCGGGGACATCTATGTTTATGTCCCGGAACCCCAGGGCCGTCGCCGAAAGCCCCAGAATGATCAGGATAAGGATGGAAAGCTGGACACTGCGCCTGCGCATCGGTTACTCCTTTTGATTTGGCCCCCAGGGGGACACAAAGAGGCGCGAAGGAACCGGCCGGTTCATACCCCGGTACCTTCGCGCGCTGGAACTCTCCTCATTTCAAACCATCAGCCAGGGCCAGGGCTTCTTCCCGGGTGGAAATTTCGCCGGCGGCCCGCGCCTCGTCAATCTGCTCCAGCAGGCGGCCAATTTGCGGCCCCGGCGGGAGGTTCAGGTGCTGCATGAGGTCGTGACCCGTCAAGAGCCGACGGGCCCCCTCCGCCGGGGCCTGTTCCCGCCCGGCATCCAGCAAATTGCCTAACATTCTAGCATGATTGGCCCAACGGTCGGCTACAACCTCCGGACCCTTGGCCGCCAGGTAGTCCGCCATGGCCAGGTAAACCGTGTCGATGGCCACGTCGTTCACGTCGCGATAGTAACGATGCACCGCCCTTGGTGTGGGCTCCTCATCGCCGTGGCGAAGCTGGGAGGGCCTCAGGTGGTGTTCCACCATTCGGGCAACCATGGAAACTATCCTCGCGCTGAACCGTAGCTGGGTCAGCCGTTCCGTAACCATTTCCGCGCCCAGTTCCGAGTGGCCCAGAAACCGGATGCGGCCCGTCTTGTCGGGCCCCTTGGTCTGGGGCTTGGCAATGTCGTGGAGCAGGCCAGCCAGCTTCAGGACGGTACGGCGGTTAAAGCCGTCGCCCACTTCCTCGGCGAAGTAGGCTGCCGCCTCTTCATTCCAGGGAGTTAGCGAATAAATTGCCGAGTTCTGGTGGCCGCGCGTAATCAGTTCCGCGTACTCCACCGTATGGAGGTTGTGGTTCCAAACGTCCCAGTAGTGGGCGCTGGGCTGCTCCACGCCCTTGGTCAATGCCAGCTCGGGTATTATCCGGCACAACAGGTCCAGCCGGTCCAGTACCTCCAGTTGTCCGCGCGCCCCTTCCCCGGCCAGGATGGTCATAAACTCGTCGCGCACCCTTTCCGGGGCGGTTTTCTCCAGTTGGGGCGCGTCCCGCCGGATTTGCCGGGCCGTTTCCGGCGCCAGCATGAACTGCAACTGTCCCGCCAGGCGCGCGCCCCGCAGCAGTCGGCCCGGGTCCAGGCGAAACACCTCGTCGTTCACTGTCCTTATCTGCTTGCGGTACACATCCCGCCGACCGCCGAAGGGGTCAACCAGGTCATTGGCCCACTCGGCAGCAGGAATGGGCCATTCGTCCAGGTCATCGTTAAGCAGCGCTGGGTGGTCCAAGGACAGGGCCATGGCATTGGCGGTGAAATCGCGCCGGTCCATATCCTCGTTGATGCCGGACTCGTAGCGCGCCAGGTCCACCACCAGCGACCCCCCGTCGGAGCCTTCCCCGTCAGGCGGCGGCGGTACGATTACCTGGTACACGCCCCGGGTCAGGTTGTGAGGCTGGCAGGCGCCGCCCAGGCGCGCAGCCACTTCCCGGCCCAGTTCCTCCACCGACGCCACGGTGGAGGGCACGGCAATATCCATGTCGCGAGGGCCGGACGCGCTGCGGAAGTCGGCAATTTCGCCCCGGAGAAGGGAATCGCGGAGGAAGCCGCCCACCAGGTAAGCGCCTGCTTCCCCGGCGGGAAAGCGAGTGGAGAAGAACTGGGCGATCTGATTAAGAATGGCGGGGCTTCCTGGCGGGTGAAGACACACTTCACCGGATTTTGCTGTGCTGGAAAAGTCGCGGCTGCGTAACTGCCGGAGGCCCTTTTGCATCCCTGCCCTGGCAACAGGCAGGGAAAAACCTGCTCTCCAGGCCTGTTACTCCGATTCCTCCCTGGTTTCCCCGGGTTCCTGGCTTTCCCCGGGTTCCTGGCTTTCCCCGGGTTCCTGGCTTTCCCCGGGTTCCTGGCTTTCCCCGGGTTCCTGGCTTTCCCCGGGTTCCTGGCTTTCCCCGGGTTCCTGGCTTTCCTGGGGCTGCTGGGATTCCTGGGCTTCTTCGGCGGTGGCCTCGTCGTCAGTGGGTTCGGGCGGGTCTGCCTCGTAGGTAATCTTCCAGAAGCTTTCCCGCGAGACCAGGTGGTCGATGTATAGAACGCCGTTCAGGTGGTCGGTCTCGTGCTCCAGAGCCTGGGCCAGCAGGCCATCGGCCTTGATTCGCACCATCTTCCCGTTTAGGTCCAGGGCCCTGACCCGTACCCGCTCGGACCGCTTCACCATTCCCCGATAGCCGGGAATGCTGAGACAGCCTTCTTCCACCTCACGCTCCCCTTCCCGCCGGATGATTTCCGGATTGATCAGTATCAGCGGTTCATCCCACTCGGGCAACTGGATTACGGCTACCTTCTGCAGTCCCCCAACCTGGTTGGCGGCCAGGCCTACGCCATGCTCGGCATGCATGGTCTCCACCATATCGTCGGTGTACTGCTTCATGTTGGCCGGAATCTGGGTAATGCGCCGCGTCTGCTGCCGCAGTATGGGGTCGGGAACATGCCGCATGGTCAAGAGCGCCAAGATGGGCTACCTCCCGGGACGGTTCAAAGGGCTGAGGACGTGAAACTTCACGCCGGATTCGGCACATAATTATAGCCGAGGCGACTGAAAAGGGCAAAGATATGGTCGGGTGCCTGTTCCGGCGGGGACTCCCTGCAAAACCGGCAGCGGGGCCCCGTCCGGCCTCAGCCCGCCGGCGGGTCGAACGGGGGATCGAACGGCGGGTTAAACGGTGGCATGGGAGGGGGAAAGTCAATGCTCTCGTCAGCCCGGGCCACAGCCTCGGGTACCAGCAGCCGGTTGATGATGCGTTGCTGCTCGGGGGAAGGGGAAAAGTCGGGGCTGGCCGCCCTTTCCCTTACGTTCCACAAGGCTTCAATATGACCGTTGATTTGGTCCAGCAAATACCCGACCAATGCATCGCTCATCCGGTCTTCGTAATAGTTCTCATGCAACTGGTCGGCTATCCCCTGCAGATTCACCAAATCTGGCTGATCGAACTCGTTGGCAATAAGCCCAACAATCTCCCGCCGCAGGTTGTGGGAACCGTGTCGCCAGTTCCGGTCCTCGGCGATGGCTTTTACCGCCTGGGCCACCGCGCCGGATGCCTTGTCCGATGCCTGCACTCGATCCCCCTGCGTGTGCAGTTCGTAGTTGGCCTGCTCCAGCAGGCGCCGGCTCAGCTCCGCGTGGCGATTTGCGTTGGCAAGAGACATGGTTGTAACCGCTAATCATGTGGAATGCCCTGAATCGACTTTGAACCCAGTGTAACCATCCCCGCCGGACCCAGTCCATACATAGCGTGGTGATGCTCATGACCGCCATCCGTCCGCGGCGGCTCCATCGACGGGTTGGCGGGCGCCCCGGCCCTTCTCTGGGCCAGCGGGGCGACCCTTCCGCCGGCTCAACGCCAACGGTCAGGAATATCGGTCGCCTGGGCCGAACGGTGTTTCCCCCACATGGAACACTTCACTACCCTTACAGCAGGTCAACGGGGTCAACATCTATCGTCGCGTCCCGTGCTGGCAGGTCCAGCCCCTCCAGGAAGCGGTGCAGGTTCCGGCCCCGCAGCAGCACGTTCCACCGGTACCGGCCCCGTATCCTCGGGGGGATGCCGGGGGCGGGACCAAGGACGCTCACGTCCGTGAGGCCCTGGGACCGGATGCGTTCCCGCATCAGTCGTGCCGCGACGGTGGCCTGCCGCTGGCACGTGGTGGGGTTGGAGTCCTGGTAGAGCAGGCGCACCAGTTGATTGAAGGGCGGGTTGCCCTGGCGGCGGCGGGTGATTATTTCCGCCCGGGCCAGCGAGGCGTAGTCCTGGTTCGCGGCCGCCGTCACGGCATAGTGGTCCGGATTATAGGTCTGGATTATGACTCGCCCTGGTCTGGCCCCACGGCCGGCGCGGCCGGCCACCTGGCAAAGCAGCCCAAAGGCCCGCTCGCCAGCGCGGAAGTCGGGACGGTAGATGCCCACATCGGCCAGAATAACCCCCACCAGCGTTACGTTGGGCAGGTCCAGCCCCTTGGCCACCATCTGGGTGCCCACCAGCACCTGTACCTCGCCCCCGGCCAGGCGGCGCATGGTCTCGTCCGGGTCCATGCCCGAGCGGGCGGCGTCCGAGTCCCACCGCTCTACCACCGCGCCGGGAAAGTCGGTCTTTACCTCGTCCACCACCCGCTGGGTTCCCACACCCAGCTGCCGGATATGACGGCCCTGGCAACGGCGGCAAATGTCGGGCGTACGACTGCGCCGGTTGCACCGGTGACACCGAAGCCTGGATTCTGAAGCATGGTAGGTGAGGGTGGCCGAACAACTGCTGCAGGTGACCACGTAGCCACAGTCGCGGCACTGGACTATGGGCGCGCTGCCCCGCTGGTTGAGAAACAAAATGGCCTGCTCGCCCCGCTCAATGCACTGGGACAGTCCTTCCGCCAAGGCCCGGCTGAAGATGCTCCGGTTGCCCTGGCGCAGTTCCTGCCGCATGTCCGCAATCTCCACCCGGGCCAGGCCTCCGGCGTTGGTCGAGTCGCCGGTGTCGCCGGTGTCGGCGGTGTCGATGGAGTCGCCGGTGTCGGTCAAGTCCGACCCTTCGCCGGTTTCACCGCTTTGGCCGCTCCCCTGCCCGCCATCCGGCCTGATTCCGAAGGGAATCCGGCTGGGCAGTTCCAGCAGCTTGTGGTTGCCCTGCAGGGCGTGGTAGTAGGTCTCGATGTCCGGGGTGGCACTGCCCATCAACACGGTGGCCCCGGTCCTTCGGGCCAGTTCCCGGGCGGCGGTGCGGGCGTGGTAGTAGGGCTGGGCCTCCGCCTGCTTGTAGGTCCATTCGTGCTCTTCGTCTATGACTATCAGGCCCAGCCTGGGCAACGGCGCGAACAGGGCCGACCGGGGGCCGACAACCACGTCGTAGTCGCCATCCCGTATCTGCCACCACTGGTCGAACCTCTGCCGGTCGGTTAGGCCGCTGTGGGTAACCGCTACTCTCCCGGGAAAACGGGCGTTCACCCGCTGGACCGTCTGCGGAGTCAGGGAGATTTCCGGCACCAGGAACAGGGCCTGCCTGCCCAGGGCCACCGTTCTCTCGATGGCGCGCAGGTACACTTCCGTCTTGCCGCTTCCCGTCACCCCGTGCAGCAAGAACGTGCCGGGCTGCCATGACGGGTTGGCCAGGGATTCCTCGACAGCCCGCAATGCGGCGGCTTGGTCCGGGTTCAGTACCGGCGGTACCTCGGCAGCAGGCCAGCTTTCGGCGCCTTCCCCGGGGACGCCTCCTCCCTCCACCGACCGCGATTCCTGCCGAACCCATTCCAGGCCCGCCAGCCCCTTCTCCACCAGGGCGTCTCCCACGCCCGGCCCAAACTCCCGGTTGGCCAGCGTGGTGGAGTACCCGTTTCCTGCTTCCCGTACGGTTTGCAGCAGGTTCTCCTGCCTGGCAGAAACCCTGACGGACAGTTCGGGCCAGTTGCCCAGGGCATCGGGCAAGCCGGTGGGAAACAGGCGCGAGTCGTAGCGGAAGGTTCGGGGACGGGGCAGGTCCACCCGACGGTGGACGAAACCCCGGTCCACCAGGCGGTTGACCTCGCGAATACCGGCCCGGCCCAGCAGCCTGGCAAACTCCGCCTCGCTCATCCGTCCCTGCTCGGCCAGGGCGGCCAGGGCCTCTTTGGAAGCCGGCTTCAGGGCCTGCGCGTCGGGAACGTCAACGGCAAGGGGCAGGATTCGGGAGCGCACCTGGCCTTTGAAACCCGGGGGAAGGAAAAGGGCCAGGGCGTCATAGAGGGAGCAAAGGTAATAGCTGGCAATCCACCGGGCCAGCGCCAGCGCCGTATCGTCCAGCAGGCGGCCCGGTTCGATGGCCTGCAATATGTCCCTGGTAACCTCCACGCTGGGCGCGGGTACCAGTTCCATTACCACGCCCTGCAGAATACGGCGGCCGAAAGGGACCCAGATCAACTGGCCGGGTTCGATGCGGATTGATTCGGGAATGCTGTAGGAAAAGGTCCGGGAGTGGCCAACCGGAGCGTCCACCGCTACTTCTGCGTATCTGGTCATAGGCGCTGGCCACCGGCTGGGTTGTCATGCGCCGGACAGCATGGGCGGGGGAGAAATCCCCCCATGCGATATGCCCGGTCAAGCCAGGAATCGACTTTCTGGTCGAAGGGGAAGGGCCAGCCGGAAACGGCGTTGGTCGCCAGCAGTTCAGGCAGGTAACCGTTCAGGCGGCCCTAGTCTCCATCCGGAATTCACCTACTGCTGGGCAGCTTCTCCCCGGGGGCGGCGGGGCACCGTCTTTTCCTTGATACGCGCGGCGCGTCCCTGCAGCCCGCGCAGGTAGTAAAGCTTGGCCCGGCGCACTGAGCCCCGGCGGGTAACTTCCAGCGAATCGATCAGCGGAGAATACAGGGGGAAAATACGTTCCACCCCCACCCCCCCGCCGGCAATGCGGCGAACGGTAAAGTTGGCCGAGGGCCCCGTACCGTTCTGGCGGCGGATGACCACGCCCTGGAACGCCTGGATACGCTCTCGTTCTCCTTCCCTGATGCGGAAGTTGACCCTGACCGTATCACCGGCGCCGAAGTTGGGTATGTTGGGATTGGTTTCTGGCTGGAGTATCTGGGCGGCTTCCATTTTAGCTAACTGCCTTTCTTTTGTGGTCCCAATTAGGACTGTATCTGGTTTCTAACTAACTGCCATTCTCTTGTGGTCCCAATGGGACTGTATCTGGCAAAACAACGCGGGCGGTCTCCCTCGACCGCTGGCACTAAATCATACCACACGACCGTACAACTTTGCAGGGCCGGTCAGCGCCCCATCAACCCAATCACGTCTTACATTCAGACAACAGGTGGCAACCCCCCTTAAGGCATTCAACCAATGTCGCCCTGAGCCTGCCGAAGGGCCTCAAATCCCTCCTCACTATCCGGCTGCGGGCCCGAAATCCCTCCTCACTATCCCGCTACAGGCCCTAAACCCGCTTTGCGGGATGCTGTAGGCCCCGCCAACCCACAGGTCAATGTCGCCCTGAGCCTGCCGAAGGGCCTCAAATCCCTCCTCACCGTCCGGCTGCGGGCCCGAAACCCGGTCAGCGGGATGCTGTAGGCCCCGCCAACCCCCAAGTCAATGTCGCCCTGAGCGCAGCCGAAGGGCCTGAAATCCCTCCCCACTGTCCGGCTACAGGCTCGAAACCCGGTCAGCGGGATGGTACCCGGCTTCCTTAACCCCTCCGGATCCGCAACTTCCCTGAAAGCGCATACGATTGACATCCTTCCCGGCCATTATTTACGATAGACTAGGGACAGCAAGGTTGAATACCCGCCTTTCTGGCGGTGCGGCGGTTATTTTCTGATGGTTGCGTACGACGTAAAGCTGGAAAATAACAATATCCTGCCCGAAACCCGGGCGATCAGTCATGATGTGCCGGCCTTTCGGGGCATCGAATACCTGGAATACCGCGCCGAGCTTCGCGTCCTCCGCCGCCAGCTCCTGGCCCTCCAGGAATGGGTGGTGGATACGGACCAGCGGGTCGCCATAGTCCTCGAGGGCCGGGACGCCGCCGGCAAGGGAAACATCGCCTCGGCCATTACCCACTACCTCAACCCCAGGACCTCGGGAATCATCACCCAGGGCATTCCCACTCCCCAGGAAATGCGCAACTGGCTGGGGCACCATTACAAGCTGATGCCCAAAGCCGGCGAAATGATGGTTTTCGACCGCTCCTGGTATTCCCGCGCCCTCATCCAGCCGGCCATGGGCTACTGCACCATGCGCCAGTACCACTACTTCATAAACAAGGTAAACGACTGGGAACGGGAACTGGTGGACGAGGGCGTCACCTTCATCAAGCTTTACCTGTCGGTGAGCCGTGAGTCCCAGGACCTGCGCTTCCGCATGCGGCAGGACAGCGACCTCCAGTACTGGAAGTATTCCCCCAACGACCGCAAGGTGGCCGAGCGGTGGCAGCTTCTTACCTACTTCAAGGAAAGAATGTTCGCCGTCACCTCCACCGACTATGCCCCGTGGGTTATCATAGAGTCGGACAATAAGCAGCAGGCCCGGCTCAACGCCATCCACTACATCCTCACCCGGTTTGAGTACAAGGGTAAGGACCTGCGACCCGAGGTCATCTACCAGGCGCCCGACACGGATATGCTCACCGACGTGGTGGTGGACGGCGTGTTATTCACCGGCCTTAACCGAGACCAAATTGGTATCCTGGAGCGCATCCTGATACATGAATAGAGATGAGCTGCCCCAAATGTTTGCCGCCGGAGGCCTCGTCCTCTGCGGCGGCCATGCCCTCGTTATTCGCAAACACCGCCTCCTGGACCTGCCCAAGGGCAAACTGGACTACCTCGACGAACCCTACGAAAATTGCGCTCTCCGGGAAATCTCCGAAGAGACCGGCCTCCCATCCCCCTCTCTTTCCATCCGTTCTCCCCTCTGTCGCACCACCTACATTTCCTACTACAAGATCGGCCCCGTCAACAAGACAGTCCAGTGGTTCCTGCTGGACTACAACGGCGATCTGTCCGACCCCCTCCAGCCTGACCTGAATGAAGGCATAGACCAGGCCCACTGGCTGCCCCTGGCTACCCTGCTGGAGCAGATGCGGGCCTCCCGTCCCTACCTGCGCCCCGTCCGCCAGGCCATATCGCGGGAACTCTACTCCGCAGCCCTGCCCACCACCGGCAATTAACGGCAGGGCCGCTTGCCTCCCCTCGTTTAGTCGGGGGGGGGTGACCGTAGGTCAAATGCCATTCCCCAGAAGTTCATTAGAGGAGCCAGTCAACTACACCCGTTCGCCCTGAGCCTGTCGAAGGGCATGACCCAACCTGCAAACCATGCCATTCTACGTATACATCCTCCTTTGTTCTGACAACTCCTATTACACCGGACACACCGAGAACCTCGAATCCCGAGTCGCCGCCCACCAGTTCGGCCAGATTCCCGGATACACCCAGTCCCGCCGACCCATAAAGCTCGTTTTCTCCGAGGAATTCCCCACACGCGAGGATGCGTTAGCGCGGGAACGTCAACTGAAGAAATGGAGCAAAGCCAAGAAACGGTCACTGATTGAACAGACTGGTCAAGGCTCGTTGAACTTTCACGAGGAAAGGATTAAGGGAAGGGGAAGGGAGCAAGGAAGGCACGCGGTGGCCCTTCGACAAGCTCAGGGCGAACGGGTGGGAGCGCACCTAATAGACAGGCTCAGCGCGCACAGTCAAGGGTAAGACCCTGCACATGGCGCTCGGCACCCCCGAGTGAGTGGGCAATGGTAGAATAGGGCTGGACTAATATGAAAGCCAAATCTCCCCCTCCAAAGGAGGTTAGCCTTATGACCGCTCCCGCCACTACCGCCGTCTATACCGACGTCGCCGCCGAATTTCGGGCCATTACCGAGGCAGTCGGCCTCCACGACAACTCCGCCACCGGCCGGCTCAAGGCCACCGGCGAAGACACCCTCGACCTGCTCAACCGCCTGTCCACCAACGGCATCGTCAACCTCGCCCCGGGGCAGGGCGCCCCCACCGTCCTCACCACCGACCGGGGACGCATCCTCGACCTCCTCGGCGTGGTCAATACCGGCGACTACACCCTCCTCATCACCAGCCCCGACTGCCAGCAGGCCGTAATCGACTGGCTCGACAAGTACACCATCATGGAAGACCTGGAGGTGGAGGACATTACCGGCGAGACAGCCCTCTTCACCGTCTGCGGCCCCGACAGCCCGGCGACGGTGGCCAGGGCGGCGGGACTGGAACCGGACGGGGCCACCCTGCAGAGCCTGCCTCCTTATTCGGTCCTGCAATGCGCCACAGGCGGCCATGACACGGTTGTCCTTCGCCGTCCCATGGGCGAAATTACGGCCTTTGACGTGCTCGTGGCCTCGGAAGGCGCCGCCAGTGTTTGGGAAGCTCTTATGGCCTCGGGCGCAACCCCCGTGGGCACCGAAGCCTTCAATGCCTCCCTGGTCCATGGCGGCATACCTCGACACGGCCGCGAAATGGGCGACAACTTCAACCCCCTGGAGGCCGGGCTCATCGGCTCTGTGGACTTTGCCAAGGGCTGCTACATCGGCCAGGAGGTTATCGCCCGCCTCGATACCTACCAGAAAGTGCAGAAATACCTGGTGCGCCTGGTATTCTCCGAGGGCGCCCAGGTGACCGAGGGCGCTACCCTGGAACTGGATGGCCGCAGCGTGGGACAGGTAACTTCCCTGTCTCCCCTGCCTTCCACCGGAGACCTGGTTGGCCTGGGCTACGTCCGCACCGCCAGCGCCAACCCCGGCCAGACCCTGAACCTGGCCGCCCCCTCCACCGGCACCGCCCAGATTACCGACCTCCCCCAGCTCTTCGGCCCGGGGGAGTAAAGGAATTCATCCACGAACCGGAGGAAATTGTCACGAATGCAAGAAAAAGCTATTAGTGACGATTCGTGAGCAGTCGCGGATGATTATTGTTCCCCGGCTAGCCCCTGTGCTGCCGGTATTACTTGGAGGCGCTATGAATCAGCTGTTGAAAGAGGCTTTTGAGAAGGCATCATTACTGCCTGAAGACGAACAGGACAAGTTCGCTCGCTTTCTTCTGGCAGAACTGGAATCCGAACGGCAATGGGCCGAACTGTTTGACCGTCCTGAATCGGACGATCTGCTGACCCAAATGGCGGATGCGGCATTGGCTGACCACAACGCCGGAAAGACGGCGCCCCTGGATTCCCAAGACCTGTAAGAATGCGCTCTTTTGCCCAACGAGGCTTTTGGGAGGCGTACCACAGACTTCCCCCACAAATTCAGAGACAAGCGAGAGAGGCCTACCGCTTTTTTGAGACAAATCCCAATCACCCGAGCCTGGATTTCAAACGGGTAGGCAGACGCCGCGCGGTCTATTCGGTTCGAATAACGGTCGACTATCGCGCCCTTGGCATATTGGACGGCGGCGACATCGTGTGGTTCTGGATCGGCCCCCATCACGAATACGACAGGCTCTTGACGCGACAGTAAACGACTAATGCTCCTGCAACGATAGTCTCCAGCCAGATTCTCGTCCTCCTTCGTGGATAGAATCAGAACTCCCCCTCAATCCGCCAGCCCCATCGCCGCCAGCATGAAAGCGTACTCCTCCGCCACTTCGTAAAGCCGGTCGTACCGCCCCGAGCGCCCCCCGTGCCCCGCGCCCATGTTGGTCTTCAACAACAGCAGGTTATCGTCCGTCTTCAGCGCCCGCAGCCTGGCCACGTACTTGGCCGGCTCCCAGTAGGTTACCCGGGGATCGTTGAGGCCCGCCGTCGCCAGGATGGGCGGGTAGTCCCTGGCCTCAAGCTGGTCGTAGGGCGAGTAGGACCGGATGTACTCGAAGGCGGCCTCGTCCGCAATCGGGTTCCCCCACTCGGGCCACTCGATGGGCGTCAGCGGCAACGAATCATCCAGCATGGTGTTCAGCACGTCCACGAAGGGCACGTGGGCGGCCACCGCGCCCCACAGTTCCGGGGCCTGGTTGACCACCGCCCCCATCAACTGCCCGCCAGCGCTGCCTCCGGCGATGGCTATGCGGCCTTCTGAGCCGTACCCCTCTTTCACCAGGTGGCGGGCCGCGTCAACAAAGTCATTGAAGGTGTTGGTCCGGCGGTCCAGCTTTCCCGCCTCGTACCAGTGGTAGCCCATGTCATCTCCGCCCCGGATGTGGGCGATGGCGAAGATGAAGCCCCGGTCCAGCAGCGACAGGCGGGTAGTGGAGAAGGAGGGCGGAATGGCGTGCCCGTAGGCGCCGTATCCATACAGGTAAACCGGCGCAGTGCCATCCACCGGCGTTTCCCGCCGCCGGACCAGTGACACCGGCACCTCCGCGCCGTCCCGGGCCGGGGCCAGCACCCTTTCCGTAACGTACTCAGACCCGTCATACCCGCTGGGCACCTCCTGCACCTGCCTCACTTCCAGTTCACCGGCGCCCAGGTGGTAGTCGAACACGGTATTGGGCGTCACCATGGAGGTGTAGTCCAGCCGCAGCGTATCGGTCTGAAACTCCCGGTTCTGGCCCACGCCGGTTGTGTAGGCATCCTCGGGAAAATCAACGTAGGTGGTCTCCCCCGCCCGGTCTATCAGGCATATGTGGTCCAGGCCGTTAATCCGCTCCTCCACGGCTATGAAGTCCTGGAAGGTTTCAAACCCCGTTATGTAGTGCGTGTCCGAGGCGTCCACCAGCGGCGTCCAGGCGGCCTCGGTGGGGTCGTCGCCCGGGGCCACGGCCAGGCGAGTGTTCTTGTGGGTATCGTTGGTGCGGATCACAAAGCGGTCGCCCTGGTGGTCCACTGAATATTCGTGGTTGGTCCGGCGGGGCGCCACCACCAGCGGGTCCGCCGCCGGGTCCGCGGTGGGGACCAGCCGCACCTCGCTGGTTACATGGTCGCCGGCGCCAATAATGACGTACTCCCTCGATGACGACTCGCCTATGCCAACGAAAAAGCCGGGGTCGCTTTCCTCGTAAACCACGGCGTCCTGCTCCACAGGCTGACCCAATACGTGGCGGCGCACCTGCCAGGGCCGCCAGTTTTCGTCCACCAGGGTATAGAAGAAGGACGAATCGTCGGCCGACCAAACCACGCGGCTGGTGGTATCCGGTATCTCCTCGGGCAGCAGTTTCCCCGTCTCCAGGTCTTTCACTACCAGCCGGAACCGCTCTGAGCCGTCGGTGTCGGCGCCGTATGCCATCAGGTTGCCGCCGTGGCTGACGCTCAGGGAGCCCAGGCGGAAATACTCCAGTCCCTCGGCCAGGGCCGGCTCGTCCAGGATGGTCTCGGCCTCGGCCGTGGGGGCCTCCCGTGCATTATCGCCCGTTGCCGGCCAGCGCAGCCACACCCGATACTGGCTCTCCTCGGCGAATCTCCACTGGTAATACCAGTCGCCGTCCTTCCAGGGCACGCTGGCCAGGTCGGGCTGCTGGCGACCCTTAATCTCCTCGAAGATGGTGTCCGTCAGCCCCTTGTAGGGCGCCATCCGGGCCTCGAAATAGGCGTTCTCGGCGTTTAGGTACGCCAGTATCTCCTCGTCCTCCACGGTGGGGTAGCCCAGGTCCCTCAGCCACCGCCACGGGTCGTCAATAGTGACGCCGTGACGGGTATAGCTGTAGGGCAGCTGCGGGGCCACCGGCGGACTGGCTGCTTGTGGAGTGGCATCCGGTGGAACATGGGGTCTCTGTTCTGGCATAGTTGAATTCAGCCTCCCGGCGAAGTGAGAATGCTTTGCATTGTTATGTTACCCAAAGAAATGTCCTCTCTCAGATAGAGTTAATCACACTTCACCTTTAATTCCAACGGCGATGCTGCTTGGCGCAGCAGCCAGCGGCAGCGCCCGGCGGGTGACCGAAAGAACCCTCCCTCTTCCCGGTCGCCGGGAAAAGACCCTCCGTCGGCGCCCCATGTCGTGTAGTTTCGGTGAATTTTCGCGGAACTCGCGGGGGGCAGCAGAGGGGTAAGCCAGATACGTCAGCCACGTTTTCGTGCCGTGTTGGTACCCGTTCCATACCTGGACGCCTCCTCCCACGGCCTGCCGGGCTGTCTTGCGCCGCCCTACCCCGGCGGGTAAGCTTTTCGCCACTGTTCCCTTCCGACCACTTTCCACCACCGGGTAAGCACCTTGACAGATAGATCGGCACAAAACACCTGGACCGCAACCTTGGGGCAACTGGAGATGGAGTTGCCCAGGGCGACCTTTGACACCTGGCTCAAAGACTCCGAGGGCATGGCCTTCGACGGGATGGACCTGCTGGTCCAGGTACCCAGTGTCTTTACCATCGCCTGGCTGGAACAGCGCATGTACCAGACCATTCTCCGGGCCCTGCGCCAGTCCTCGGGAGAACTGCTGGACGTGCGGTTCCGAGTTTCCTCGGACACTGGTGAGGAAGAGATGGAACCCCCATCGGTCTCCAGGGCCTCCAACGGCGGAGGCGCGTCCGCGCCGGTAGCCGCGGTTCCCGCGGTTCCAATGAATGCCGGCGTCAACTTCGACCGCAAGTATTCCTTCAACAACTTCGTCGTGGGCACGTCCAACCGCATGGCCTTCAGCGCGGCCCAGGCCGTGGCCGACGCCCCTGGCCAGTCCTACAACCCCCTGTTCCTATACTCCGGCGTCGGCCTGGGCAAGACCCACCTGCTGCACGCCGTCGGCCAGGAGGCCGCCCGCCACGGCCACAGCGTCCTGTACGTCTCCTCCGAGCAGTTCACCAACGACTTCATCTCGGCCATCCGCAACCGCACCACCGAAGAGTTCCGGCAGCGCTACCGTAGCGTCCAGATGCTGCTCATCGACGATGTCCAGTTCATGAGCGGCAAGGAACAGACCCAGGAGGGGTTCTTCCACACCTTCAACGACCTGCACACCGCTGGCTACCAGATTGTCCTCACCTCGGACCGGCCCCCCAAGGCCCTGGCCCTCCTGGAGGACCGGCTGCGTTCCCGATTCGAGTGGGGCCTCATCGCCGACATCCAGCCGCCCGACCTGGAAACCAGGATGGCAATTCTGTCCTCAAAGGCCGACCAGTTGAAGACCATCATCGAGGACAGCGTCCTGGAGTTAATCGCCAAGCGGGTACAGAAGAATGTCCGGGAACTGGAGGGCAGCCTCAACCGGGTGGTTGCCTACTCCCAGCTGATGAGCATCCCCGTCACCCTGGAGTCCACCTCCCGCCTGCTGGACGACCTGACCCAGGACATCGCGCGCCACGCCATAGACCGCGAAAAAATCCTCGACGAGGTCTCCCGCCACTACAAGGTGACCACCGCCGAACTGCTGGGCCGCAGCCGCAGCAAGACCATCGCCCTGGCCCGGCAGGTGGCAATGTACCTGCTGATCTACGAACTCGAGCTTTCCCCCACCGAGGTGGGCCGTTTCCTGGGCAACCGGGACCACTCCACCGTCATCCACGGCGCCGGCAAAATCAGCGGCGACATCAACGAGGACTACCACCTCCGCCAGAACGTCCTCACCATCAAGGAAGCCATATTTACGTGATTAGCCCGCGTGAGCGCCGCCCATTCACCCAAACCACGGTAGGGGCAGACCTGCGTGTCTGCCCTGGCTGCTGCCCATTCAACCAACCCAATTCGCGACAATTCGCCCCCCTTCGTGTACAACTACCCCCGTTCGCCCTGAGCTTGCCGAAGGGCCTACAACCCTTCCCGACTATCCGGTTACGGGTCCGAAAGCTGGTTTTCGGGATGGTCTCTGCGCGGAAGGCCAATCTCCCTGACAAATGGCCGACATCCCAAACCCCAAGTCATGTCGCCCCGAGCCTGCCGAAGGGCATCAAACCCTTCCCCTCAGCCCTCCCGCCACCGACCATTTCCCCCTATATAGTGGATAACTCCCGGTAAACTGTGGATAACCCGTTCTAATCCGGGGATAACACTCCAAAGCCCGTTAATTTCCACACCTGCCTCCGTGGACAAAATTTTCCCGCCTCCGCCCTCATTTCCCATATCCACAAATAACCCCTACTTATCCACAAACCACCCCCGCCAGCCCAGTCCCTTAAGGCAGATGTAAACTAACCTATTACATAACCCTGAACCTGATTGTCCACTTATCTACGCCTTTATTATTCCTGTTATCTATTCTACAATTGACACATGATAGATACAGTTAGACTTAACATTAAAGCCGGTGACGGTGGCAACGGCTGCGTCAGTTTCCTCAGGGAAAAATTCCGGCCCAAGGGCGGACCCAACGGCGGTGATGGTGGCAACGGTGGCAACGCCTACGTGGTCGGCGATGGATCCCTGAACACTCTCCTCCACCTCAAGTACAACAGCACCATGTACGTGGACCGGGGCGGTCACGGCAAGGGCAAGGGCCAGCGCGGCGGCAACGGCGAGGACACTTACATCAAGGTCCCGCTCGGCACGGTCATCTGGCGCATGCTCAAGGGCGGCGAGAAGGAATTTCTCACTGACGTCACCGATGATACACCCCGGCTGGTCGCCCAGGGCGGCGCCGGTGGCTGGGGCAACGAACACTATGTGTCGCCCACCAACCAGGAACCAATGCTCTCCCAGCGCGGTGAACGCGGCGACTACGTTGTCCTCTTCCTCGAACTGAAGCTCCTGGCCGACGTGGGACTGCTGGCCAGGCCCAACGCCGGTAAGTCCACGCTTATATCCCGTTGTTCGGCGGCCAAACCCCGTATTGCCGACTACCCCTTCACCACGGTGGAACCGGTATTGGGCGTGGTAAGCACCCGCGGCCAGGACTTCGTGATGATGGAAGTGCCCGGCTTGCTGGAGGGCGCTCACGAGGGCGTTGGTCTCGGTGACCAGTTCCTCCGCCACGCCGAGCGGGCCCGCCTCTACGTCCACGTTTTGGACGGCCTCTCTGAAGATCCCGTGGCCGACTTCCACATGATTAACCGGGAACTGCAGGAGTTTAACCCTGCCCTCGCCCACAAACCCCAGGTCATCGCCGTCAACAAGATCGACGTAACCGAGGTCCGGGAACGCAGGGAAGACCTGGCAGCCTCCCTAAGAGAAGCCGCCGCAGAATCGCCGGTCCTCCCCAACGGCGCCGACACCCCGGTCTTCTTCATTTCGGCAGTCAGCGGCGAAGGCGTTGACCCCATGCTGGGACAGGTAATCGAAATTATGGAGCGCGTCTCCGTCTCCGAGGCCCAGGCTGCTGAGGTGGCCGAACCTGTGGCGGACGAGGCTCCCACCGGTCCTGACCGCCGGCGTCCGTCCGCCGAGCCCGTCTCCTTCTACAAAGACCGAGGCGTGTTCGTGGTCAAGTCCGAGCAACTCGAACGCCTCAGCGCCCTGGCCGACACCAGGGACTACCGCGTGCTTCTGCAGCTGTGGCGGGAAATGACCCGCCTTGGCATCGCCCGCCGCCTTGAAGAGGCCGGCATCGAGCCGGGAGACACCATCCGCATCGGCCGCTCAGAAATGGAATGGTTCTAGTAGGCCAACAGGTTGGAAATGATGACTGCTAAATCTGTATCGTCATTCCGGCCTTGAGCCGGAATCCAGACAGGTTGCGAATGGTCAACTGCAGGGTACTAGAGGGGCTCTGGATTCCGGCTTTCGCCGGAAAGACGGTTGAACCCCAACCCATCAATACAATGCTGTTGAACTACTAGATCCCATGTCACAATCCCTTCCCCCGTCGAGATGGAAGGTCAGGATGGGAGCGGCGCCATTCCATTAGTCGCCGTCAAATGCGAAACTCTTAACTTCTAACTTCTAACTTGGAACTCTTAGCTACATCTATGCGCACAGGCATACTTGGCGGCACCTTCGACCCCGTCCACCTGGGGCACCTGCTTATCGCGGAAGAAAGCCGCATAAGCCTGGGCCTCGACCAGGTCTTGTTCGTCCCCGCTGGCCGTCCCTGGCTGAAGGAAGGCCAGCCCCTTACCGAGGCCTGCCACCGGGTGCAAATGGTTGAACTGGCCGTCGCCTCCAACCCCCACTTCCGCGTCATCCGCAACGAGGTCGACCGGTCCGGCCCCAGTTACACCGTGGACACCCTCGAAGAACTGCGGGAAGAACTCCCCGCCACCGAACTATTCTTCATCCTGGGCCTCGACGCCTTTGAGAGTTTCCACCGCTGGAAGGACCCCGGACGCATCCTGGAACTTTGCCGCCTGGTTGTGGTCAGCCGCCCCGGCTACTCCGACGAGGAACAGGACCGTCTGCTGGCCACCTGCGGGGACCAGGCGGACCGCATCTGTGTGCTGCCCGTCCATAACGTCGACTTCAGCGCCACCGAAATCCGCCGTCGCGCCTCCCAGGGCATTTCCTTCCGCTACCAGGTCCCCGACGCCGTGGAGGCCTACATCAGCGCACAGGGGCTTTACCGGCAGCGGCCGTAACCCCAGCATCTTCTAACCAGCGAGGAACCACATTGCAAGAACTGCCTGAGCAAGAACTGTCTCAACGACTCCTCAACCTGGCCCTCGATATGGGCGCCCTGCGCTACGGCGACTTCACCCTTACCTCGGGCAAGAAGAGTTCCTACTATTTCGACGGGCGCCTCTTGAGCCTGGACCCGGAAGGCTCGTACCTGGCGGGGCGGGCCCTGCTGCCTCTGGTGCGGGACGCGGGAGCCCAGGCCATCGGCGGACCCACCCTGGGCGCAGACCCCCTGGTGGCCGCCGTCGCCCTGTGCAGCCACCTGGAGGCGGAATCGGGCCAGGTTCCCGTACCGGCCTTCATCGTCCGCAAGGAGGCCAAAACCCACGGCATGGGCAACGCGGTGGAGGGACACCTGAAACCCGGGGCGAAGGTGGCCGTCGTGGACGATACCTGTACCACCGGCGGCTCCCTGTTCCTGGCTATTGAAGCTGCGGAGGCGGCCGGCTGCAGCGTGGTCAAGGTCTTGGCCATCCTCGACCGCAACGAGGGCGGCAGCGAGGAACTCCGGCGGCGCGGCTACGATTTCGCATCCCTGCTGGTGGCCAACAGCAGCGGAGAAGTGGAAGTAGTGGTATAGGGCGCCCTGGCGTAACCCCGTCGTTCCCGCGACGGCACGAACCAGCCCCTCAGTGGGTGGTTCTCCACCAAACCTGGTAGGGGCACACCGATGTGTCTGCCCTGGCGCGAAGTCAATGCCACCCGAATTAACGCCCCAGGTAAGAATGCCAACAAGCTTAGGGGGCGGGTCATCGACCCGCCCCCTATCTGTTGGTTGCCCTGGTTTACTGCCTTGCTGGAAGGCTTACTCCTCGAACCACATGCCGCTGACGCGGATGGTGGGGTCAAGGCGCGGCTCCCACTGCAGCTTGGGGTTGACCGCGTACACTACCGGCAGGTCGAACAGGGGCAGCATGAACACTTCCTCGCGGAACCGGTCGGCCAGTACTTCCAGCCGTTCCTGACGCTCCTGGCCCGAGGAGGCCAGGGCTTCGTCAATCTGGTCCTGGATTCCGCCGGGGGCGGGGTCACAGACTGCGGACCGCTGGCTGGTGCAGTTCATGTAGTAGCGCACCTGCCGGCCGAAGTCCAGCGTTTCGTTGGAGGGCTGGTTGCCGATCATGTGGAACCCTTCGCAACTGGAATTGCCCCTGTCCACGGCGGCAATCATGTCATCGCGGGTGGCTTCTGCCGACTCCGGGTCCCGTCCTGACTCTTCGATGATGTCCAGCACGGCCTGACCCACGGCGCACCGGGAGCGGGCGCTGCGGATGGAAGGCTCCACTATCTGGAACTCGAAGTTGATGCCCACCTCGTTCAGGTAGGCGTGGACGGCCTCTGAGATTTCTGTCTGCTTGGCCACGCGTACGCCCCGGGAGATCAGGGTGATCGTGTTATCCGGGTTGTAGTCGGCCTCGGCCAGCAACTGCCTGGAAAGCTCCGGGTTGTACTCGTAAGGAGCCGTGTTCGCTTCAGTGGCCCCGATGATGCCCGGCCAGATGATGTTCCCACGGCAGGTGGTGAGGCCGGCGTAGAGGGTCTCCACCAGTTCCTGGCAGTTGACGGCGTGGGCTATGGCCTGCCGTACCTGCTTCTTGCTCAGCTCCGGATGCCAGGCAGTGTCAATCTGCAGGGTGTAGGTCTCGGCCGAAGACCCGAACCGAAGCTGGTCGGCTGGGAAGGCCTCAATCTGCTCAACGCCCACGTCCCAGCCCATGTCCGCCTCCGCGGTCTCTACCATGGCGGCGATGACGGTGGGCTCACCGCGCCACTGCCATTCAATGTTCTGTATTTTGGGCTTCTGGAACTCAAAGTGGTCTCCCGCGGGCACGTAGTCCGCGTAGGCCTCCTGGGTGATGGATACGCCCGGCGTCCATTCCACGTGCTGGTAGGGGCCGATGCCGATGCTCACTCCGGCCCTGTCTTCTTCGGTGGTGCTGGCCAGCCATGCCGGAGCCTCGAAGCCCAGGAAGAATGCCGTGTTCGGGAAGATGGGGCAGGCGTCCTGGCAGTTGATGTCCACCGTGTAATCATCAACCTTGACCGACGTGTGGGGGCCGGTGTAGTTGATGCTGCCGCCTTCGGAAGCGGCGCTGCCGTTGGCCGTCAGGCTGGGCAGGGCGGCGTCGGCGTTAAAAGCCTCGCCGTTGTGGAACTTGACCCCTTCCCGGAGGTTAAAGCGCCACGTGTCTGCATCTACTTGCTCCCAGCCCGTCGTGGCCCCGGTGGGAACTATCCGTAGGTCGTCGCCCGACTGCCACGTCAGGGGATCCTGCAGGTTGGCCCGGGTGATGGATGCGTACAGGGAGCCGCCGATGCTCAGGAATGAGTTAAGGTTTACCGGTTCTTCCGGCACCACCAGGACTATGGAGTCCTGCGCCGTGGCCGTGTCTTCCGGAAGCGGCGTGGCCGTGGGAGCCGGTGTCGCGGTTGCGTCCGGTACCGGGGTAGCGGTGGGCTGACCCGCTGCCGGGGCTGCGGGTTCGGCCGGCGCTGCCGGTTCCGGTTCCGCCGCGCCGCCGCAGGCTACGATTAACAGGGCCAATAAGGCCAATAGACCAACAAGCCAGGTGGATAGGTATCTCCTGCTTTTCATGGTTCCTCCTTTTTCCGGAAATGCGCCTTTGAGGGGTTGGATTGCCTCATGTGGATACCGAACACAGCACCTGCCCGGCATTGCCAGGAACATTTAAGTGATTCTAGTTTGGCCTAGTGGCAAATGCAACCTGCACAGCAACGCCCCGGTCCTCCTTCCCACTCCGGCCCCTGCCCCTCTCCCATGGGGCTGGGGGAGAATTTTGCTTTTTCCTGTTATTTCCTTTCATTTCCTGTTGTTTCGTAGCTGGGGGTGGGGGTGGGTGACAGGGTTGTGACAGGGTGGGGCCCTCACCCCCGGCCCCTCTCCCATAGGGCGAGGGGGGAGTTTCGGTTTTGATGTTGGTTGCGGTTGGCTGGGGGGGCACCCCCATTCCTTCGGCAGGCTCAGGACAGGCTCTAACCTTCCCCCTTCGAGGGGGAAGGGACTTTGGGTAGGGGTGTTGCGCTGTTGGCGGCGGCGCCAGGGTCGGGAGGTCTGGTGGGTGTTTTCCTGGCGCGGGGCGGCGGTGGATGCAACAGATGCAAGGGACCCAGCGGATGCAAGAGATGCTGCAAATGCATCGTTGGTGCGGAGGACGCGGTCTAGCCACCGGTTCATCCAGTAGATGAGGTCGTTGATCATGGAACGGGGGCGGTGGTCTTCAAGCCTTGCAGCGCACTCGTCCGGGTCCGGTTCGGGCAAGGCGTGGCAGTTGTCCACCATGCAGGAGATGCGGTCGAGGTCGTGGTTGGCATAGAGGGAGCGGATAATGCCCCAGCAGTCGGGGGTGTCGCCGTTGGTACGGCACCGTTCCAGGTAGGTGTGCAGGTTCATGAAGGTGTGGAAGCGAAAGCCGTTGTCGGCGATGAGCCGGATGAAGGGGTGAGTCTCGGGCAGGGGTTGACGGTCGCCGGCGGCACGAACCCACCGGAGGGAGAAGTCCTCGGCGATGCGGTGGATGCGGACGATTTGGAGTTCGAGAGCGTATTTGCGTTTCAGGGCGTTTACGCGGGTACGGATCTGGGACAGGGTGTACATGGTTGGCTTTCTCCTTTGAGGGGCCTCAGCCTATGGGCTAGGGAGTGTTTGGTTTGGTATTGTCTTTTGATGGTAGGGGTGGGTTATCCAGGGTGGGAAGGGGGTGGTGTCAGTGGGGCGGCCCTCACCCCCGGCCCCTCTCCCATAGGGAGAGGGGGGGAACTTCGGGTTTGATGTTGGTTGCGGTTGGCTGGGCAAGGTTTCCGGTTAGGATTCTAGATCCTTCGGCTTCGCTCAGGATGACATGGTTTGGTGGGTGACAGGGCAACCCCACTTGAATTGGGACCCTGCAGGCTGAAGGATACCTTGACACTCTTAAAGCGCTACCCTAGAATGAACAACCGAGGTTTTTGTATATGGATTATGCGATTTTCAAGACTGGGGGCAAGCAATACCGGGTAAAGCCGGGCGACGTTCTTGACGTCGAGCTTCTGCCCATTGAAGTAGGCGATTCGGCCGAGTTCGAAGAAGTGCTGGCCGTTTCCGATGGTGGCGAGGTCAACTTCGGTTCCCCCCACGTGGCTGGCGCCAGGGTTGTCGCCCAGGTCCAGTCCCACTATAAGGACCGTAAGCTGATGGTCTTCAAGTACAAGGCCAAGACCAGGTACCGTGTGAAGAAGGGCCACCGGCAGAACTACACGCGCCTGGTTATCCAGGACATCCAGACGGGAGGCTAACCCTCAATGGCTCACAAGAAGGCAGGCGGAAGCTCCAACAACGGCCGAGACAGCAACGGCAAACGTTTGGGCGTCAAGAAGTACGGTGGTGAAAAGGTTTCCTCGGGCGCCATTATCATCCGGCAGCGGGGTACCCGCATCAAGCCCGGAAACAACGTGGGCCTGGGTCGCGACTTCACCATCTACGCCAAGGTGGAAGGCAAGGTAACGTTTGAGTGGGCCTCCAAGGGCCGCCGCCAGGTCAGCGTTTACCCGGTGGAAGCCCCGGCCGAGTCCATGGCCCTGGCCAGCTAGAACATTTAACCCGAGTAAACTTTCGCCCTGCCCCGCGCCGGGGAACGGCAAGGAATATCAGTAAATGAAACCGGAAATTCATCCAGATTTTTTCACCGCGACAGTAACCTGCTCCTGCGGCAACGTCTTCGAGACCGGGGCCACCAAGCCCGCCCTCAGGGTAGAGGTATGCAGCAAGTGCCACCCCTTTTATACGGGTGAGCAGCGTATCGTTGACACCCAGGGTCGTATTGAGAGATTGCGCCGGCGGTACAACCTGCAGTAATTTGGTTCAGTACCGGAAGCAATTGGTAGAATCGAGGGCCATTCCTGGTGACCCTCGATTCCTTTTTTGGGAACAACCTCGGCTTGCTATGACAGTGGGGCCTGTCTCTTTATCCCCCACCAGCGCCGGAAGGCAGTAGGCATTGGCGGAACAACCAAGAGTGACCTACGGCGGTCAGGCCGTTATCGAAGGCGTGATGATTCGCGGTCGCGAATTCTACAGCCTGGCGGTGCGCCGGCCTGACGGTGAGATTTACCACTCCCACGAAAGGCTCAATACCGCCTTCACCGGCCCCATACGCCGCATCCCCTTCTTGCGTGGGGTCCTGGTACTGGCTGAAACCCTCATCCTTGGCTTGAAAGCCCTCAACCGCTCGGCCACCCTGGCCTCAACCGATTCCAGCAGCGGCGGCGGGGAAGAGATTCCCACCTGGCTTCTCTACCTCACCCTGGGCGTCTCCCTGGTCCTGGGGGTCGGTATTTTCTTCGTCCTGCCCCTTTTGGCCGTCCGCCTGGTGGACCCCTTTATCGCCTCCGATCTGGTCAGCAATCTCGTAGAGGGTGTCTTGCGCCTCCTGATACTGGTGGCTTATATCGGCGGCATCGGGATGATGAAAGACATACGCCGGGTGTTCGCCTATCATGGCGCCGAACACATGGCGGTCCACACCTACGAGGCCGGCCTTCCCCTGACCGTTGAAAACGTCCGCAAGTTCGATACTCCCCATCCCCGTTGCGGCACGGCTTTCCTGCTTACCGTGGTCCTGGTTTCCGTGGTAGTGTTCATGTTCCTGGGCCGCCCCGATATGGAATGGCGCATCCTGTCCCGGGTATTGCTCATCCCGGTAGTGGCGGCCATCAGCTACGAGTTCATCCGCTTCTACGGCATGCATTCCAACTGGCGCATTGCCCGGGCAATGTCGCTGCCCGGTTTGTGGCTGCAGCGTCTGACTACCCGCCAGCCCGAGGACGACCAGATTGAGGTGGCCATTACGGCCATGGGCGCGGCAGTGGCCGCCGATGCCGGGCAAAGCTACGTTTCGCCCTTCCAATATGCCAGCCCGTCCGAGGCTGCCCCTGCCGAGGATGCGGCGGATGCTGACGGCGCCGGAATGGAAACCTCCATGGAAGAAACGTCTGGGCAAGAAACGTCTGGGGAAGAAAGCTCCGGGGAAGAAACGGAAGAGGGTTCAGCCGGGGAGTCCGCGCCTGAATCGGACGGAGCGCCGTAAGCCCGCGGGCTGTGGAAGCTGCGTTCCAAAGCCCCTCACGCTGGATGCTTCACCACGCTGCAGCCACTGGGGGGCAAGTGAGCCGAACGGTTGTCACTGGGTGTCAATGTGAGGAGCGGAGCTGCGAAGTACCTCAAGGGACCGGCGCCGCGTTGGTTGTGGCCCCTTTTCAGTTCCGGTGCCGCGTCTGCTGCAGCTTCTCCACGGTGCCCGGAACTTTCCAGTCGATGTAGAGCAGCACATGCTCCTTGATGGCCTCTTCATGTACCCGGCAGGGCGCGCACTTGCCATCAATGCAGAGTCCGTGGCGGGGCCGCATGTACTGGCGCAGTAAGTCCAGCAGCTCAGCCACCTGACCCTCTTCCTCCTGTCGCTCCCGCACCAGGTCCAGCAGGTCGTCCAGTTGCCCCGAGAGTCTATCCAGGGCCTGGTTATGCTCCTTCAGGCTCCGCTCGACGAAGTTCTTGGGTTCGTCGGGGTTGGGGTTAACGGACACGGGAATCTGGTAGGGGTCGAAAGGCCGCTCGTCCAGGTCGCGGCCGCAGGCATCGCATCGGGCTGGCTCTTGAGCCATGGTAGCTGCCTCACATTCAGGGATTTATCTCGGTAGCTGTGGCCGAATTGTAAGTCAAAGCAGGGACAGGGGCAAACCCGCGCTGGCAATCGAGACAGGCTGACGGGGAAGCGTCCCCAATCGGGTGGTTGAAATTCGTAGGGGCGGAATTCAAACCCGCTCTGGTCGCCTTTTGAGATTGCTCCCCGGGCAATACCACCTGGAGTGGAACCCCGCTGGCTGAAGGGCCGATCGGCTCACCCCAGCGAAGAAAAAGCGCCGCGCCCGCGTTCCGCGCCCCGACCAGGGCCGGGAACAGGCTGGCTGGAGCGCAGTCGCTTAGGGACTACCCGGGGCCGGACCCAGCACCCGGTACTTGCGGTCCTCGGTCCTATCCGACGTGGGCAGGATCTGGACTACCACGCGGGACAGGCCCACCACCTCTCCATTGGCATCGAAGCTGTAGTTGTCGCCGATGGCGCCGCTCCAGGTCAGCCCGTACAGGCAGTCCCGGAAGCCGTCAGCGTCCTGGTCGTCCTCCGTCTGCTTGAGGCACTCCGCAGCGATATAGACGTTGTCGTAGGCGGAGCCCAGGTGCCAGGGCAGGGTGACGTAGTTGAACCGCTCCCTGAAGTTGGCCAGAACCTCCTGGCCCTTGGCGTTGCTGGGGTCCAGGTCGGAAACGATGGCCTTCATGCCGGTAGCGGCGTCTCCCGCAATCTCCAGGGCCGTCGTTCCCACTGAAACAGTCTCGGCGTAGATGGGCCCGCTGTAGCCCAGTTCCCGCGCTTGTTTGAAGATGGTCCCGGCGGCAAACTCCGACTGGGGGGCCACGTGAAGGGCCTCGGGGCCAGCGGCAATGATCTTGCTGAGCTGGGTCCGGAAATCCGTGATGTCCGAGGCGAACCGCTCCGAGGCAACTATCTGCCCGCCCAGTTGCTCGAACTGCTCCGCCGTGGTGCGGCGGACGCCCTCGGCGTAGTCCGTGGACTCGGTAATGGTGGCCAGGCGACGAACTCCGTCGGCCCACAGCAGGTTGGCGGTGCCGATGCCCACTTCCACGTCGCTGATCTGGGTTCGGAAAATGTAATCGCCGGCGTTAGCGATATCGGGGTTGCTGGCCAGGCCCGAGAAGAGCACCACCCCGTCGGCTTCGGCCAGGGGCGCGGCGCCCAGCATGGCCCCGCTGCAGGAGGTGCCCAGGATAATGCGGATGCCGTCGGCGCTGGTCAGCTTGCGGTAGGCTGCCACCGCGCCCAGGGCGCTGCACTGGGAGTCTTCTACTACCAGTTCCAACCGGCGACCGTTGACGCCGCCGGAGGCATTGATTTCATCCGCGGCCATCTGCTTGGCCTGGTTAGCCACCGTGCCGTAGGACTCTCCGGGCCCCGTCAGCGATTCCATAACCCCTATCCGATAGGGGTCCGCTTCCCCGCCTCCGGTACAGGCCAGCGCCATCCCAGCCACCAGCGCCGCCAACGCTGCGGCCCCGTGCCGTCGCTGGCAAGCGAGGAGGGTGGAGAGCCACCTCGTCACTTTCGGACCTCGCCCTGTTGAACTAAACATCTCTGTTAAAACCACCGGTGTGCGCCACTAATCATCCCCTCCGAAAATTCCGAAGATATGCAGCAGGGCCAGGAACATGTTGACGATGTTGAGGAACATGCCGGCTGAACCGACCAGGGCAATGCGCCTGGCGGCGTCGGCGTTTCCCGTGGCGGCGGCTTCCTGGGCCTCCTGCTTTACCGCCTGGGTTTCCCAGGCCGTCAGTCCCATAAAGATGGGCAGGGTGATAACGCTGAGCAGCAGTTGCAGCCCGCTGGACTGGAACAGGAAGGAGTTGATCAGTCCCACCACCACCATGCCAATAAGGGCGATGATGGCCAGCATTCCGATTTTCGAAAGGTCACGCTTGGTGGTGAAGCCGAAAATGCTCATCACCGCGAAAAGGCCGCAGGCTCCGGCAAAGGCCTGGGCAATGCTTGCGCTGGAGTAGATGGCAAACACCCACGACAGGGTGGCGCCCATAAGGGCGGTGAAGCCCAGGTACAGCGCCCCCACGGCAGCAATGGGCGCCCCTTTGCGGGCGGCAAACTGCATTCCGAACAGGCACCCGATGGCCAGCACCAGGCCCATGATCATGCCCAGGAAGCTGGCAAACAGGAAGATTCCGGCGGCGCTGAGCAGCCAGGCGACGGCTCCGGCCACCCCCAAACCCACGGCAGTCCAGCCGTAAAGGCCGGTCATGGCCGAGGTAAAGATGCGGTTGGCCTCGGCCAGGTTATAGCCGAAACCTCCATCGGCGGATGGGTTATACATGGTCATAGTCTTACCTCTGGGGCTGTTGATTCAATGCGATCAGCTTATAAGGGCAACCAGAATCCGCCACGGAAACAGGTTACACTATCCAATGTATCCAAACCTGATTGAGAGGTCAAGAACGGCGAATCGGGGAGTACCGTTCCTATTCAGGTGGTTTCATTTGTGAGACCAGGGCAGACACACGTGAGACCAGGGCAGACACGCAGGTCTGCCCCTGCCATTTCGGTTGTCCATACCACCTGAAACGAAACCCTACGGAATCGGGGCCAGGGCATTCGGGTTTCGACCCCTGATTCGCCCACCTTCCTTTCTCTTTCAGTCTGGGACGGAAGACTCTCGCCCCTTCCAATAGTGGGTAACTCGTGCCTCCCATTCGTTCGGCACGACACTAGACCGCAATGCGATTGCGCTGGCGCATCCACGCTCCCGTATCAATATTTACGAATCATTCTGAAGCCTAAAGCAGGATAAACTGTTTGCTGCGCCGGATATAACGAATTTAGGCAACAGCTCCCTTTTCGATTTCCGTAGATATAGCCATAATTTGAAGCTTGACCTATGCGATTTTCGGAATAAATGGTGTTGCGTTGACACAAATTTGACGTTGGTCTATTATCTACCTTACTTGTTCCGACAAAGCCCTAAAGGGAGTGTACCAGCCAATGGATGAACTCGACCGAAAAATAATCGCCCTGCTGCAACTGGACGGGCGGGCCTCTAACGCCAAAATTGCCAGGGAAGTAGGGGTGAGCGAAGGCACCGTACGGCGCAGGCTGCGCAAGCTGCTGGATGACGATGTCGTGCGCGTGGTCGCCGTGCCTAACCTGGAGAAGCTGGGCTTTTCCACAACCGCCCTTATCGGCATGCAGACCGGCCCCGGCAAATCCGATGTGGTTGCCGAGTCCCTTATCAACCTGCCCGAAGCCCATTATGTGGCGGTAACCACCGGCGCCTACGACGTGTTCGTCTGGGCGGGTCTGGAATCGGCGGAAAACCTGGGCCAGTTCCTGCGCACCAAGATTGGTCCCATCGACGGCGTGCAGCGGACCGAGACCTTCGTAAATCTGTCCATCAAGAAGCGCACCTACGGCCTGGTGCTGTAGCCTTCACAGATCGACATAACGGAACGTTAATAAGGGGCAGCCTGCGGGGTTGCCCCTTAGCTTTGCCATACCGCAGCCCCTTTCTGCGAGGGAGAGGGGTGAGCTGACCGGACAGGGATTTTGTTTCCTGATAGATACCCCTTGGACAGTCCGACGTCTGCCCCTGGTTAACCGGCCCAATCGTTTCTGTCCGCGCTGGCCGCAATATTGCAAACCCGCCGGGCTATGCTATAATTTCGTTGGCTTCTCAAAGGGCTTCTGTTTTGTGGCCGGGGAAGCGTGGCCATCAGTGGCCTGGAGACTCAAGAAGCGTTAGTTCAGAGGAGCAAGAAAGAAAATGGCCTACATAATTACCGAGCCCTGTGTTGGTTTGAAGGACGCTGCCTGCGTCGATGTCTGTCCCGTTGACTGCATTTACACCACCGATGACGACGACATGTACTACATCAGCCCCGACGAGTGCATTGACTGCGCCGCCTGCGAGCCGGTGTGCCCCGTAACGGCCATCTTCGCCGAGGATGCCGTGCCCCCGGAATGGGAAAGCTACATCGCCAAGAACTACGACTACTTCAAGAACACCGACCCCAACGCCCTGAAGCGCAAGTAGTCCGCACTTAGCAACGAACTTCACCTGAATAAGACCTCTCCGGATTTGGCCAAGTGAAAACGGTCAGTCTGGAGAGGTCTTTTCTTGTTTGCCCGCGAACGGGCGCAAATATTCTTCCGGTAAGAGTAAACCGTGGGACGTTTAGCCCATTCGTCAAGGTAAAACCCCGCACCCCCAGGCCCTTCGCCTCTTAAATTCAGACTACAGGTGGGGCAGGCCACGCCAACCATTAGTCATGCCGCTCCGCGCGCCACTATGTCGCCCCGAGCACCAACCATGTCGCCCTGAGCTTGCCGAAGGGCCTCAATCCCTTCCTGACTGTCCGGTTGCGGGTATGAGAGCTGATTTGCGGGATGGTGTCTGAATTCTCAAATCCTTCCGAAACGATAATTTCCCTAAAGCGCCATCGCCCTGCATACGCCCCTCCTGGCCTTCCCAATTACTGACACTCTCCCCTTTCTCGGCTGCGTAACCCGCTCCTACTATGAGAGTGGACAGTTACGGGTTAGCGGATAGTTAAAGGAGCAAAAAACGATGCCTTGCCGGTCGCGCCAGAGTTATCCATTTTGGCTCAGTATCTCCGCACATAGCTTTGAATTGGAGGCAGGGAAAAGTGTCAAACCGGGTCCACTGCTGACCGGCATGGGCACCTGCTCACATACAAAATGGACGCAAATGGCTGCAAATCACACAGAATTTACATTTTTCCTGGGTGGGCGCCCTGAGGCTAACTTGAATGTGCCGTCCCCGCTCCTCCAGATCCGGGGCAATCGCGTCCTGGTTCAATGCTACTCTGAGCCGAGTCGAGGAATCTGAACTCCCTCCCACAAGCCGGATTTCGGACCCGCAACCGGACAGTCAGGATAGATTTCAGGCCCTTCGGCAAGCTCAGGGCGACATTAATATTTGCTATATGGTCCTGCGCAATTTACGAACAAGCTAAAGCGCGATTACCCTGCCTGCAGTTCGGCAATTGACACTAACCCCTCTTAACTTTTAGACTACCGCCATTGTTCCCGTTTAAGCGTGCCAGCATGGGCAGGAATTAACGGGCATAATTCCATAACGAAATATGTAGGGGAGAACCTGTTATGCCTACGATTGCACCCACCAGACAGTTGGTTTCCGAAGTTTACCAAAGGCTGGACCGGAATCTGACCACGGTCCGGCAGTTCCAGAATCGGCCTCTTACCCTGGCCGAAAAAATCCTCTTGTCCCATCTGGACAATCCCGCCGAAACGGGTTTGGTTCGGGGTGAGACCTATGTAAACCTCCGCCCCGACCGCGTCATTCTGCAGGACGTGCTGGGCCAGACGGCCATGCTCCAGTTCATGCAGACCTTGCGGTCCGCCACCGCCGTGCCCACCTCAGTCCACTGCGACCACCTGATCCAGGCCAGGGTGGAAGGTGCCCAGGATCTGCAGGAATCCCTGGGTGAGAACAGCGAAGTCTATAACTTCCTCCGCACCGCCGCCGCCAAGTACGGCGTGGGCTTCTGGGGCCCTGGCGCGGGAATCATCCACCAGGTGGCCCTGGAAAACTATGCCTACCCGGCCCAGTTGATGATCGGCACCGACTCCCATACTCCCAACGGTGGCGGCCTTGGTTCCATCTCCGTGGGCGTGGGCGGCGCCGATGCCGTGGAAGTCATGGCCGGTCTGCCCTGGGAGGTTTTGTATCCCAGGTTTATCGGTGTCCACCTCACCGGCGAACTGAGTGGCTGGACGGCCCCCAAGGACATCATTCTGTACCTGGCCGGAGTGCTGACTGTATCCGGCGGAACTAATTGCATCATTGAATACTTTGGCCCCGGCACCAGCACCATCAGCGCCACGGGCAAGGGCACCATCTGCAACATGGGCGCAGAGCTGGGCGCCACTTCGTCCACCTTCCCCTACGACGACTCCATGGCCCGCTACCTGCGCGCCACTAACCGGGGCGAACTGGTGGAACTGGCCGAGCAGTACCGGCACCTGCTGGCCGCCGACCCCGAGGTTTACGAGAATCCTTCCGAATACTACGATCAGGTAGTGGAAATCAACCTGTCGGAACTGGAACCTCACCTGGTGGGCCCCCACTCGCCGGACCGGGCGCGGCCCATTTCCCGCATGGTCCAGGAATTGAGTGAAGACCCCGGCCTGGTGGACGAGATTTCGTCGGCTCTGATCGGCAGTTGCACCAACTCCTCCTACGAAGATATGAGTCGCTCGGCCGACGTGGCGGAGCAGGCCAAGGCCCACGGCCTTTCGGCGGCGGTGCCCTTCATGGTCACCCCGGGTTCCGAGCAGGTGCGGGCCACCATTGAGCGCGACGGGCAGATGCAGTCTCTAAGGGACATCAATGCCGCCGTGCTGGCCAACGCCTGCGGCCCCTGCATCGGCCAGTGGCGCCGGGTCGGCGACCCGGTTGGCCGCCCCAACACCATCGTCACTTCCTACAACCGGAACTTCCCGGCCCGTAACGACGGGGAAGCCTCCACCATGAACATCATCGGCAGTCCGGAAATCGTAACTGCCCTGGCCCTGGCGGGGCGTCTGTCCTTCAATCCGCTGACCGACACCCTGACGGGAGCCGATGGGCAGGAATTCAAGCTGGAACCCCCCAAGGCGGCCCCGGATGTTCCCGAAGCAGACTTTGACCAGGGTTCCTCTTCCTACGAGGACCCGCCGGAATCCGGCACCGACATTGAATTGACCGTGGCGCCGGACAGCGAGCGCATTCAGCTGTTGAATCCCTGGTCACCGTGGGACGGCGGAGACTTCGAGGACATGCCGGTGCTGGTGAAGGCCCAGGGCAAGACTACCACCGACTCCATTTCCCCTGCGGGCGTGTGGCTGCGGTACCGGGGTCACCTGGACCGGTTCAGCGACAACATGTTCATGGGCGCCATCAACGCTTACAACGGCGAGGCCGGCAAGGGCAAGAACGTGGTAACCGGCGAGGAAGGCGTGGGTTTCTCCCGGATCGCCCGTGATTACCAGTCCCAGGGCGTCAAGTGGGTGGTAGTCGGCGACTCCAATTACGGCGAGGGCAGCAGCCGCGAGCATGCCGCTCTGTCTCCCCGCCTGCTGGGCGGCGCGGCGGTCATCGTCCGCAGCTTTGCCCGCATCCACGAAAGCAACCTGAAGAAGCAGGGTCTGCTGGCCCTCACCTTCCCGGATCCCGCCGACTATGACCGGATTCAGGAGGACGACCGCCTCAGCCTGGTGGGCCTGAACGACCTGGCCCCGGGAAAGCCTGTGGAGTGCCGCGTCCGGCACAGCGACGGCACCAGCGAAACCCTGATGCTGAACCACTCTTATGGGGAATCGCAGGTAGCCTGGTTCAAGCTGGGTTCGGCGCTGAACCTGTTCCACCAGTAGAAGCGGTTCCACGGTTATTCCGGCAACGACGTAGGGGCGATTCGCGAATCGCCCCTAATGTTCACTAATGAATCAGGGGCGGGACTTCATTGACCCGCCCCTTTGTTTTGCTTTGTATCCCCCCGCTACACCCCAACTGGCTCGGCGGGCTTCTCGGCTTCCAGTTCGGGGATGCCCTTGCAAAAGCCAATGCCCAGGACGATCAGCCACAACGCTCCCACCATCAGCACTATGCTGCTGACTACGGCCATAAAGGCAAGGCCCGCGTCGTGGAAGTGCTGGGTAAACAGCAGGTTAGCCAGTCCACCGACCCCCACCAGGGCAGATCCGTAGGCTGCAAGCTTGTAGATGCTCAGGGTTGCAAAGTGCGCGGCCAGTCCGAAGCCAATCAACAACCCGGCCAGGGAGGAGATGGAAAGAAAGGCAATGTACGCACCTATGCCGGCGGAATATACGGCCAGGGCCAGGTCGGACGAGCCCATTGCTGCCGCAGACGCGGGGTCGCCGGTCACTCCGTGGGTAGCTACGTGTACCACCACGTGACGGGCTCCCAGCCCTATCGCCAGGGCGCCGTAGGAGAACAGCATGCCAAAGACCCCGAAACGGAGGGCATACCCCGCCAGCCCCCCCGGTGTGCTGCGGATTCGTGTCAGGGCAAAGAGGCCGTAGCCCTCCAGGAACAGGGAAAGCAACATTACCATCGTTAATACGTGGGTCAGCGTGGCATGGTCAACCAGTACCCCTATCGCCTCTGGGAAGTTGTTGTGATCAACGGGTGAAACGAAGAGCCCACCCGGGAACAACGCAAAGGAAAAAGCCGAAAGTATGACACCGACTATCAAGGCAAGTCCGGCAGACTTGGTAGCAGACATGCTCATATCAACCGCTCCTTTATTGCAATTCGTGATAATGTTCTAATCCACATTAGCACTCCACTACATCGCTACACAATAGTCACTACGCATCATCTGCGGATAGTAAATAATCTTTCACTGTTGTCGTGGGTAAGCAGCGGCCACGGTGCTATAATCGCCCAAATTCCCGCCTGAAAGGAGAACTTGACCATGACTGACCTCAGGGAGAGAGCTCTCGATATACTGGCCCGCCTGGGCGCCCAGCCCGCCACATCCTTCCTGGAGGGTGGCGTGGCCCGTGTGGTACGGGAAGCGCTGGACGAAGCCAGTGTCCCCCACCGGACCGACAGCTACGGCAACATCATTGCCCACCTGTCGGGGACTTCCGCCGACGGGTCGGTGCCGCCCATTGCCTTCATGGCCCACATGGACCACCCCGGCTTTGAGGCAGTTGCGGTGGACGGGGACTTCCTGGTGGGCGCGGCCATGGGAGGCGTGCCCCAGGCCTCCTTCGAGGCTGGGGTGCCCCTGCAGGTTCTCCTCCCCAACGGTGAGCGGCTGGCTGCCGTGACCGCCGGCCCTTCGGGAGAGGCGTCAGAGCGGAAGGTGCTGATCAGCCTGGAGGACTCGTCCCGGCTGGCCGAGGTGTCCCTGCCCGCGTCTGCCGTCTTTGACCTGGTGGACTTTCAGCTAGAGGACGGCTACATCCGCATGCGGGCCCTGGACGACCTGGCCGGTTGCGGCAGTACGCTGGCCATGCTGTCGGTCCTGGCCGGTGAGCAACCGGCAGGCGATGTGTACGGCGTTTTCACCCGGGCCGAGGAAGTGGGGCTGGTGGGCGCGCGCCTGCTGGCCGAGGCGGGAACCCTGCCCAGCGAGACGCTGGTGGTGTCGCTGGAGTCCAGCCGCACCCTGCCCGGTGCGGAAATCGGCAACGGACCGGTCATACGGGTGGGCGACGCGGGATTTACCTTCAACGCCGACGCGGAGACTCCCCTGATCCGCGCCCGGGAGACGCTGCAGGCCCGACCTGAGGGGTTCAAGGTGCAGCGGCAACTAATGAGCGGCGGCACCTGCGAGGCCAGCGCCTTTTCGGTGTACGGCTACCGCACTACCGGCATCGCCTTCCCCCTGGGCAACTACCACAACGCCGCCCCCGAGGACCGGGTTGAGGCCGAGTATATCCACGAGGAAGACTACCTGGGCGGCGTGGAGCTTATGCTGGAAGCCGTCCGCCGCATGCCGGAAAGGGAAAACACTTACTTCCGCCAACGTCTGCGGGAAATACCGGGGGAGTTTCGGGAGCGGATGTCGGGGTAGGGTTATTCCACGAAGGGGCACGAATATTCACCAATGCGTCGGGGCGGCCTTTGTGGCTGCCCTTGCTCATGAAAGGTGTGAGACTCAGGACTGAAATAGAACGAGCAGTCAACTACCGAACGGAATATTTGGATAGTTTTTGTTGAATCGCAATCCGACACGCAACGAGTCAAGAAGTGCTAGCAAAATACTACGAAAAATATGAAAGTGACCCAGATTTCCTTGCCGAAAGTCTCTCAATAGTCATCATTGAGAACGCCTTGAAAGTGATGAAGCTCAAGGGCATCAGCAGGGCGGATTTGGCCAGGGAGATGGGTGTGCCCAAGTCCCAGATTTCCCGGATCTTCAATGCGCCGCCTAATCTGACGCTGCTAACCATTGCGCGCATTGCCGTTGCCCTGGGAGTCGAGCCGCGGGCTTTGCTCGAAACGGAGTTGGCGGCAGAAAAAGAGGCGGCCGTTTCCTAAACCGGCCGGTAGCGGTTGACTATGGGGAGGCGGCGGTCCTTGCCGAAGGCGCGGGGGGTTATCTTGACCCCGGGCGGAGCCTGGCGGCGCTTGTACTCATTGCGGTCCACGAAGGTGATAACCTGCCGCACCGCTGCTGCATCGTGCCCCATCGCCACCATTTCCTCGTAGCTGTAGTCCTCTTCCACGTAGGCCCTGACAATGGGGTCCAAGTCCTCGTAAGGGGGCAGCGTGTCCGCGTCCAACTGGTCGGGGCGCAGTTCCGCGCTGGGGGGCTTGTCGATGATGGACTGGGGAATGGGAGATCTGGCGCCGTTGATTCCCGTGGCTTTTCTGTTGCGCCAGCGGCAAAGCTCGTACACCAGGGTCTTGGGTACGTCTTTGATTACCGCGAAGCCCCCGGCCATGTCGCCGTACAGGGTAGCGTAGCCCATGGCCATCTCGCTCTTGTTTCCGGTGGTCAGGACAATCCAGCCGAACTTGTTGGAAATGGTCATCAGCACGTTGCCGCGAATGCGGGCCTGGACGTTTTCCTCCGCCACGTTGGCATCGGTGTCCCTGAAGTAGGGTTCCAGCATATCGGTGAAGGCCAGGTGGGCCGGTTCGATGGGTACTACCCAGCATTCGATGCCCAGGTTGTCCGCCAACTCTCTTGAGTCGCTGATGCTGCCCTCGGAGGAGTAGCGCGAGGGCATGGTGACGCCCACCACATTCTCCGGTCCCAGGGCGTCCGCGGCCACGGTGGCGGTCAGGGCCGAGTCGATGCCGCCGGACAGGCCTATCAGGGCGCGAGAAAAGCCGGTTTTGCGAATGTAGTCGCGGGTACCGGTGACCAGGGCGTGATAGACCTCTTCCACCGGCCCCATTACCGGGACCTGGGGGGCCGGTTCCAGCGGAGGACGCTGGGTCTCGCGATAGCCGGACACTGAGGTAGTCCTGGCTTCGCCAACCTCCCGGAGTATGGTGGGGTTCTCTTTGCGGGACAGGGGCGTCCGCAGCCGGGACCTGAAAACGGCCTCGATGTCCAGGTCGACAACCAGCAGGTCTTCGGCGAAAGCCGGGCTGCGGGCTATTACCTCTCCGGTCATGTCGCAGACCAGGCTGGCCCCGTCAAATACCAGTTCGTCCTGTCCTCCCACCATGTTCAGGTAGGCCACGAACAGGCCGTTATCGGCGGCCCGGGTGCCGATCATCTTCTCGCGGTAGGCCGCCTTGCCAGCGTGGAAGGGAGAGCCGTTGATGTTGACGATGAGTTCGGCCCCAGCCTCCCGCTGCACGGCAATGGGCCCCACCGGATACCAGATGTCCTCGCAGATGTTGATGCCAATGCCCACGCCGTTGATGCGGTACACGGGACACTCGGTCCCCCGCCGGAAGTAGCGGTCCTCGTCAAACACGCCGTAGTTGGGCAGGTACATCTTGCGGTAGCTGTCAATGAGCTGGCCGTCATGGCCGATGGCGGCAGCGTTGGCGATGTCGGTGCCGGTGGTCGAATCGCCGACTTCCACGTAGCCAACAACCACGGCAATGTCTTTGGCGGCGGCCACCACCCGCTGCACGGCCTCCACGTTGGCCTGCAGGAAGGAGGTCTTGAACAGCAGGTCCTCGGGGGGGTAGCCGGTGATTGCCAGCTCGGGAAAGGCAATCAGGTCGGCGCCGCACTCCCGCGCCCGTTCCACGTATTCTATTATCCTGGCAGTATTGCCCTCGATGTCTCCCACGATGGGATTAATCTGGGCCAGGGCCAGGCGGAAGCTGCGAATCATGAAATCTCCGGGCAAGAAAACCCCAATATGGCTACATATTAAACCTTTGCAGTGGACATGCGCACCTTGGGTAGAAAACAGCAATTGAACAGTAACGGGGTTTCCGGCGTCCGCTACCCCCGTTCGCCCTGAGCCCGTCCAAGGGCCGCCGACACTCCCGTTCGCCCTGAGCCTGTCGAAGGGCCACCCGCCACCCCCGTTCGCCCTGAGCCCGTCGAAGGGCACCCTCCATCCCCGTTCACCCTGAGCCCGTCGAAGGGTCGCCGACACTCCCGTTCGCCCTGAGCCTGTCGAAGGGTCACCCTCCACCCCCGTTCGCCCTGAGCCCGTCGAAGGGTCGCCGCCACCCCCGTTCGCCCTGAGCCCGTCGAAGGGTCGCCGCCACCCCCGTTCGCCCTGAGCCCGTCGAAGGGTCGCCGACACTCCCGTTCTCCCTGAGCCTGTCGAAGGGCCGCCCGCCACCCCCGTTCGCCCTGAGCCTGTCGAAGGGCCCCCCGCCACCCCCGTTCGCCCCGAGCCTGTCGAAGGGC
>MKWU01000375.1_pt1 | contig 85539 bp, 67 predicted proteins | sample 809101 | NCBI WGS metagenome assembly MKWU01 (sample SAMN05860141, study PRJNA318959) | sponge metagenome | host: Aplysina aerophoba | place: Slovenia: Piran, Adriatic Sea, Gulf of Piran | collected 2013-05-07 | reverse complement strand
TGCCGTCCAGTAACGGTGAGCGGGTGGTGATGCGTCTTCTGGACAAGGCAGCGGGCCGTTTGCACCTGGATCATCTGGGCATGCCAGACCAGCACCGCAGTCGCATTCGTCAATTGCTGGCCCAGCCACACGGGATTATTCTGGTGACGGGGCCGACGGGGTCCGGAAAGACGACCACACTCTACGCCGGACTGGCCGCATTGAATGATGGCTCCCGTAACATATTGACCGTGGAAGACCCAGTGGAGTACAACTTGGAGGGTATAGGGCAGACGCAGGTCAACACCCGGATAGATATGACTTTTGCCAGAGGCTTGCGTGCTATTCTCCGCCAGGATCCGGATGTTGTGATGGTGGGTGAGATCCGGGACAAGGAAACGGCGGAAATTGCAGTCCAGGCGTCCCTGACGGGCCACCTGGTGCTTTCTACCCTGCACACCAATACTGCTGTAGGAGCCATTACCCGGTTGCAGGACATGGGTATAGAGCCTTTTTTGCTGTCATCGAGTCTGGTCGGTGTTGTAGCCCAGCGGTTGGTGCGCTTGCTGTGTCAGCATTGTCGTGAGCCTGGCGTACCGGATGAGGGCGAGTACGCCCGGCTGGGAGCGGGCACCGCTGAGGATCTGACCATTTACCGTGCCAAAGGCTGCAAGGAGTGTCGTTTCAGTGGTTATAAAGGGCGTACCGGAATTTACGAGGTGGGCATTATTGATGAGGACATGCGCCGGATGATGCACTCCAATGCGAGCGAGATGGATCTTGAGGCCTGTATGCGTCGACACACACCAGGGATTCGTGCAGACGGTATGAACAAGGTGCTGGCGGGTGTCACCACCCTGGAAGAGGTATTGCGCGTGACCCGGGATACTTGAGTTATGGCTGCCTTTGAATATACGGCGCTGGATGCCGCCGGCAGTCAGCAGAAAGGTACGGAAGAGGCAGACAGCGCACGCCAGGTTCGCCAGATTCTGCGCGACAGAGGCTGGACGCCCCTGGACGTGAGCGATGTGTCCGGGGCCAGGGAGAAGCGGGGGAATTCCCTTGAGGCGGAATCGGGTGCCGGGCGGGGGTTGTCGGCAACGCAGCTGGCTATGGTGACCCGGCAGCTGGCAACGCTGATACAAGCTGCCATGCCGGTGGAAGAAGCCCTTCTGGCTGTGGCGGAACAGCAAGAACAGCGGCGCTTGCGCAATGTGATGTTGGCTGTGCGCACCCGGGTGCTGGAGGGCTGCACCCTGGCTCAGGGAATGAATGCTTTTCCTTCGCACTTTCCGCGCATGTACAGGGCGACGGTAGATGCCGGTGAGCAGGCGGGTTTTCTCGACAAGGTGCTGTTGCGACTGGCTGATTACACCGAGCAGCGCATGCTGTCGCGGCAAAAGGTGCAGATGGCGCTCCTCTATCCTGCGCTCTTGATGTTGTCCTCCCTTGTTATTGTCAGTTTTTTGCTGGGTTATGTGGTGCCCGATGTTATCAAGGTGTTTATTGACAGCGGGCAAAGCTTGCCGCTGATCACGCGTGTGCTTGTGGGGGCCAGTGACGGCTTCCAGAGTTACTGGCCCTGGTTGCTCATCGGTATTCTTGGTGGTGGTGCTGCATTGCGCTATGCACTGCGGCAGCCGGTTATCCGTGTGCGCTGGCACCGCAGACTCCTGTCCCTGTTCGTAATAGGGCGCTTCAGTCGTTCTTTTAACACCTCCCAGTTTGCCAGCACCCTGAGCATCCTGACGCGCAGTGATGTTTCTTTGGTGGATGCGTTGACTATTGCATCCCGTGTTGTCAGCAACGATGCGTTCCGGGATGCTGTAGGCGTAGTGGCGCGCAAGGTCAGCGAGGGAATAAGTCTGCACAGGGCGCTGCGGGATACACATCTTTTTCCACCCATGATGTTGCACATGATTGCCAGCGGTGAAGCCATGGGGGAACTTGACAGCATGCTGGAGCGGGCGGCGCGTAATCAGCAGACAGATCTGGAGAACAGGATTGCTGTTCTGGTTGGTCTGTTTGAACCTTTGATGCTGGTTTTTATGGGCGGTGTTGTTCTATTGATTGTGCTGGCGATACTTTTGCCGATTCTTAATATGAATACGCTGATTACGTGATGTCGCTGGCAGCCGGATATCATCCTGTGCACGGGGGGAGGGTAATTTTGGAAACGAGAACGGCAATGCCTGTTGCGGGCATTCATTCGAGGAAAATGATGAACCAGAGTGACCGACAAGGTAACTTGCCTTGCTCCCGTGCCCGGTTGTCCCGTCAGCTGGGCTTCACCTTGATAGAAATCATGGTGGTTGTTGTTATCCTGGGGGTGCTGGCGGCGCTGGTGATTCCCAATATCGTCAGCAGGCCAGACCAGGCCAAGGTGACTGTAGCCCAGGCTGACATAAAGGCCATCGCCAGTGCCATGGAAATCTACCGGCTTGACAACGGCGTTTATCCAACGACGGAACAAGGGCTGGAGGCACTGGTGCAGGAACCTTCTGAAGAACCTGCGCCCCGTAACTGGAACCGGGATGGCTACCTGAAAAAAGTCCCCCGGGATCCTTGGGGAAATCCTTATCAGTATGAGCAGCCAGGCACGCGAAACCCGACGGGGTATGATCTCTATTCGCTGGGTGCGGATGGCCGCGTTGGCGGTGAAGGCGTCAATGCTGACATCAACAACTGGGATGACTGATATCAGGTCCGGTGCCAGGATGCCCCTCTCCCTCTGTCGCCATAAGATGCGGGGGTTCACTTTGGTGGAACTCCTGGTGGTCATGCTGATTGTGGGGCTGATAGCGGGGCTGGTTGTTCTGGCGCCGCTGGTGGGAGGCCCAGCCCGACAGCTGGGAGCGGAACTGGACAGATTGCACCAATTGGTCGAGCAGGCGCGGGACCGCGCCTTGTTGGACGGTCGGGAACTGGGCTTGTCGCTGTCTGGTGATTCAGGCTACGAATGGTGGCAGTGGTCAGAGGATACGGGAGAGTGGCGGCCATTGCAGGAGGTAGGGTTCCGTACATATCGCCTTCCAGCGGCAATGGTCATTGTCAGTGTTTCCAACTCAGGAGACGCAGTACTTTCGACTCAAGGCGATGCAGCGGGTCCCCAATGGGTTTTTTATACGGATACAACAGTGACGCCTTTTCACCTGGAATTGTCGTTGCGCGATGAAAATGCGCAGACAGCAGGTCTGAGAACTGATGGTGTTGCGACTGCCGAACGCCTGTAAGAACGTTTTCGACAGGCGTGTCTGTAGCGCCTGTTGTCAGCAAGGCACCCACCCCTGCCAGGGAGAGGAGAATTTGAGAATAAAGGCTCGGCATTGTGAGGTGAACAGTGATGCTGCTTGACAAGCCGGGGAATGGTCCCGTTCTGGCTTACTGCTGGCGAATGCAAACGGTTCGATTGCGACACGGGGCTGTCAACAGGATCCCGGGTACCGGGGCCGTTCCCGCCAGCTGCTGCCTGCCGCCGTCTTGCTGCCGGGGATTTACCCTGCTGGAGGTCCTGGCAGCTCTGGCTATTTTTGCATTGGCGTCTTCTGTGTTGTTGGTGACTGATGGCAGCGTCCTGAAACAGGTTTCCAGAGCGCAGGCCAAACTCCAGGCAGCCTGGGTGGCAGATTCCACGCTGAACGCCTATTACGCTTCAGCCAATTTGCCTGCGGCGGGAACTTATGCGCGGCAGGTCACACAGGGAAATGCCTCCTGGTTTGTGCGCAGCAAGATAGCACCGACGAGTCAGCCGCGACTCAACAGGGTTGAGCTTCTTGTTTTTGCGGGTACGGAGCGTCCTGCTGCTGAGGATGTGCCAGCTTTCCGTTTGACAGCCTTTATTCGCAGGCCAGGCTCGTGAGAATCAGTTCGCCGCCCGCCACGCAGGGTTTTACTTTGTTGGAGCTGCTCATCGCCATGGCCGTTTTCAGCGTCCTGGCCGTTGGTTCCTATAACCTTCTCAGATCAGTACGAGCAACCTATGAAGCGGCCGACGCCAGCTGGGGCCGGCTGGACTCCTTGCAGCGCACCCTGGTGACTGTGCAAAAAGACTTTTCCCAGCTGGCCATGCGTCCGATACGAAATGGGGCAGGCGAGCGTGAGGCGGCCCTTGTCGCCGCCGGGCCGGGCAAGGTGGCCTTTACTCGCTACGGCTGGAGAAACTTCACCCGGGCTCCTCGTAGTGATCTGCAACGGGTACGTTACGTTTTCAAGGGGGGGGAACTGCTGAGGCAGTATCAGACAGCGCTTGATCCAGCCATTGAGGAGCCTTGGCGTGAACAGCGCTTGCAGGACAATCTGAAGGGGTTTGCGTTTCGATTCATGGATGACAAAAAGACGTGGCACAGCACTTGGCCCCCCGTAGGAGCAAGACAAAAAGAACGTTTCCACATGCTCCCTTTTGCCATTGAGGTCAAGCTGGAGCACGAGGAGCTGGGGGCTATTACTCAAAGGATTCCGGGGGTCTTGTGGTCGCCGGAGGCAGTGTCTGCCAATAGTGCAGGGACAACAGGTTCACCCCCACAGCAAGGGCAGGTGCCCCGCCAAGGGCCTCCTGCGTCATCGGCTTCCTCCGCCGGCGCTTCTCGAGGATTTCTCTACCCGGGGGAAACCCGATGAGAGAGAAAGAGCAAGGAGTTGCCCTGGTTCTCGTGCTGTTGATTTTTTCCATAATGACAGTCCTGTCTGCCAGGCTGGTGACGGATGTGCAGCATAACGCGGCCCGAATTACGCGCTACACACAAAACCTTCAGGCCAGACACTACGCCATGGGGGCGGAACAGTTTGCAGCGGTGCTGCTTGAGGAAGATGTTGCCCAGGACAGGAGTACGCAGCGCCTGGTGGATCATCTCCATGAATCCTGGGCTTTACCACAACCGCAGTTCGAGACAGAGAGCGGGGATATAGAACTCGTTATTCTTGATGACCAGGGACGCTTCAACCTGAACATGCTGGCAGATCCGGCTGACAAGCGCCGGAAGGAAGCATTGCAGATGCTGGTTCGCCTGCTTGATGCCCAGGGGCTTGATGTCCGTCTTGCCTATCGCATCCAGGACTGGGTGGACGGCGACCAGATAGCATTGACGAGCGGCGCAGAGGACGCGGTCTACATCCATTCCAGTCCCCCGCACCGTACCGCAGACACGGCGCTGGCTTCGGTATCGGAGCTGCGACTCATGGACGTTTTGTCTCCCGAAGAGTTTGAACGGCTGCTGCCACTGGTCAGTGTTCTCCCGACGTCGGACGGCATCAACATCAATACAGCCTCGGCAGATGTGCTGCGCGCATTGAGTAGACGTATCAGCCAGGGCGATGCAGAGAGTTTTGTCGATGGCAGAGGAAAGGCTGGCTTTTCCAGGACGAGAGATGCCCTGCGCCATCCCGCGCTTTCGGGTCGAGTGGCGAGCTCTGTTGCTGATCACCTGGGTGTGACCAGTCGGTTTTTCAGTGTGTATATCAAGGCGCGTTATCAAGACTCTGTTTACTACTTGCACAGCCGGCTTGCACGCACTGCAACAGGGCAGGTGACAGTTATAGCGCGTGAAACGGGAAGCTTTCCGCGTTGGGTGCGAACACGACAAGGTCCAGAGGGGTGACAATGAAAATACGGGTGGTCATCAGGTTGATCCCGGGGACGGGTCTGGATATCAGCTCTATGTCCTTGCAGTGGTGTTGGCAGGGAGATGAGACCAGGCGGGGCAGTTCCATCCAGCAAGGATCGCTACAAGAGTTGATCGCCTGGTGGCAGGGACTGCCGACAGAACAACAAGATGAACCTGTGTGTCTGCTGGTGCCGGGCGACCTCGTTTCGTGTCAGCGCGTGGACCTCAATGAGCATCAGCGTGGCCATTGGCAGCAAGCGGTTCCCTGGTTGTTGGAAGACAGCCAGACCACTGATCTGGATGCTGTGCATCTGGTGTCGCGACTGGTCTCTGATGAGGGGCATGCCAGGGTGGGCTGTGTCCATCACAGCGCCATGGAGCAACTGCTGGCGCTGTTTGCTGATACGGATATGGAAGTGCGCTGGATATTTCCCGAGGCCCAGTTTTTGACTGGAGAGCCGGGTGTTGTTCGTTTGTGGATTGAGGGTGAGTACGCCTATGCCGCAGAGCCGGGTGGCTATGGACAGTTGCTGGATCTGGCAGCACTGGAGTTGGCGCTGCCGGGTCTGCTGAAAGGATCAGCCGTGAAGGATCTTGAATCGGGTGAAGAAAGAGAAGAGGGGAGGCGAGGGGTCACTATTGTTGGAGGGGGCGAAAGTCCTTGTGTGGAAAAGATTGCGACATGGATGGGTATGGATCTGGCAGCAGGGATGAATGCGGAGGACGTTGCGCATCCAATGGCATTTCTTCTGTCGGATGTTGCGGCCGGAGCCTATGGCAGTGACCTGGTGAATTTTCGTAGCGGAAAATACAAATGCCTGCGACGTCGTTCGCGCCTGTGGCGCAAGTGGCGATGGGTCGCAGCAGTGGTAGCTATCGGCTTGAGTCTGGAAATGTTGTTCAACCTGGGTAGCGGATACTATTTCCAGCAGCGTACCCAACAGCTTCAGCAGGAGAACTTCGCCGTTTATAAGGAGCTGCGACCAGAAGACAACCGGGTGGTCGATATACGCCATAGCCTGAACCGTTTTTTGCGTGCAGCCGATGCCAGGGAAAACAAGGCTGTTTTTCTTGGTCTGGTCAATACGCTCTCGTCTGTATCAGCACTACAAGTGGGCAAGGAGATAGAGTTCATGACGATGGAATTCAATGAAGCCAACAGCCGCCTGACCCTTGACGTACAGGCGACTGGCTTCGATCACATCAACCGTTTCCTCGACGCACTCAAGGCCAGGGGGCTGCAGGCCAGTATGGAAACAGGAAATCAGGATAGCCGGGGTGTTCTGGCTCGCTTGATTCTGAAGGAGGGGCAGTGAAAAACCGTGCAGCAAGCAAGTGGTATGGTTGGTTTGAGCGTTATGTTCTGAGCGGCATTTCTGCAGTGGGCGAGCAGTTGTCGACCAGAATCAAACCTGCTCAGGACCGCGTCCAGACATACCTGGAAAGGCTGACAGCCAGGGAACGGCAAGTCCTGGTGATTCTGTTCTCTTTCCTGTCGATTGTTTTTTTGTGGTATATGGTCTGGCTGCCCGTGGACCGCTGGTCCGAGCGTGCCCACGATTCGCTGGTGCAGGAACGGGAATTGAACGATTTTCTGGCCGCCAATTATGGTCGGGCACAGGAGGCTGTCAGGCGTCAGCGTGCAGCGGAGCCCAAGGATGCAGCCGCTATTGTTGCCCGCACCGGGCGGTCGGCGGGGTTGGACCTGGCGCGTGTGCAGCCGGGTCGCCAGGGCGTAGTGTCTATATGGATTGACAGTGCCCCCTGGAGCCGGTTGTCGGCCTGGCTGGTGCAGCTGCACAATCGGGAGCAACTGGAGGTCAAACAGATTCGTGTTGAACGAACTGACCAGGAAGGTATAGTCAAATCTTTTATCAGACTGTCCCGTTAGTCCCTCCGCCAGCATTATTTTTCGTGCTGTCGGCGGCGTCTGTGTGCCTTGGGAGGATCTGTTTTGTGTGTGGATTAGAGTATGGCGGCCTTCAGACAGATTGGTGTGATTTCCAGGGCAGACAGTATCTCTGCCGCAGAGACGCTCGGACGGTTGCTGGACTGTTTTCTGTCCCGGAAGCGAACTGTGTTTCTGGAACAGTCCATAGTGCACATGGTCTCGGGCAGTGGGTTCCATGTCTGTACCCGGGAACAAATGGGGCCTGTGTGTGACCTGGTTGTTGTGGTGGGAGGTGACGGCAGTCTGCTGGGTGCGGCACGGGATTTTGTGCCGCATGGCGTGCCGGTGCTGGGTGTGAATCGCGGCTGCCTGGGATTTCTTGCCGACATACAGCCGGCCTGCCTGGAGCAACAGATTGGCGAAGTGCTCCAGGGAAAGTACCGGGTTGAACAGCGCTTTCTGTTGGAAGCGGCTGTGACCCAGGAGGCAGTCCATTCTGATGGCTCCGTTGTTCGGCAAGCGGCACTCAACGAGATTGTATTGCATCCGGGGCAGGCTACACGGATGATTGAGTTCGAACTTTTCATTAACGAGGAGTTCGTCTACAGCCAGCGCTCTGATGGTTTGATTGTTTCCACGCCAACGGGATCGACGGCCTATGCACTTTCTGCGGGCGGACCTATTATGCATCCAGGGCTGGATGCGCTGGTTCTTGTCCCCATGTTTCCACACACACTGAGCAGCCGACCTGTGGTTGTCGATGGCAACAGCCGGATCACCCTGGTGATAGGGCGCCGTAGTCACGCCTGTCCCCAGTTGTCCTGCGATGGCAGGGCGCCGGTCAGGCTGAAGCCAGGAGACAGTGTCTCTGTGGAGAAGAAGTCTGACAGGCTGCAGTTGGTTCATCCGCTTGACTATAACTATTACGCTTCCTGTCGCACCAAGCTGGGGTGGGGTAACCGCCTTGACTCTGTGGAACCTTGAGCCGGTGGGCTTGCAGAAGAAGTCAATAAAGCAGGCGGGGTGCCTGAGCGTTTCTGTGCACCGGACTCTACTTCCTTGCAGGAATCGTCTCACTGGACTGGAAAACCCGATTTCAATCGGGTTCTGCCGGGTGATAATTGCCGCGCATCCTGCGCAGCAAAGCTCGATGTGTATTTACACGTGCGTGGGATCTGCTGTCAGGGCGTCAGTCTCGATTCCCATTCCCTCTGGCAAAGTGGCACCTGTTGCGTTTTCCATGTGTTGGCGCAGTGGGGGAGAGTACAAGGCTGTGAAGTAGATCACATCCGTGTAATCCAGATTGCGCAGCCCGCTGGACCGATCGTAACTTTTGAAGAGAAGCGCCTCGGTGACTGGGTCATAGTTTGAGTCAGAGTAAAAACACCACCGCCTTTCCCCGTTCGCGATAGTCGTTACCGAGGCAAGATCCATGAACAGCTGGCGCAAAGTCCCCTTGTGTTGCAGCAGGAACGCCAGATGCTGATCCAGTCTGGGGACATCCTTCTCAGCGAAGCTCTGTGAAAAGCTGTGCCACTGGTGCGGCGTCAATGTGAAACCTGCATCTTGCCAGTGCTTCCACACAGAAGCTGTCCAGAGTGCGGCTGCGATGGCTTCGGAGTCCGTGACTTGCTGATAGATGCCTTCATAGTCATGCCAATGTTCTCTGCGAGCCCATGCCAACTCCTGCAGACAGGTGATAAAAGGATGAACCCCGGGATCGCCGATCCGTCGTGCGGTGTCTCGGGGGGAACGCTCGTGAACCAGTTGAAACAACATCAGCCAGAGAGCCGGGGGGGACATCCGCGCAGCCAGGCTGGCTGGAATCTTTTCCAGCATCAACCGCCAGGCCAGGCGCTGCTCACAGCTGTTCAATACAGCCTCTGCCTGTGTCTCAGTCGCTGTCAGCAACTCCAGTGCAGTAGCCTTGGCATCCGCTGCTTTCTGGCCGGCGGGATTCCCTATAAATTGCAATTTGTACAGGTGTTGCAGATCCTGCTCCATAAAGGCCAGGGGGCTCATTGCGCATCCGTGAGCACCTGGCGCAAACTCTGTGGTCATGCCAAGGGGGTGTACGGGCAGGTGGGAGAACTTGCAGAAATCTGCGACATCCAAAGACTGAAAAGTGGGGTAAAGCAGGGTATGTGCATCGTTCACACAGTCAATGAGCGCGTTCTTGAGGAAAAAATTGAGAAACGCGCCGGGGAACTGTGCCATGTCCGGTGAGACACCAGTGCCTCCCCAGGGTAAAGCCGCCAGTAGTGGCGATGCTGCGCGCTGGCTGTCGAACAAAGAACGAGGCGGAACCTGCTCGGGCTCCTGGTTGGCCAGCGGCTGCAACACCTGCCTGTGCGTGATGATGTCACACACAATCATCAGCGAAATGGCCAAACGCACAGTGCGCTTGTAGTAGGGCGTCTGCTCTGCCACCAAGGCTGCCGTCTGGGTTTCCAGTCGCGTCAGGGCCGCATCTTCTTCTGCCGTCAAGGGTTGCTTGAACTGGCATCCCGCACGCATGTGGCGAATGAAGGTCAGCATATTCTCCAGCGTGACCGACAGGGGCGCGAATGTGAATTCCTCACCTTCGGCTTCTTGTGTCTGGCGCGTCTTCAGCAGTGCCTGGATGGAATCCAGCGTCTCGGGTTTCCAGGATTGCTCACTCCACCATGAGTCGCTCTGTAACACAGGGCTGGCTCTGGGCTTTGGTACTTTGTCTATCCTTGAGGCGGAGCCGGTTGGAATACAGTTGACGGGCAGGCGTGGATCGCTGAAATCCTCGTGGCTTGCGTCTTGCTTGTGCACCGGGCGTGTGCTCTCACCCGTTGTGAGCCGGGTCGTTTCCGACTCTGACACTGACAATGGTTGAACAGAGCGGTCCAGGTGCTGACCTCTGGATGAGTGGGTGGCGGAACGGATCTGCACGGGGCTCTGGAGTCTGGTGCCGAGAGGTTGGACGGGATTCATCAAGCAATCTCCTCAGGTTGGGCAAAAATACCGCAACTGCTGGACTCGGTTCCGCCAGGCAAGGTTCCTGTCTTGTGGGAAAAGAGTTAGTTATGCGGACATGGCTGTTGTCTTTGATCGCAGATACCAGGTTGGCTGGCAAAGACATCAGAGACGCCGATCGACTGCAGGATTGGCCGATAATCTGCACATCACGTGCAGGCAGGGCTTTTACAGATAGAGAAGGTGGCGCGATGCCTGTATCATTGGCGCGCTTGTACCTTGGCGCTTGAATCTTAAGGATCTGCCTTTCATGGAGATGCTGCGTGGTGGCCCTGCCCTGTCCCCCTTTCGCTTGTCGCGAGTTCTGTTGCGCGTGCAGCAAAAAGTTTCGGTTGTTTCCCGTCTTCAGGCTGAGTACCGCTACTTTGCCTTGCTGCCGGAAGCAGGCTGGAACAAGGCACAGCACGCTGTGCTTGAAACCTTGCTGGACGCCTCACACGCGCCCGCGTCCTTCCGGTCAGGGCCTCTCTTTCTCGTGGTACCCCGGCCGGGAACTGTGTCCCCCTGGTCCAGCAAGGCGACAGATATTGCACACAACTGCGGCCTGACCCAGATTCAGCGGCTGGAACGTGGCATTGCCTGGTTTGCTGAGGTGGACCGCCCTTTGTCTGACGAAGAGGCGGCCGAGGTGAGCAGACAGCTGCATGATCCCATGATGGAGGTGGTGTTGGCCGAGGAGCAGCAGGCTGCCCGGCTGTTTCCGGCAGCCAGTCCGCGTCCCCTGGGCCGTATCGACGTCCAGAACCTGGGGCGCGCGGCTCTGGCAGAGGCCAACCGGGAGTTGGGACTGGCCCTGTCAGAAGAAGAGCTGGAGTATCTGCATGCCTTTTTCCTGGAGACGGGGCGCGACCCCTCCGATGCTGAGCTGATGATGTTTGCCCAGGCCAACTCGGAGCATTGTCGCCACAAGGTGTTCAATGCCAGCTGGGAGTTGGATGGACAGCCGCAACCCCACTCCTTGTTTGCCATGATTCGCAACACCTGGGAGAAAAACGGTCAGGGGGTTCTGTCTGCCTACAGTGACAATGCGGCGGTTATGGCCGGACCGGACACGGCGCTGTTTTTTCCGGATGCGAACACCGGGTGTTACGGCTATATACAGGAAGAACTTCCCATTCTGATGAAGGTGGAGACCCATAATCACCCCACTGCCATTGCGCCCGGACCTGGTGCTGCCACGGGTGCCGGGGGAGAAATCCGTGACGAAGGAGCTACGGGATGCGGAGGGCGTCCCAGAGCAGGTCTCGTCGGTTTTTCTGTCTCCAATCTGCGCATTCCCGGGTTTGTCCAGCCGTGGGAGCAGAGCTGTGGGCGTCCTGAGACTATCGCCTCGGCACTGGATATCATGATCGATGGCCCGGTGGGAGCGGCAAGCTTCAACAATGAGTTCGGGCGTCCGGCACTGTGTGGCTATTTTCGTACCTTTGAACAGCAGGTGCCGGCTGCCGCAGGCGTGGAGTGGCGCGGCTATCACAAGCCCATCATGGTGGCCGGCGGGCTGGGCAATGTGCGTAGCCAGCATGTCCAGAAGGGTGCACTGAAACCGGGTTCCCTGCTGGTGGTTCTGGGTGGTCCGGCCCTGGAGATAGGTCTGGGCGGGGGGGCAGCGTCTTCCAGTTGCAGCAGTCAGGGACAAGAGGCACTGGATTTTGCCTCGGTGCAACGTGCCAACCCGGAAATGGAGCGTCGCTGTCAGCAGGTTATTGATCGCTGCTGGCAGGCCGGGGAGCGTAATCCGGTGTGCTTCATCCACGATGTTGGTGCTGGTGGCTTGTCCAACGCCTTGCCGGAGCTGGTCAACGACGGCGGTATGGGCGGGCGCCTGGAGCTGCGCCGCATTCCTTGTGATGATGCTGGCATGAGTCCGCTGGCTATCTGGTGCAATGAGTCCCAGGAGCGCTACGTTCTGGCCATTGCGCCGGAAAACCTGTCGTTTTTTGAAGCGATTTGTCACAGGGAGCGCTGTCCGTTTGCTGTGGTGGGGGAAGCGGTAACAGAACCTCATTTGCTGGTGACCGATGACCACCATAAAAATCGGCCGGTGGATATGCCTCTGGATGTACTGCTGGGCAAACCACCACGCCTGCACCGCAATGCCCAGCGGCTTTCGGTGCCTGCGCAGCCCTTCGACTGTCGCCGCCTGGATCTGCATGAGGCCCTGGAGCGTGTGCTGCGCCTTCCGGCCGTGGCCGACAAAGGCTTCTTGATTACCATAGGTGACCGCAGTATTACCGGGCAGGTGGTTCGTGATCAGATGGTGGGGCCCTGGCAGGTTCCCGTGGCTGACTGCAGCGTCACGGCCAGCGGTTTCCGGGCGACTACTGGCGAGGCAATGGCCATGGGGGAGCGGGCGCCGGTGGCCCTGCTCGATGCCCCGGCTTCCGGGCGGCTGGCGGTGGGAGAAGCGATCACCAATATCGCCGCAGCCCGCATCCAGCGCCTGGCCGATGTGCGCCTGTCTGCCAACTGGATGGCGGCTGTTGATCACCCGGGAGAGGATGCACTCCTGTACGACACAGTAAAAGCTGTAGGTATGGCGCTGTGTCCGGAGCTGGGTATCAGTATTCCTGTGGGCAAGGACTCGCTTTCCATGCAGACAGCCTGGCAAAACCGGGACGGGGAGCACCAGAAGGTAACGGCACCGCTGTCGTTGGTGATATCGGCTTTCGCACCGGTGGTGGATCATCAGCAGTGTGTGACACCGGCGTTGCGTTCAGATCAGGGCGACAGCGAACTGCTATTGGTGGATCTGGGACGTTCCCGCCATCGTATGGGAGCCAGTGCCCTGGCCCAGGTCTATGGTGCGGTGGGTGACCGGCCGGCGGACCTCGACAATCCTGCGGATCTTGCGCACTTTTTCCAGGCCGTGCAGACACTCTTGTCACAGCAAAAAATACTGGCCTACCATGATCGTTCTGACGGCGGCTTGATTGTGACTCTGCTGGAGATGGCGTTTGCGGGGCGCAGGGGACTGGAGCTGGATCTGAGTGCTCTGGTCCAGCAACCAGACGATCTGGTGCCCTTGCTGTTCAATGAAGAGCTGGGAGCTGTGCTCCAGATCAGGCAGTGCGACCGGGACAGCGTACAGGCGTGTCTGGCGCAGTTCGGGCTGGCCGATGCTGTGCACAGACTGGGATACCCGATGGCGGACCAGGCGATCCGGGTTCGGTTTCAGGGGACAACCATGCTGGAAGGCTCCCGGGCACACTGGCAGCGGATCTGGTCGGAAACCAGTTACCAGATGCGGCGGGTGCGAGACAATGCCAGCACCGCCCAGCAGGAGTTTGACAATCTTCTGGATTCTGCCGATCCGGGCTTGCATGCCAAACTGCCCGAATCAGGTGACAAGTCACGCGCAGCACCCTGGGTGGCCAGTGGCGTTCGGCCGCGCGTTGCCGTGTTGCGCGAGCAAGGGGTCAATGGTCACCAGGAAATGGCGGCGGCTTTTGATTCTGCCGGCTTTGAAGCTGTTGATGTTCATATGACCGACCTGGCCGCCGGTGTCCATAGCCTGGATGATTTTCGTGTGCTGGCTGTGTGTGGTGGTTTTTCCTATGGCGATGTGCTGGGTGCCGGTCAAGGCTGGGCGCGCTCCATTTTGTTCAATCCCCGGCTCAGGGAGGCGTTTGCCAGCTTCTTTGCGCGCCCTGATACGCTGACACTGGGGGTCTGTAACGGCTGCCAGATGCTGTCAGGGGTGCGTGAACTGATTCCCGGCGCGGAGCACTGGCCGCGTTTTGTGCCCAACCTGTCCGGGCAGTTCGAAGCCCGTCTGGTGATGGTGGAAGTGGCACCCAGCGCATCGGTCCTGTTGCAGTCTCTGAGCGGAGCCCGTATACCGGTTGCGGTGGCTCATGGTGAAGGGCAGGTTTTGTTTGGCAAGGACGCGGACAGGAACAAGCTGCAGGCTGCCGGACAGCTGGCGTTGTTCTATACCGACAATCATGGGCAGCGCACGGAGCGTTATCCTTTCAACCCCAATGGCTCGCAGGAAGGGCTGACCGGACTTTGTAGCCGGGATGGCCGGGTCACCATCATGATGCCGCACCCTGAGCGCGTCTTTCAGGCATGGCAGCACTCCTGGGCACCGGAGGAGTGCAGGGGGGAGGCTCCCTGGCAGCAGGTGTTTCATAATGCCAGGGCCTGGGTGGGCTGAGGTCTGGGCGGAAGACTCTCCCGGCCACTGTCATTCCACAGTGGCCGGGTTGCTCGTCTGTGATGCGTGCGGCAGTGCTGCGCATCAGATCAGTGTTACGGCAGGTTCAGGGTGTATCGCCCACTGCAGCCTTCTCTCTGACAAGGCTGGGCAGGGGTCATAACAAAATCCAGACGGCCAGGAACCATGGCAGCCTGCGGGTGCCCTACGTGGAAGGAATCACCTTCTGCGGGTATACGTACATGGCTATGTCCCTTTCTGCTGCACGCCTGTCGGCGTGCACTTCTGTTCCAGACACCGAGCATCCGCGACTGCCTGGAGCGGTCGACGTTCAGGCTCGCGTTGTTCCTGTTCCCCCGGACTCTCTGACCGGCTGGCAAGAACCGCCTGCCAGGCTGTTGTGCAAGTTGTGGAGCCATTTGCCGCTCTCCAGTCACAACGCCTGTGCACTGGTGTGTCGCAGCTGGCATGCCAGCCAGCCTGACCTCAGGGTTCAGCTGGCCTCCTGGCTGCACCAGCAGGCGCGGGCGCGACAGAACAGCGGACGCCTGACACCGGCGTATGAGCACCGTATCCGTCCGTGGTTGGAGAGTCACCGCAGTCCATTTCTGCCGGCACTGCAATGCCAGTACCAGGTGCTGCGAGAGTGCGAACGGCTGCAAGCGGAGAGCGGGGATCACAGACAGCAGGCTCAAAGAGCGCAGCGTCTGTTCTCTGGATTGTTGCAATACAGTCTCCGCCAGCAGCTGATTCAGACCGACCAGATAGCCCTCCAGGCGATGCCATTCAATCAGGAAAGCCCGGGTTTTGTCGGTTCTGTGTCTCTCAGTCCTTGTGGTCGCTGGTTCGCAACAAGCCAGCACCTGACGACCATGGATGACGGTGTCTTGCATGTTTATGGATGGGAACCCCAGGGATGGCAGCCGGCCATCCTGTCTCCTCCGGCGACGGCATCTGTAGAAAAGCATCTGTTCGGCCTGCATCAACCGGACACTTTGATCAGTGCCCATAGCGACGGCGCTCTTTTTGAATGGTGCAGGGACCCGGATACGCACGTGTGGCAGCGGCAGCTCATATGTCAGCGTCCTGCGCCGCATTCTGGCCGTGCTTTCGGGCTTTTGAGTTTCGCAGACTGCGGCATTATTGCCCTGTACAAGAGTCAGATGAACTGTCATCTGCTCATGGTTCCCTTTGAAACTGAGGGTCGTCGCTGGGGGGTCCCTGTCATGAAAGACTATCCCCTGAGTCCATCACAGACCTGTTTTCTGGCTTGGACAACAGCCACAAACGAGTTGGCAGCAGTGTCTGAAATCGATACTCATGGCAATGAGAGCTTCTTTTATAGTGCCAGAGCACAGACGACCTGTTGCGGACAGCGAAAGGCGTTGCACATCTGGAAAACGGGCGTGGACGCCGCCCACCCGCAAGCCTGGGGTTGTCATGTGTTCGAATGGATTACCAATTCGCCAACAACAGCCATGATGTACAGTCCAGATGGCTCTTATCTGCTGACACTATCCCCCACTCAGACGGCGTTGTGGAAATGGGGCAGTGAGCACCGGCCGCAATTACAATTGAGCGCATCCCGCTACTTTGGCAAGAACGACGGGCCTTTTTCCAGGGCTGCGCAGTTCAGTCAGGACGGGCGCCAACTGGCAGTTCTGGCATCCAGTGACAGCGTCCAGCTCTGGAGCATGAACAACGAAGAGTGCTGGCACTGCCAGACAACGCTGACTATGCCGGGAGGGGATATCACGCGAGCAGGGGATTGTGTTCGCTATATCTCTCTGTCTTCAGATGGAAAGACACTGGCGTGGGTAACCAACGCCAGTGTGTCTTTATGGCACCAGGAAGCTGGCGACTGGAAAAAACGGGTTCAGCGTAGCCAGGACGCAACCTGCCGGGGCTGGCCAACAGCCTGTCTCCTGCCGATGGGCGACGGCGAGCTGTTTGTGACGACAGCAGGCCAGGAAGGCACCCTGTGGATTCATGGTCCGGATCAGCAAGGGCAGTTTGTCAGAAAAGCCAGCTTCTCTCTGGGGCGACCGGTGCAGGCGCTCCATGTCAGTGAGGACGGGCTTTCCGTGTTGGCATTCTGTGCATCTGGACCACAGTTGACGCTTTTGCAACTGCGGTTACCGGACAGACAGCACGCGTCTCAGGCAGGCTCTGACAGGGGACGAAGCTCAGGTGCGCTCCAGCAGGATGCCCAGCTGACGTCGTAGTGGTTCGGCCGCTCCCCATAGTAGCTGATCCCCCAGAGTAAACAGCGTCAGATAACGCGGCCCCAGCGTCATCTGGCGCACGCGGCCCACCGCAATGCGCAGGCTGCCGCTGACCGCCGCCGGCGTCAGCTGGTGGCGGGAAGCGTCCGGCTCATTGGGCACCAGGTGCAGCCAGGGGTGGGCTTGTGCCAGGCAGGCCTCCAGCTCGGCCAGTGGCACCTCCCGCTTCAGGCGCAGTGTCACGGCCTGGGCATGGCAACGCAGGGAACCGACACGCACGCAGAGCCCATCAACAGGCAGGGGTGCGTCTGGACAGCCAAGAATCCGACAGGCCTCCTCCTGGCCTTTGCCCTCTTCATCGCTTTGCCCTGTTGGCCGGGCCGTGCCTATGTAAGGGATAAGGTTGGCCGCCAGGGGCACAAGAGCGGGGGAGGAGGCTGCACGTTGTGCCAGCCAGCTGCTGGCACTGGCTTCCAGATCACGCAAGGCAGCAGCCGGGTCGGTCAGCTGGTGTGCCACACAGGCGTGGAGATGCCCCATTTCTTGCAGGAGAGCGCGTATCTGCACGGCTCCGGCACCGCTGGCAGCCTGGTAGGTCATGGTCGATATCCATTCAACCCAGTCCTGGCGCAGCAGTCCGGCCAGTGCCATCAGCAGCAAGCTGACCGTGCAATTGCCACCGGACCAGGTGCGGGTGCCGGCAGCCAGTTGTCTGTCGATCATGGCTCTGTTGACGGGGTCCAGTACTATGACTGAGTCTTCGGCCATACGCAGTGCTGAGGAAGCATCAATCCAGTGTCCTTTCCAGCCATGGGCGCGCAAGTCAGGGTAGATCCTGCGTGTAAACTCACTCCCCTGGCAGCAAATAATGATATCCATGGCGGCCAGCAAGTGCAGATTTGTCGCATCTTCCAGTGGCTGTGCGGCAAGGCCATCCAGGCAAGGGCCGGGTTCGCCGGGTTGTGATTCACTGAAGAAAACGGGCTCTATCCGGGTGAAATCGCCCTCTGTTGCCATGCGCTCCATAAGCACTGAGCCCACCATACCGCGCCAGCCAATCAATCCTGTTCGTGGTTTCATGAATACCTCGTCGTACGCCAGCGGGTGCCGCCGAAGAAAAACGATGCGCCGGCGTCCGGATGACCTTGTCATAATGAAAAGCAGCGCTGTGGGAAGCCAGGCTGCCTTATGCGGCGATAATGGTGATAATACTACGGAAGTGCCCCGGTGGGTTGCATATGCCTGTCACAGCTGAGAAGAGACCGGGGGGTACCAGTCTCTTCTGCCTGTGCGCCAGTACAGCCCTGAGGCGGGGGGAGATTCAGCTCCCTGCCTGCAAAGGCCCCTTGGTAGAGACGGTGGGCTCTGCCTTGCGCGGTGCACGTCCCTCATTTCCATGCAATGCCTGCAGTGCCTGCACCATCGCATTTTGCATGGGGATCTTTCCTTCCGCCAGTTCGACTATGCGCGAGCCAACAGAAAAGAGAACATGGCGAGTCAGCACTATGCCCTCTTCCAGAAGTGCCGCGACATGGCCGACTTTTCCCTGCAGCAGCAAGCGCAGGGACAATGCATCCTCGACCACCATAATCGACAGTGGAGCCAGAGCCGGCGCTATAGCCGCAGCCAGTGTGGTGGGGTTGTCGCCCGGCTTGAGCTGTACAGAAGCCAGAAGTACAGCCGTGACATCTTCCTCCGTACTTTCGTAGCAGAACAGCTCCGCCTGGAGGTGTTCGGCCAATGTGAAGCGCCAGCCGGTGGTTCCCTTGTCTGTATTCTGGCGTTCCGGTGCCAGGTCCTGCTCTTTGAGCCAGGTGTCTATGTGCTGCTGGATAGGTGTACTCATTCTGCTATAGCTCCATAGAATCGACTGGAAAGCTCATCGGCCATTTGGCGCGCCTTGTCGGGAGAGGGATTTCTGGCACACAGGCGCACCAGCGCATCCCGCAACAAAGGCACCAGAGCCCGGGCCGAGTTCAGAAAGGGAGCCAGGGAAACGGGATAGTCAACAGCAGTCAGCTGGCTTTGGCGCAGAACAACCCTGTTGTTTTTGACATCGGCCAGTACGCTGACAGGACTGAACTGGGCAGTGGCCTGTTGCATGAAGGCACTGAGGGCTGTCAGACAAGGCTCCAGGCGGGGCCCCTCCGGCAAGACAACATCAACCATCAGGCTGGCGTTGTTATTGTTGATAACACCTGGCGTCAGCAGGGCCGTGATCACCACCATCTTGCCATCTTCCGTGCTGAATCGGCTTTTCAGACTGATGCCGTGCTCCTGTCCCGACGCGGCGACTTTTTTCATGCCCATGGCCTGCCACTCCTTCTTCAGGCGCCGGGCGAGGGGCTTGATTACGTCTTTGTTTATAGGTTCAGTAGACAATGTGTTGACTCCTTGGCCCCCAACGCGGAAAGGGGTGTCCTGTGTTGTTTTCTTGAAGCGTACCGTCTTTGAGTATGGATGATCCTGTTTCAGTTTCGCTCGTCTGCTGTCCCTTGTGTCAGGATCACTAACCTTGTGCTCCCCGACAGTCAGGACTGACCAGTTCTCTGTCGGTCTCTTGCCACTCTTTTCGGGTATACATATGAAGTGCCAAAGCATGCACGCCTTCGCTGAGTTCCTTGCTCAACAGGCGGTATACCTGGCGGTGCCGGTCCACCGGACTGGCATCGGTAAAACAATCACTGACCACAACAACCTTGAAATGGGACTCGGCATCGGGCGGCACCCTGTGTTTGTGGCTTTCATTTTCCACCAGCAGGTGATGGGGGGAGAAAGCCTCGGTCAGGCGGGCGACGATCTGATTTTTCACGGACATGATGTAATCTCCATGCAGGTGACTGAGGTGCTGGGCAAGGCTGTACAGCTGCTGCCGCAGTACAAGTTCCGGGGAGTATACGGGAAAAGCGCAAGGCTCATGAACGAGGTCCACAGCTTGTGCCGACTGGCGTCGAAGCTGCGTCAGTGCCACCCGGCGACCGACTGTCCTGGTAGAGACAGCGGCATGCCCGAAGGTCATGTAGATCAGTGCTGACTGCTGTTGGAGCGGGTACTGGCGGCTGTGATCCCCTTGCACCTGTTTCCTGAACAAGGCGATATTCAGCAGTTTTGTCCACTCATATACAGGCGTGTTGTCACGGGGGCTGCCGCAAGGCAGGATCCCATGACGCAGGTGTTGTTCGCAATGCGGCCCCCTCCCGACCGCCTCGCACCGCAAAACAATCTGGCGCACAGTCGCATCCAGGACGCCTTGCTTTTTCTCCAGCACTTGCCGGTCGCCGGTGAGCCCTTTGAGGAGGGCACCCGGCAGAGCCTGCTGCAATGTAAGGACGATCAGGGGGTTCACACACAACACCTTCTGTAAACAGCGGTAGAAAAACGAACGGAAAAATTCTCTTCCTGTATCTTTGGACAGACACAGGGGAGAAAGGTTCACAGAATGTGGACATCAGCGTTTTGTGTCAGGCGGTGGCGCATCAGTGACCGACCGCCTCCGGTTAATTTTTGCTCGCCTCAGTGGATTCACTCACTGTGTCAGTGCCAGCAATGGCATGGCCCAGCGTCAGGTAGATCAGCGCCGACAGCTGCACAAGCGGGTATTGGCGCGCATGGCCTCTCAGGGTGTTTTTACTTGAGAAAGAAGAACGCAGTGGCATTGTCTGTGGATGAACGTGCCCCTCAGCGTAGGGGATGTCTTCGGGCAGGGTCCCGTTGCGCAAGTGTTGTTCAAAAGAGGGGGATTCCCCGGTTTCGCACCAGAACACGATCTGACGTGCTGCTGCATCAAGAAGTCCTCGCCGTTCAATGTTGTGCCGCCAGGCCATTACCACATCCCTGTTGTCTGTGAACCCTTCCATAAACGCCTGAAACACCCTCCGCACCTGGCCGGATACCCGTACCCTGTTGGCTTCCACCCGTTGCTGGTCATCACAATCAAAGTCAGCACTGTTCAAACGGGCCAGCAGCAGGGTCAGACCGGTCAGCAGTTTACCGGCCTCATTGACCTTCAGCGTGCCACTCTGCCAGCGTTGTTCCTGGCAGGGCACGGCAGGATCAGATTCCATCGCCTCGAAAGTGCGAACATCAGCCCAGTCTCTCAGCCCGTAGGGTGCCCTGGCCACATTGCCATGATCAGTCGCAGAGCCGTCCCAGTCCTGGATCTCGCCGAGGGCCTGGTCATACGCAAAATGCCAGGTACGGCGGTCTCCCTGGTTGTTGGCATGGTAGAGGGGCAGTAAATTGGTGGGAACCAACCCGTGACGCAGCAACACACCAGCATCCAGGGCTGCCAGCTCTATGCCTGCAAGAGCAGCATCAGGGCAGCCCCTGGCATCAGGCTCATGAGCATATTCGTGATAGCCTTCATCCGATGTGCGCAGCACTACGCCCCAGACGGCACCATCTTCGGCTTTTTGCACGCTATTGCACAGAGTGTTCTGCGTTGTCGCATCCAGCCCCGAGCGCTCCAGCCAACCGGTAAAATCGGGCAGCCAGCCGCTGCCCAGAGGTTCCGGTCTTTGTCCTTTCAGTGGCAGCTGGGCATTCTTGACAAACTCCAGAGCCAGCTGTTCACGCAACAGATCAGCCAGCGGCTCACCCTTCTTGTGTAACTTCAGGCGTATGACACCTTCTTTCGTCCGGAACCAGACGGTGCGCCCATAGGTGCCGGCTGCCGTTGACTTGAACAGGGCAGGGTATTGCGTTTCGGTCAGACAGCGATCCGGGGCCCGGCACTCGGATTGACACAAGGGCGACGCCAACTTCTCAGTCAGGTACGCGTCGAAATCTTGCGCTGGTGCAGCACAATTCGTGCTGCACCAGCTGGCCGTCAGCAGATTCAGCAGCTGGTAGAAGTTGGTGGACCGCCCATCAAAAAACCTGTTGCGCAGCTGGCACCAGAAAGGGTTCTTGTCAGTCAGGATATGCTGTAGCAGCCAACGGCACGGGTATGGCTCGCAAAGAATCAGCGATGCATCCAGCAGTGCCCATGCCGGTTGGACCCTGTCTTCATCATCACAGCTTGTTTGCATGGTACGCTGGATGATTTCTTGCAGCAGAAACTGCTGCAGGTCAGCTTGATCCAGGGGAGCCAACGGATACCAGAAGAAATTCAGCATGGCGGGCAAGGGGACAGCCGTGTTCCAGGATAGCTTCAGGCTGATCTGCCAGGCGCGCGGGTCTTCAAGCAGGCGACTCTGTAACCCAGGATACAACTGCAAACACCGGAGTATCCAGACCCACCAGGCAGGAGTGCCCCGGTTGCCCGCCTCCAGCATCAGCTCCAGCAGTCCATCCTCGCCTATAAGTGTGTGCATCCGCCGGAGATCTCTGGGGAAATCTGGAACAACGGCCCCGTCATCGAAGAGCGGGAACTCGCCATGGGGACGGCGGTGAGCGTAAAGCTCCAGGGATGACAAAGGCTGGGTGCCCACCTCAGGTCCCGCGCCATGACCGGCAACAGAGCCCTGCTTCAGATTGATGTATTGACTTAATGCACCCAAAGCAGCATAAGCCTTTTCCTTGAAAAAATAGTGGCTCAAGAATTGGCCGCTGGCGTCAGAGAGTTGCAGTATCTGGGGGTTCGGTGCCATTCCCTGTTGCATCGCACTATTGAGCATCCGGTCCAGCGCGGCTTTGTCTGGACCCGGACTGTAATGGCGCACATGGAGGAACAGAGTGACGGCTTGAAATGAGGCGTCTTGTCGCAGAAGCCAGGCCAGCATCTGATCTGGCTGTTCTTTTGCCAACAGCCCCAACAATGCAATAACCCTGCATTCCTTATAATAAGTAGCGTTGGGGGACTCCCGAGCTGGAGGGAAAGCAGTCATTCCCACCTCTGTAGCAGTTATAGCACCGGATGCGATGTCTCTGATTGTTGCTACAGCAACGGCCAGCTGCTCCTCGCGACTGATCAAGTTAAAACAAGGAGACAAAATGCAGTCGGTAGTTTCAGGGTTCCTGCATCGCTCCCATAAGGCGTCAGTTTCAAGGGGAATATTCAGTTTTTTACAGGCGTTCTTGTACCAGAGAGCCAGTGTTTCCGTTCCATTCAGCGAATGTTCCAGTACAACGCCCATACGCAAAAATTCTTGCTGCCACCACTCAGGCAGCTTATCGAAAAATGGTCGAAAGAAGTGCCAGGAGGCACCGGTGTAGCATTCTTTGGCCATAAAAGTCGGAGAGGGAAATGGCAATTGCAATGCCTGTCTGTGGTGTATCAAAAGCCGCAGTACCTCTGGCTTGTCATAAAAAAGATCAAACGTTACCCAATCCAGCAGGTCGGCTGTTGTCTTTGCATCTGTGGACATGGTGTCCTGCTGTTGCAAGGTGCGACAAGCGGCTGCCAGTCGCCCAACGGATTCATTTTCCACAAGCTGATCAAGAGCCAAAATATCAATGGCAAACTGGCGGAGGGCCTGCTGCCGTTCGAAGGGTGCCATTGGCACCACCAAGGAACTGGTATCAGATCGAGAGGAGACAGAACGCGAGGCCAAGTCCGTTGTTACATGTCTTTTTGTGCCAGCCCGGACGGAAGTGGACGATTTGTTGTCTGCCGAATTTGATGGCAAAAACCAGGAACCCAGACGTGTTCCCTGGAGAAAAGACGCTAACGGCCTCATGTGTAAAACCTCTGAGCAGTGACAGACAATGCGGGGGAAACGGTTCTTTTCAGTTTGGCCTATTGACAGGCATGAGAGAAATTGTCGCGAAGTCTGAGCATCAGAATTTTCTGCCGGGACATGGCCGCATCGGTCGCCAGCACCAGCGACCGCCTGCCTCTCGTTGATTGCCATGTGTCTCAGCTGCGCCCGGATCCTGCGGCGGATTGGTTGAGACTGTCAGTGGCAGCAATGGCATGCCCCAGCGTCAGGTAGATCAGTGCCGACAGCTGCACGAGCGGGTATTGGTTTTTGTGGTCTCTCAGGGTGTTTTTCCTGAACAAGGAAAACCGCAAGGGCTTTTTCTGCGGCCACACACCAGCGTAATCGCGGGGAATGTCTTCAGGCAGGGTTCCGTCGCGCAAGTGCTTTTCAAACGAGGGGGTCTCCCCGGTTTCGCACCAGAACACAATCTGACGTGCTGCTGCCTCAAACAGCCCCTGCTGTTCAACGCTGTGCTGCCAGACCATCACCGCCTGGCAGTTGTCTGTGAACTCTTCCATAAAAGCCCGGAAAATCCTCAGGAGCTGGCTGGATACCCGAGCCCTGTTGATGTCCACCCGTTGCTGGTTGTAGCAATCAAAATCAGCACTGTACAAGCGGGCCAGTAACAGGCTCAGGCCGGTCAGCAGCTTGCCGGCCTCGTTCACCTTCAGTGTGCCACTCTGCCAGCACTGTTCACGACAGGGCATAACAGCATCAGATGCCATAGCCTCAGATGCCATAGCCTCAGATGCCATAGCCTCAAAAGTGCGAATGTCAGCCCAGTCTCTCAGCCCATAAGGTGCCCGGGCGACATTGCCGTGATCAGTAGACGCGCCGTCCCAATCCCTGATCGCTCCGAGAACCTTGTCGTACGCAAACTGCCAGGCACGGCAATCGCCCCTGCTGGTAGCTCCCCAGGGCACTGTATGGTAGAGCGGCAGCAGATTGGTGGGAGCCAGCCCCTGACGCAGCAATACACCAGCATCGCGAGCCGCCAATTCGATACCAGCAAGCGCGGCATCAGAGCAGCCCAGAGCATCGGGAACATGAGCATATTCGTGATAGCCTTCATCCGCTGTCTGCAGCACAACGCCCCAGACGGCGCCGTCTTCGGCCTGCTCCACGCTTGCGCGCAGTGTTTGCTGCGTTGCAGCATCCAGTCCGGAGCGTTCCAGCCAGCCGGCAAAATCGGGCAGCCAGCCACTGCCCAGAGGCGTCGGTCTCTGCCCCTTCAGCTGCAACTGCCGGGCATCACCAACAAATTCCAGCGTCCACTGCTCTCGTAACAAATCAGCCAGCGGCTCACCCTTCTTGTGTAGCTTCAGGCGAATCACATCCGTTTCTGTTTGAAACCAGACGGTACGCCCATAGGTTCCGGCAGCCGTTGGCGTAAACAGGGCAGGGTACCGGGTTTCGGTCAGACAACTCCCTGGCGCCCGACATGTGCTCTGATTCAAGGGCGATGCCAACTGCTCCGCCAGGTACGCGTCGAGGCGCCGGGCCAGTGCAGGGGGATTCGTGCAGCACCAACTGGCGATTAACAGATTCTGCATTTTGTAGAAGTTGTTGGACCAGCCATCAAAAAAACTGGCATGCAGCCGGTTCCAGCAAGGCTTGTCATCGGTCAGGATGTTTTGTAGCAGCCAGCGGCAGGGCTGTGGCTGACAGAGAACCAGAGACGCATCCAGCAGTGGCCATGCTCGTTGAATCAGGTCCTCATCATCACCGCTGATTTCTGTTGCATGTCCGATAATTTTCTGCAGTAAAAGCTGCTGCAAGGAAGCCCGGTCCAGGGGAGCCAATGGCTTCCAGAAGCGCTCCAGCATGACAGGCAAGGGGATACCAGTGTGTTCAGACAGCTTCAGGTGAATCTGGTGGGACCGAGGGTCTTCAAGCAGTCGACTGTGCAACGCGGGATGCCGCTGTAAACACCGCAGCTGCCAGACCCACCAGGCCAGAGAGCCCCGGTTTTCTGCCTCCAGCATCAGCTCCAGCAACCCCTCCTCGCCGACAAGTGCGTGCATCTGGCGAAGATCGCGGGAAAAATCCGGAACAAGGGTGCCCTGGTCGAAGAGTGGATTGCGTCCTCCGGGAAGGCGGAGCGGATAGAGGTGCAGGGATGATAAAGGGTGAGAGCCGACAGCAGGTCCCGAACCATCACCGGCAACAGAGCCTTGCTTGAGATTGATGTACTGACGCAATGCGTCCAGGACGGCATAAGCACCTGTCTTGAAAAAGTAGTGACTGAAGAACTGGCCACTCGCATCAGACAGTTTCAGTATTCGGTGATCCGGCAGCATTCCTTGTTGCATCGCACGATCAAGTGTCTGGGCCAGCTCTCCTGATGGAACCGGACTGTAATAGCGCACACACAGAAACAGAATCACGGACTGGCATGCGGCATCTTGTGACAGGAGCCATTCTGGAATCCGATCGTTTTCTTCTGCCAATCTGTTCAAGACTGTGATGACGCGGAGCTCTTCATACTCGTTGGCGAGGGAATTTTTTTGCGCTGAAGGAAGAACAGTTTCCCCCCTTTCTATAACGCTTAGAGCAGCAGATGCGATGTTTTTGATCGTTTCTGTAGCAGCGGCCAGCTGCTCCTCACGACTGATCAAGGCAAAACAGGGAGACAAAAGAAAGTCGGTGGTTTCAGGGTTTATACATCGTTCCCACAAGCTGGCAGTCTCAAGGGGAATCGCCAGTTTCGCGCAGGCCTGCTTATACCAGACAGCCAGTTCCTCTGTTTGACTCAACGAACGTTCCTGCACGAGACCCCTATTCAGAAACTCCCGCTGCTGCCACTGGGGCAGCTCATCGAACAAGGGCTGGAGAAGGTTCCAGACGTTGGCTCTATAGCAGTTGCGGGCTAAAGCAGTCAGGGAGGGAAGCGGCACTGGCAACGCCTGTCTGTGGTCCATCAACAGCCGCACCACATCTGGATAGCTGGTAAACAGATCAAGCTGCACCCAGCCCAGCAGACTGGTTATTGCCTTTTCATCTCTGGATATAGGGTCCTTCTTCAGCAAGGCGCGGCAGCTTTGCACCAGCCGCGCAACGACGTCATCCTCCAGAACAAGATCTGTCGCCAAAATATCAGTGGCGAATTGACAGATAGTCTGCTGCCGCCCGGCGGACGCCACCGGTGGCAGCGCGGGACAGGCATCAGCCCGGCGGTAGACAGAGCGGGAGGCCAGAAGGGTTGTTGGGTGTATTTTTTTGCCGGCCGGGGCACAGGCGGACTTGTCGACCGAACCTGATGTTGGACAAAAGACTATTGGAGGCGCGTCCCGGCGAGAGGATGATAGAGGACTCATGCAAAAACTCCCTGTAAGTGGTGAAAGAGCAAAGACTTCAAAACGATCTCTTTAGTCGTTGGACCAGCACCGGGGACCATGGTTCACAGAGTTCGGGCTGGCGCAGACTGTTGCTTGCCAGCTGAACGGCGGGTCGATCACCAGCTTGCGTGACCGACTGCTTCCTGTTAATCCTGATTGTTGCCAGCTGAACCTGCGGTGGCAGTATCTGTGCCCTGCCGGGATCGATTGCCGCCTGTTGATCTGCTCCCGTCTCAGCCGGGCCAGTGGCCTGCCCCATAGTCAGGGAGATCGGTGCCAACAGCAGCACAGGGAGCTCTTGAGGTCTGTCAGCATGTCTTCTACATCAGAGGTGGGAAGATCGGAACCGTACAGGAGGGAAAGGTTTCATTGCATCAAGCGGGCCAGCGGCGCTCGCCCTTTTGTCCGAGGGGGGCACAGTCAACTGCCAGAGCCTTATCAACCCTGATGGCGTCTGTGCAACGATAGAAAGACCGTCAGGACTGCTTTCCAGTCGCCGTACAGGCAATCCCACTGGCATATAGGCCTTGCGCAGAAACCCACCTTGATTGTCGGGGCCGTACAGTGCCAGCTCACCACAGATTCCCGTGACGGTCAGACAATGGGTGCTGCATGCGCCCAACAGCAGGGCATCTCTGTTGGCCAGACCTTTCTGATCCCGAAGTGCTGCTTCATCTTCATAGGCCAGCTGGTTCTGCCAGCCGCTGTGCTCTTGCCAGTGCCAGATGTTCAGGCCGTACAAGGTAGCCAGAACCAGAAGCTGCCCGTTGTCGGACACGAGCGTGTAATGGGGTTCGTCAGGGGCGCTCGCCTGCCTCAGGATTCCCGGCTGCGACAGAGGAACTTCAAGCCGCTCCGCAGCTGTCCACCGCCCTTCCTTGCAATGCCACAGTTGCACAGCCCGGGCGGAGACAGGCAGTGCCAGCAGGCAGCTGTCACCGCTGAACGGCTGCCATTTGCCGTACACTTCCTTGCGTGAGAGCACCGTCAGGGGGAGCTGTGTCAACCTCTCTCCTTCATGAACGTGACACTCTACTGTCTGTTTCTTGTGCAGGACATTCGCTTTCAGGTCCAGACTCCAGATATCAGCTGCCCCCCCCGCCAACAGCACCAGCAGCCAGTTGCCGTCAGGGCTGTAGAGTATCCGCAGGACCTTGCTGGCAAGAGCCACACCATGGGTGCAGTGCCAGGAGCTGTTGCCTTGCGTATCTGACACGAGATTCCAGGTCCCCAGAGCGTCATAGTCCTCGTTTGTGGCATGAATACATAAAGCCATTTGGTAACGGGAGGGTGAAACAGCCATATCTACCAGGCTGTGCTGGCTGTGGATATACTCGAACCCGGCAGAGGGTGTCCAGGGCTGTTGCGCCTGCTGAGAGTTCGCGCGTTTGAGCACCATGATACAGTCCGATTCACTCATGCCTTTTTGCTTTTCCTGGTCGGTGAGTTCCCTTCGGGACAGGCCAATCAGATAGTGCCCCCCCACTGTCAGGAACAGCATCAGGATCCGGGTGTTTGGCACACCGCCCACCACCGAGACGCACAGGTGCCCAAGATCCTCCTTGTCAGGTTCCCAGACAGTGACCCACCCGCTTTTGAAGCCGTTGAAAAAACACCCTTGCTGACGGGTGTCGAACAGCGTGCAGGAGGGAGGGATCAGCATCTCGTATTCAATATTCCAGCGTCCCATCGGGTTGCAGGACAGAAGACGGGGCGGGAAAATGTCATACCGGTCCACGACTGCCAGCCAACGACCGCAAGGGCTGAAAACAGTCTGGCAGCTGCCTTCGATAAGCGTGTTTCCTGCCGAAGAAAGTGTCAGCACCCTGGCGAGGGTGATCTGCTTATGCATTTCATGAAGCAAAGTGCCCGGTAGCCAGAAAGAGCCCTGTTGGCGTTGCACCCGATGCAGGGCTTCGACAGTGCAGGACCTCAGGAAGGGGTATGCGCGGCTTTCGCTTCCCGCCACCAGGGCATACGCCAGCCTTCTCTGTGTCGGGCTTGTGTTGCGGAGCCACAAGCTCTGTCGCTCTCTGTCCAGGGGAAAAGACTGATGCCAGTGGCGGCATACCCGCATGCACTGACTCTGATCGCCGAATGATAACCAGCATGCCATCTGGACGATGACGGCTTCGGGCAGGCGCGCCCAGTCTTTCCCCCCGGGCGGTGTTATGTCCGCAGAGCGGTGGTCACCGCTGTCCGGGCGGTGTTCTTGTTGCTCAGAGGCGCCTGTCACTGGCCTCTCGGGCAAAGGCTGCGGTTGTTGCGCGCGCGGGTGGTGTTCCTGCACCTGATGGACTTGACGAACAACCATCCCGGTTGTGGCTTGCGTCGCGATCACGAGCCGACTTGAAGTCGGCAGGACAGGGCTCGCTGTTGGCAGGGCCTGCGATTGGTCAGCAGGCATCAAGGGCGTTTGACGGCTATTGCTGGCAGCAGGTCGCGGCACATTGGGTTCCATTGTTTTCTCTTCTCCCCGTCTCTGATGTCCGGATGCCTGTCAGGAAATGCTTCGCACGGGAAAAGCTGTTGTGTCTCCAGACAGCACACTCAAGGCGTTGTGCACCTGCAAGTGCAGGAAGTGCAGGCTGCACGGGGTCGGGAAGCCTGTTCGTTAAATCAATCTTCAGAACATGCCCCCTGCAAGGCAAGACAGGAACTTCTGACCGATGTTCATGTGCCAATAGCCGAGGCCATCGTGTTGTTCATTTTGCTGACAAGGTTCAAGAGTCGCAGGCAAGGCAACGGGACGAAGAGAGCAGACAAAATGCTCTGGAGGTACTCAGTAGATTGAAAGGTGAGGGAGGCGTTCGGGAATAACCTGTGGCGGTAAAAGTCTGGACTGGCAAAGGGAGGGCTGTGGGCAGCAGGAAGGGCTGATGTCTGGCGCGAGGGACAGGGAGCAGGCTTGCTGAACAGGTCGCTGATCGTGGCTTGCCGGCTTCGCTGCCGTGTATATGGCTGTACGGCTGATCCAGGTTATGTATGTGTTCTGGTCAACCACAAAAGTGTACCCATCCCTGACTGAATTCCGGGCACATGTGACCCTGTTCCGAGACATTTTCCAGGCGCGACCTGGGCAACTGCTTTCGCGTGCCCCCCGGTGGGAGAAGGATCGGAACAAGAGAAGGCGGTGGCTTGAAACAAGGAAAACAGCGAGAGAAACAGGTGCGTTCAACAGGCGAGAAAATGCTCGGTAACTTTCGCTCACTGAAGACTGAACGCTGAATGCTGAATGCTGAATGCTGAATGCTGAATGCTGAATGCTGAATGCTGAATGCTGAACGCTGAACGCTGAACGCTGAACGCTGAACGCTGAACGCTGAACGCTGAACGCTGAACGCTGAACGCTGAACGCCGAACGCTGAACGCTGGCTGCTGACTGCTGACTGCTGACTGCTGACTGCTGACTGCTGAACGCTGAACGCTGAACGCTGACTGCTGAACGCTGACGGCTGGACGCTGACTGCTGAACGCTGACGGCTGGACGCTGACGGCTGAACGCTGACGGCTGGACGCTGGACGCTGGACGCTGAACGCTGAACGCTGAACGCTGAACGCTGAACGCTGAACGCTGAACGCTGACTGCTGACTGCTGAACGCTGAACGCTGAACGCTGAACGCTGAACGCTGAACGCTGACTGCTGGACGCTGAAGGGATTCATGGTGCCGGTGGCCGGGATCGAACCGGCACGCCCCGAAGGGCAACGAATTTTAAGTCCGTAGCGTCTACCTGTTCCGCCACACCGGCACGAAAATCAGTCAGCCACTATGACTGATTCTTAAAACACTTGGAGGGGTTTTTGTACAGCAACGCTGTTTTGTTTGGAGGCGAGTACCGGAGTCGAACCGGTCTGAATGGAGTTGCAGTCCACTGCATAACCGCTTTGCTAACTCGCCCTGTATTAGAGCCCAAGCCGAACGGGTCTAGCTGGACTTGTCAACGATCTCGCGTAAATGGAGCGGGAAACGAGACTCGAACTCGCGACCCCAACCTTGGCAAGGTTGTGCTCTACCAACTGAGCTATTCCCGCTTGCGTTATCCGCATGACAGGGCGCTATTGTATCGCTGCTGGCAGCCCTGTCAACCCTGGGTGCCTGTTATTTTTTCTGGTGACGAAAATCCATGAGGTCAGGCCAGGAGGCCACCAGGTAAACACACATGGACCACAGGGTCAAAGTAGCGGCCAGCAGCAGCAAACCCAGCCCCAGGCTGCCCACCACCCCGGCACCCAGCTCCCGTGCCAGCAGCAGAAGATTCACCGCGCTCATCTGGGCCACAGTTTTGACCTTGCCAACATAACTGACCGCAACACTGGTACGCTTTCCCAGCTCTGCCATCCATTCGCGCAGTCCGGAAATAACAATCTCGCGACCAATAATGATCAGGCCGGGAACCGTCATCAGCGGGTTGTTGAACTTTTCAATGAGAACCACAAGCGCTACCGCCACCATGACCTTGTCTGCAACAGGATCAAGGAAAGCTCCAAAGGGGGTGGCCTGATTCAATCTGCGTGCCAGGTAGCCATCAAACCAGTCAGTGCAGGACGCCAGCAAAAAAATCGCGGACGCAACCCAGTATCTGCAGTCGTAGGGCAGATAGTGGACCACGACTATCACCGGAATAAGAAACAGACGAACACAAGTCAATCCATTCGGGATATTCATGCCCCCTCCCTGGCCACGGAACCGGTTGCAAAACGCCACTCGTCCCGGGAACGGGTCAGTGTACAGGGTCCTTGCCGCCCACTGCCGGCAGCTGCCCTGAAAAGGGCTTTTTTTCCGTCAAAAAGATTCACTACCCGCCTCACAACAGTGAATGTCGTTTGCAATTCTTGCCCTGCGTTCGCCTCTGGCACGCTCCCTGTACCTGGTGTCAGGGGCAGCCCGGGGTCAATCCGGCGCGACATCAGTGAAGCTCATCCACAATAGTCTGGGCCAGTGCCCGGCTGATGCCTCGCACCTTGACCAGTTCGTCCAGTTCAGCCTCACGCACGGCCTGCAAGCTGCCGAAGAAAGACAGCAGTGCTGCACGACGTCCCGGCCCAACGCCAGCAATGTCCTCCAGATTGGAGTGGGTACGTTTGCGATCCCGACGCCGGCGATGTCCGCTGATGGCAAAGCGATGCGATTCATCCCGTACCTGCTGCACCAGATGCAAGGCCGGTGAGCTGCTCTCGAGCCTCAGCTCCTGACCTGTATGCCCGTTAATCAGTACTTCCGCGCCAGGTTTACGCGCAGCGCCTTTGGCTACACCAAAAAATACGAGAGTTCCCAGCCCAAGACTCTCAAGAACTTCCCGCACGCGACGCAGCTGCCCGATACCACCATCGACAAGCAGCAAATCCGGTACCGGGCGCTGGCCCGCCGATGAGGGCGTGAAGCGCCGCCGGACCGCCTGCGCCATGGCCGCATAGTCATCTCCAGGCTCAATGCCCTTGATGCAGTAGCGCCTGTAGTCTCCGGTTTGTATACCTTCACGATCACAGACAACGCAGGATGCCATAGTCTCCTCACCGTGGGTGTGACTGACATCGAAGCATTCTATGCGCTCAGGCATGGCAGTCAGGTGCAGCGATTCCTTCAAGGACATAAAACGCTGTAACAGGGTGCTTCTGTCAGCCCGGCGTTCAGCCAGTGCCTGGCGGGCATTACGTTCCGCCAGCTCAAGCCAGGCCTGACGGGTAGAGCGCACACTGTGACGCAGAACCACTTTCTTGCCCGCCAGTTGGCCTATGGCTTCTTCCAGCCCTCTGTACCCCGGCACCGCACAGGGCAATATAATCTCGCGCGGGAAATCGCGACGTCCCGCCATGCGCACATAAAACTGCCCCAGAAAATTTTCCAGAGCTTCGACCGGCTCTTGCTCATGAAAAGCGGGGAAAAAAGAGCGCGTTCCCAGAACACGCCCCTGACGTACAAACAGTGCCACTATACAACAAGCCTCGGCGGTCTGTATCTGGGCAAATACATCCACATCACCTGACTCCACAGCAACAATTTGTTGCTGCTGTATCTTGCGCAGTCGCACCACTGTATCCCTGAGGGCTGCTGCCGTCTCGAAGGCTTGATGGGCTGCCGCTGTCTCCATGCGCGCGATCAAGTCATGGATCAGCCCCTGACAACAACCTTTGAGGAAGTTTACCGAGTCTTCTACATCCCGCCTGTATTCCTCTGCATCCACCAGTCCCACACAAGGGGCCTTGCAGCGCTTGATTTGATATTGCAGGCAAGGGCGGGTCCTGTTACGGAAAAAACTTTCGGAACACTGACGTACATGAAATGTTTTCTGTAATAACGCCAATGTTTCCCGGACGGCACCCGCATCCGGGTAAGGGCCAAAAAAACGATCCGACTTGTTGCGACCGGCTCTTCCACGGTGCAGGCTCAGAGAAGGCCATTCACCACCTGACAGCCGAATGGATGGATAAGATTTATCATCCCGCAGCAGCACATTGTACGGAGGACGACTGGCCTTGATCATATTTTGTTCAAGGAGGAGCGCCTCGCCCTCAGTGCGAGTCACTGTCGTGTCTACCGCACGCACCTTGGCCAGCATGGTCTGAATCTTGATGGTCTGACCACGCGCTTTCTGGAAATAGCTCGCCAGCCTTTTTTTCAGGCAGCGGGCTTTGCCGACGTAGAGAACGCCACCTTCGGCATCCAGCATAAGGTACACACCCGGCTCTTGCGGGGCCGTTTTGAGAAAGGACTCACTGTCAAAGCTTTCTCCGGGCGAAACCGGAATGTCCCGGACCGACATAAACAGATGCCATTGCACTTGCAGATTACATGAAAACGCCTGGAAACCAACCAGGTTGCACAGAAAACAGAACAATACCAGGGCGTGTCGGGGCACTGTCCCCCGCAGTTCCAGTCACAGGCTTGCGAGCTGAACAGCAGTGGTTCATGGTCGGAACAGACCTGCCGTTGCTGTCTGGAAACCGAAAAAAACCGGCGCACCCAGCTTCTGGCCGCAGGGCTTATGGATGCTGTTTCACTACTGGCACGCAATTGTCCTCCACGCCGGCGGCAGGTGCAAGGTAAAGGACAGCGCCACGGGTCTGTCACCAGACGCCGGGCAAGTCATTTGCCTGGAATCAGGGAATTTCGTGCCATGACAGGGCATTGGCACAAGTTTCTTTGCACTGTACACTGGGTCAAAGCAATGGCAAGAAGACACTGGCAAGCAGAGTTCGACAGGAGGTCGCTCGTGACAGAACAGCCAACGCAAACCAGCCTGCCCCCCTCCCGGAACCCGGACCGGAGGTTGTTGGGCTGTCGTGTACCCAGGGGGTGCTCCTTTTTATCTTGTCAGCAACCAGAAAGTGGGCAGCACTTCAGCAGCGGGTCGATTCGGCCTGATGCCGGGGCAGCCGCTGACGCCCTCAGGCAGCCATGCGAGTGTTAGAGCACTGGTGGCACCAGAGCCGCTCTCCGGCGCACAGTCTGCCTTCCAGCAACAGCTGTCAAACAGGGGCGCTCCAAAACGTCCAGCACATTGACCTGCAAACAACTGTCACAGGAACCCCGGCCGGCGCAGGCAATGCCGGATCAACATAACTTTCGACGCAACATAGAACACAGTAACCACTGATCCCGATGAAAATGAGGCGACAGCCATGGAAATAGAAAGCGTGCTATGGATAACTGGTCTGACAGGCTTCATCACGGGGCTGGTCCTGGGCTCGGCTTTGTATCATCTGCTGCGGGGACGTCACACGGGTGTCCGCGCAGCCACACGGCTGTCGGCACAGGAGCAAGCAATCGACGCATACAGGAAGCAGGTTGCCCGGCATCTTGACACCAGCACGGAACTGTTCGATCGACTGACCGACAGCTGGCGTGATCTCCAGAGCCACCTGGCCTCTGGAACGCGTACGCTCTGCTTTCCTGAAAAACTTCATTCTGTGGATGACAGTCCGTCACCTCCTCTGACAGAGCCTCCCAGAGATTACGCTCCCCGTAATGAATCCGGTGAAGGCACATTGTCGGAGGGATTCCGCATTAATAAACCCAGCGGCAGCAACAGACAGGCACCAGAAAAACAAAACGCCCCCGGTAGCGTCTGAGAACAAGGATCTCGCTCGCCATCAACAGCACCAGCATACCAGCTCTTGCGTCACACAGGCTCGACGCAAGCTGGCATGCTGAACCCCGGTACTCCCCATTCATAAGGCATAAGGCACGAGGCATGAGGAGGCCCGGTGGCTGAAGGTGTCCTGTTATGGAAAACCCTCTTCAGCTGGTTTCCTGCATCTCAAATATCCAGTGTTTTTTCTTCCCGATACGAACAAGAAAGAAACCTTGGCACAGCGCCCTGTCACTGGAGAACAGGCTCTCCAGCTGCATGTTGTCATCCATTGAGGCCGGTGTGTCATTTATCCAGAGAGCCCCGCGCCCCATGGCATCCCGTACCGCACGCCCTGGAGCCAGTCCCGTGTCAGTCAGCAACTGGACCAGAGACTTGTCTTTGAGCATGTCTGGCGACAGACGGGAACAAGGTAGTCCGTCCAGGCACAGCTGCTGCCACTCTTGTGTCTCCAGGTCCTGAACCCGTCCAGAAAACAGAGCCTGCGTAATGCGTTCAGCCGATGCCAAAGCGTCTGCACCATGAACCAGACGTGTCACTTCACGTGCCAGCAATGTCTGTGCCAGAGGACGGCCACCCTGGCGGGCATCGTCCTGCCTGCAGGATTCGATTTCATCCAGCGACAGAAAAGTGAAAAAATGCAGAAAATTATAGACATCAGCATCGGCCACATTCAGCCAGAACTGGTAAAAGGTGTAGGGTGAGGTTTTGCGCGCATCCAGCCATACAGCACCGGCTTCCGTCTTGCCAAATTTGACACCGTCGGAGCGGGTGACCAGGGGGGTCGTCATGCCGAATGTCTGCAGCCCACGGCGTCGCCGCACGAGATCTATGCCACCTACAATATTTCCCCACTGGTCAGAACCACCAATCTGGACGGTGCAGTCGTAGCGACGGTTGAGCTCAACGAAGTCGAGAGCTTGTAACAACGCATAGGAAAATTCGGTGAAAGAAACCCCGCTGTCAGTGCGCTCAAGGCGTTGTTTGACGGCTTCTTTCTGAATCATGGCGTTTACGGAAAAGTGCTTGCCAGTGTCGCGCAAAAAATCCAGCACTCCCAGTCCATGGGTCCAGTCCAGGTTGTTGGCCACCACAGCGGCATGAGAACCGCAGTCGAAATCGACAAAGCGGGCCAGTTGACTGCGAATCTTGTCACTCCATTGCGCCACGACATCAGGCCCGTTGAGCTTGCGCTCGCTGGACTTGAAGCTGGGATCTCCGATCAGCCCTGTAGCCCCTCCGACCAGGGCGACAGGCCGGTGCCCAGCCTGCTGAAAGCGCCTGAGCACGAGTAAAGGAACCAGATGGCCAAGGTGCAAGCTATCGGCAGTGGGATCAAAGCCGCAATACAGGGTGCGTGATGTGCCAAGATGGCTGGCGAGTGCCTGAGCGTCTGTCACCTGATTGATCAGGGCGCGTTGTTGTAGCTGGTTGAGCAGTGGCGAGGTGTCCAACATGGTTCAGATAATCCGTAGAAAAGTCCATTTTGCAGATTCCCCGCGCCCGTGTGGTGGTCATGATGGGACGGGCGGGGGCAATGCAAAAGTGAAAATAAAAACCGGTTTTCCGGCATGATTCCCGGCATCGAAACAGCACCCGCGCAGCCTCTTTGTCGCGCCTTGTCTATTGACAGTGACAGCAGCTGCTGTGACCAGGCCATCCTGACGCGCAGCGATCCGTTTTCCCGACGCTTTGCTCTCGCTGTACGGCTCTCCTGGCTATTGGGTCTGCTGCAAAGTGGTCTGCTGCCGTACCGGTTACACGAAATTCGTTGCGCCACCATACCGCAAGCATCATAAAAGACAAGCCGTGCACCGGATTGATGCTTGCTGCGCCAGTCGATGGCATTTGTTTGCAGTTCCTGTTGAGTACTGGCTTTTACGGGCAAGGATGCCGCCCGGGATAGACGCCTCCCAGAACCCTGAATCCCGTCGCATTGGTTACAGCCGGGAGATTGCCGGGCTGTCCAAGACACGCCCGGCGAGCCAGCCAGGCAAAAGCTGTCGCTTCCACCCAGCGGGGGTCAAGCCCAAGCGCACCGGTATCGGCGATATGACAACCCGGCAGTCGGGCCCGAATCCTGGCTACAAGCCTGTGGTTGAACACACCACCGCCACATAAATACACCTGCTGGCAGTCCGGCGCATACGTCTCGATGGCCTGGGCCAGCGTGCACGCTGTCAACTCCACCAGCGTGGCTTGTACTGTCGCTGCTGCCAGTCCTTCTTTGCCGATCCGTGCCAGGGCTGCGTCCAGCCACCCCAGATGGAAATACTCCCGCCCTGTGCTCCTGGGGGGAGAGAGAGCAAAAAAAGGATCGGACAGCAAAGCCTGCAGCAGGGCCGCATCCGGTGTCGCCGTCGCCGCCCAGTTGCCACCTGCATCATAGGGGAGCCTCTTGTGACGAAAACACCAGCCGTCAAGAAGTGTGTTGCCCGGCCCGGTATCGAATCCAGTGACGGGCCGTTCCTGCGCGCCTGGCAGCACCGTAATGTTGGCTATACCCCCTATATTGACAAGCACTCTCGATAAGGAGGGCTGGCGGAACATGGCTTCGTGAAAAGCAGGAGCCAAAGGCGCACCCTCGCCACCTGCTGCCATGTCCCTGCGGCGAAAATCAGCCACGGTCGCAATGCCAGTCTGCTCGGCAATCAGGTTGGGGTCACCTGTCTGGATGCTGGTGCCCAGGGCAGGCAGGTGACGAATGGTCTGTCCATGGCTGCCGATGGCACGCACCAGACAGGCGGGCGTTTCAGAGTCATTCAGTAATTTTTTGACAACAGTGGCGGCCAGGCGTGCCCATTCCAGGTCAGCTCGACACAGCCTCTCAAGCTCGTTGTCGCCAGGATGGCACAGCGACAACAGCTGCGTCCTGAGCCGGGAGGGAAGCGGCTCTGAAACAGAGCCGACAACAACAGGCTTGTCCTGGCGAAAATCAGCAAGGACGGCGTCCAGTGCATCCATGCTGGTGCCCGACATAAGGCCAATATAGAGTTCCCGGTCATCTTTGGTGATCTTCTGATGCGGTCTGTTCACCAGGCGCAGGTCCTCAATAAAGCCGTATGGGTTGTCCAGCAGAAAAGCTTTCGTATCACAGTCTGTAGTTTGGTTGACAGCGGCACTGTCGCCTTGCAACACGCATTCCCAGCCATGTCCGGCTTTCGCCTGGCAGCGGCTCCCGGCTTTCTATCCCTGGTCTGGATGATACGCATCTTGCGCGACAAGGGAGTCAATCCGGTCATGTTCCAGGCTGGCTATAAGGACCCGGGCCAGTTTTTTGAAATGCGGCATTTCATGCGCCGGAAGCGGCTCGGCGCTGGGCAATTTGACTGTCAGAGGGTCACGGTGCCTGCCGTTGACGCGGAATTCATAGTGGAGGTGAGGGCCCGTGGCCCATCCCGTTTGTCCCACGTAGCCTATGACTTGCCCCTGAGAGACCCTGCGTCCTTTTTTCATGCCGGCTGCAATACGACTCTGGTGCGCGTATACCGTCACTATATCGTTGGGGTGCCGGATATAGACCACCTTGCCGTAGCCGCGCTGACGTCCAGCAAAGTGGATGACACCACGGCCTGCCGCCCTGATGGGCGTACCTGTTGCAGCTGCATAATCGACGCCCCTGTGGGGCCGCCTGGTTTTGAAAACAGGGTGTAGACGATCAGGATTGAAACGGGAACTGATACGCGTAAATTCTACCGGCGTCCTGATAAACGACTTGCGCATTCTTCTGCCCTCGGGGCTGTAATAGTCGCTGCTCCCCTCGCTGTCGGTGTAGCGCACTGTATTGAGAACACCTCCTCGATTGGTGAAGCTGGCAGCCAGTATCCGGCCGTAGCCTATCAGTTCATCGTCCAGATACTCTTCTTCGTAAAGCACCCGGAAGGTGTCTCCCTTTCGAATGTCCATGACAAAATCTATATCCCAGCCAAAAATTGTGGCCAGATCCATGGTCAACCTGTGCGAAAGTCCCGCAGCAGTGGCCGCAACGAAAAGGGAATCCTCAATTTTGACGACGGCCAGAGCCTGCCGGACCTCCGGCTTGCGAACAACTTCTTTTGATACAAATCCTGTGTCGGTCAGCACAAATTCAAGCGAACGGAGTCGGTTGATGGCATAGCGCAGAGCAACCAGCTTACCCTCCCTCAGGCCCCAGTGCAGCACGGCCCCGGGATACAGCCTTTTGAGTTGCCCTCCGGCTTCTGTACGCAGCAATCTGTACAGGCTGTCTGTGTCGAGTGAATTTTTGACAAAAATGTCAGACAGCGTGTCACCTTTTTGGATAGGGCACTTCTTCCAGACAAGGGTTTGGGCATCGGAAGACCGCCGGGTATGCGGGAGCGCAGCCGCCGCAATCCGGAGGGGGAATTCTTGATCCGTACTCGTGTAGACAGCATCGAAAGCCAGAGGTATCTCAACGCCTTTGGAACGCCCGGTGCCAGCAACGACTACCAGTGCCGTCAACAGCAGGCAGAGCAAAAGCGCCGCTACCCAAAACAGCATGCGAGGCCAGGCCATGCCCGTTTTCTGTGGTGCCGGGACTCCTCCTGGCAACAAAGTGGTTTTGTGACGTTTATCCATAAAATACAAATCTGTTGCCCAAGCGACAGCAGCCGAAACCGCCGTGTATAAAAAAACACGGGGCGTAAGGAAGAGAAGACCCGCCGTCCGTTTCGGCCACTCCGGCCCCCGCCGTCAAGAGAAAAAGCATCAAGTGTCAGCTACTCAAGTAGCCCAACTTACTCAAGTTGGGGCGTGGAGTCTATTCCCAACAGATCCAAAAATCACCCAGTACAGATATTCAGGTTCTGAATCTGGCGAGAAAATCTCCGGACCTGCCTCCAGCAGACCGAGAACCCGCAGGGAGCCCTGTGGTATCAAGCCCGATGATTCATTGGCTTCATGGTGTCGTTTCCACCTGATTACCATTTCAGAAATCAGGTGCGCTGCATGCTCTTTCCTTACCTGTATCTCTATGTTTTTCCATGCATGATGTCGTTAAAGACAGGTGCGCCATCAGGACTCTCCACTTGTGGGAAGAAAGACTTTACGCAAATCCGGAGAGTGTGACCGGGAGAGCATGGGCCGGAAATATACGGGAAAATTGGACATGACTATAGGCCTTGTGCCGCAGTTCAGCCAAGTCACTCACGCAGAGCTTGCCAAAGCGAAGAAGACCGATCACCAAAGAGCCGGTCGATGGGCCCCCTTTTTGTGTTACGGCTACCATGTCCCGGTTTGAATTTCACATGTGTTGGTAACTTGCTGGAAGACTGCACTACTCTGAGCGACTTGCTGTCAGAAACGCCGGCAGCATCCAGAGGTTTTTGGCGGGTGTCGTTTTTTTGTGCAGGGCTGGATCGCTGGATTTATGCGCGAGTCCGAGGGGCTCAGGGTGTGTTGCTGCCTCATGAGTTGGCTCCTGCGGTGGTTCAGGGTTCATGACAGCTTGTGGGTTGCAGTACGCCAGGGGATTCAAATCCTGAAGCGGGACGCCATTAGCCCGTGTTCGACTGAAAGAAGATTGCACTCACAAAGTGCACTCTATGCTCAATATGCTCTTGCCTGTGTCCCAGATACTGGTGCCAGGATCTGAGGGGGATAACCATGGCGTGTCCAGGGTGGCAAAGCCGTCAGCGAACGCCAGGTATTGCGCCCTTTCAGTATTTCCTTCTGATTACTTCTCTTTCTGATTGGGTCGGAGCATAACCATGCGGCTGGATTCATCAATGACAAGAGACAGGGGGAGGAAAGCTGGTGTTGTGCAGGAGGAATCAACAGGAAGTCAATACAAAAACATCCGGGAACGACATTTGATTGGGGGGGCGTCGTGAACCGGTTGTCGGCTTGTGCTCGAACCCATCCCTGCCGGATTATCCAGAGTTATCGCCACCAGGCACTGTCTGGTGCCTACAATCGGGTGCTCGGGAAATCAGGATGTTACTTGATGAGTTGTGTCGTGCAGTTGCGCTCTGGACAGCCTCGGCGTCTGGAGGCTATTTATTCGGATTTTTCTCCAGCTTCGGCCAGACCTGAATCTTGCGACAGCATCCTTCTTCTTGCACCCGAAATGCCAGATATCACTGCCTGTCAATAGTCCAGCATTTTCAGAGTCAGTCATTCCTTCAGCGAGATTGACTTATTATTGTTCAGGAGGTTTTGAAGTTATGGGTATATGGTTTTATGAGCATGTTTCCGGTATAGCAATGCGCTACATGAGTTTATCGCGAAAATCACCGGCGCAGAGCTCGCGCCGGTGTCTTTGACCAGAATGTACAGCCTGTTCGCGACCCTTGCGCACTTGATGCCAGCGCCACGTCATCAGCGCGAGAGCCGCATAATAGAACACTCTCGCATCTGCGTGTTTATGGCCTTGTCGCAGGAGTCACTTGCTTGGAGGTCGTAGCAACCTGTCCCTGTAGTGTTATGACTGCAGAAGCTTCAGGAGAAGCTTTGGGCCTTCAGGTATATTCTTTTCAGGCTGTCCTCGTGCAAAGCGCTTGTTTACAAGCGGGTTGTCTCTATACCTAGTTCGCGATTGATGCGCAGGTCGCTCAATTCTTCGTCATCCGTCGAATCTTGAAGCTCCCGAATGGTACTTTGCTCGATCACTTCTTCATTCGTCGAATCTTGAAGCTCCCGAATGGCTTTTTGGATGTTGGCCAGTTCAGACTCCTCTCGCTCTTGCATTTCCACCATTTCGTGCACAACCCTTGTCCACTGATTTATCTTCTCTATATGCTCTTTTTCTTCTCTTTGAAGGTCCTCTATTTCAACCTGCTTATCGTCAAGAAATTCCTGATACCATTGAATGTGTTCTTCTACCGCTTCTCTTGTTTCTTGAGTGACGTTTCCTTGCTTTTCCCGCTCTTCCAGCTCTTCTTTCCTGCCAGAAATATGTTCTTTTTCAATTTGTTCATTCTCATTTTGGCACAAGGCAATGTCTCGAGATATCCTATTTTTATTTTCAATCATTTCGCCTACGAGTTCTTGTAGGGCGTCAATGCTTTGGGTCGCATAAGTTCTATGCGCTATGGCGGCATCCAAGTTCTCTTGTGCGTTTTGCAGCTGGCACCCAAATTCCTCTACGACTCCCCTGGAATTCCCAAAGGTAGATTTTTTGATGAATTTCATATGGTCGTCGAAAGCTTTTTTCATTCGTGCGTTGCTTTCTTCGCAGGCCTTCATGTGTAGGTTGATAACGTTTTCATAGGCAGCTTTTTTGCTTTTATCTGTTAGCTCTTTTCCGATGTACTCTATTGCATCGCGGGGATTCCGAATTGCTCCCCTGGAAAACAGACTGAATTTGCTCTCGTGGTTTTCATCCTTGTAGTTTGTGATAAGAGCAAGCTTTCTCAGAGAGCTTTTGTTTTCCTCGCAGTCTTCTGCCAACTGGCGGAGGACTCGGTGGTAGTTAAAAACGTCTTTTTGAAAATCAGCTTTTTGAGAATCAGCGATCAGCGTCTTTATTCGCTCCGCCAGCCGGATGTCATTGGCGTCCAACGACAGCTTTCTCAGCTTTTCCTTGTTTCCCGAAAATTCTTCTTCTGGGTGAATTTGTGTCAACTGATCAAAAGCTGATTTTTTGTTGGAAACGTCTGATTCTTCAATGGATTTCGCTTCCTGCAGGTACTTTGACCAAAGTGCCTTGTGCTCTGTTCTTATTTCTTCCAGAGCAGAGTTTATTTCGTTAATTTTCCCTTTCTGGTAAGCCTTCATGAACACCGGGGCCCCCACGGAAGAACAGGAAAACCGACTCGCTTTTTTTTCGCACTTTTCAAGTTTGGCAACCAACTTTCCAACGGCTCTGGTCACTTCTTGCGTAGTCAAGAAGTCTGCAGGTTTATTGTGAATTTCGGATATTGACTTGGTGAGTTTGTTTACGCTGCCAATCAAGTCGTTTATTTTTTTGGTATTTCCTTGCTTACCGGGCAGGGGGTGGCGCTGCCGCCAATTTTGCGAAAGAGTCTCAATTTGCTTGGCTGCAAGGTTGGGGACGAGGAGTTGCACTAAAATTCACCCTTATAAGTGTAAGGCCGTTCATACATTCGGGCGAAAACAGGTCGCCACAGGCGAGCATCGCGCGCCGATATACAAGGACAGAGGCGTGTATTCTTGCGCCGTCTGCCAGACAATGCAAGTCTTTTTTCTTGTCCGCGTCATGAAGTTTGCCTGTGGCCTGCCTGGCGTTCCGGGGCCATGTGGAGCGGTACGCAAGCTGCTCTCACAGGATCTCCGGCGAAGCGGAGCTGAGCGTGGCTGTTGCTTCTTGCTGGCTCTCATCGTCATGCAGGACGCTGCGGAGCAGGGTGTCCGTAAGGGTGCGAGGGTAAGTCTTCTCCAGCAAGAGTTCATTGTCATGGAAGCCAGGTCGCAGTCTGCCGGAAGCCCGCCGGGAAGAGCTGAAAGCGTACTGTCGAGACGCCTCCAGCTCAATGCAACTTCAGTATTAATACGTATTGCCTTCTGTTATCCATACCCCCACCATCCGGCCTCCTTGATTTCAGGCGGGATGGTGGTCGTTGACTGCCTTGTGGAGGCTGTTTGACTCTACGGAACCAGAAAATGCTTGTCTGTCTCGTCTGAAAGAAGGCTGCGCCTTGTGCGTTGTAGTTTTTTTAGAGGTAATGAAATGCTGAACCCCCATCTCCCAGTACCGACCATGCCCACCATTCAGGGGCTTTCTTCCCTCGGAGCGTCTGCCGTTTCGGGTGCTGGCGCGTTGGCCAGGAACTTTGGTGCTGCCGCGCTCGCTGCCGGGATAGTAGCTATCAACAATATTCCTGGCGGCGAAGCGGCCGCTCTGCGGGATAATGGCGATTTTGCAACGAAGGAGTTTGTCCTCAACATGACAGAGCCAATGCAAGAGCAAATCGCGATTCTCAAGGATGGCATGAATGCCAACCGCGATGCTTTGGCCCAGATGAATGAAACTTTACAGGCAGTGCTTGCACAGCCTGTAAATCAAGCACGGCCTGATGCCGGGATGATCATGGGTGCCTGTGCTCTGGCTGTCAGCACTGCTACTGCTGCTGGTGTTCTGGCGTATCAGAATCGGGACAAGATCAGTACAGCCCTCAGCAGTCTCGGCAGCGCGATTTGTTCTGTGACCAGTGTGTGTCGGAGCAAAGAGGGAACGGGATCAGGGGGTGGCGTGTCCCTCGCGGCTCCAAGTAACTCTTCTACTGTGTGATGCTGGCTTCGCCTTTATCTGAGCAGTTGCCTTAACTGTTGAGTGGAGGCCGGGGGGCCTGACTATCAGAGCCCCCGGCCTCAGCATTCCCACAAACCCTCCTTTCCCTTTCTTCCTCCTTGCTTGCGTTGATGCTGTTTACCTGTGCGCTGATTGACTGGGCGTCGTGGGGCCTGAGCGCTTTTGGACAGCAACCAATAGCCTCGTCTCCCGTGCTTTCATTGCGGTCAACGGGGTTCGAGCTCACCCTTTGCCGAGCCAGATGGATTCTTTCCTGTTGCCCCTTGCGGCTGGAAGCGGGTTGGTGGCACACTGCGCTGGCTGGCATAGTCTTCACTATTGTCACCCGAGTGATTCAAGAAGCAGATCTCCCGGATTTTCATGAAAAAAGAAAATGTTCCTCATTCGAAGGAAGAGCCTCTCTCTGCCTTGACTGGGCTGCGCCAGCGCATCGACAAGATCGATGACTCCATTCTTCAGCTGGTCAACGAGCGGGCGAAGACTGCCCTGCAAATAGGGGAGTTAAAGAAAAAAACCGACAGCGAACCTCAGTTCTATCGGCCTGAACGGGAAGCGCAGCTCCTGCGCACTCTGAAGAAAAAAAATACAGGCCCTCTCGATGATACGGCCGTCGGCGCCCTGTTCCGTGAAATCATGTCTGTTTGCCTTGAGCTTGAGCAGCCGACACGTGTCGGGTTTCCTGAGTTGGATGATATGTTTCCCCGACAAGCAGCTTTGAAGCACTTTGGTCGTACGTCTATCAGTGTTCCCCTGCAAACAACAGAAGATGTCTTTCGCGGGGTGGCTGACAAGACCATCCCTTTCGGCGTGATCCCTGTCCACAATGTACCAGAAGGCGTTGTCAGTGAATCTCTGGAACATTTTCTTGAATATCCGTTGTTCGCTTGCGGAGAAGTCTCAGTCCCTGTGCGCTACTGTCTGTTGAGCAATGAAGGGACCCTCCCGGGGGGAGTGATGCGTATTTGTGCGCCCGCCCGTGCGCAGGTTCGCTCCCACCGCTGGCTTGATGCCCATTATCCGGGCGTTGAAAGGCTGGTGGTTTCCAGTCAGGCAGAGGCCATTGACAGGGTGCGCAGCGAAAAGGCGACGACAGCCATAGTCGACAAGATGGCGGCAGAACAGTGCGGGTTGAGCTGTCTGGCTTCTGATGTAGGGAGCGAGGGAAAATGTGTGGCACGTTTTTTGGTGATAGGCAGAACCCGGGTTCCTCCCAGTGGGCAGGACCGGACGTCCCTGCTGGTTTCCGTGCCGGACAATCCCGGAAAGCTCCACGCGTTATTGACGCCCTTCAAGGAGCATTGTATCGATCCGGTGCACATTGCTGAGCTTTCTGTACGTTCGGCCGATGGTCGCTGTTGTTTTTTTGTTGTCTGCCCCGGCCACTGCGAGGATCCAGCCTTTGAGGCTGTAACAAGTGCTTTGGCGACACAGGCGGCTGACTGTACGCTGTTGGGCTCCTACCCGGTGGAGGCGTGTTGACGGCAGTGCGAACGGAAAATCAATCCTCCGATTGGCCCGCCCTGCCTCATGCCAGCCTGTTTGTGATTGGGCTGGGCTTGATGGGAGCTTCCCTGGCTGCAGCGGCCCGAGCCCGCAACATCTGTCGGGAGGTGACAGGCTGGGATGCGGATCAGGCTGTCGTTTCCCAGGCGCTGGCACTTGGTCATATCGACAGGGGCATTGACTCGCTCAGTGCGGGTGTTCAGCAAGCGGATGTGCTGGTGCTGGCGGTGCCGGTTCTGGCACTGGCTGACATTATAGGCCAGCTGGGTACGCTCGACAGCGCCGGCAAAATCATCACAGACCTGGGAAGTTGCAAGGAAATACTGGAGACCGCTGCCAGGCAGGATGGCGGCTTTCCTCTGGCCGGGTTTGTACCAGGGCACCCACTGGCAGGTTCGGAAAAGAGTGGGTGTACGGCGGCGTCAGCGGCTCTTTATGAAGGGTGTCGTGTGATTCTGAGCCCCTTGCCAGAAACAGCCCCCCCGGCACGCGCGCTGGTTCTTTCGCTCTGGGAGAAGCTGGGGGCGGTGCAGGTGCTGGAGATGCCGGCGGTTAACCACGACCAGGTGCTGGCTTTCACCAGTCACTTGCCTCATGTTCTTGCTTTCTGCATGATGCTCGCTCTCGACAAGGACGCGACGCCCGATGAAGTCTGGTGCTGCGGGGCCGGTGCGCTTGATGACCTGACGCGTGTTGCCGCCAGCAGTCCGGTCATGTGGCATGACATTCTGGTGTCCAACCGGGAAGCTGTGCTTGCAGCTGTCGACAGTTTTTCCCGGGAATTTGATTTTTTTCGCCGGGCCATCGCAGCAGGAGACAGCCAGGCGCTGCTGCGCTTGATGGGCAGGGCCAGCGATCTCCGACGTCACCTTTCGAAACCATCAGACTCAAAGACTTTCAACCAGTGTGTCAGCAGGACCAGAGGGACCCACAGCACCATGGTTCATTACAAAGCCAGCCCCGCAGGGGCGCTTGCCGGCAAGATTCGGGTGCCGGGAGACAAGTCGATTTCCCACCGTGCCCTTATCCTGGGAGCCCTTGCCGAGGGCGAGAGCTGCATTGACGGACTCCTGGAGTCGGAAGATGTGTACTCCACACTCCATGCTCTGCGGAATCTGGGAGTCAGCATTACAGAGCCTGACCAGGGCAGTGTGAAGGTGGACGGCCTGGGTGCAGGAGGCCTGAAGCCGCCGTGTGCGCCTCTTGATATGGGGAATGCGGGCACGGCCATGCGGTTGCTGATTGGCGTGCTGGCGGCTCAGGGCTTTGATGCCACTCTGACCGGTGATGCCTCCTTGTCATCTCGCCCCATGGGCCGGGTGGTGGACCCCCTCCGGCAGATGGGCGCACATATAGAGACAGCAGCCCGGGACCTTCCCCCTGTTCGCATTCAGGGGGGGCACTCGCTTCAGGGTATCGATTATACGCTGCCGATTCCTTCAGCTCAGGTGAAATCCTGTTTGCTGCTGGCCGGGCTTCAGGCCCGGGGCCGGACCCGGATTATGGAACCGGTTCGCTCGCGAAATCATACCGAGCTGATGCTGGCGTCTTTTGGTTATAATCCGGAGCGAGCTGATTCAGTGCTGGAGGTTGGCGAGCATGTGCGACTGAAAGCAACCCGCATCAGTATCCCGTCTGATCTCTCCTCCGCTGCGTTTTTTCTGGTTGCCGCAACCATTGCGCCAGGCTCCGAATTGGTGATAGAAGGCGTTGGTGTCAATCCTTCCCGTACAGGTGTTCTGGACATACTTCAGTTGATGGGAGCTGACATAGTCCTGGAAAATACCCGTCAGATGGGGTGCGAGCCGGTGGCAGATCTGCGCGTGCGTGCGACGCGACTCAAGGGGATAAAAATTCCGGAGCGACTGGTTCCTCTGGCTATAGACGAACTGCCTGTCCTCTGTATTGCAGCGGCCTGTGCCGAAGGCGAAACAGTGCTGACGGGGGCGGCAGAACTGCGGGTCAAGGAGAGTGACCGTCTGGATGCCATGGGCTCCGGGCTTCGGATGCTGGGTGTGTCAGTCGAAATGCGGCAGGACGGCTTGCGCATTCAGGGAGAGCCGGGACGGCATGTTTTTTCTGGAGGCACTGTGGATAGCCGGGGGGATCATCGCATTGCCATGGCGTTTGCGGTGGCATCCTTGCGCGCCCGCGACAGGCTGCGGATTCTCAATTGCGCCTGTGTCGCAACCTCCTTTCCTGGCTTTGTCGAGCTGGCGTGCTCGACAGGGTTTGATCTGGACACAACGGACGACAGCAACGATTGTGAGTAACTCGACTTTTTCTGTTATAACGCTGGACGGACCGGCGGGGGCCGGCAAGGGGACAGTCGCTTCCCTTGTTGCGAACAAACTAGGCTGGCGTCTTCTCGACAGTGGCATTCTTTATCGGCTGACGGCACTGGCGGCCATGCGTCAGGGTGTGCCCCTGGATGACGAAGCCAGCCTGGCTGATCTGGCAGAGCATATGCCAGTTGATTTTACGCCTTCCGGAAGAGTGATGATTCCCGGAACTGATGAAGAACAAAGCCAGATTCGTGCTGAACAAGTCGGCAAAAATGCAGCTCTGGTTGCCAAACTGCCGCAGGTTCGTCAGGCTTTGCTTCTGAAACAACGCGGTTGTGCCGCAGCCCCGGGGCTGGTTGCTGAAGGGCGGGATATGGGCACTGTCGTTTTTCCCGGGGCCAGATTCAAGTTTTTTCTGACCGCCAACGTGGAAGAACGTGCGCAAAGGCGCTATCTCCAGTTGCGTAACAGTGATGCTGCTGTTAGCCTTGGGCGCGTCCTCGCAGATCTTGTGGAACGTGATGAACAAGACAGCAGCCGCAGCCTGGCTCCGCTGAGGCAGGCGTCAGACGCGGTTTTGCTTGACAGCACCGGTCGTTCGGCAGACCAGGTTGTTGAGCAGTTGATGGGTTTCTTGCGAGACCAGGGTCTGGAGTGAGGGGCACCTGGAGCCTTTTTCCAGGGGGGAGGCTTGTCAGGATAGCCAGCCCGTAGCGACAAACAAGACGACAATAAGAAAGTAAGCGGTGAGAACAAGGTCTGACAGAAGGATGTGTGGCGTCTTTTTGCGACCAGCGACCTGTTTTTAGCGTGATATTTTGCCGCAGCGGCAGGACGGTCTATCCTCGGACCGGCTTGCTGCAAAATTGTGATGCTGTCCCCCGGAGATGAAAGAGACTCCGGGGCAGTGTTTGACATTAACTGGGTGCGTCGGCTGGTGACGCGCGGCACTACGGAATAAAGAACGGCCAAATCGCAGTAGCCTTGTGCAGATGTTCCTTCCTCATTCGAACAGGACCATCGACAAAGGTAGGCCGGGCGGGATTGATTTTGACGATGACTGACAGTTTTGCTGAACTCTTCGAGGAAAGCCTGAAAGAAATAGAAATGCAGCCGGGGTCCATCATTGATGGAACTGTGGTAAGCATTGATGGTGACTGGGTCCTTGTATACGCGGGCCTCAAGTCTGAGGGCGTGATTCCTACGAGCCAGTTCCGTGATGAAAATGGAAATGTCACCGTTTCTGTTGGCGATGTAGTACAGGTTGCTCTCGATGCTGTTGAAGATGGCTTCGGTGAGACACGTTTGTCTCGTGAGCGAGCCAAGCGGGCGGAATCCTGGAAGCGCCTGGAGACAGCCTTTTCTTCAGACGAGATCGTGCAGGGTTGTATCAGTGGCAAGGTGAAAGGTGGGTTCACTGTTGATGTCGACAGTATCCGGGCTTTCTTGCCGGGATCCCTGGTTGATGTACGTCCCGTGCGTGATACCGCGCATCTGGAAGGAAAAGAGCTGGACTTCAAGGTCATCAAGCTGGATCAGAAACGCAACAATGTTGTTGTATCCCGTCGTGCTGTTCTGGAGGCGGAGAACTCGGCTGAGAGAGAGCAATTGCTTGAGTCCCTGCAGGAAGGGATTGAGGTCAAGGGCGTGGTCAAGAATCTCACAGACTACGGTGCTTTTGTCGACCTTGGTGGCGTTGATGGTCTGTTGCATATCACCGATATGGCCTGGAAACGCATCCGGCACCCCAGTGAAGTCGTGACTGTAGGTGATGAGATCACCGTCAAGGTTCTCAAGTTTGACCGTGAGCGCAACCGTGTTTCCCTGGGCCTCAAGCAGCTGGGCGAAGACCCCTGGATCAATATCACCCAACGCTTCCCCGAAGGCGTCAGAGTCAGTGGTCACGTCACCAACCTGACCGATTATGGCTGCTTTGTTGAGCTTGAGGAGGGCGTGGAAGGACTGGTACACGTCTCGGAGATGGACTGGACCAACAGGAATGTGCATCCCAGCAAGGTTGTGACCCAGGGTGAAGAAGTTGATGTAATGGTTCTCGACATAGACGAAGAGCGTCGTCGTATATCTCTGGGGATCAAGCAGTGTGCCAAAAATCCCTGGGAACTCTTTGCCGACAGCAGCCAGAAGAACGATGTCATCCGGGGCACGGTCAAGTCCATCACAGATTTCGGCATCTTCATTGGCTTGCCGGGCGGTATTGATGGGTTGGTGCATCTATCAGATATCAGCTGGAACGAAGTCGGAGAAGAGTCGGTACGTGAGTATCGTAAGGGCGATGAAGTCGAGGCGGTTGTGCTGTCTGTGGACGCCGAGCGTGAGCGCATTTCCCTGGGCATCAAACAACTGCAGAATGACCCCTTTGTTCAGTACGTCAGTGCCAACCAGAAGGGCTCTATAGTCACGGGAACAGTTCGGGAGGTCTCCGCCAAGGCAGCTGTAATTACTTTGGCCGAAGAGGTGGAGGGCGTATTGCGCGCTTCCGAGATCAGTCGTGATCGCGTGGAAGACGCCAGCACGGTTCTTGGAGCCGGGCAGGAACTGGAAATCAAGATTATCAACGTGGACCGCAAGAGCCGTGCGATCAGCTTGTCGATCAAGGCGAAAGACGAAGCTGAAGAAAAAGAAGCCATGGCCGAGCTGCGTCGTGACTCTTCCGTTGGCAGCCCAGCCACTATAGGTGACCTGATCAAGGCTCAAATGGAAAACAAGTAGAGGGTGCTTTTACCCTCAAGATTTCTTTTTTATCTGTAGATGCTGTGGCCAGGGACAGACGTCAGGCAAAACAGAAGAGAAGGAAGTTGCGGTGAATGGGATGGCGGCTGATTTTTTTGTGCTACGCCGTCCTGTCTCGCCCACCCCTTGTGAAGGGGCGAAAGCTTGGGTTCAGGTACGCTGTATTTTGAAGCAAGCCGTGCTTTGTAACGAGAGGCAACCGGGCCTGGAAGGCCTCGCTCGATAGCCTCCGTAGCTTGCGCCTCTTTAAGGGGATTGTTTTCGGAGGGATAAAGCGTAACCGCTGCCCTCGTTCGTGCTTTCAGGACGCATGCGTCACAGATCCTTTTCCGGGAGAGTCTGGCTGGAGGCGCGGGGATTCTTGCTGAGGGACAGGTGCGTCCCTGCTAACTGGCGACCGGTTCTGTGCTAAAAACGGATTCGTTTTGCCCAGTAGCCGGTCTGTTCTTGGGCAGGCTTTTGGGTGCCCTGGAGTGGAGGATCAGAAACTGTGACTCGATCGCAACTGGTTCGGCGTCTCTTTTGTCGCTATAAAGAGGACAGGCAGCAGGCGCCAGTGGATATCAAGGATATCGAGCGTGGTGTCAAGACCATCCTCGAGCAGGTTTCATCGTCGTTAAGCAACGGGCGTCGTGTCGAGATACGGGGGTTCGGGAGTTTCTTCGTTCACACACTCGGAGCGAGGACCGGACGCAATCCCAAGACCGGGGATCCCGTCAGTCTTCCCGTCCGGTGTGTCCCCAGGTTCAGGCCGGGGAAGGCGCTACGGGAAGGCGTCAATTCGTGTCGGTGAATCTATGCTGGGAGTCTGACCTGAGGCGGTGTTGCCACAGGTCTTGGCTGCCGGGTAAGCCGGGTGGATAGTGTTTCTGTGCGGCAGATGGTTCTTCGGTGCGGCGGGGCGCGAATGATTTCTCCGGACACCGGATGATTCCTCTGTACGGCGGATGGTTCGTCTGTACGGCGGATGGTTCGTCTGTACGGCGGATGGTTCGTCTGTACGGCGGATGATTCCTCTGTACGGCGGATGGTTCGTCTGTACGGCGGATGGTTCGTCTGTACGGCGGATGGGTCGTCTGTACGGCGGATGGTTCGTCTGTACGGCGGATGATTCCTCTGTACGGCGGATGGTTCCTCTGTACACCGGATGATTCGTCTGTACGGCGGATGGTTCCTCTGTACACCGGATGGTTCCTCTGTACACCGGATGATTCCTCTGTACGGCGGGTGGTTCGTCTGTACGGCGGATGGTTCGTCTGTACGGCGGATGGTTCCTCTGTACGGCAGGAGAACGGATAGAGCTTATACGCAGCAGGTAGTGTCTCGTACAGCGGGCCTCCGTTAAAAGGAAACCAGCGTGACACTATCCGATGGCCCCTTATGCGGCCTTGTACGGCAAGGCGACTCGGTGAAGGGCAAGTTACTGGGGTTTTCTTTCAGGGAGGCTTTCCAGGTCTGCCCATGTGTCTGGTTTTCTGTTCGAGCAGGTGGTCGCAGTGCGGTTTTTGTTACGTTGCAAAGGCTACGTCCTTTTTGCCTTGGTGTTAGCAGTGTGCTTCGCGGGATTTCTTCCCAATCGGCAGCTGGTTTCTATTAGCTTCTGGCATTACGTATTCGAGCAGTGTTCTGTCTCTTTTGCCCTTTTCATCGCTTTCCTCTCCGGTGCTCTTTTCGGAGTGATTTATGGATCATTCGCTATATTGGCTTTGAAAATCCGCAATCGTCGCTTGAGGCGAACGCTTCGCCAACATGAAAATGTGATTGAAAGGCTGCAGGTCAGAGCCTTGCGGGAACTTGTCCCCTGAAGATGTTTGATCCTGGTCTCTTTTTGTTGGTGATGGTTTCCTTGGCTATAGGGTTCGTGGCGGGGGTGTTGAACAGCAGGGATAAACAAAAGAGACAAGCCGCAGGGAATCATCCTGACAAGAACTTTGCCGGGCTTAATTATCTTCTCGACGATCCTGTGGATCTTTCGCTTCCCCGTTCCGATCTTTCCCGGGATGCCGTTGGCGGAGCAGGTGAAACTCAGCTGCTTCTCGGGCGCATCTTTCGTCAACGCGGGGAGTTGGATAAAGCCATACAAACACATCAGGAGCTTCTTGCTCGTCCCAGTCTGAACCGCTTCCAGGTCCTCGAGGTGCAGCTTGAGTTGGCGCGCGATTACCTGAAGGCGGGGCTCTTCGATCGCGCTGAAGTATTGTTGCAGGATATGCTGGACCATCAGTTCTGGCCCGGCTGGAAGGATAGCCTGCTGGCTTTGCTGTCCGTCTACGAAATGGAGAAAGAGTGGGAGCTGGCAGCGGTGACTGTCAGCCGTTTCAGGGTCAAACCGGGCGACTCCAGCTGCCGGTTGTCGCACTATTATTGCGAACTGGCTGAAACTACCATGCAGCGCTCCGACAGCATTCAGGCACGCTCTCTGCTACGCAAAGCGGGACTGTCTTTTCCCAGCGTGCGCGTTTCCTTGCTACTGGGGCGCCTGGAGTATTCTTCCGGTCGTTACAAAGCAGCCATCCGGGTGCTGGAAAAAATACTCCATCAAGACCCTGACTTTATTCAGGAAAGCCTTCCCGTTCTTGAACAGTGTTACGCCGCCCTGGGGACGGTGCGAGGGCTGGCGGCCTACTTGCACCGCTGTCTCGAAAAGCAGCCATCTGTACCCCTGGCTTTGGCCTATGCGCGCCTGTTGACGGCACAGCATGGCCGTCGGGAGGCGGATCGCTTCATTACCGCAAAAGTCACCAGTATGCCCTCCCTGCAAGGACTTGGAGCTCTGCTGGATCTGTACCTGCAGGAAATAGAGAGCGGATCTCTTCCTGACCGGCTGGTGGTGCTGCAAAGCCTTGTCAGACGCATGGAGGATGCGCAAGCTCTCTATTGCTGCCGAGTATGCGGTTTTAGCGGGCGCACTTTTCTCTGGCACTGTCCCCAGTGTCAGACTTGGGAAAATATTCGCCCTGTCAGCTCGGTCGGCAAACGTGATTGATTGACATCCTCCCCGCCCTGAAGGACGGGGATTCCTGCTGCTGACGGTATTGCCTCACCACTCACTTTACAGGCGAGCCGGGCGTGTCCCGCCCTTGAGCCATGGAACCATAGAACCATGGAACATACGTTGGGTCTGCGAATAATGCCGGCGAAATTAGACGCGCTATCCTTCCCCGCCCTGAAGGACGGGGCTTGCCGCGCACCAGCTCAGCTGGCACATCTGACAGCTTGTGCTCAGGACAAGGGGGACCCGTTGTCAAGCCATCCCCAACTTGCGCTTGCGCCGCCGATAGTCCGATAGCCTGCCCCGGCTCCTTTACACTGATGCATGAATTCTGTAGCCTCTTCGGGCTGTTGAGCAACCCTTCAATGAGGCGCCTTTTTCATGCCTTCCTCGAGTCCGCTGATTGTTGCCCTGGACTGCCCCTGTGAAAAAAGTGGGCTGACGATGGCTGATCAACTTGATCCCGGGCTGTGTCGTGTCAAGGTCGGCAGCGAACTGTTTTCCGCCGCAGGCCCCGGTGTTATTGACAAACTTCATAGCCGTGGATTTCAGGTTTTTCTTGATCTTAAATTCCACGACATACCTGCCACGGTAGCCAAAGCTGTAGCTGCTGCCGCCCGCATGAATGTATGGATGCTGAGCTTGCATGCTCAGGGCGGGCATTCCATGCTGGCCGCTGCCCGGCGTACTCTGGAGGAGGTCGCAGGTCCTGTTCCTCTGCTGGTGGCGGTAACGCTTCTGACCAGCCTCTCGCCTGGTGACATGAAGGAATTGGGCTTGCCGCCACTCAGGGAGCAGGTGCTGCGCCTGGCCAGTCTGGCTCACAGATCCGGCATGGATGGTGTTGTCTGCTCAGCGGGAGATGCGACGGCCATTCGTTCGCAGCTTGGCCCCGATTGCCTGCTGGTAACGCCCGGTGTTCGTTCGCCCGGCAACAATTTGCACGACCAAAGACGCATAGCTTCACCACAGGAGGCCGTGCAACTGGGAAGCGACTATCTGGTGGTTGGTCGTCCTGTTACCCTGGCAAAGCGACCTGGGCGGGCACTGGAGGACATGGTGGCCAGTCTGGATGTTGCCGGAGTCTGAGCTATGGATCTTTGGTATGTCGTGCGCACCAAAGCCCGACAAGAATCACGGGCCGCAGACAATCTGGAACGTCAGGGTTTTTGTACCTATTCCCCCATGCTACGGCCTTTTGGCAGGCGTAAGCGCATAGAGCCTTTGTTTCCCGGCTATATGTTTCTTCTCGAAAGCCCGGCACATAAAGATGCCGGGCTTCCCTGGCAGAGTGTTCGTTCCACGCGAGGTGTTCTCGGCTTTGTCCGTTTTGGGCCTGAACCCTGCAAACTGGACGGCGAGCTGGTGGAGGCCATACGCACGCGTGAAAAGCTGATGGAGCAGCAACCCATCGGCTTCAAAAAAGGTCAGATTGTTTCCCTTGTCAATGAAGGCAGCCTCAGCGGCCTGCAGGGGGTGTACCTGTGCGACAAGGGGGAAGAGCGCTGCCTGATTCTGTTGCGTTTTCTCAACAAGACCACGAAAGTTTTGGTCAACCAGGCTAGCCTGTGCTGACCGTATTCTTTTTGCCCTTCTGTGCTTTTCTGAGCTGTTCCCTGTAGTAACGTATCTGGTCGCGTGTCTCGGCGGCCTCCTCGAACAGCAGGTTGCGGGCCTGCTCTTCCATTGTTTTTTCCAGTTCCCGGATACTGGACTCCAGACTTTGCACTGACTGGCCGGAACCTTTCTCCTGGCGCTGCTTGCCGCTCCCGGCCGCCGGGTCGGGGCGGGCCCCTTCCATGACGTCGATGATGGCCCGGCTGACGCCCCGGGGTGTGATCCCATGCTTCAGGTTGAAGGCCAGCTGGCGCTGGCGTCTATAGTCTGTGGCTTCCATGGCACGTTGCATGGAGCCTGTGATCTGGTCGGCGTAGAGTATGGCCCGGCCCCGCACGTTGCGAGCCGCTCTTCCTATAGTCTGTATCAATGATCTGTCACTACGAAGGAAGCCCTCCTTGTCCGCGTCAAGAATGGCGACCAGGGCCACCTCCGGAATATCGAGACCTTCACGCAGGAGATTGATTCCCACCAGAACGTCAAAGGCCCCCAGACGTAAATCCCGGATAATCTCGACACGTTCTACGGTGTCTACATCGGCGTGCAACCAGCGGACTTTTACGCCATGTTCTCCAAGAAAGTCTGTCAGGTCTTCGGCCATACGCTTGGTCAGGGAAGTGACCAGCACGCGCTCACCCTGTTCCACGCATCCTCTGATCTGTTCCAGCAGATCATCCACCTGGGTGGTGGCAGGGCGCACCTCAACTTCCGGATCCACAAGTCCGGTGGGGCGAATAATTTGCTCGACACGCTGTCCCTCATGCTCCTTTTCATAGGCTCCTGGCGTGGCTGAAATGAACAGTGTCTGGGGGCGACGCACTTCCCACTCCTCAAAGGTCATGGGGCGATTATCCAGGGCGGAGGGCAGGCGGAAACCATAGTCAACCAGAGTTTCCTTGCGGGAGCGATCACCTTTGTACATGGCGCCGATCTGGGGCACTGTAACGTGGGACTCATCCAGCACCAGCAGGGCATTATCCGGCAGGTAGTCGAACAGTGTAGGGGGGGGCTCGCCTGGAGCGCGACCCGACAAGTAGCGGGAATAATTTTCGATCCCGTTGCAATAGCTGGTCTCCCTCATCATTTCTGTATCGAAACGGGTGCGTTGCTCCAGTCTCTGGGCTTCCAGCAGTCGATTGGCAGACCGGAGAGTCTGCAAACGTTCTGCCAGCTCCTCCTCTATAGCTTCAGCCGCCTTGAGCAAGGTGTCTCGTTCGGCAACGTAGTGAGAGCGGGGATAAATGGTCGTCCTCGGCACCGTCCGCAGGCGTGTGCCTGTCAAAGGATCAAACCAGCTTATGGACTCGAGGGTATTGTCAAAAAACTCCAGCCGCACCGCATCCTTGCCAGACTCGGCCGGAAAAATATCAACCACGTCGCCCCGAACCCTGTAGCAGGCGCGCTTGAAATCTGCGTCATTGCGGGTGTACTGGAGAGACGCCAGGCGACGCAACAGTGTGCGCTGATCCAGACGATCCCCCCGGTCCAGATGCAGCATCATCTGCAGCCATGAGTGGGGGTCTCCCAGGCCGTAAATCGCCGATACAGTCGCCACTACTATCGCATCCGGGCGCTCCAGCAGAGCTTTGGTCGCCGACAGGCGCATCTGCTCTATGTGCTCATTGACTGCCGAGTCCTTTTCAATGAAAGTATCCGAAGCCGGAACATAAGCTTCAGGCTGATAGTAGTCGTAGTAGGAAACAAAGTATTCCACTGCATTTTTTGGAAAAAACTCCCGGAATTCTCCGTACAGCTGGGCAGCGAGTGTTTTGTTGGGAGCCATGACCATAACCGGGCGTTGCAGTGCAGCAATGACCTGGGCTGTCGTGAAGGTTTTTCCCGAACCTGTTACCCCCAGCAACGTCTGGCTGGCCAGCCCCTCGCGGAACCCTGCCACCAGTGCCTCTATGGCCTGTGGTTGGTCGCCGGCAGGAGCATAAGAAGAAACAAGCTCCAGGGGAGAGTTTTTTTCAGTCATCGGGTTTCGGCTCCAATACAGGTTGTTTTATCATGATGCCGGCGCGCATGGTGACCCGCCCAGAACGAGGATAAAAAGGATGCAGCACACTGCCAGCAGGATTCAGGCAATACGACCTTCGGCCACCCTGGAAGTCACGGCGCGCGCCGCCGAATTGAAGGCGGCGGGTTGTGATGTCATTGGCCTGGGGGCAGGAGAGCCTGATTTTGACACGCCCCAGCACATACGGGAAGCCGCCGTCGCCGCTATAGAACAAGGGCAAACCCGCTACACCCATGTCACCGGCACTCCCGCTCTCAAGCAAGCCATCAGCGACAAATTTGAGCGTGACAACAAGCTGTCGTACAGCCCCGGGCAGGTTCTGGTCTCTTGTGGCGCAAAACAGAGTTTGTTCAATATGGTCATGGCTCTTCTCGATCCGGGTGACGAGGTGATCATTCCGGCGCCCTATTGGGTTTCCTATCCAGAGATGGTCCGCATCACCGGGGCCTGCCCGGTCATACTCAAAACCGGGATGAAACAAAATTTCAAAATCACACCGGCCCAATTACGTGGCTCCCTGTCGAGCAAAACCCGGCTAGTGATTCTCAACAGTCCCTCCAATCCATCGGGCATGGCTTACTCTGCACAAGAGTTGCAGGCTCTCGGCGAAGTGCTGGCAGACTGGCCCCGGGTCATGATCGCCACAGATGATATATACGAGCATATCCTCTGGAAAGAGGGTGGCTTTGCCAATATTGCCACGGCCTGCCCTGATCTCCACAAGCGCGTACTGGTTGTCAACGGGGTGTCCAAAGCCTATGCCATGACAGGCTGGCGCATCGGCTATGCAGCAGGCCCCGAGTGGCTGATACGTGCAATGACCAAGGTTCAGTCACAGAGCACGTCAAATCCTTGTTCTGTGTCCCAGGCCGCCGCTGTTGCAGCCCTCACCGGATCCCAGGAGCCGGTGCAACGCATGCTGAAATCCTTTCACCAGCGCCATGATCTGGTTCTGTCACGCCTGAAGTCCATTGCTGGATTTGAAGTGCATCCGGTGGATGGCACTTTCTACATACTTCCCAACATACGTCAGGCCATGAAGGGATTGGGGTATGGCACTGACGTGGAATTCTGCAATGCGCTCCTGGCCGCCGGTGTGGCCGTTGTGCCCGGCTCGGCTTTTGGTGCTCCGGGGCATATTCGTATTTCTTTCGCCGCAAGCAAGGAGTCGCTGGAGCAGGCGCTGGAGCGTATCGCCAAGTTTGTCGGTCGTTCTGCTGAAAGCACCGACGGGAACACGGCACACTCCTGATATCGAATGGATCAAGAGCTTCCTGGTGCTCATGGCTGTCCTGGCTGCGTTGTCCGGCTCCAGGGGCCTGAGGCCATCCTGACCCAATGACGTCTCTGCTGACTGAACAGAGACGTCCACCAGCACGAGCGGGCGTTTTGATGCGCGCGAGCCTGCCTGGCACGCCAGGGTCCTGGTTTCGATAGCAGAGCCAGGGCGCCAGGGCCAGGTGGCCTGCGTGTCAGACCTTGCGCGCCAGTTTTGCGGCCTCGCCTGTGTATCCGGCGGGCGTCAAATCTTTCAGGGCTTGCCGGGCACTCTCGGGAATGTCGAGACCATCAATAAAACTGAGAATATCCTCCCGTCCGATCTGGCGCCCACGCGTCAGTGTCTTCATTTTCTCGTAGGGCTCTTCCACACCATAACGGCGCATCATAGTCTGCACGGGCTCTGCCAGAATCTCCCATGAACTGGCAAGGTCCTCAGACAGTCGCCTTTCGTTGGCCTCCAGCTTACCTATGCCTTTGAGGGCAGAGCGGTAAGCGACCAGGCTGTAAGCCATTCCCAGTCCCATGTTGCGCAGGACTGTTGAGTCGGTCAGGTCACGCTGCCAGCGTGACAAGGGCAGTTTGGCGGTCATGTGACTCATGATGGCATTGGCCAGGCCCAGGTTGCCTTCGGAGTTTTCAAAATCAATGGGATTCACCTTGTGTGGCATGGTGGATGACCCCACTTCCCCGGCGCGGGTCTTCTGGCTGAAATACCCCAGCGAAATGTAGGACCATATGTCCCGGTCAAAATCCGTCAGGACAGTATTGAAACGGCACAGTGCGTCGAACAGTTCGGCGATGCAATCATGGGGCTCTATCTGGGTGGTAAAGGGATTGAATTCCAGGCCCAGTCCGGTCACAAAATCCTGGGCTACCGCCTCCCAGTTCACATCAGGCCATGCCACTTTGTGTGCATTGTAGTTGCCGACAGCGCCGTTGATTTTTCCTTGAAGGGATACAGCGAGAAACTGCTTTGTCTGACGCTGCATGCGCCAGACAACGTTGGCCATTTCTTTGCCGACAGTAGTGGGTGAGGCACTTTGACCATGGGTGCGGCTCAGCATGGCAAGATCAGCATGATCATGAGCCAGATTCCTGATGGCGTCTGTCAGCCTGTTCATGATGTCTGCCAGACAGGTGCGCCCGCGCGACAGCATCAGGCCGTGCGACAGGTTGTTGATATCTTCAGAGGTGCATCCAAAGTGGACAAACTCCTGCAATGGTGCCAGCTGATCTTGCTGGCTGAGCTTGTCTTTCAGAAAATACTCAACAGCCTTGACGTCGTGGTTCGTTGTCGCCTCAATGTCTTTGATGGCAGCAGCGTCTGTGAGAGAAAAGTCACTCACCAGAGCATCCAGCCAGGCGTGGCTCTGCGCACTCAAAGGCGGCAATTCCTGAAGCTGTTCCTGTCGACTCAGATGCTGCAGCCAGCGCACCTCAACTTCAACCCTTGCCCGTATCAGGCCGTATTCACTGAATATTTCGCGCAGAAGATGGGTTTTGTCGCTGTAGCGACCATCAACGGGCGACAGTGCTGTCAGTGGTGAAAGCTCCATATAACTACCCTGAGTCCTCGTATTGTCAGGCATCCATGTCTGGATAGGTGTCAAAAGAACAGGAAGGGCAGGGTGCCGTGCCGCAACAGATACTCGCCCCCGCCGTCAATAAAGAGATGTCTGGCCTTGTGATGCCTGGCGCATGGGGCCCGGCGTGGATACGGGCCTCATGCTTGCTCATGCTTCTCCTGCCACCTCGGGTTCGATCTCTGCCAATAGCCGGGAGGAGGTTGCCAGCAGTTTGCGACGAGAAAAAGCAAGATGCCAGCGGCGCCCCCCAACCTGGCGCCAGAGCACGGCAGAGCGCAGACCGGCCAGCAGGCAGGCTCTTATGCGGTTGGTGCAGGGCGCATTGTTGTGTAACCACTGGGGGCGGCCTTTTACCTGAATGCGCGGTCTGAAAGTGCTGATGGTCGCCAGGTACAGGTCCGCCAGGCTGGCCATAACGTTGTCGTGCAAGCAATGGAAATACGTCAACTGGGTGTGGGCACGCTCAATACCTCGCGCCAGGGTTTTGAGCATCTCGTCGTTCTTGCGCAGACCCGCCTCCATATGCATCAGGGCGAAAGCATAGCGAACTGTATCAGAGTGCAAGACACGCCGGTCGCGACAGAGCAGGGCCTGGAGACAGCGCAGCCCATGTTCCAGCTTTTTCTCGCTGCCATAGACATCGGCAACTTGATCGGGGTCGGTAATGAACAGGCTCTCAATAGCTGTTTCCATGAGTTGTGACGCCCCCGTCCCGGTGGTGGCTATTTTCTCCACGAGGGAGCAGGCCTGTAACACCGCAGCCAGAGACATCACCTGATCCTGCTCACAGCAGGCAGAGCTGCGCATCAGCTATCCTCCAGGGCAGCGGCCGGCTGCAGGCTCATGTCGGGGTGGCAGAGTTGGCGCGCTTCTATGACGCCACCGCCAAGACAGACATCGCCGGAATAAAAGACAACAGACTGCCCGGGAGTCACAGCACGCTGGGGCTCATCGAATACCACCTGCCAGCTGCCGTCCGGCTCCTGATGCAGCTGGCAGGGCTGATCAGTCTGACGGTAGCGTATCTTTGCCATCAGGCGAGCAGGAAGGGCGGCGGGGGGCTGTATCCAGTGCATCTGTGTTGTCGACAGCTGGCGGGAAAAGAGCCGGGGGTGCTGATTGCCCTGGCCGACGATCAGCACATTGCGTTCAAGGTCTTTGTCCAGAACGTACCAGGGCTGTTCTGCAACTCCCGCCAGCCCGCCGATGCCCAGCCCCTGACGCTGCCCGATGGTGTGATACATCAACCCCTGATGTGTGCCTATGGTCTGGCCAAAGTCTGTCTCTATAGGGCCGGGGCAGGCGGGTATGTAGGTTTCAAGAAAATTGCGGAAACGACGCTCACCGATAAAACAGATGCCGGTGCTGTCTTTTTTGGCGTGGGTAACAAGGCCCCGTGATCGCGCTCTGGCGCGCACCGCACTCTTTTCCATGGCTCCCAGCGGAAACAGCGTTTTCTCCAGCCGGCAGCCCGGCACAGCGTGCAGAAAGTAGCTTTGATCCTTGCTGGAATCAGATCCCTTGAGGAGCTGTGGTCGTCCGCTGGAGTCATCCAGGCGGGCATAATGACCGGTGGCGATGCGGTCGGCTCCCAGCGTCATGGCGTAGTCCAGAAAAGCTTTGAACTTGATTTCCCGGTTGCAGAGTATATCGGGGTTGGGGGTGCGTCCGGCACGGTATTCCGCCAGAAAGTATTCGAACACATTATCCCAGTATTCTGCCGCGAAATTGGCCTGGTGCAGCGGGATTTCGAGCTGTTCGCACACAGCACGGGCGTCTGCCAGATCGGCACGCGCTGAGCAATACTCTGTGCCGTCGTCCTCCTCCCAGTTTTTCATGAAGAGGCCTTCAACCTCGTACCCCTGCTCTTTGAGCACAAGGGCCGCAACCGAAGAGTCGACGCCGCCGGACAGGCCGACAATCACACGCAGGCGGGAATTCTCATTCATAAGCAGTCACAGACAGACTCCGAACAGAAGATGCGATCTTTTACCATATCCCGATGCATCATGGCCATCCATTCACACAGGGGCGACATCAGAATCTGTATGGAACCCTGCGTATGTGTCGTCAGGCTGGCAGCTTGTGTCCGATGGGACCTCTGTTGGCGTCAATAGGCTTTCCTGTTGTTTTTTTTCTCTTGTCTTTGCGTTATCTTCCCCATCCTCCCGACTGTTGCCGATGCTGCCTTGCCTCCTGAAAAGTCATGGGGCTGATCACATCTTCAGAACGGCCGGCCGTATGTCACTATATTTCTGATTTGACGGGGTGCACCTATGGGGTATCAGAAGATCAAGGTTCCCACCAGCGGAGAGGCTGTTACTGTCAATCCTGACGGCTCACTGAAGGTACCGGATAACCCGATTGTTCCTTACATAGAGGGTGACGGCATAGGCGTGGATGTTACTCCTGCCATGTTGCAGGTCGTCAATGCCGCCGTTGAGGCGGCTTACGGTTCTGAACGCTCTCTGGCATGGATGGAGATTTATGCAGGCGAAAAAGCAACGCAAGTGTACGGCTCCGATACCTGGTTGCCCGATGAGACGCTGCAAGCCCTTGAAGAGTATCACCTGGGCATCAAGGGGCCGCTGACTACCCCGGTCGGAGGCGGTATACGTTCGCTCAATGTCGCGCTGCGTCAGAAACTGGATCTTTACGCCTGTGTCCGCCCTGTGCGCTGGTTTCCTGGTGTTCCCAGCCCAGTCAAGGAGCCGGGCAAAACAAATATGGTGATATTCCGGGAAAATGCCGAAGACATCTATGCGGGTATCGAATGGGCTGGTGACAGTCCAGAGGCCAACAAGGTGGTGCAGTTTCTGAAACAGGAAATGGGCGTCAGCCAGATTCGGTTTGAATCCCATTGTGGCATAGGCGTGAAGCCTGTCTCCCGGGAGGGAACCCGGCGACTGGTGTCCAGGGCCATACAGCACGCCATTGACCATGACCTGCCTTCAGTCACTCTGGTGCACAAGGGGAACATCATGAAGTTCACCGAGGGGGCATTCAAGGAGTGGGGCTATGAACTGGCTCGGGATTCCTTTGGTGCGGAGCCGCTGGACGGTGGTCCCTGGCATCAACTGAAAAATCCCGACACTGGTCAAACGATAGTCATCAAGGACGTTATTGCTGATGCTTTCTTGCAGCAAATTCTGCTCCGCCCGGACGAGTATTCCGTTATAGCTACTTTGAACCTGAATGGTGACTATATTTCTGATGCCCTCGCGGCTCAGGTAGGTGGTATTGGCATAGCTCCCGGAGCCAATATAGGCACAAAGGTCGCAGTATTTGAGGCCACTCATGGAACAGCGCCGAAATACGCAGGGAAGGACAAGGTGAACCCCGGCTCGCTGATTCTTTCTGCGGAAATGATGTTGCGGCACATGGGATGGAGTGAGGCGGCTGATCGTATTCTGCGTGGCATGGAAGGGGCCATTGCAGCCAAAACGGTGACCTATGATTTCGAACGCTTGATGACAGGGGCACGCTTGCTGAAGTGCTCTGAGTTTGCGAAGGCCGTCATCGAAAACATGTCATGACGGAGGCAAGGTCAGGAGCCTGCTTCCGGGCGGACTCCTGGCCTTACTGCACGGGTGTGCCCCGGATGCAGGCGATGTGTGCGAGGGCTCCAGTCGCAGGCCTGCGCTCCTTGCAAGCTCTACCGGAGTATTCCCTCTACCGGGATAGAGGGGGCGGCTCCCATTCCCCAATGTCAAGAAAATAGGTTTCCAAAGCTGAGTGCTCACGGGCAGGAGCAGGCTGTGGGACTTGCGTTGTGCTCTCTTCTTCCGATTCCTCTTGGACAGTCATCATACGTCTCTGCTGCGGATCTTCTGCCCCTCCATGCTCGGTCTCTGCCACCTGCTGTCGTTTGTCGTGAACGGCTGACTGCAACCCGCTTATTGTTTTGACCGCCTTCTCCAGATCTTGCCGGGTTTGAGCCTTCTTCAGGAATTCTGTTGTGGTTTGAGACAATTCCAGCATGTTTTCTATAGCCTTTATAGCCTTGGCCAGCAATTTCGCCTCCGCTATCCCCTGTGAGAACAGCACGGAGTGCGCATCTGTGTGAAGCTCCTGCAGTTGTTTTGTCACCTCTGTCACGGTTGACAGCAAGTCCTTTTTGATCTCGGTCAGCGGGGATACAGGTCTTGCCAATCTGTTGTCTGCAAACGCTTGCATCTGGGCTTTTGGCATATCAGGCCTGCTTGCGACTTGAGACACGTCCTTGCGCACTACTGATTTCTTGCCTTGGGCAGCCTTCTGCTCGTTTGTTTGCGAAAAAGCTTTTGATCGAGTAAGCCAGGTTTCTTCGTGATCAGAAGTGTCTATATCACTAAACTCGAAGACTTCTATGGGCAGAGTGTCTTTGTCCTCAAGCATGTCTTTCAAAAATTCCTTGCGTTGAGCTACGATCCTGGAGCCTGCTCCAGGAGCCGCCTTTGAAAACACCACAGATGCGTCACCAGAGTCAGAAGGTGAAACCAATCGGCTCGAGCTGCCGTGTTTTCCTGCTGGAGGCGCTTCGTGCCTGGATTGGTTTTTTTGTTCGCGATTATTTTTTCCTTCTTCGTTATTACCCGCTTCTTTCAGGTTTGGCAGTTTCATACCAACATGTAGAGAGAGTGATGAAGCTACCGGCGGCCGGTCCAGGCTGTGCGTCTTCCCGTTGTTCGCTGCTCTGATATTCGCCTTGTTGTTTCTTTCGTCCCCTCTGTACAGAGACTTCATGGATTGGGTGTCGTTACCAGAGTCGACAAAGGCGTCAGTCAGCACTTCGTCTTTCACGTCTTCTTCGCTTTCCTCGAAGATTGTCGCGAGAGTGTTTCTTTCAGTGTCTGCCTTCAGAGACTGTGAGAATGCACGGTCTGCAAAGGAGCTCGACTGGTTGCTGCCTGCCGGGTTCTGTGATCGGGGAACATTGTGCGCATCCAACCTGGTGAAGTGGTTTTCTACTGGCTGATGAGTCCTTGCAGTTGCGTAGCTGTCGATGTCGCTGTCGATGTCGATGTCGCTGTCGCTGTCGATGTCGATGTCGCTGTCGCTGTCGCTGTCGCTGTCGATGTAGCTGTAGCTGTAGCTGTAGCTGTCGCTGTCGCTGTCGCTGTCGCTGTCGATGTCGCTGTCGCTGTCGATGTCAAGCTCGCTATCAGAATGCGAGGAGTCGTCAGAATCTCCTTCTGGCTCGTCTACAAAAACCTGGGCGTACGTGGGGTTGGGTGGCGTCGATTCGGAAGCGTCTTTTTCGGGAGCAGGTGTCGAAGGCGTCGGGGATTTTCTGGTAAAAAGTGGATCTGTCAGGTTCAATTCGTCGGAGTTGAGCAGATGCTCGCCCCTGACCTGGAGGATCCAATCTACCAGGGACAAGTGACTGGAGTTTTGAGATGACACCATTGAGGGAGCCGATCTTTCCAATCCGTCCTGAACATTCAGATTCTCTTTGGCTTCTCTTTGCTCGATCAAGTCAGGTAGAGATGATGCAGGCAGCTGCAGATCTTCGTTTTGCGTACTCTCGTCTTTTCTTGTGACTTTGCCTGGCACACTCTCTCCATTCTCTCCCGTCTCTCTGGCGCGTCCAGGGTTTGGAGTGCGACTCTGCTGAGGTGCAATAATGTGCTGCGATGATGCATGGGGAGACCCGACTGTCGCGTTGGACGTCTCGCTACAGGAAAAGAAGGAGACCTTCCTGGAAAGCTTTGGTTTTTCCTTCTCGGGTTCGGAACAGGTTTCGGTATTTGATGCAGAAGCCGATCCCTTTTTGCAGCTAAGGACATCTTCCTTGGGGGGGAGGGGCACCATAGTAGAGCGCTTCCCGCCCAGTGTTTTCAGATTTGTCGCGCCGATCTCACAATCTTTGGCGGCCTGCGCAATGAGCACCTTGAGTGTGTTGCGCTTGCCGCTCTGAATATCAATTGCCCTTCTGTTAAAGATCCAGAGCAGCTCGTTATCGGCAGACTGCCGCATGGTTGTCTTCTTGTTCCTGACGCTGCTGACAGGTTGTGCCAAAGGGGTCACTCTTTCTGGTGCTCTTTCCCGTTGTGTAGGGATACTGGAAAAAGTATTGTGCAATTGCTGTGGATTCATAACTATCCGATCACGTTTTGTGGAGGCTCAATCAGCCACCAACCAGCCGTCAACCAACGACAGTGGTAGCGTATAGTGGGGGTTAGTCGTCTCCGGGTCAAGCTTTTGCCTGTCTGGAATATGCAGGCCTTTGCCGTTTCATTTCCCAAGCGGGAGCCTGACCAGGCTCGCGCACTCGGGCTTTCTGAAGACCCCTGTGTGTAGTGGACTACTGTCGTTGCCTGCACCTGGAGGCACGGGCTGGACGGCGCATCAAAGACAAAGTGATGACGGCAGATCCCGGGCGGGGTACAATTCGCCAGCTTGTCCGGACTGCCAGCCTTCAGGCTCCCCGTTTCCCGGATAGCCCGTTTTTTCACTGTATCTGCCACAGGGAGTCGGCTCCATGTCCGAAACCTTCCCTTCCGACGTTCTGGAAGATACGGCAGGCCTGCTCAGCATCGGAGACTGGCTGCGTTGGACCTGGAGCCGTTTCAATGAACATGAGCTTTTCTTCGGTCACGGTAGCGATAATAGTCGCGATGAAGCTTGTCATCTGGTTTTGCAAGCACTGGAGCTGCCCTGGAACCTCGACCCTGTTTTTTACTCAAGCCGGGTGACATCTGTTGAAGCCAGGCGTCTTGCCACGCTGGTACGGCGGCGTATAGAGCACCGTGTTCCCGTCTCTTATCTGTTGAACAAAGCCTGGTTCTGTGGTTTTTGCTTCTACGTTGATGAGAGAGTTCTGATTCCGCGCTCTCCCATTGCTGAGTTGATAGACGACCAGTTTTACCCTTGGCTGGAACAAACCCCCGCACGCGTCCTTGATCTTTGTGCAGGGTCGGGTTGTATTGGCCTCGCTTGCGCCATGACCTGGCCGCAGGCACAGGTCGACCTGCTGGACATATCACCCAGCGCGCTGGATGTGGCACGCATCAATATGGATCGTATGATGCTCTGGGATCGCGTACGGGCATTGCAGTCGGATTTGTTGGCCGCCTTGTATGAAGAAGAGGAGCGGCCCCGCTATCAACTTCTGGTCAGCAACCCTCCCTATGTTGACGCAGAAGATATGGACGATTTGCCTGAGGAGTATCAGAAGGAGCCGCAACTGGGACTCGCTGGAGGAAGTGATGGTCTTGATATGGTACGTCCCATCCTTTCCCAGGCGCGGGATTTCCTTACTGATGACGGCATTCTGGTACTGGAAGTGGGCAATAGCCGTTTTGCCCTTGAAGAAGCATTTCCGGATGTGCCTTTCGTCTGGCCGGAGTTCAAGCGCGGTGGACAGGGCGTCTGCGTGTTGTCCGCTCGCGTGCTGGATGAGTACCGGCTCAGTTTTTCCAGGACCTCCGACAGAGCTGGGTGAGTTTTTTCGTTATCCGTTTTCTCCGCCTGAACAGGCAGGTCCAGCCGGATTGGTCAAGTGACCGCTGTTCAGGCACTGCCCCTTGGCTGCACAAGAGAGTCCTCATGTCAGGAAATACAATAGGCACACTGTTTACTGTGACCAGCTACGGGGAAAGTCATGGCCCTGCTCTGGGCTGCGTAGTCGATGGGTGTCCGCCGGGTATGGCGTTGTCCGAGGCGGACTTGCAGCAGGAACTTGATCGGCGAAAACCGGGGACTTCCTCTTTTACCAGCCAGCGTCGCGAGCCTGACAGTGTACGCATTCTGTCTGGTGTCTTTGAAGGAAAAACAACAGGAACGCCTATAGGGCTGTTGATCGAGAACCAGGATCAGCGTAGCCGTGATTATGCCGCCATCAAGGATGTTTACCGTCCGGGGCATGCTGACTACACCTACGATCACAAATACGGATTCCGTGACTACAGGGGAGGGGGGCGTTCTTCTGCCAGAGAGACCGCCATGCGGGTCGCGGCCGGTGCCATTGCCAAAAAATACTTGAGTTTGTCAGGAGTGAAGATCCGGGGGTATCTGGAGCAGATGGGGTCGATTGCCATGACCGACTTTGACTGGGATGAGGTGAGCCGCAATCCCTTTTTCTTTCCGGATGGCAACAAGGTGGCACTGCTTGAGAAGCTTATCAAGGAACTTCGTCGGGCCGGTGATTCTGTGGGCGCCCGGGTAACGGTGCAGGCCAGTGGTGTTCAGCCAGGGCTGGGCGAGCCGGTTTTTGATCGTCTGGACGCCGACCTCGCTCATGCCCTTATGGGCATAAATGCAGTCAAGGGAGTAGAAATAGGGGCCGGCTTTGCCAGCGTTTGTCAGCGAGGGTCAGAGCACCGGGATGAGATGACGGCCGCAGGATTTGTCTCCAACAAGGCCGGTGGCGTACTCGGCGGGATTTCGTCAGGGCAGGTGATCCGGGCCAGCATGGCCTTGAAGCCCACCTCCAGCTTGACCTTGCCTTGTCGTTCAATCAACGTCCATGGACAGCCTGCTGAAGTGGTAACAAAGGGACGTCACGATCCTTGTGTCGGCATAAGGGCAGTGCCTGTGGCGGAGGCTATGATGGCTATCACATTGATGGATCACTTGTTGCGCCATCGTGGCCAGAATGCGGAAGTTGTCAGCCAGGCTCCCGTGATAGCTCCAGAGGCCGGGGGCGACTGTGCGGCCCGCATGGCGTCTCCGTTGTCATAAAACTCATCAGCCTTCGGCAAGACCGGAACTTCAATACAGGTTTGATGCGGCACAAGGTCTGCAAAGTCTGGAAGACCGGTTCAGGTACTGCGCAGTCGAACTTGCAGTCCCACGCAATGCCTCGCTCACGGGGTTCGGGCTCCGGAGGGCAGTACCGGCTCCCGGAGGAAGGTGCTGATGTCTGGTGTGCGGGCTTCAGATTCAAGGGCCTCCTTGCTTGCCTGGCGCAGTTTGTCTTTCCCCGTATACCTTGAGGCCTGTTGGCAAGTCACAGTTTTCTTCTTTGATCTGCTGCTATTTTATGCCGGGTTCTTGCGTGTTTTCAGAAAGATACCCCTTCTTTTCTGTCGTGCCCCGGTTCCAGGTAGCTTGGGTGTTTGTACGAGTTTTTTTTGCACATCACATGAGAGACGCTCAGGATGGTGCTACTATTCCGCCTCTCAGTAATCACACTTTTCCCTTGTAATGCCTATATCACCGGTCTCTTTATTCCTTGCTTTCCTTGCTTTCCTTGTTTTCCTCACAACGTCCTGGCTGTGTTGGCGCACAGGAGCCAGCAGTGCTCGCAGTCGCCTGTTGGCAGAAGAACAAAAGAAACAGCACGCTCTGGATCTGGAAGTGAGTCAGCTGCGCCAGCAGGCAGATCACCTTCACGAGGAGAAACAGCAACTCACCGCCAACTGTCGTACGCTGGAGTCCCGGCTGCAGGAAAGTATGCGAGCACTGGAGCAGAGTAACCTGGACTTGCTGTCGCTCCGCAAAGACCAGGAAGCTGCGGCTGAAAAGCTGGGACTACTCAAGCAGGCCGAGAGCCGACTGGGACAGCAGTTTGAAAACCTGGCCAACCGGATCTTTGATCACAAGGTCAGCAGGCTATCCGAGCAGACGCGAGAATCCATGACCGGCGTGTTGGGGCCCTTGCGCCAGCAGCTGGATGACTTTCGCAAGCAGGTGGCCTCCTCTTATGACAATGAGGCACAACAACGCCATTCCCTGAAAGATGAAATCACCAGTCTCAGACAGCTGAATCAACGCATGAGTGAAGAAGCTCTGAATCTGACGCGAGCACTCAAAGGTGACAAAAAGTTACAAGGAAACTGGGGAGAGCTGGTTCTTGACAGGGTGCTGGAGACATCAGGACTGCGGGAAGGTCATGAGTACGTTCGCCAGGTCTCTTTTCAGGATGATGCTGGTCAGCGTCAGCAGCCGGACGTCATAGTTCATCTTCCCGATGGCAGGGATGTCATACTCGACTCCAAAGTATCTCTGGTTGATCACAGTCTCTATGTGGCTGCTGAGACGGAGTCTGAGAAAAACAAGGCACTGGCCCGTCATGTCCAGTGCTTGCGCAACCACATCCGCAGTTTGAGCGACAAGAGCTACCAGGATGTGAAAGATCTGCGCACGCTGGACTATGTTCTTATGTTCATTCCTGTTGAGGCAGCTTTTTATTCTGCCATAGAACACCGGCCCGAGCTTTTTCAGGAAGCGCTGGACAGCAATATCATGATTGTCAGCCCCACCAATCTTCTGGTTACGCTCCGCACCATAGAAAACATATGGCGCTACGAGCAACAGAATCGTAACGCCCAGCTGATTGCTGACAAGGCTGCTGCCCTCTACGACAAGCTTCGCGGTTTTACCGAAGACATGCAGAAGCTGGGCAATCAGTTGACAACAGCGCAAAAAACCTGGACCGGAGCCATGAACAAGTTTTCCAGTGGTCGAGGCAATGTTGTGCGTCAGGCGCAACAATTTATAGAGCTGGGTGTGAAGGTCAAAAAGACGCTCCCCCCTGAGCTTGTCGACCGGGCTGCTGCGGAAACACCGCTGGTGGAAGCCGACGAAGAGTCACAGCCTGCGTTGTCCTGACGTGCACTTTCAGCCAGACTGTCTGGAGCCTGGATCGGGTCTGGCTCGGGCCTGGCTCGGGTCTGGCTCGGGTCTGGCTCGGGTCTGGATCGGGTCTGGATCTGGGTTGGTGTCTGTTTGCCAAGCGGGTTCTCTGCAGCCCGTACGGAGGTGTTCAAATGCCTTCAGGTCGCTTCCGGCTTCTGAAAGTGACTGCATCCACAGGCTGTCCGCTTTGAACTGGTTGTAAATGCGCTTTTTTATCGGCACAAACCTGTGCCCTGCTATCTATCCGCCTTCTGCCAGAGAAAGACGAGTGACTCAAAGAGCCTTGGCCAGCTTTATGACTTTTCCATAGGATCAAAATGAGAGGGCAGCCTTGTCAGGCTGTTTCGTACGCGAAAGTTACGGCCATATCGCGCACGCAAACAACAAGGCAACGGGGTGTGGAAACGAGTTTTATCAGGCGTTATCCAAATCAGATGACCCAGAAGGTGCGCCAAGGGCTGAGATCAGGCAAGCACGCAACAAACCAGTCGACATCATTGCCAGAGATCTTGAGCACCACTTCCTCAACGAGTTGGCCAGAAAAAAAAGTGGCCCTGAGGTTTGCAAGGAGGAGCTGACAAGACTGGCCAACCGCCCGGAAGCACTGCGAGCAGGGATGATGTCGGCACTGAGCGATAATATGACTTGGGTTCGTGAGATGCGAACCTGGTGGGGGCTGCCAGAAACAAGCGGCCGAGAAATGCAGAAAGAATAAGAACATAAAGAGGGGCAATACGCGGCAAAGCAATTTCCAGACAAAATGCAGAAGCAGTTGGCTGAAGCTGCGAGGAAGCTGAGGAAATTTACGCCAGCTTTTATCCACCCCAGAAGAACAGTCAGGATGTTCCTCAAGAGGCGAACCGTCCGTGAGAGACGGAGCCTCTTGTTGGCTCGGCGTTGACTTTGGAGGCAATCATGGTTTCTTGCTGATTTCCTGAAAAAAACTGCACAGAACTCAAAGTCGTCTATAACAGAGTGCACTGTCTAGCGATGTGTGAGCTTATAAGAGGAAGGCTGCCATGAAGACGATCGATAAATTTTCGGCTTTTTTGTGGTGCGGAATCTCTGTTTTCATTGTGATTCCAACCGCAGATGCCTTTTGTCCAAAAGGAAAGGATACCTACCTTAGGGTGCACTATATCAACCAGTCCAGTAAAGATGTGGTGATCCTTCCCCACTACCACACTAGCTCCAGGGATTCTCTGCGTCGTAAATATGGGCTTGATGCTGATGGGACAGACCAGAGTTCTCAGAAGACAGGCAATATTTCGCTGCGTTCTGCGTATGAAAATTTCTGTGCTGGCATTGAGTTAGCCTCTGGTGACAAAAAAATGCGTCAGGTGCTGCCGTTCCTGGATGGAATCGACGCGTACGAGCAGCAAAGCTCATCCTCGTCAGGCTCCAATGATGCCGGCTCGAGTGCCAACACTGATGTAGCACAGCAGGAAACGGGTGGAGCAAGGCCAAAGGTAGTGAAGCATGATACCAACTCCCCCCATTTGCTCTACGTGTGGGTTTCTAATAGTGACCTCCATCTGAAAGTGTACGAATATAGCAAGGATGTTACTGTCAAGGCGGAGCTGAAGGAACGCATTTCTGGGGATGCAACCTTGGAGCCTGAGCAGTCAGATGTTTCTCGCGACCGGATGAGTGCTACTGGAGCCCAGTCTGGTCCGTTATCTGCTTCGCTGACATTTTTCGATCAGAAAGCGGGCGGATGCCTTGGTTGTGCCTTCTGCAACTGTATTGATCTATTTGACCTATGTCGCTTGCAGGCGTATCGCGGGGGGCAGAGTGTAGCCGAACGTCAATCAGTCACTCAGCCGGTCACACCAAGCAGCTTCGGTGCTTCTTCCCGTGCGGGTTCGCCGGGGATTGATCAGGAGGCAGGCCAGGCAGGAGAGCCCCTGTGCTCTGCTTCCAGGAGGAAGACAACAGACACATGCGATTGGGCAAAGGAACCACTCAAGGAGTATTGCGAATCATCCAACGGAGATGGGACTCAAGGCTGTAGAGAGCGTTGTTCCCTGGACCTGTATATCACTTTTGAGAATGTCAGTGCCGAAGATGCCTCCTGAAGTTGACACGATGTAAGCGGGCGTTCTCTGTGTTGGTTCTGATGTGCTGGATGGAACAGGCGGGTTCGCCTGCCTGTTGCTGCCAGCGTGCTTGGAGAGTGCATATACTGCCATGGTTCTCCTAGCCGAAATGCAAGCCCAGCTGCAATGCAGGGCGGGTGCTGGCACCTCGGAATTGTTTTTTGACAGGTTGCGCTCAGAATGAAATTTGTCCTTACACCATCCGCTGTGTCAGGAGACAGCCGTTTTTGCGGGGAGTTTGTCTTTTTGATGTGTACGGATTGCAACGCCCGAAAGTGCAGGGCAATTATCGCCGGCGCAGTGTTCGCCGCTTTCGTCAATCCAACCCTCTCTACAAGGGGCTGCTGTTAGCTTTTGTTCCACGCTCCTCATGACCACTGATGTTGGATGGAGGGCTGTAATATTTTCAAGCAGTTTGGAGGCCTTCTGTTGGTGCGGCTCTGTTCACAACAAATATTGGTTGTATGAGCCACTGCCACACACATTTATCTCGCTATCCTGGTTGGAAGCATTATTTGAAGGCTTGTATTTTCTCAGAAAAGTTTATTGGATCAGAGGGCGTCGCATTGGCTAAACCCATACTTTTAGTGTGAACAGAGCCGTTGGTACTGTGTCGGCACTCGACACCGTTCCGGCGGCTGTAGAGCCGTCCTTTAGCGCAACCCTCAGTCAGTCAAGAGTTATGATGCCAGTCACCCAACCCTGTGCTTTACAAGCATGGATCCAGAAAGGGTCGGTGGTTCTACCTTACACTCACCCCCTGGATTTCGGGGAGTTGAACAGAGACTGCAGATGCCATCACTATGGGCTCGACCCGGGCGGGAAGGTTAGCAAGATTGGTGTGCCTGGTTCGGGCTCGGGAGTTATGGCGTGGCGTGTGACGGTTACCCGGTTTCTTTTTCCAGCGCAAAACAAGGCAGAATTGTGAGAGAGTGACATTTTTATATGCGGTGGAGTTCCCTTGGCGCCATCAGGGCTTCTCTGTTCAATAAAATCGCTGCCTGCCTCTGTGCAGTCTGTGCATAAAGAGAGGGAACACGGGTTACCAGTCTGCCCCTGATAGATCAGTTTTTCCAGAAAGCAGGGGTCAACAATACCAGAACTGTAATAATTTCCAGTCGCCCCATCAGCATTCCCATACTCAACAGCCATTTTCCTACGTCCGGAAAGGATGAGAAGTTACCAGCCGGGCCGACAATATCCCCCAGGCCGGGACCTATGTTGCTGACAGCTGTCAGTGCTGCGGTCAAGCTGGTCACCGTGTCCAATCCCATACCTGATAGAAGAACAGCTATCAGTGCAACCAGAAGGCTGTAGAAAAAACAGAAGGCGATCAGGGAGCGTAGTATATCGGCCGTCACTTCCTCACCGTTGTATCGATGCACAATAAAGGCCCGGGGATGGCAGGCTTGTTTGAGTTGGCGAGAGAGAAGCTGCATCGCTATCTGAAGCCGGAATATTTTGATGCCTCCCGCTGTCGATCCCGAACAACCGCCGACCAGCATCAAAAAGAAAAATACCATGGCAGGCATGGGGCCCCAGCGGCTGTAGTCACCCAGAGCATAACCTGTCGTGGTGACAACGGAGGTTGTATTGAAGGCAACCTCCGTGAAGGTCGAAAAAAAGTCCTTGTTCTCTGTAAAGGTTAGCCAGAGTGTCATGCCAATCCACAACACCCCCATCAAGCCCAGAAACGCTTGCACCTGGGAGTCGCGGAGTAAGTGGCTCACACGATTGCCCGCACGCACAAACAAGATGAAAGGCAGGCTGCCCAACAACATAAAAGCGGTCCCATTCCAGTAAATCCAGGAATTGGAAAATCCCGCCATGGATGCATCACCTGTTGAGTAACCGCCTGTCGACAGCGTTGTCATAGCGTGGTTCACCGCATCAAAAACTGACATGCCGGCCAGAAAATAGCCAAGAGCACACAGCACGCTCAGCAACAGGTAAACGAGCACTGTAGCCTTGGCAATGGATCCAGAACGGGGCAGGCATTTGTTGTCAGACCAGTGTGAGGACTCGCTCTGAAAAAGGCGCATGCCTCCCACCCTGATGAGCGGCAATATAGCGACGGCTATCACAATAAAACCGATTCCTCCTATCCATTGCAGCATGGAGCGCCACAACAACAATCCGCTGTCAACATCCTGCAAGTCAGACATCACGGTGGAACCGGTTGTGGTGATACCCGACATGGTCTCAAAGAAGGCATCACTGAATGTCATGTGCCCCACCGAGGTAAAGGGGAGGGCGGCAAACACAGCGAGAGTCATCCATGCCAGATTGGCCAGCACCAATATCTGGCGCGGGTCCAGGCGAAAGGCACCGGGACGGGTCAAAAGAGCGCAGGTGCCGCCTGCCAGGACCGTGCTACAGGCATCACGAAAGAAGAGCAGAGCTTCTTGTCTGCTCAGGAGAAGGTCGCAGGCTGCTGGAATCAGCATCAGACCACCACTCAGGGCAACCAGTAGTCCTACAACAAACGCAATGGGTTTCAGGTACACAAAAATTCAACCGGAGTAGTGGAACGGAGTGATCATAGTATGATCCTTTGCGGGAAGGAATCGGTTTTGCCGAGCAAGGCGGTGTTGACAGGAGATGGTCTGCTGCGAACCTTTGCGCCGACTGGAAATCAGGTTGGGTGATGCGCGGGGTGTTGTGGGTGTTCAAGCAAAACAGAATAGGCGTTCAAGTTCGCCAGAATACGCAGACGGAAAAGAAGACTGGGAGGGATCAGCTCAGGCTTGACCTGTCGCTTCAATCAGGAAGGAGTAAAAGCACCGGCCAATGCGGCCCGGTGCTTGTTGGGCAGTCTGTATGCAGGCCTGCTGGCCTTCGGCGAGAAAGTCGATAGACCTCCTCTTTAAAATCGATCACCGTCAGATGGGATCTGAAGGACTGGAGCTCAAACTCCGGGAGCTGAGCTGCCGGAGTTTTTGTTGTGCTTTGCCAAGAGGGCGGTTGCCATCTCGACAGCCATGGGATCTTTGTCTTCAGACGAGGCGATAACTTGCAGGCAGCGCTCGCTTTCGTTGTTTCGTCCCATCATCATCAATGCCATACCAATCAAAGCCTTGATGGAGTCATTGTCTGGCTCCATGGGCAGCGCTTTTTTCTCAAGAACATCGAGTGCATCTTGATGTTTTTTCATATTCATGCAATTGAGTGCTTTACCTATATGGGGCAGCACACTGTCAGGGCGAGCAAGTTCGATCGCCCGGAACAGCTCGGCCGCCTGAGGGGAGAGTCCGCCGCTGGTAGCCATGAAGCCAATGTCGGCGAGAAGTCGGAGTGTTTCTACACTAACCATAGAGGGCATTCCTGATACTTATCAGATGGGTTCTGCCAATCAGCTGATCTTCTGGATGATGCTTTGGCCGGTGTCCTTGATGGACTTTATGATGCCACTTTCCAGACTGTACAACATGGTCAGCTTGTTGATTTCCTGCTGAAACTGAATAAGGTCAGCCATGTTACTGGGATCGATTTCTGCAGTACGGTCCCGGACTGCCTTTTCATAGTCCGATACTTGTTGGCTCAGCTGCTGCGTTGTCTGGTTGAAGCTGAGACTTGCTTCTTGTGCCATATTTTTTGATCTCCTTGTTGTACCTGCGACCGGGTGGCTGGAGTCAGACCTGAGCTGCTGGGCCTGTGTCCGCCTGGTGGTGCTTGTGCCAAGTCAGCTCAACCACCTTGGCAGCCTCTTCCATAGCCTTTACCAGGGCATCAGCGCAGCTGAAGCTGCTGGGAGAGAGTCCGCTGTTACGGTGTGCCTTCAGATCCCTGGTCTCAGCAGCAAGCTTTTCGAGCAGCTGGCATCGGTATTCTCCGTTGGCATCTGCCATCAGGCGGTCTTCCGTCACCGAGAGGGAAATCTGTTTAGCGTCGTCCATGGCTGCCTCCAATGAAATACTTTATTCTTTCGTCGCCCAACCTGAGTGTAAGGTACTCAAGGTTGATGTTTTCAAGTATATACCCGTTTGCGAGCTTCGCGCCGCGCAGATATTTTTCTCCGTTCTGAAGGATGACATAGGGGACTTGGCCCAGGCTGATACTTCTGATGGCCAGCAGGGGTTGCATGCTTCCCATGTCTGTAGACGGCAGGCTGGCATCGATATGCAACTCGGGCCTGTTTTTGTATTTCTTCCTGAAACTCTGAACGACTTCCTTGAGCTTGTAACCTTGCGTCACATTGTTGAGCTTGCCGCGCAGGATGACCTTGTCCGGCGTTTCAAGAAGCTGAACCGTTTGTGCCAGTCCATTCTCCTTGAGCAAGGTGCGTAGTGTTTTGATGCGCGTCGCCTGATATTCCACCTGGTCTGCCAGGAAACGAAGCCCATGCACTTCTTCCATCAGGGTATTGCGCACCCGCTCAGCTTCCTCTGTGTCGGCTGCATAGCCACTGAGTACCAAAGAGCCTGGTGTTGTATCAAGCGCAACGGACATATGTCCAAAGCCATGCTGCTCCAACACAGCCGCTGCCGTAGCGCGCATATCGCTCATGACAACAGCGCGAAAACTGTAAGGCACCTGAGCTGTATCCAGTGCACCCAGGAGTTTTTCCCTGACTGTGTTGTCTGTGATGTATCCACTGACAAGGACAGACTCGTCTGGCAGGCTTGCCAGCTTTATGTCCGGGAGATTCATGTCACCAATAATGACTTCGGCTTGCTGGGCAGGCGTGATGTTTTCACGAGCTATGACTTCTGGATCTGTCAAAGTCCACAACCAGATAAAGCTTGCCACCAATAGAGCCAATAGCGTGGCCAGCCCTGAACCACCCAGCAGCAGCGCATTCTCGCGGCACCAGCGCATTGCCTTGGCTATTGCCTCTGCTGCCACGGCTTGCAGTTGCGCAACAAGGTCTGGTTTTTCAGGAGAGGCGGGCGAGGTGGGTTGAGTGTTTGCCTGAGACATATCTGGTTCCGGGAATTCCGGAAATTCCGGGTCACCAACCTCTGGGTGAACTTCATCTTCCAATACAGGAATTGAGTCAGCACCGCCGTCCGAAAGCGTTTTATCCGGAGCCTTGACATCTGTTTTGCTTGCGGATGTGTCCTGCGGCTCTGAGGGGGGTGAAACTTGCGATTTTTGTCCGTTCCCGGGAGCCAGGAGAGGTCCCGAGACACTCAGCTCCGGCCAGGTCTGTCCGGCGTGGCCGATTGCAAGATACAGGCCGCCAACCAGCACTATCTCATAGGGAGAGAGAGTACAGTCAGTACCTTGGGATTCTCCTGACAGGTAGATGTTGTTGCCGGATTGCAAGCTCTTGAGTTTGACAGACTCTTTGTCTACTTTCAGCTCAATATGGCGTTCTGACAGTGCGTCATCAGCCAGTACGAGATCACATTCCGGATGCCGCCCAAGTATCCACGTCCCTGGATCCAGGGTTATCTCTGCGCCTATGTGGGGGCCAGAAAAAAGTTTGAGTGTCCAGGATTCAGCCATCTGCGTTATCCATAACCTTGCGAAGTGACGAGAGGTCCTTCTTCGTCAGCCGTATCCACCACTTGGGGAGAAAATGTCGCGCCTTCCCCCTTCTCTAAGGAAAGCGTATGTGAGCACGGTCAGGATTTCCACTGATGGATGCAGAACATCTGGTTTTTTGGGGAGGGTATTGCAAAAAAAACAGTCGTCAGGCGGCGCTCGCTCTCCTCCTGCCCTGTGCTTTGCTCTGAATATCGGCTGCGATCACCTCCAGTCTGTCTTTTTCCGCTTCTACGCCGATGTGTGTCGCCCGCTGTGAGCCTACAGACAAACGGGACGCACGCTTCGCATGTATGATCACGAAAACAGCCAATCCCAAGCTGATTCCAATGGCTTCGAGAGTGGCTGGACAGGCGGCTTGCCCGAGCCCCATAGTGTTGGAGATCAGCAGGAAGGACAAAACAACTGTTGTCATAAAGAAGGCCGGGACAGTCGTTATCCAGTGGCCATGTCCCCCCCGTTGCAGCAAGCAGGATGAGGCTGTCCACAACATAACGGCTGCGGTTGCCTGGTTGGCTACGCCGAAGTAGCGCCAGACAATGCCGAAATCCACTTGGCACAGAACGGCTCCTGTCAAAAAGAGGGGAAGAGCCAGCAAGAGTCGGCGAGACAAGGTAACTTGTGGCCAGCCAAAGAATTCCGCCACAATCAGGCGAGCCGAACGAAAAGCTGTATCGCCGGAAGTGATCGGCAAGACCACTACGCCCAATATAGCTATAGTGCCCCCCAGACCACCCAATAACTCTCGTGCGGCCGTATATACAACGTTGGCTGGGCTTCCCTGCATAACCTGGCGCAGCCCGTGCATACCATCAAAACAGGAAAGAGCCACCATGCACCACACCAGAGCGATAAGCCCTTCTCCTATCATGGCTCCATAAAACACGAATCGTCCCTGTTTTTCATTTTCGAGGCAGCGCGCCATCAAGGGTGATTGAGTCGCATGAAATCCAGAAATGGCTCCACAGGCAATGGTGATAAACAAAGCTGGCCACAGAGGCATGGTGTCAGCACTGAAGTCTCTAAAGAAATCAGAGGGTGCCACATTGGGGAGAATGCGGTGATTTGAAGAAAAGCACAGGGCAAGGATCATCCCCAGCGACATGATTAAAAGGAGCAGGCCGAACAGGGGGTACAAGCGACCGAGGATTTTGTCTACCGGCACTATGGTCGCAAAAAAGCAGTACGCGAAAATCAGGAACACAAAAATTGTGGAGTTGTAGCCCGTCAAGCGTTCCAGCAGATTGGCGGGGGCCAGGATGAAAACCACCCCTACCAGAAGCAAGAGAATCAGCGCAAAGGCATCCACCAAATGTTTTGCCCATGTCCCGAGGTAGACTCCGGCCAGAGCCGGAACCGAGTGCCCCTTGTGACGAACGGACAGCATTCCCGAGAAATAATCATGTACCCCGCCGGCGAATATGCAGCCAACGACTATCCAAAGCATGGCAGCAGGCCCGTACAGCGCTCCCATTATAGGCCCAAAAACAGGGCCTATGCCTGCAATATTCAAGAGCTGGACAAGGAAAACCCGGGAGCGAGACATAGGCACATAGTCAACACCATCCCGCTCGGACCAGGCGGGCGTTGGCCTTTTCTCGCGAACAGAAAAAACACGTTCTACCAAGGTTCCGTAAATGAAGTAACCAGCGAGAAGACAAAGAACCGAAACGATAAACCAGAGCATTTTCTCACCCTTCCACGGTTCTCTTCATCCCGGACGGAATGCTACCAAAATCAGTATTCACATAGCCCCCAGTCACGCTGACAAAGGGATAAATTCGAAATATGGCGCAATCAGTGCGGGATTAAACCGTTAACATTTAAAAAGGCCGAGTATAAATAGATCATGACTGAGCATAAGTCCAGTCCTGCGGTGCCGTTTTTACAGAACGAACCAATAACTTTCTAACTTTTTGTAAAAGGCGCTTTGATTCAAGAACGAAAATCACAAATTTCCCATAAACCATCTTCGGTGCAATCGCCTCAAAAAAAACAGAACTCAATTGCAGCGGTGTGACGAATCAGGTGCCGCACCTGTTTTCGGCCACGCGTTTTGTCGCTGGATTTTCGAAAAGCGAATGCGGGGTGGCAACCCTCGCACCCTATGTCGTCGATACGCAGGTGTGGAGATTTATCATTGTAATGACAAGGCGAAAATCAGTTGTGTTCTGGATACATCAACGAAACTTTTCTCGCGATCTGGGCTGGAGCTTCATTCATTGGAAGGCGCAATGGCATACTGGTAAAGGATGATCAACGGAATGCTCAGTGTCAGCATGTGTTCTCTGTTTTTCCCGGCTTCTTCTTTAAACAACGCAGGGGCAAGTGCTGAAGATGAGGCAACCCCTTTATTAACTTTGGATAAGTGATTGGCAATGGCAACCAGAGGTCCATGCGGCAAAAGATTTGTACAATGCCGATCGAGATATAGTCAAATCTGGTGCTTGAGACCATGATCAGGCGACATCCTTATCAACGTCACCCACTACTCGAGCACCGTCTCGAAGATTGATGCCTTGCACGACATCGGACAACAGCTTGAATTCGCTTGCCTGCGCCACTTTTTCTGAGCACTCAGACTCAGTTTGAAGAGCGTAGCCAGTATGCCGTCACGAATCACGCAACCTCTTGTCTTCGCAGTTCTCAGCCGCGCTGTGGAAAGCTGGACTCGATGGGGGCGTTGTCCTGATATGCTGCCAGTGGTCAGCAGGAAAGTTGTAGAAAGCGAGCATCTTCTCTTTGTTCTTCGCAGGCATTCCATCGCCTTCGGATGCGTGGCTTTAAAGCGCTTCCCGTGCTGTCGAGAGAAGCATAAGCTTGTTCACGTGCTTCAGCTTGCCAGATATCATGCAGGGTGCTCTTTACCTTTGGCTGTATGGACTTCGGTAACTTATTCAATACAGTTGCGGTCTTGTGAACCCAGCAAGGTTGGTGCCGGGTCTCTGCCAAACTTTTTTGACAGCCTTCCAGAACCCTGGTGCACCATCACCAATGGCCAGTGCAGGAGCGTTTACCAGTCCTTGCTTCTCAACACCGCCCAGCAGTTCCTCCCAACTTTGGGTGGACTCCCGATACCTGTTTTTAATGGCAATCAACTCTTTTTTGCCATGGTCAGCCACTCGGATCAGCACCAGCGTGCATTGGCGACTTTCGGCACCTCGGATGTTGAAGTGAACTCCATCAGCCCAGATGTAAACATAGTGCTTGTTTTTCAGATCACGCTTGCGCCATTGCTGATACTCTTCAATCCAGCGAGCTTTTAAACGACTGATGACTGCTGGAGGAAAACTCCCTGCCTGGCGGCCCAAAAACTTTGCACTGCCTCCTGAAAATACTTGTGGAAAACCCTTTGCAGGTAGAGCCATGGCAACAGCTCATCAATACTGCTTTTTCGTTTCAGACAGGGGGGAACCAGCATCGAGTTGAACTTGTTCCCGCTACCTGAGCGATCTCACACTTTGGGCATCTTCACTGATACTGAGCCGACACCTGTTTGCACATCACGTTCTGGCAGGTAGCCGTTGCGCAAAATGCAACTCTGCCCTTAGGTCTGAGATCATTATGTTCGATAGCCTGTATTCTGATCAGCCGACCGTCCGTCTGATCAAAGACTATGGCTGGCGTTACATCATCGTTACCAAAGATAACAATCACAGCTCCCTCATCGAATCGGTGAACGAGCTGGACCGGCAAGGCAAGGTAGCGCGCGAGCACAAAACGAAAAAAGATTCAGGCTATAGGCATTGGTATAGATTTGTGAACGATATCCTCCTCAACAAGTCCAAACCGATTGAAAGAGTCAACGTGTTTCATTTCACTGGAACCAACAAAAGGGATAAGCGCAGCAGCTGGAGCTGGACCACTGACATTCATCTGACGAACAGGACTGTCGAACACAACATGAGAGGAGTTCGCTACCGATGGACATTGAAAACCAGACGCTCAACACCCTGAAGAAACAGAGCTACCATCTTGAGCATAACTTTGGGCACGGAGGGAAACACTTCGCCACGAACTTGGTCTATCTGAGCGTATTGGCTTTCCTGGTTGCCCAGCTGCAACAGCTGGGCAACCCAAAGTTCAAGAAGGCCCTGAAGGAACGAGCGAGAGGAGTGGGAACGTACCTCTGGACGCTGATGAAAGGCCACTTTCAGAACTGGCTGGTCACGACATGGGAAGGATTGTTTGATGCCGTAGCCAATAAGGCGAGTGTTGGATTTGTCCCTCTAGCTCATAGCGAATAAGGGTGGCCGCCTTTCTCAGGATAAAACTTTTGAGCTTCGATGGCCGTTGGATGCGGCGCAGACAGCATTTCCGCTTCTAAAAAGCGCCCCTGAATTATCTTTGAAGAGGTCGACGAAACATCAAAGAGCGGGAGCAGCTGGCTCAGATCAGGGCCAGCCAGCCCGGTTGTGCATAACTCTCAGCACAGAAACTGCTACTTTTAAGGGGCAGGACTCAGAGCGACTTGCACCTGTTTTTGCGCGCGCTATTTACCGAGTGGGTCTCGACTTTCAATTTATGCTGTTTCCGTCACACTGTGCCGCAAACAGTACGCATAGAGTGCAGGAGGGCATATGTTGCGCAAGCTGGCGGTGGCCGTGGCCATTACCGGAGGACTGGGTGGAGGGGGTGGATTGGCGTGGGGGCTGGACTTGGGGCCTGTCAGGGTGATGTCGGTCATGGACGAGCCCTTGAACGCGAGGATAGAGCTGCTGGATCAGGGAAATCTTTTAGCCCGGGAGATCAAGGCGAGCCTGGCCTCCCGGGCTGAGTTTCGCGAAGCAGGAGTACCATGGTCAAAATCTTACGAAAGCTTGCGCTTCAAGGTGATGGTTCAACAGGATGGCCGGTCGTGGATCAAGGTAAGCAGCACCGGTCCGGTACGTGAGCCATTCCTCAACTTTTTGGTGGAGGTCAGGGCCGCAGGAAAGCGCTCGGCGCGTGAATACACCCTCCTTTTCGATCCCGGTGGGTATGAACCCCCCCGCCCTGTGACCGCCAGCCCGACTGTCGAACCTGCCGCTTCTCCGTTAGCTCCTCCGGCTCCTCCGGCTCCTCCGGCTCCTCCGGCTCCCCCGGCTCCTCCGGCATTACCGCAAAAGCCTCCTCGTCAAAAAGCGCCTGCTGCTGTCGGCCAATCTTCGACCTACAGAGTGAAAAGAGATGATACTTTGTGGGAACTGGCACTACGTTTGCGTCCAGGTGACGATGTGAGTCCCATAGAGATGATGCACGCCGTTCAGAAGGCCAATCCGGAGGCGTTCATCAATGGAAATGTAAACCTTCTGAAGCAGGGTGCTGTGCTGAAGATTCCTGACCGTGTCGCACTGGATGCTGTTAACACAGTCGCTGCCAACCGCAATATCACAGTACAAAATATCAGATGGCAAAAGCTGCGCACACAGGTGGGGCGCGTCCACCTGGATGCCGCTCACAGAGACACACCCGCAAGTGCATTGGCACGGGGCACTCAAGCGGATCGCTTGAACATCGTTTCCCAGACGTCGGATGCCGGGACAGGGGGTGCCGAGCAGGGATCCGGAGAAGGCGCTACGGGGGATATTCACGCGTTACGAGATTTTGCTGCCAGCCAAAAAGAAAGTCTTGACAGCCTCCATCGTGAAAACGCAGAGCTACGGCAGCGGATGGCACAACTTCAGGAGCAAATCACGGCACTGGAGAAGCTGGTAGAGGTAAAAAACAGCCGCTTGACCGCAGCGGTGCAAGCTTTAGGACAAGATAAGGTCCAGCCTCCTGTCGAAAATGGAAAAGGCGTCCAGGATCCCCTGCCATCAGACGAGGGCCATGAAGGCAACGAGGGCAACGAGGGCAACGAGGGCAACGAGGCCAATGTACCTGAAGAACTGACAGAAAATGCTTCGGTTCCTACCTTCTGGCGGACACTTTATTTGGCATTGTTCGGAGCTGCGAGTGGATTGGGGCTCCTGCTTTTGGGGAGGTGGCTTTATTCGCGCAAGCGCAAAGAGCACAACAAGGAATTACTGACCATGGGTTTGACGGAAAGGGCACCTACTCCTATCCGTTCTACCGACACTGAGTCGGTACAAAAGTCTGCTCAGGCGGCTGGCGAAGTGGCTGACGCCAACAATCAATACCTGGACAAGGAGTCAGCACTGTTCGCACGTCAGGAAGAGGCCGGCCAGGTTTCCGGAACAGTCGGCGACGAGTGGGCGGCAGAGCCATTTGCACACCAGGAAGAACTTCTCGATGCTGGCGATCATGACAAATTGATGTCAGAGCAAGAGTCAACAAAAAATGACGCTTTTGATAATGCCCTCCCGGAAGAAGCCAGGAGTGAAGATCCGGAGGGGGTGCAAGAAACTCCTCCCGAGACGGCACTTGATGAAGAGATGATAGCGGCATTTGATCGTGAGTTTGATCAAATGGAGGCTGAACTTGAAGAACAGAAGAGCCTATCCCAGGGAGAGTCGAGTAATGATGCACCAGAGGCAGCGTTAGCCCAAATTCCCCAAACCTTTAACCCCGATACCTTTGTTCAGGCGCTGTCCGAGGATGGACGCATGATTCAGGACGCTGTTGCGGATACGTCTGAGCCAGCTGCTGCAGTGGAAAAAAAGATTGAGGAAGAGACAGCATCTTTTGAGGAAGATTGGGGCAGGACAGAAGAGGGCTTATCCGCTGATGGGCTGTCAGAATCTGACCCAGTCATCCTGATGGACGAGGACGACGATGCTGGAATGACGGAAGCTTGGGGTACGGCTGAGGACCTGGGGGAGAAGGACTCAGTTACTGACGAGCTGTCAGAGCCCGTATCAGATGCCCTGGAGACAGGAGGAACCGATATTGGAAAGGCGGATTCTTTCGACGATGCACAGGAATGGGAGGAGGACGTCCCGACTGCTGATGCGCTGTCAGAGCCTGAGCCAACCGCCCGGGCTTCAGAAAGAAGCGATACTGGAGAAACGGAGATAGCGGCAGGCGAGGCTGAGATGCTTGAAGATCCCGTGCTGTGGGAAGAGGACGTCCCTGCTACTGAAACACCGTCAGAGCCTGAGCCAGCCGCCTTGGCTTCAGCTTCAGAAGGAAGCGATGCTGGAGAAATGGAGGTAACCGCAGGCGAGGCTGAGATGTTTGAGGATACCGTGCTGTGGGAAGAGGACGCCCCTGCTGCTGAAACACCGTCAGAGCCTGAGCCAGCCGCCTTGGCTTCAGCTTCAGAAGG
>MKWU01000374.1_pt1 | contig 85548 bp, 73 predicted proteins | sample 809101 | NCBI WGS metagenome assembly MKWU01 (sample SAMN05860141, study PRJNA318959) | sponge metagenome | host: Aplysina aerophoba | place: Slovenia: Piran, Adriatic Sea, Gulf of Piran | collected 2013-05-07 | reverse complement strand
GTGGTTTGCTGTCGATCAGATGGATCCGGTCATCCCCCAGCACCGATAGAGCGAGCTTGGCCACTAGCCTCTCGGCATTCCGCAAGATCCGGTGATAGCGGCTGTAGTGGGGCAGCTTGGGGACCCGGAGCAAGAACCTCCAAAAACAGACTCTACGGGTCTACGGGCCCAACGAAGCCGATCTTGTACCCCCCAAGGGGGGACCCCGCCGTCCTTACAGTTCTCTGAAGAGTTGGTTGACGATCCAGTACCAGGTACTCTCATGGGGTTGAGTGAGGATCTCACCTACGATTGCAATGGTTAAGAGTTCGCTGTAGCTCGCCTTCTGGGCAGGTTGCTGACCCGGACCCAACGAGTCCGCTTGTGAGTCCGTACCCCCAGCGGGGGACCCCAGCCTTGGGAGTAGCTTCTGATAGGGTTTGAGCCAGTCGTCTAGGTAGACGAATACTGTGACCCGAAGCGAAAACAGCCAAAAACGAACTCTACGGGTCTACGGGCCCAACGAAGCCACAAAGGCGGACAAGGACGGCTTCGTTGGAGCTACGGGTCTTGTCCGTCTGGAACAGATCTTCTAGCTTATACTGGTAACGGGGATGGGTGGTCATAGAAACAACCATCCCCCTTTCTTTGCCTGCAGATCAAGTGGCAAACGACGTAATTGGGTTTTGAGATGGTTTCTTAGACGTTACGCTCGTCGGCTGTCCCCTCAGCCCAAGCTGGTCATGATGGCTACCCGCTACGAGGTAGTGGACGAGTTCGAGGTGTTGCCACTCTCGGGCTCGGGATTAGGGGTGGCAGGCGCCCCCCGCTACAGCAGCTTTATGTGCGTCAGCGTGGAGAATCTAGCTTTGGTGCTCCGCTTAGATCCCCGACTAGTGACCCCGGCCGCTGGTGATATAGATGTTCGCCCCTGATCGCTCTCTGGTGAACCGATAGCACTCCGCTCGCCCTTGAATCGACCTTTTCGTGTACGCCGCGAAGAACGCCTCCACCTTTCTCGGAGCCCAGGGTTGCCCTCGCTAGGACGGAGTCCGGTGGAGGTGCACAGGGTCGGCTCTCGGTAATCATCCTGATCGTGGCGTAGCTGCAGGTGGGGTCGATCTCGTGCGCAGGGGGTGATCGGGCTTGGTGCTACAACTCAGCCGACTCGATTGTCCGCTGCAACTCTTCCGACTCGGCTGCAAGAGCGTCGAGTTCGGCTTGGTGGCTCTCGAGGCGCTCGAGTTCGCTACGTACGAAGCGGGTATAGGGAGCGATCGCACCGGAGAGCTTCTCGCTCGAGCGGAGCATTTCGGCGTCGAGTTGCTTACTGAGACCTAGGTCGAGGCCGTCTCGTAACTCCTGCATTCTCTTGTGGAGTTCGCGTTTTGCCTGGGCCCTGCGGCGCGGGATTACCAGCAGCCCGATCCCCGCGAGGGTCAGGCCGGTCACGACCCCGGTGATGTCCAGGGCGGCGCTAGAGATGAACGCTAGCACCGCCGCTCCGAGGCCGATCCCTCCCACTTGCAGGAGACCTGTCTGGACCACCGAGTTCTGCAGTTGGTCGGCGAGCCTTTCCGCCTCCTCACGTTCGTCGTAGCTATCTAAGACCTCCTGAGTCCTCTCCCGCAACGCACGGATCAGCGCTTGGCGGTCATATTGGAACCTGCCCCCCACCTCGCCGATGACCCGCTCCTCGCCAGCCTGTCGCCGCTCGTTGATGAAGCCCATTACATCTTCCCAGAGTTGAAGGTTGCGGCTCAGGAACCAATCCACAGTCTCTCCGACAGCGATCTCTATGTCTTTGTCGGCGTCGCGGATGACCCGGGCCTGGAATTGCTCCTTGATCCGCTCGCTATTCATCAGGCTGAAAAGGTTGCGCAGGCGAACGGTGTCGTTGAAGTAGATATCTCCCCGGCGCTCTACTTCGAGCAGGATCGTCTTCGTGCGGGCCAGGTAGGCCTGAAACTCGCGGCGCATGTCCCGTGTGAACTGGTCGCGCTGGCGCTCGATCTCGTCGAGCGTGGACCGATCGTCGGCAAGGAGCCCGAGTCTGCGCGCCAGCACCCCCTGATAGTGCTCTGTGAGGTGCCGCGCGACACCTAAGGGGCTAAGCAGTTTCAGGCGGAAACGCTCGTCCGGGGCTAGGTTGGTCTCGATATAGCTCTCGATCTCAGGGAGTCCGGTCCCTTTTAGTTCCGCCTCGTTCCCGGCAGCGCGCGCCCGGAAGGCTCTCTTCGCCTCCACCCCGAAAACTTGGGGGGTTACCCCCAGCGTCTTGCGCCCGTGGTCGCAGACGAAGTCGAGCACCTGTTGGCGCTGCTCGGGCCCCTCTAGGATATCGAGCTTGTTCACCACCAGGGTGATCTTCTTGCCCCAGGAACCGATAAGTTCGAGGACCGCCCTTTCACTCTCTGTGAAAGGGCGGTCCGCGCTAGTGACAAACAGCACGAGGTCGGCACGAGGGATGAAGCGCTCAGTCAACTCCTGATGCCTGGTGATGACCGCGTTGGTGCCCGGGGTGTCGACTAGGGCGAGGTTGCGCAGGATGTCGGCGGGATAGCTTCGGCGGAGCAGGGTGGCGGAGTCTTCGGACTCGCGCTCGGTCTCGCCATAGTTCACGATGACCACCCGATCGGTCGTGGGGGTTACACCTTCGGGCATGACCTTCTCACCTACGAGGGCGTTCAGTAGGCTCGACTTTCCCGCGTTGTATTCGCCGATGACGACCAGCATGAAGATGCCCTCGAGGTCGCGAAGGGCGGTCTTGAGGTCGATGAGGTCCGACTCGGAAGCGTCGAGTCGACTGAGGAGGCCACGGAGGTCGCCGATGAGCAGCTTTTCTCTGGCCACAAGCTCCTTCGTTACCTCCCGCAGCTCGACGTTCATGAGGGAAGGGTACCACGCGGTCGTGGGTGTTCAGGATGCGGTCGGTCGCCTTGGAACGGGCCGTTCCGCGACTCGGGGACTAGACTATAGCTAGAGTATGGAGCCGCTAAACGACACCCACCTCGACCGCTTTCTGAGAACGGGGTCTGTGGCGGGTCGGCTTATCTATCCGGGGCGTCCGACACCCACCGTGCGCGCTGCTGCCGAGGTCCTGGGAGTCGAGCCTGGGAGGATCCTAAAAAGCCTCGTATTCCTCGCCGATGAGCGACCCTGGCTGGCCGTCGCTACGGGTCTTGCCCACCTCGATCCCCATCTGCTGGCTGAGGCCTTCGGAGTGGCGCGCCGCCGGGTGCGACTGGCTGCGGCCACTGAAGCCTTCGAGATCACCGGCTACCAGGTTGGGGCCATGCCCCCCTTTGGGCACCGGAGTCGACTACCGACGGTTGTGGACGAGTCGATCGTCGCTGGCAAGGTGTACTACGGTGGGGGAGGAGGCGGGAGCGTCATGCTGGAGCTCGGTGCCGAAACCTTGATCGCGGTGACGGGGGCCCGGCAGGTACCACTGACGAAGGAGAAAGCGCATGATTCGTAGGCTCAGTAGAGCAGCGGTGCTCGTGGTGGTCCTGATAGTATCGGCCCCGGTCGCCTGGGCTTCGATCGGTCAATCCCTCGAGGAACTTCTGTCGAGCCTCGGCAGCTATGAGGTGGCTGAGAGGGGCGACGGCTGGTACCTGGGTCCAGACGGGTTCGCGGTCGGCTTCGACCTCCGTGGGGGCTTGGTCTACCGGGTCCTCGGTCAGGGGACTCTAGAGGGGGCTTCGGTCCAGTTCGCCTCGGATGTACTCGCTGCCGCCACCGGCTACGGAGCCGCCCTCGCCGAACCGCTCGTCGAATTCTTCCAGGGGCGTGTGGTCGAGTTCGTGGGGCAGGGCCCCGTTCAGCTCGGGGTCGAGGTCTATGTCCTGCAGCTTGAGGTGACCCAGGCGGAGACCGGACAGTTGGCCGTGATCTTCACCCTGATGCTTCAGGAGGTCGATCAGGAGGCCTTCCCGCAGGCGAGCTACGCGCTGGGACCGGAGGACGCCCGCTACGTGATCCGAGAGTTCAGCGATTTTCAGTGCCCCTTCTGCGCCAACTATGCCAACGTGGCCTTGCCCGCCATCAAGGAACAGCTTCTGGTGCGGGGTGACGTCCGGTTCGAGTACCACCACTTTCCGTTGCGGAGCATCCATCCCAACGCCACCGCTGCGGCGGTGGCGTCCGAGTGCGTAGGGGAGGTCCACGGCCCCGAGGCATTCTGGTCGTTCCACGATGCGCTGTTCGATCGGCAGTCCTCCTGGAGCGACTCCACAGCCCCCGGAATGACCTTCGCAGCCCTCGCAGAGGACCTCGAACTAGGGGGTGAGGAGGTCACCACCTGCATCGGCGAGGGCCGGTTCGCTGGAGCGGTTGAGGCGGCCTACCAGGAGGCGAGGGCTCTGCAGTTGGCGGGGACCCCGACCGTCTTCGTCGGCGGGTTCAGGCTACAGGACTTTCTCGATCTCCAGGCCTACCTCCAACTCTTCACTCTCATCGACGCGTTCTGGGGCGAGGAGTAATTTAAAGTAGAGCCAATGATGCCACGACCTCTGGTGGGGTCGGCGTGAACCCGGAGAGACTGCTCCTGCTTACGGTGCTGGTGCCCCTGTTCTCAGCGGCCCTGGCACCCTTCCTCGGTGGGGGGTTAAGGGCGCGAGCCGGGTGGCTGCTGGCGGCCGCATTCGCTCCCGGTATAGGTCTCTTGGCCCTCGCGCCCCAGGCGCGGCAGGGGAGGCCTGTGGAGGCGGCCCTGGCGTGGGTGCCGAGCATCGATCTTGAGCTCGCCTTTCGAGCCGACGGCTTCTCGCTGATGTTCGCCCTGATCACTTCGGCGGTCGGATTCCTGATCCTCCTCTACGCTGCGAGCTACCTGGGTCCCGGGGAGCGGCACGGCCGTTTCTACAGCCACCTTCTCCTGTTTGGGAGCGCCATGCTCGGGTTGGTCCTTGCCGACAACCTCGTGGCTCTCCTCGTCTTTTGGGAGCTTACCTCGATCAGCAGCTTCCTGCTGATCGGTTTCTGGGGCAGCCGTAAGCCTTCCCAGGACGGAGCCCTCAAGGCATTGGTCATCACGGCCCTGGGCGGTCTCGCCCTCCTCGCCGCTGTGGTCTTGCTGGCCCTCGCTGGTGGGAGCGGGAGATTGTCGGGGCTCGATGCCGAGGTGCTCAGATCTAGCCCGGTATTCGTACCTGCGGTGGTGCTCTTAGTCATCGCCGCCTTTGCCAAGTCGGCTCAGGTCCCCTTTCACCTCTGGCTGCCTACCGCCATGGAGGCCCCTACCCCGGTATCCGCTTACCTCCACTCCGCAACCATGGTCAAGGCAGGTGTGGTCCTCATCGCCAAGTTCGGATTCTTGCTTCAGGGGACCCCCTTCACGACCATCATCCTGTTTTTCGGTCTCGCGACCCTCTTCTGGGGGGGCTATTTGGCGCTGCGCCAGGACGATCTCAAGGCCCTCCTCGCCTACTCTACTGTGTCGCAACTCGGGCTCATGATGGCGCTCTACGGCTCGGGCCACGCCTTCGCAGCCACTGTCCACTTAGTCAACCATGCAGCCTTCAAGGCTGCCCTCTTCCTGGTTGTGGGGATCGTCGACCACAAGGCCGGGAGCCGCTCGATCTCGGCCTTGGGAGGACTGGCACGAAGGTTGCCGGTTACGGCGGCCCTGGCGATTCCTGCCGCTCTCAGCATGGCTGCGCTGCCACCCTTCGGTGGGTTCATCTCGAAGGAGCTCTTCTACGAAGGGATGCTCCACGAGGGCCTTGTGCCGATCGTCCTCGCTCTGACCGGCAGCATTCTCACCTTCGCCTACAGCCTAAGGTTCCTGACAGTCTTTTTCGGCCCCTACCGGTGCCAGAATCCCAACGTACACGAGGCCCGCTTCCCGTTCTGGCTCCCCCTCACGCCGCTGGTCGCCGCCGTCCTGGCCTTCGGCCTTGTCCCGTGGCAGGATACGGTGGCCGGGTGGTTCACGGGGCTTGCTGCACCCAGCCTCGGCTACCAGGGCGCACCCCTTGCGCTCTGGCACGGACCGTCGCTCACGCTCGCCCTGAGCGTGCTGACCTGGCTCTTGGGCCTCGCCCTGTTCTCGATCTGTGCCCCGTTCAATCGGTTGCAGAGGGCCCTGACACCGCCGTGGAATGTAAACACCCTGTACTACGGCTCTCTCGAAGCCCTCGAGCGCCTCGCTCAGGGGGTGACGGCCCTGACCCAAGGAGCGAGCTTCGCAACCCACCTACGCTTCATCTGGCTCGCGGTGGCTTTCATCGGCGCCTCGGTCCTCTGGCGCTTCCTGCCAGTGGGCGTGGAGCCCGTCCCGCTGGAGGTTTCAGCCGTCGCACTCCTCATCCTCGGCGGCGTCGCCGGCGTCTTGGCCGCGCAGACTCGGCTGAGCGCCCTAATCTTCACTAGCCTTGCAGGGTTTGGGTCGACACTGATCTTCGTCGTGCTGCGCGCCCCCGACCTTGCCCTGACACAGCTCCTGATCGAGACCGTGACCGTCATTCTGTTCCTCTCGGTGTTTCGTTTCCTGCCGCTGCTTACCCGCTACTCCCGGTCGAGGGCGGTGGCAGGGCTCGACGCAGTGATCGCGACTGCAGTTGCCGCTACGGTGTTCACCCTCCTGGTGGCGGTGCAGACCCCGGTCGCACCCAGGATCCGAGACTTCTTCCTCGAGAACAGTCTGCCGCTCGGCGGGGGCAAGAACGTCGTCAACGTTATCCTGGTCGACTTTCGGGGCTACGATACCCTGGGGGAGATCACGGTGTTGGGGATCGTGGCTGTTACCGTGATCGCACTGCTCCGCCTGCGTGCCGGGGGCAAGCCTACTGTCGAAGGTTCCGGGAGGGAGGACCGTGAGACTACCTGACATCTTCTTTCGCACCGTCGCCACACCTGTGATCTTCGCCCTAGCTGTGCTCGGTTTCCACTTCTTCCTCCGAGGTCACAACGCTCCAGGCGGGGGATTCGTGGCCGGCCTTATTGTCGCGACCGCTGCGCTCCTGGCCCGCATGGCGCGGGCGCGTCGGCTCCTCGCCTTCCGCAGTGAGACCCTGGTGCCGTTGGGTCTCCTGGTTGCGGTAATCACAGGGATCGTGCCCATGCTACTAGGCTTCCCCTTCCTGAAGAGCGCGTTTGGCCACCTCGACTGGCCCATGGTCGGGGAGTTCGAGTGGGCCACGGCCGTCCTGTTCGATCTGGGGGTGTTCCTGGTCGTGAGCGGGACGACCGTGACGATTATCGACCTGCTCGCAGAGGACGACAAGCTCACGCGGATGGGGAAGGACGAGGCGGGCGGGGAGGGGGGTTAATGGAGCTCCTCCTCCCACTGCTCGCCGCGACCCTGATCGGTGCGGGCGTGTTCTTGGTTCTCTCGAGGGCGCTTATCCGACTGATCCTCGGCCTCAGCCTGATCTCGTACGGGGCCAATCTCAGTATTCTACTTGCCGGAGCTGGGGTCGCCCGGGATGCACCGCCGCTCCTCGACTTGGCCGGCCCCCACAACGATCCACTCCCTCAGGCACTGATCCTCACCGCTATCGTGATCGGGTTCGGCACCACCGCCCTCCTGCTCGTTTTGGCGGTACGCGCCTACCAAGCCACGGGTACCGACCACGTGCAGGAGTTGGTCGAGCGGCCCGACCCGATGGAGCCGCCCGAGGTCTTCGCCGACCCGGAACACCCGTCGGTCTCTCCAGAGATCGGCCCCGCCCGGGAGGGGCCGAGATGAATCTCGTCGCTTGGCCGCTCCTCATCCCCCTCGTCTCGGCAGCGGTGCTGCTCCTACTCCGCGGCCGCAGAATCCGGGGCGTGGTGGCCGTAGCCGCCGCCCTCGGTACGCTCGCCGTGGATGTCGCTATCGGAGTCCGCACCTTCACCGGCGAGGTGCTGGTCGTTCAGATGGCTGGCTGGCCCGCTCCCTATGGGATCTCACTGGTCGCCGACGGGTTGACGGGACTGGTCCTGATCCTTTCGGGTGTCATAGGACTCCTCACGGTGCTCTTCCTCGCGATCAGCCTGCGTCACCCACCCCGGCGGGGAACCGGTCCGCTCCTGAACCGGGCCCGTGAGGCCTTCGGCGCGCAGGCGCTCCTCCAGTTCCTCTTGATGGGTGTCAACATGTCGTTCCTGACCGGCGACCTGTTTAACCTGTTCGTGGCGTTCGAGGTGATGCTCGTGGCCTCCTACGGCCTCCTGCTTCTAGGTGGGGAGCTCCCGCAACTCCGTGAGGGGATCAAGTATGTGGTGATCAACCTAGTCGCCTCCGCCCTGTTCGTTGTGGCGGCTGGGATGGCATACGGCCTGTTCGGCACCCTGAACATGGCCGATATTGCGACGCGCCTCGAGATCCATGGGCCGGATCCCAGGGTGGGGCTCATCGCCCTGATGATCGGGCTCGTCTTTGCCACTAAGGCAGCGCTCTTCCCGCTGGGTTTCTGGTTACCCAACAGCTATCCCGTACCGACCGCCGGGGTGAGCGCCTTCTTCGCGGCGCTGCTGACTAAGGTCGGGGCCTACTCCCTGATCCGAACCTTCACCCTGATGTTTCCGCACGAGCGTGACGCCCAACTCATTGTCCTTACCCTCGCGGGCATCACGATGTTGATCGGCGCCCTAGGTGCCATCACCCGCAGGAGGTGGCGGCACACCCTGGCTTTCGCCAACGTCGCCAGCATCGGCTACCTTGTGGTGGGAGCTTTTATGGGCACCTCCTCTGGCCTCAGCGCCGCTCTTTTCTACCTGATCCACTCCGTTTTGGTGGTGTTTGCACTCTTCCTCATCGCGGCCTTGGCAGAGTGTATCGCCGGTGAGAGCTACCGGGCCGAGGGTCACCTCGATGTCTACCCATGGCTCGGGGTAGCCTTCTTTGTGGCAGCGCTCGCTCTCGCCGGAGTCCCCCCTAGCAGCGGCTTCATCGGCAAGTTCGGCCTGGTCCGGTCGCTGCTTGAGGCCGGCGGCACCCTGCGGGTCGCTGTCGCTGTGAGCGCCCTCGTCGCCGGGTTCTGTCTCCTCTACGCCGGTATGCAGATCTGGAGAGGTTTCTTCTGGGGGGCGTCGGACGCCGTCCACCGGGTTCATCTACCCCGAGGGGCCACCTCGGTAACGGGGGTCGCTGTCGTCCTGGTTCTGGCACTGGCGGTGTTCGGCGGCCCCATCTTCGGAGCGGCAGAGAGGGTCGCGGAGCAACTGGACGGCAACCGTGACTACCTCGAGGCGGTCCTGCCAGCCGGGCAGGTGCGGGGGGAGTGAGAGTCCGGTGATTGAGACCCTTACCCTGTTGTCCTTGGCTCTCCTCTGGAGCCTTTTGGATGGTGGCGTGACCTTGGTCAACCTCCTAGTGGGTGCGCTCTTGGGTGCAATTCTGTTAAGCGCGGTCCAGCGCAGCCGGGGGAGGTCGTTCGCAAGTCGGCTCTTCGGCATCGCGCGCTTCGTGGCGCTCTTCGTAGTTGAACTGGTCCAGGCCGGCCTGGCTGTCGTGCTCCTTTCAATTCGTCCCCGACCGCAATTCCATCCCCACGTTGTAGCGGTCCCGCTCCGTATCGAGAGCGACGCGGCGATCTCGCTCCTTTCCGCTACCATCACCCTGCTGCCGGGAACAGTAGCTATGGGGACCTCGGAGGACGGGCGCACCCTCTACGCGCATGCGATCGGTGAGGCCGATCCGGAGAGTTCGCGCGCTGGTATTCGTCGCATTGAGGAGTTGATCCTGGGGTTCATGAGGTGAAGGAGGAGTCTCGTTGATCGTCGACCTTGCGCTCGGCTGTATTGTGCTGGCGGCCGCCCTCGCCGTGTATAGGGTGTTACGCGGCCCAAGCTGGGGCGACCGGGTTACCGCCCTCGACTTCCTTAGCGTTGACTTGGCCGTTCTGATAGTCGTCCTCGCTATGAGGACGGGGATAGCACGCTTCCTCGATGTAGCCCTGATCTTTTCCATCCTGGGCTTCCTCAGTACAGTTGCCCTGACCCGCTACCTGCTGAACGGGCGGGTGATGAGGTGAGACACCTCGCTCTTCTGCTCGTTGCACAGGCTGTCGCCCTAGCGGTGGAGGAGAGAGTCCCATCCCAGGCCGCTGCGGTTCAGGTTAGCGTGCTCGCTCAGATCTTAATCCTCTTCGGCAGCCTGTTTATCCTGTCCGCTGCTCTGGGCCTGATCCGTTTTCCCGACTTCTATACTCGCCTTCATGCCAGCACTAAGCTCGTTGCGCTCGGCGGGCTGGGGATCTTCGGGGGCGCAGCCCTCGCATTCGCCCCCATGGGGGCGAATGCGAGGGTGCTGGTCATCGCCTCCTTCTTCTTCCTCACGGCTCCCTTGTCGGGGTACATGATCGCCCGGGCAGGGTACCTGAGAGGGCTAAGGCCGTATCGGGAAGAGACGAGTGTGGACGACTGGGGTCTGATGGGAGGGTTTCCGGAGGCCTCGTCGGAGGAGTCGGCGTGAGGGGGCAGGCGGTGTCGCTGGCAGTCCCTCTGGAAACGATATCGTTCGGGCGATTGAGTTAGACTGGTTCAAATGCATGAGTATCCCAGCCTAGTCTGGCACCTCAAGAACACCTCACTCTTTGAGGACCTGACGCCGGAGGAGCTCGGGCAGCTTTCCCGAATTACCCCCTACAAGCGTTTCGCCCCAGGGGAGATCATCTACCATATGGAGGACCCTGCCGACGCGCTCTACTTCATTCGTGACGGCATGGTAAAGATCTCTATGTACTTTCCCAATGGGAAGGAGATGATCCTCAGCCTGCTGGGACAGTACGACATCTTCGGGGAACTCCTCCTATTGCCTAGCGAGCGCAGGTCCAACCAAGCCGAGGCCGTGGTCGACACCACCCTCATCGTGATGCCCGAACAGGACTTCCAGATGCTCCTCTCACAGCAGCCTCAGATCGCCATGAAGTTCATCAAGGTGATGTCTACCCGGCTGTGGCAGGCACAGCAGTGGCAAGCCGAGGTTGGGGCTTTCGACGCCCCGGGTCGCCTCGCCAACCTCCTGCTTCGGCTCGCAGGCGACTTCGGCATTGAGGGCGAGAGGGGCATCGTCATCGACCTCAGCCTCACCCAGCAGGATCTGGCCAAGATGATCGGTGCGACCCGGGAGACGGTTAGTCACTGCCTGGCGCGACTCTTGGAGTATGGAGCTGTGCGGCGTCGGCGCGCTCCCATCACCGTGAATCTGGAGAAGCTGCAGCAATTCCTAGACGAGGCTAGTGAATAGCGGTCCGCCCGGCGCCCCGACCTACGACACCAACTTAAGGGAATTATCCAGAAAACTTGACGAGTTTTCTGGATAATTCCCCCAAAATAGCCCCCCCTAGTGGAGACAAGCTTGCATGAGGGAACAAGGACTGTCTAGGGGGGTCAGTTCATGTTGCACGTAATCCTGGGCAACTTAGTCGGAAACAAACTATTCCATTAGTCAGGCCGGCGCACTTCCTTTTGGTAATCCAGGCCCCCGCAGGCAAGCCTGCTTACCCCTTTAGCGCCGGCCCGCTTCTTCTGAACATTCTTGACAGACTTTTCCCGGCGTTCCTCCTAAGCCTTTAACAGAGCTCAGTCCATCAACTGGCAGGGGTGAGCACCACCACCGAGCTTCCCGAAGTAGTCCACAGATAGAAAAACGAATCGGCCTTGCGTTTGAGGCCAAGACCATCTGACAACTTATAGAGCGGAGGTCCGCCGCGCATTGTGCGAAGGGCTAGTCTGTCGACGGTCGACAGCCGTCTCGACCGTTCGATGATCCAGACCGTTGGGGCCGATCCTGAGATGTTATCCAACTGATACTCGCCCGGCCCGATGGTTCCACCAACATCGGCCACTAGGTCGGCTAGTTCGGTCGGATCGGGACCGACTACGATTTCGATGGTATCCGCCACCACTGCACCTTACCTAGTATAAATCAACCCCTGAGAGCGCCGCTAAGGACCCGCTCTCCGTAGCTCACCTCGCCGGTCAAAGTCTAGGGACCGGTAGAAGGGTCGCCCTCTCCTGGAACGTAGCTGCTGTAGAGTACGGTGGGTGGCCTTTGGCCGGGTCCGGATATGGGCGATGACCAGCAGTAGGGCGGCACGCCCGTAGCCCCGCCCCTGATAGCGGGTGTCGATCATGAAACGCCACAGAAGAGTACTCACCCTTTTCGGGTTTGTCGTAGAGCATTAACGAAGCCGACAGGCTCCTCACTAGCGTAGATGGCCCGGAACCAGGCGTGCTCGCTGAAGTGGGCTTGGGCGATGGAGCGGGCGTTGGAGGCGACGAAGCGCTCCTGATCTTCCGAGACGCTCAGATTTAGAATGCTCCCTAGTGTGTCGGCGGTGATCTCGCGGAGGGTTACCTTACCCGTGGGGTCAGGGTTGATAGCCTTTGATGTATCGGTCATGATCTGCTCTCCTCTTCGGGGATGACTGCTAAGGTTTTAGGCTCCCTGACTTTGGCTCTATGGAGAGGGTGACTAGGGCCGTACCCGCTGCCGGTAGTTGCAGTTCCTCGGTGACGACCACGATACTGCCGCTCTGAATGGTGAACAGGATCAGCACATTGTCGCCGTAGAGGCGCTCGAAGTCGGCCAGGGTGAACTTATCTGTGATCTCCGTCTTCCGGATCTCCGCACCTTGCTCCCTTAGGCACTCGATCACTGGGAAGCTAGCATGGGGTCGGAACAGGAGCCGCCCCCTCTGCTCGACACTCAGAGTCTGGCGTTCGTCGGTCGCGTGTGTGGGGGAGAGTTGGAAGACCCGCTCTGCCCCGAACTCTCTCGCATATTTCAGCGCCGCGAGCGCGTTCGCCTCGTCGTTGGAGGTGAGTGCGAGGAGGTGGCCGATGCCTGAGAGTTGGAGTTCGTCGTCGCTCCGGTTGGAGAGGGGGCTGCCGTAGTATGCACTCAGGCCTCCGATCCGAGCCTTCGCCACGTTCGCCCAGTTGGTGTCGGCCAGGACCACGCTTACCCCCTCACCCTCGAGAAGTCTGGCGACACTGCGGGCGAAAGCGTGCGCCCCGAGGATCAGGAATCCCTGGAGATTCGGTTCGGAAAGTTCCAGGAGGCGCGCGAGCGGCTTCGCTGTGAGGCTGTTCAGGACAATGGTGCCGATAATGACGAGGAACACCAGGGGTTCTAGCACCTCCGCTCCCAGGTGCCCTTCGCGTGTCAGCTCGAAGGCGAACAGCGCTGAGATCGAGGCCGCTACGATGCCGCGCGGAGCGATCCAGGAGAGGAATAGCTTCTCCCTCAAGCTCAGTGGAGAGCCGAGCGAACTGGTGAAGACGGTGAGCGGCCGGACCACTACCATGATGACCAACACCGTGAGCAGGTTCCTCCAGGACAGAGCCCCTATCAGGGCCTCGAGTTCGGTCTCGGCGGCCAGGATGATAAACAGGACCGAGATCAGCAGGGTGGATAGAGTCTCCTTGAAGTCGAGCAACTCCTGTATGTTCGGTACCCGCCGATTCGCTGTGACCAGCCCCATCAGCGTGGTCGCAAGAAGGCCCGACTCCCCTGCGAACTGGTTCGATAGCGAGAAGGCCGCGAACACGAGGGCGAGGGAGACGACGCTCACGAGGTAATCCGGGAGTAACCTGCGGCGAAGCAGCGACGACAGTAGGAGGCCGCCGGCCAGTCCAGTCACGCCACCCGCCAAGATCATCCGTGCCAGCAGGAGTACCGTTTGGCCGAGAGCCTCCCCCCGATTGCCGATGAGGAGGAATTCGAAGACTAGCACGGCCACTACGGCGCCGATCGGGTCGATCAGGACCCCCTCCCAGCGGAGGATGCTTCCGATCTGCTTGGTAGGGCGAATGTTGCGCAGCAGCGGGCCGATGACGGTAGGCCCGGTGACGATGATCAGAGCGCCGAACAGGAAGGCGAGTGTCAGCGGCAGGCCCGCGATGAGCCAGGCGGCGAATGTCGCGCCGATCCAGGTGACTAGGGCACCTATCGTGATCAGCCTGCGGACCACCCCCCTTACCTGGGCCTCGGAGGAGGGACGCAGCGTGAGGCCGCCCTCGAAGAGGATCAGGCCGACAGCTAGCGACACTCCGGAGAAGAGCAGGTCGCTACCGAGCAACTCGGTAGGCTTTATCAAGTTCAACACCGGCCCGGTAATGAACCCGATGAGGAGGAGGGGGAGGATGGCCGGTAGCCGGACCCGCCAGGCTAGCCACTGTGCAACTGCACCGAGGATCACGATGATAGGGATTGCCAGGGCGGGGTTGTCGTGGAGGTGAGGCACGATGATCCTAGTCTGACACTTCTAATCGAACTCGATCAGAGTCGTCAGGCTTCGAGGTCTGTCCGCTCGGTTCGTGCCCTCTCTTTTATGGGTCCCTGGCGAAGCAGGACCGCCACCCGCTCGATGCCCTCGGTTGAGCCGACTACCGTGACCCGGTCTCCGAATTCGAGTCGCGTGTACCCGTGAGAGATGAGGACCTGTCCCCGGCGCCGGACTGACAGGACCAGGACGTCGAGTGGCAGTCGCAGATCGCGCAGGGTAACGCCATGGAGAGATGGGTCACTTATCTCGAGTTCGAGGATGTCCTGATTGCCCGCCATGCCGAGGAGCAGAGAGGTGGTCGACGGAGTCCGCACGAACTCCTCGAGCAGATGTACGGTGGCGGTGCCCTGATCGACGATCAGGGCACCGAGCTTCCTGAACCTATCAGTGTTAGCTAGGTCGTTGAGCCGGACTACCACCGTCTCGATGCCATAGTGCTCGTAGATCAGTTCACACACGCGGTAGTTCTCCTCATCCGAGGTAAACATACAGACGATGGCGTCGGCGTGCTCGGCGTCGAGTTCGCGAAGTACTTCGGGTTCGAGAGCGGCGATGTGGTGGACCACCACGTCGGGGGTGGCTATGGCGGCCTGTCGGTCTAAGAGAGCGGCGATCTTTACCTGCCAGCCGTGGGCTTGCAGGTTTCTCGCCAGCACGATTCCCTGCCGCTCTAGGCCGAAGATAATCGCGTCCCGGACCCCGTCGAAATCGGCCGGATGCGCTCGGGTGTGGCTCTCCTCAACGATGTTGATCGAACCCTTGAAGAGGATGGGGCCGATGATCTCGTTGAGGACGACTAGGGCGATGATCACGGTAGCCAGGTCGGGCCCGAACGTTGGGAAGGTGGCCGCAGCCTCTCGCGCCAGCCCGAGCGCGATGCCGGCCTGGGTGATGAAGGCCATCCAGCGGATCCGGTTGTGCTTCATCGGCTCGCCCGCTATCACCCCACCTAGGAATGAACCCAGGGAGATCCCTAGAAGCCTGATTGCGAAGAGCCCCAGTGCAATCGGCCAGATTTCCGTCAGTATGTCGATGTTGAGCGACGCTCCCGTAAGAGTAAAGAAGGCAATGTAGATAGGCAGACTGCTCGAGCGCAGCAGGTTACCGAACTCGTCTCGATAGGAGCTTGAGTTGGTGATCACAAAGCCAGCGATGAGGCAGATGAGGAGGGGCTCCAGCAGCACCTCCACCGGGAGTCGTTCGTGGCTGAGGGCCCGCAACTCTGAAGTCAGCACGAAGACGGCGTATCCCGAGAGGAGGGTCAGGACGGTCTTCATGAGTCTGTGCAGCGAGAGTCCGAGGAAGAACCTAAGGATTCTGGCTAGCACCAGTCCGAGCAGGAGAGCCAAGATCAGCTCGAGCACGATCAGGCCGATGAAGCCCGGATCGAACCCGGATCCGTTTAGCAGGGTGATGGCCAGGGAGCTGTTGGAGGCAAACAGCGTGATCACCACCACGTCCATGATGACCGTGACGCCCAACACCGTCTGAGTGAAGGGTCCCTTGGCCCGCAGTTCGTTGATGACGGCTATGGCAGCGGTAGGGGAGCGCGCCACCAGGATAGTTCCAGCGATGATGGCGACAGCGACCCTTCCAGCGAGCGGGAGGTCGCGGGTGAAGGGGATGAATTCCGCGAGCAGGATCATGCCCAGGCTGCCGAGTGTGAAAGTGAAGGTGACGAGCCCTATCGTGACCCAGGCGATGGATCTCAAGCGGCTACGCAGTTCCTTCAGGTACAGTTCATTTCCGGCTGCGAAGGCTATAAAGGCCAGCGCCACTTCGTCGATGAAGCGGAGGCTCGTGGTCGCTTCAGCAGGTATCAGGCCCAGCACGAACGGCCCTGCGATGATGCCAGTAAAGAGAAAGCCGCTGATCAACGGTAGCCGCAGGCGGGTGAACAGCTTGCCGACCTCGCCTGCCGAGAGGGCGATGATGGCGAATGCGGCCACCAGGAGGAAGAGGTCGATGGCGGTCTCCAATCCGTAGCTGTTCAGGGATCGCTGGGAACGTCTTCCTCGAGCGCGATCAGGAGGCTTGGGCTGTCGTCCCCTATATGACGACAGCCCCGCAGTTGCTGTTAGGGGGCGCGACGGGTCGCTGGGAGGGCATAGTAGCAGGGTGGCGACATCTTTTCCTGTCATTCTGACATAGATGGAGAACGCCGGATGTCGGAGCCACTCTGTGAGCGATTTGGACCGAGATGCGGAGCTATCTGATTCAGAACAGACCGCAGCGATGTTGTGATGACGGTCGACGAGATCAGAGGCCTGACCCGACCTGCTCAGCTTCGAACTTCCGACGGCGGACAGCACCTGCCACCTAGGCCCCTCCGCACCTTTAGCGCCAAGGAGGGGTGGAGTCAGTCGAACTGAAGGGACCGATCCGGGCGGCCTCGGTCCAGGAGTTTATAGAGAGCCGATGATTTTGGGAGAGAGCGGTCGGGGATCTTAAGCGGACCGAATGCTGGACGCATCAGCAGCCTCGGCCCTGATCCCAGCATTAAGGACCTGGATCGGTTCGAAGTGGGAGTCGCTGTGCTTGGGACCGAAGGCGATCTCATGATCCGACTTCACCACCGCCACTCTGGCTTCCGGGTGGAACGGGATGGGACCCGGTGCCAGCGGCCTACGTTGCGGTCGACTCGAGGCTCTACAGAAACAGATTTGGATGTGCCAGTCGCTGTCCTAGTGGTTGCGGGAGGGGCGTCGGTTACCGAGTCTGGGCAACCTGCACCAGCGGTCCTCGCGACCCTTCACACCGGCCTTCTCAGGTTCTGTGCTCCTCGGCGACCTCGATGATCTCCCCGAGTTCCTCGAGAAGGCCCTTATACAGAGCGAGCGCTAAGTCCCTGACGGTGTTTGTGCCGGCCATGCCAAGGGCCTTGGGGTCGGTTCGCTCGTGAGCGATACGGAGGGCGGTCGCCAGAACCGACTCGAAGATAGGCCACGGGCCCTCGAACCCGGTGTCTTCTTCGGTCGGCCTCTCGCTCTCCTGGAGCTCTAGGGATAGGAGGGCCTGCTCGGCTGCTCTGCGTTCGGCTTCGCGCCTGGTCTTGCCCTCGCCGCTGCCGAGCATCTCTTCTCCCGCGACCACCCGCGCCGCGAATGTCCGGTCGTGATCCGGACCTCGGCTCTTAGTGGCGAAGGACGCTCGGTCGAGGCCGAGCGTCCTCAGGCGCTCGTTCAGTTCGGTCTTCGGATGAGACATGGGCCCCTGTCTAGCAGTTGCGACTTCATTAAGCCCACCTGAAGGCGAAAGTGTTTCACCGGTCTAGGGTAGCATAGGGGTGTGACGAGGCTTCTGCTCTGCGACGATCACGCCATGTTTCGCCAGGGTCTGAAGAGTATCCTCGAGACCGAGGAGGGGTTCCGGGTGATCGGCGAGGTGGCCACGGGCCGGGGGGCGGTCCGCTACGCCCTCGAGACCCGTCCTGACATCGTGCTGATGGATATCCAGATGCCCGAGCTTGACGGCGTGGCCGCCACTAAGGCGATTCTGGAGGCGCAGCCCGACATCGGGGTCATCATCCTGACGATGTATCGGCAGGACAGGTACGTGTTCGAGGCCATCAAGGCCGGCGCCAGGGGGTACCTGCTCAAGGACGCCGGGGCGGGCGATCTGGTGGATGCGATTCGGAGGGTGGCTGACGGGGAGACCCTGCTAAATGCCGAGATGGCGGCCTCGATTCTGGGTGAGTTCAGAAAGGTCGGCGAGATGCTGCGGCACCCGGAGCACACTATTTCGGAGCTTACAGAACGGGAGGCTGACATTCTGAAGTTGCTGGCCCAAGGGAATTCGAACCAGGAGATCGCTAGGGCCCTCAATGTGAGCGAGAAGACGGTTCGAAACCGCCTCTCTGAGATCTTCTCGAAGCTGTGCCTCAACAACCGCACGCAGGCCGCTCTCTACGCGCTCCGCGAAGGGATTGCGAGCCTCAGAGATTCGTCTTGAGCAGGGGTGCAACCTTCGTGGCCGGTTGTGGCTATACTGCAGAGGGACCGAGCGACCCCGTAAAGTTCGCCTTTGCCGAGTGTCCAGGGCGTGGCTGCAGAATTTACCCCGCCTTCGACGAGCGCTGGTGGCGCTCCGACCGGTCGGATCCGCTGGCGTTGCTCTTGGGTTTTGGGGTGACGTCTCGAAGTAATAGGGGAGCGGACAGGTGTCGCCCGAAGTTGCCCTGATCGACCTGTTGATCCAGATCTGCGAAACCCCTGCCCCCACGTTCCATGAGGGGGCGAGGGCTCGGCTCGTCGCCTCTGAGTTCGAAGCCCTGGGGCTCGAAGTTCAAACCGACGCTGCGGGGAATGTCATTGCCCCTCTGGCCTTTGGGGAGGGGCCTCGCATCCTAGTCGCGGCCCACCTCGACACGGTGTTCGGGCCGGAAACCGATGTCACCGTCCGGCGTGAGGGGGAGCGGCTCCTCGCACCGGGTATCGGGGACAATAGCGCCAGTCTCGCGGTGATGCTCACCTTCGCCCGCTGGGCCCGAGCACAGGGGTGTCCGGGGCTGCCTCGCATTACGCTGGCCGCTACGACTGGAGAAGAGGGGCTCGGGGACCTGTGTGGCGCACGTGCCCTAGTGGCAACGAAGGCCGATGAGACCGATATGTTCGTTGCCCTAGATGGTCACCTCGGGACTGTGGTCGAGTCGGCGGTGGGTTCGAAGCGCTACGAGGTGACCTTTAGGGCTGCAGGGGGACATTCCTGGGGCGACTTTCCCGCGCCGAGTGCTGTGCACACTCTTGCCGATGCCGTCCACGCCCTCAACCGGATGAGAATCCCGCAGCAGCCGCGGAGCAGTTACAATGTCGGTCAGATCTGCGGTGGAACGAGCGTCAATGCGATCGCTCAGGAGGCAAGTTTTAATCTCGACCTGCGGAGCCTGGCTGGATCCGTGTTGGAGGAGTTGGAGCGGGAGGCCCTGGGACTTATCCGCAAGGTGTCGCGCCACCACGGTGTCGAGTGCGTGCTTGAGAAGGTAGGGGACCGCCCGGCTGGATCTGCAGACAACGGCGTGATGATTCGGGCAGCGCGCGCAAGTCTCGAGAGCCTCAAGATTCCGGTTCAGACTGTGGCCAGCAGCACCGATGCCAACGCTGCGATGGCTGCGGGGCTCCCCGCCATCGGTTTTGGTGTCTACTGTGGGGGTGACGCGCATCGACTGTCCGAGTGGCTGGAACCCTCCTCGCTGAGGGTGGGTCTAGAGGCGTTCAGGCAGCTATTACGAAACCTGGGTCGGTGGGGTATCTGAGCACATCAGATTCCCGCCTAAGCCAGCCCTTCAGGCGTCTGAAGCCGTCTGGTGTCCGGGCAGCCCCCAGCGTTGGTGTGGCCGTTTAAGTCGGAGCCCCGGTCTTCCGTGCGACGAGGGCCAGCCGGTCGACCCGTTCATTCTCTGGGTGGCCGGCGTGACCGCGAATCCAGGTCCAGGTGACCTTGTGGTTGGTGGTGAGCCTAAGGAGCCTGCGCCATAAGTCTTGGTTCTTAACCGGCTTGCGGTTCGCTGTCCTCCAGCCGTTGCGCTGCCAGTTGTCGAGCCACCCGTCTGCGAAGGCGCATTTCAGGTACGCGCTGTCGGTGACAATGGTGACCGAGCACGGCTCTGTGAGGGCCGAGAGCGCCTCGACCGCGGCGGTCAGTTCCATCCGGTTGTTCGTCGTTCCGGCCTCATAGCCGCTCCGGGTCTTCTGGTTCCCTTGGTAGTCGAGCAGGTAAGCCCAGCCACCGTCGCCTGTAGCGGTGTTGCAGGAGCCATCAGTGTAGGCGAGGAGCCGCTTGTGCACAGGTAGGTATGCTACCCCGGATTCGGACTCCGGAGAGCCATAAGGTGAACTTCGAGCCCCTGTTGTTCTAGAGGTGCAAGGTGGGCCGGGGAGTCGGCCTCACTCGAGGGTGTCGAGGTGCACTTAGGCGCGGGAGATGTGCTCCTCTGCACTGATACGATTTCCCACGGGTCAGCGGAGCGCCCCAACTTGGTTAAGTGCAGGGTCCCGGTGTACCGCTACGGCCCTTCCTGGAGGCACTTCCGCCTCGGCTGGCCCTCATCGGAGCTGCTTGCCCACCTCACACCTAAGCGTAGCTAGGTCGTGCAGCCGCACAGGCCGCTTCTGCGCGAACCACAGAGAGAGTTAAAGACTGGATTCGTCCAGTGTACCGGCGTTCACTGCTCTTCAATCGTTGAGGGATATAGAGTAGCTACGGGAGGAATTCCGCTATGCCCAAGATTGCCCTCATCGGAGCTGGTAGCTTCGGTTTTACCCGCACTCTGGTTCGCGACCTGCTCACCTTCCCCACCCTGGAAGGGGCAGACATCGCGCTGATGGATGTCGACCCCGAACGCCTCGACTTTGCTGACCGGGCCGTCAGACGCATCGTCGAGGTTGGAGGGTATCCGGCTCGGGTAACTGCCACCCGTGATCGGGTCGAGGCCCTCGAGGGGGCGGATTTCGTGATCGTCACCATCCTCGTCGGCTCAACCGATGTGTGGGGCCAGGATATCGAGATCCCGAAGCGCTACGGGGTCGATATCAACGTTGGGGACACCCGGGGTGTTGCCGGGATCTTCCGAGGCCTGCGCACCATCCCGGTCTTGGTCGACATCGCCCGTGACATGGAGCGCTACTGCCCCGCTGCCTTGATGCTCAACTACACCAATCCGATGGCGATGCTGTGTCGTGCCATCAGTCGCGAGACCGACATTCGGGTCACGGGTCTATGCCACAGCGTTCAGGGGGGTGCGAAGATGCTGGCCGACTGGATCGGCGCTCCGATTGAGGAGGTTACTTACACCTGTGCCGGTATCAACCACACCGCTTGGTACCTCGACTACCGCTGGAATGGCGACGACGCCTACCCGCTGATTCGCCGGGCAATCACCGAGAGTGAGGAGGTCTACAACGCTGAGCAGGTCCGCAACGAGATGTTCCTCGCCTTGGACTACTACGTCACAGAGTCGAGCGGTCACAACTCGGAGTACTGCTGGTGGTTTCGGAAGCGCCCAGACCTGATCGAGAAGTACTGCACCCACGGCACCAACTGGAACCCCGGCGAGCACGCCTATATCCTCAGGGAGTACCGGAGACGCGAACTCGATTGGCGCGACGATGTCCGTGTGTGGTTCGAGCAGGGAGAGATCGACTTGGAGCGGGGTCACGAGTACGCCGCCTATATCATGGACGCAATGTTGGGCGGGGTGCCGTTCCAGTTCAATGGAAATGTTCCCAACCGCAACCTGATCCCCAACCTGCCGACTGAGGCCTGCGTGGAGGTGCCGGTTTGGGCCTCGGCGAAGGGTCTCGAGGCGGTGGCGGTCGGGCCACTGCCGACCCAGGTTGCCCCCCTCACCAATCTCTATTCCCAAATTGAGGAGATGGCCGTCGAAGCGGCGCTGACTGGCAACCGGCGCCTGATCTACCATGCGGTTGCCTACTCGCCGCTGTCAGCCGCCGTGCTGTCTCTGGCGGAGATCGGGGAGATGGTGAACGAACTTTTCGCTGTCAACGAGGGGTATTTGCCACCCCAGTTCGCCTCCTAGACATCCTCCCCGCAGCGTACTATCTCCGTGGTACCTAGGGGGGTATGACATAGCTATGGTTGAAGGTGAAGCCTAGCCCCTAGGCAGCTTCTACACCATGTTTTTCGGTCGTGGGAGGGAGAGTCGGCACCACCGTCTCCGCGCTGACTGGGGTAACCCGAGGGACTAGGATTAAGTTGCTCACGCTCTGGCTGTCCAGCGAGTTGGTAAACTTGCCCCGGATGCCTAGCTTCCGCAAGGGTACCTTCGGCTCTGTCTGGCCCCTGATCTCTCTCGAACGCGGTCCCGAGAAGCCCGATTTCGATAGTTTCCCGCCGAAGCTGGAGAGTTCGGGACTTTCGCTTGGCGACAAGCGCTGCTCGCCCGAGATCGTGAGGTCAAGCACCTCTGTGGTCGACGACTTCGACCGGTACATGCGTGTCACTCATCACCCCTCGGCCCTGCTCGAACCTAAGGCGTCTGGCTACCAGGAAGTAGTCGTCGGGCATGGGGATGCCCAGTGGCGGCTCGACGTCATTTCCTGCGGCCACCTCTCACCCCTGCCGCGTCTCACCCGGCGAGCGGGCTTCAGCTGGGACAACGAGTTCTACGTTGGCCTGACCACTCCGGAGAGCACTCCCCGCTTCTCGGGGGCGACAGTGGCGCTCCAGGGGGTGGTGCTGTGACGGTGCGTGTGCCTCCCCGGACAGAGACGCGGGCTCGCGGGGTCAAGCGCCAGGAGAGTCTGAGCCACGGCAGGGGGATCTCTGTGGTGCTTGCAATACTGGCAGTGATAGGCATCTTCCATGTCCTGATCATGATCGGTATTGAGGGTTACCGCGCCTACCGTACTCGGGAGACTGTGAGGCAGCTCGAGGGTAGGGTGGACGCGCTGGAACGTGAGCACGAGACCCTGAGGGTGGTCGTAGAGCATGGCGATGATCCCCTCTACCGCGAGCAGTTGGCCCGCAGCTTAGGCTACATCTTCCCCAATGAGACCCGAGTGGTAACCTATCCCAACAATCGCTGAGGTGAAAATCCGCAAGGGCGTAATGACCAGTCCCGGCCCAGTCACGGGTTACTCTGGTCCCAGACGCAACCTCGGGAGGCGTTAGTGCCCGACGACACCCTGTCTTGGATGAACGAACTGACCGCTGAGATGGAGGAGCGGCGCAAGCGTGTCGAGCGCGGCGGTGGTGAGGCTCGCGTCCGGAAGCAGCACAAGTTGGGCAAGATGACGGCGAGGGAGCGCATCTGCGCGCTCCTCGACCAGGATACCTTTGTTGAGTTGGGCGTGTTCGTCGAGCACCTTGGGGTGGAGATGATGCGTGACGTGGACGCTCCGGGCGAGGGAGTGGTCACCGGCTACGGCAAGATTGACGGTCGCACCGTGTTCGTGTTCAGCCAGGATTTCACGATCCTCGGCGGTAGTCTTGGCAAGATGCATGCCCAGAAGATCACCAAGGTAATGGATGCGGCGGTCCGGACCGGCGCCCCGATCATCGGGCTCAACGATTCCGCAGGTGCCCGCATCCAGGAGGGGGTCGATGCTCTGTCGGGCTACGGCGAAGTGTTCTACCGCAATGCCATCTACTCGGGGGTGGTGCCGCAGATCAGCGCCATCCTAGGTCCCTGCGCCGGTGGCGCGGTCTACAGTCCTGCCCTCACCGATTTCGTCGTGATGGCGCAGGGATCGTCCTACATGTTTATCACTGGTCCCGAGGTGATTCGATCTGTAACCAAGGAGGAGGTGACGTTTGAGGAGTTGGGTGGGTCTGAGGTACACACCCGTCTGTCCGGTGTGGCCCACTTCGAGGCCGAAGATGATGCCGGGGTGCTCAGGCTGATTCGGCGTCTCCTCTCGTACCTGCCTCAGTCGGCGCGCGAGAAGCCCCCGCTGCGACCGACCGACGATCCAGAGGCGCGGGAGACACCGGAGCTTCTCTCTATCGTCCATCCCGACCAGCGCCGACCCTATCCCATGGTTGATGTCATCAGAATCCTAGTGGACAATGCGGAGTTCTTCGAGATTCACCCCGATTTTGCCAGGAATATCCTCGTCGGGTTCGCCAGGTTGGGCGGGCAGCCCGTTGGGGTGGTGGCCAACAATCCTCGCCATTTGGCTGGCACCCTGAATATCGATGCCTCAGACAAGGCAGCCCGCTTCATCCGAACCTGCGACAGCTTCAACTTGCCGATCGTGACCCTCGTCGACGTCACGGGCTTCCTGCCCGGCGTGGCCCAGGAGCATGCCGGCATCATCCGCCATGGGGCCAAGATGCTTTACGCCTACGCTGAAGCGACAGTACCCAAGATCACACTGATCATTCGCAAGAGCTACGGAGGGGCTTACCTCGCTATGAACTCGGTCGACATGGGTGCGGACGTAGTTCTGGCTTGGCCTACCTCAGCGGTTGCAGTCCTGGGTGCAGAGGGGGCGACCGACATCGTCTACCGGCGCGAGATTCAGGCTTCCCGGACCCCCGAGGTCACCCGTAACAGCCGGATTGAGGACTACCGCCGTAAGTTTGACAACCCCTACTGGGCGGCGGGGCGCGGCTACATCGACGACGTGATCGATCCCAAGGACACCCGGAGGCATCTTATTCGGCACCTGCGCATGCTCGAGAACAAGGAGGAGCCCCGCCCCTTCAAGAAGCATGGGAATATCCCTCTGTAGGTCTATCCGTTCCGCTCGGACCGTGTCGACAAGGCCATTAGGATCCAGAGCACCAAGGGGCGCTCCGACGCGGGGGTCGTCACCCTTCCGCTTCCACAACGTGGCGTACGCATCATTCAGGAAAGGGCAGCACCGGCCCAGGATGTGCTCCTCCCAAATGTAGGGGGCCGGCGTGGGTTCATTGGGGCCTACGCACGAGCGGGAGGTAGAGGGTGCAGGCTAGCGCTGTCAGCCCCGCCGTAAGCAGGAACGAAATCCGGTAGGCCTCGGGTGGGTGTCTACCACCGTCCACCAGCGGGTATAGGCCGATCACGACACCCAGGCCCCACTGGAGCAGGGCACTGCCGCCGATGCCGAAGATGTTCATTGCGGTGATTGCCCTGCCGGTCATGCTTAGGGGGAAGATGAAGCGGACGTGGGCGAAGGTGAGGACATTGAACGCACCGGCGACGCCAAAGAAGACGAACAGTATGGCTAGGACTAGGTGCGGCCAGGTTGGACTGGTCAGTGCCAGCGCCACCTGCACCAGCGTCAGTACCGTCGCCCCCAAGACCAGCGTGACGGGGACGCCCACCCTGCCGGACAGCCTGCCCATCAGGAAGTATCCCGCCATCACGCCCAGCCCCATGAGTAGCAGAAGATTACCGACAGCGACCTCGTCGAGCCCACGGACGTCGCTGAGGAACGGTCCGGCCCACAGTGCCTGGTAGGCGAACATGGTACCGCCCACGGCGAAGTTGAGCAGGGCGATTCGCCAGAAGTCGAGCCGGTGGAAGAGTGCGCTGAACCCCCCCTTGTCCTTTGCTTTCGCAGTGGTGATGGCTGGGCTGTGCCCGAATCGCGCTATAAGTAGGGCGCTGGCCAGGATCACTGCGGCGCCTCCTGCGAACACTGTGCGCCAGCCGAAGGCACTATTAAGCAGAGTCAGTGGGGTGGCAGCGGCAAGTGCCCCAAGCGAACCTAGTCCGACGAAGACGCTCGAGACCTGAGCGAAGCGCTCAGCTGCGAAGAGGGTACTGAACGCCTTGAGTGCTCCCATAAGTACGCCGGCCATGCCGAGCCCTATGAGCGCCCGCCCTAGGGCCAGCAGCGGGAATGAGGGGGCCACCGAGAACAGTAGGTTACCGGCCACGCCAGCCAGCATCAAGGTCGAGGTTGTGCGCCGCGCCCCGAAGCGGTCTAGCGCGGCCCCGATCGGCAGTTGCGCTAGGGCAAAGATGAGGAAGAAGAGGCTGGTCATGAAGCCGAGTTGGGAGGCACTCAGTTCCATATCTCGGCTCAGATCGCCCGCGATCACGGCGTTGGTGGACCGGAAGAAGTATGACAGGAAGTAGGCGCCCAGGAAGGCGAGGAACACAACGGTCCGGCGCGGCATGGGCTGTAGTGTAGCTTAGCATCGGGCCAGCGGCGATATTTCCGGTCCCGAGCTTCTGCCATGTCCGCAGTACGGCGGGTCCTCTGCGAGGTGTGGGATTGCCGGATACTCGGTCTCATTGACGAGGCGTTCTGCCCACAGCTATACTGCCGGATCTCGCCCGAACGACCCATGGGCTCGGCGACTGCCGAGCCCACGTGCTGGTCCTGCTGGTCAGCTTATCCTGATCTGGTCGGACTACCTGAGGGGTGGGGAGCGAAGTTCCCGAGCGGTGCCTGCACAGCATCGACCTCGAGTCCGGTCGCCGCGCCCTGCTCACTGGGAGGCTGATTGCTCTGTGGGACATCGGTCATCACGAGGTCGAGTGGAGGAGGATCGTGCGCGAATATACCGCCTATGATGAGTTCGCACTGCTAGGGCAGATCCACCGGCTTGGCACTGGGGGAGTTGGCACATGAGGGCATACGATGTCATCGTTATTGGTGTCGGTGGGATGGGTAGTTCCACAGTCCACCAGCTTGCAAGGAGGGGTAAGCGGGTACTAGGTCTTGAGCGCTTCGATATCACCCATGATCGAGGCTCCTCGCACGGGGTGAACCGCATCATCCGTCTGGCCTACTTCGAGGATCCAGCCTACGTGCCGCTGTTGAGGCGAGCCTACGAATTGTGGCGCGAGTTGCAGCGGGAGACCGGGCGGCAGATTCTGCATATCACCGGGTCGGTCGACGCCGGTCCTGAACAGAGTGGGGTGTTCCAGGGATCGTATCGATCGTGCCTGGAGCACGGCCTCCAACACGAGGTGCTCGATCACAAAGAACTAGCTATGCGGTTCCCCGGGTACCGACTCCCGAAGGGCCACTACGCCCTCTTCCAGGGGGAGGGCGGCTTCCTGCTCTCCGAGCAGTGTATCGTCGATCAGGTGGTGATGGCCCAGTCCCTCGGCGCGGAGGTGCGGTTTAGGGAGAGGGTTATCGACTGGTGGGAGACTGCCGCCGGCGTGATGGTCCAGACAGAGAGGGGCCGCTACGAGGCGGGCTCCCTGGTGATCACGGCCGGGCCGTGGGCCTCCTCGCTAGTCCCCGGACTAGGAGGCAGTGTCCTCCAGGCAGAGCGGCAGGTCCTCGGTTGGTTTCAGCCCTCAAGGCCCGATCTCTTCGCTCCCGAGCGCTTCCCCGTGTTCATCCTGAAGGTAGACGAGAGACAGTTCTACGGCTATCCAGTCTACGGCATTCCTGGGTTCAAAATCGGGTGCTACCATCATCTCAGGGAGGCGGTCGATCCCGATGAGATCGACCACTCGGTCCACCCCGCCGACGAGGCCATCTTGCGCTCATGTGTGGAGCGCTACTTCCCTGAGGCCAACGGCCCTACCATGGCGCTCAAGACCTGCATGTTCACCAATAGCCCTGATGAACACTTCATTATCGGCACTCATCCCGACCATCCGCAGGTGAACTTCGCTGCGGGATTCTCGGGACACGGCTTCAAGTTCTGCAGCGTCGTAGGTGAGATAATGGCCGACCTAGCCGTGAACGGGACGACCTCGCACGACAGGAGCCTGTTCAGGCCGGAGCGGTACCTGGCGGGGGGAAACCTATCATGAACTTTGCCAGCCCCTTCAGGCCTGTCCAGGGAGAGTTGACCTAGCGACACCAGAGACCCTGGTGTGGCCCCTTCCCTGCGTGTGAAGGCGCTCTGTAGCAAGGTAGAGTTTCGTTCGTCCACCGCCTGGACACCTCGCCTGCCCCTAATAGCTAACGTTGTCTCGTTCATTGTCTCTCTCGTCGAGATCAGCAGAAGGGGGCCATCTCCGTCTGCACAGTAGGGTTGTTCATTACTGTTGAGGACACTTGAACAGTGCGGGAGTGCGGCGCCTCTAGCTCACTACCGTTTCTGCGGAATGACCATGCAGATGAGTTCGCCTACCCTTGAGTCTGATCGAACGGTGCCACAGACCGAGGTTCGGTAGCGGAGTGGAGGGCTGCGTCTGGCTCTGGGGTTGCTGAGGGTAGTGCCTAGCACTCACGCACTCAGCTTGGAGAAGCTTTGGAAGCCCCCTCACTCGCCCTGCACAGGTAGATCTCGGGCTCATTCCTCGTGCTTGCCCGATAGCACCGTTCAACACTCCGCGTGAACTCCTCTACCTTTTCGTCTTTAACGAGTGCTATCGCCGCGCCGCCGAAGCCAGCACCGGTCATGCGGGCACCGAGGCAGCCGGGTAGAGTCTGAGCGCAAGCGACCATCGCGTCGAGGGCATCTGAAGAGACCTCGAAGTCGCTCTTGAGGCTTTCGTGACTCTCGTTCATGAGTTGGCCGAGCGCCGGAGCGTCGTCCCGCCTCATCGCCTCCGCTGCGGCCAGGGTGCGGGCGTTCTCCGTCACGACATGACGGGCGCGTAGGAGGGTGGTTGAGTCGAGGCCCTTGAAATCGGTCGCGAGGCGCTCCGGGTCGACATCACGGAGGGCGTCGGCCCCGAGGTGGTGGGCTGCCGCTTTGCACTGCTCGCGCCGCTCGTTGTAGGCGGAGTCGACTAGACCTCGGCGGGTACCTGTGTCGAGCACCACTATGGCGGTACCCGTTGGCAGGGAGACCGCGTCGAGTTCGAGGCTACGACAGTCGATCAGCACCGCGTGTCCTGCCCGCCCGGTTGCGGAGACAAGCTGGTCCATGATGCCCGTTGAAACTCCGACCCAGCGATTCTCCGCCCGCTGGCCGACTAAGGCCATCTCGACAGGGTTCCAGGCGAAATCGGAGGCGGCGTGGAAAGCGCGGGCAGTCGCCAGTTCCAGAGCCGCCGATGAGGAGAGTCCCGCCGCGATGGGCACGTTGCTCGAGACGACCCCTTCCCAACCGCCGACCTCCAGCCCGGCCTCCTGCAGGGCCCAGGCGACGCCCTTAAGGTATTCGAGCCAACCCTCCCCCCGCTCGAGGTGTTCGAGCACGAACTCGCCACTCGCCTCTAGGTCAAGCGTGTGGACTATTACTCTGAGGTCGTCCCGGGGGCGGAGTGCGATCCAGGTCGAGCGGTCGATCGCCATCGGCAGCACGAAACCACCGTTATAGTCTGTGTGCTCGCCGATCAGGTTGACCCGGCCCGGTGCGCGGACGAGCGCCCTCGGTTCGGTCCCGAAGCGGGCAACAAAGCCTTCACGGACGGTCTCTTCAGGGGTCATCGGCGACGCTCCCGATAGTGGATCTCGGACAGTTCGCGAAGCCTTGCAGCGGCCTGCTCTGCGGTGAGGTCGCGCTGCGGCTCGGCGAGGAGTTCAAAGCCGGCTATGAACTTGCGGACCGATGCGCTCCTCAAGAGGGGGGGATAGACATGGCCATGAAGCTGCCAGGGTCGGGTATCGGTACCGTCGAAGGGGGCACCGTGCCAGCCGAGCGTGTAGGCGAAGTGGGTCTCGAACAGGTTGTCGTAGCGCGTGAGCAGCGACCCTAGCAGCGCCGCGAGCCCGATGCGCTCCGCACCGCTCAACTCGTTCATCCGTGCGATCGGTCGTCGGTGGGGCACGATCAGAGTTTCAAAGGGCCACACCGCCCAATGAGGCACCAGGGTCAGCCAGTCGTCGTTTGCGACCACCACCCGCTCGCCCTGCTCTAGTTCGAATTGGGCATAGTCGAGCAGCAGCGGGGCTCCGTGCTCACCGAAGTAGGCTCGCTGCTGCCGATCTTCCTTAGCTGCCTCGTCGGGCAACACATCGAGAGCCCAGACCTGCCCGTGCGGATGCGGGTTCGATGCACCCATCAGGTCGCCTCTGTTCTCGAACACCTGTACCCAGCGGTAGTCGTGTCCTAGCTCCTCCGTCTGCTGCGCCCAGAGGTCCACCACCCGGCGGATGTCGGCAGGTGGAAGCTCCGCTAGGGTCAGGTCGTGGCGAGGGGAGAAGCAGATTACCCGGCAGGTGCCCCGCACCGGCTCGGTGGCAAGTAGCGGATGGCCGGTATCCGAGGTCTTCAGGGTCACAGGGAGGAGGGCTGCGAAGTCGTTGGTGAATACGAAGGTGTCGGTGTAGTCGGGGTTGGTGGTACCCGCCGCGCGATCGTTGCCGGGGCAGAGGTAGCAATCCGGGTCGTAGCGGGGCCTATCCTCGTCGGCAACCGGCTCGACCTTGCCCTGCCAGGGGCGCTTCATTCGGTGGGGGCTCACTAGGACCCACTCGCCGGTGAGCGGGTTGCGGCGTCGGTGGGGATGTTCGGTGGGGGAGAAAGTGTTCATGATCGGTGGGCATCTTACCTAAGGCCTGGGATAGAGTGGTGCGTTCGCTCGGGTTTTTCTGGCCTTTGGAGGAGATATGAAGTACGGTTCGGTTCCTGGTGTCGACAAACCCGTCTCGCGCCTGGTGCAGGGCACCGTCATGGTGAACGGCACCGACGAGGCCAGGGAATTTGCTCTCCTCGACGCCGTCTTCGAGATGGGATGTAACACTTTCGATACGGCCCACAACTACGGTGGCGGCGCCAACGAGCGGGTGATGGGGCGCTGGCTGGCCGCACGCGGTAACCGTGACGAGGTTGTTATCATCGGTAAGGGTGCGCACCATAACCAGGATCGCCGTCGAGTCACACCGTTTGATATCAGCGCCGACATCCACGATTCGCTGGCCCGTTTCCAGATCGATTACATCGATCTCTACCTGGTCCACCGCGACGACCCTTCAGTCCCGGTCTACCCCATTGTGGAGGTGCTCAATGAGCACCGGGAGACGGGGCGAATCCGCGCATTCGGCGGCTCGAACTGGTCGCACCAGAGGATCGCCGAGGCGAACGCCTACGCGGAGGCGCAAGGTCTCACTCCGTTCGTGGCGAGCAGCCCCAACTTTAGCCTCGCCGAGCAGGTCCAGGTCCCCTGGGAAGGGTGCATCAGTATCAGTGCCAGTGGAGGTGAGGCTGCCCGGGCCTTCTACCGTGAGTGTGGCATGCCGCTTTTCAGTTGGTCGAGCTTGGCGGGTGGGTTCTTCTCAGGTCGCTTCAGGCGCGATAACTTGGATAGCTTCAGTGAAGACCGGGACAGGCTGTGCGTCACATCTTACTGCTATGAGGAGAACTTCCGGCGTCTGGACCGGGTCGGGGAGTTGGCACAGGCCAAGGGGGTGAGCGTAACGCAGGTCGCCTTGGCCTACGTGCTGAACCAACCGCTCAACATCTTTGCGCTGGTAGGCTGCTGCACACCGCAGGAGTTTGAGGCCGGCACCGAAGCCATGGATCTCAATCTCACCCCCGAGGAGTTGGAATGGCTGGAGCAGAAGTCGTGAAACGTGCACTCGTCGACTGGGGCGGCTGGGAGGGCCACGAGCCCGAAGCCTGTGCCACCCTGTTCGCCGACCTGCTCCGTGAGGATGGTTTTGAGGTCGATCTCGTCTCCGACCTTGAGGTCTACCGCGACTCAGACTACATGGCGTCGTTGAGCCTGGTTGTCCCTGTGTGGACTATGAGCACCATCACTCGGGAGCAGGAACAGGGCCTACTTAAGGCCGTCCAGGTCGGCGTCGGCCTCGGCGGCTGGCATGGTGGTATGGCCGATTCGTTCCGAGAGAATACCGACTATCAGTGGATGGTCGGGGGCCAGTGGGTAAAGCATCCGGGCGACATTATCCGCTACCGGGTGAACATAGTCCGCCCCGATGATCCCATCGTCGCCGGCTTGGACGATTTCGATATGGAGTCCGAGCAGTACTATATGCACGTCGACCCTGGCAATGAGGTGCTGGCAACTACGACCTTTTCGGGTGAGCATGGAAACGCGCCGTGGATTGCGGGGACGGTGATGCCGGTGGTCTGGAAGAGGCGATACGGGAAGGGGAGGGTGTTCTACGCCTCGGTGGGTCATGTGCGGAAGGATTTCGATGTGCCGGCGGTGCAAGAGATCGTGAGGCGGGGGCTGTTGTGGGCAAGCCGGTAGGCAGGGAGAGGTAGAGGATTGCTCGTTGTGTGCTACCTGAGAGCCCTGGGTGCTGCAGGTTGAAGTCGGCTGCGTGCTCAGACCGTCGTCTCCCACCGTTCGGTGGCACCGAGCGTGATCATCACCAGCGCTGCCCGGAACACCTCGAGCAGATCGTGGTGTGTGAAGCGCCCGGTCAGGCCGCCGACCTTTTCGACGCCGGGGACCAGTGACGCGGTCTCGGCCATGGCGGTGTCTTTGAAGTCGATCTCGAGCGTGTAGGGCCCGTCGAGTTGCAGGACGGTCATGTCGGCGAGCCGCCCGAGAGCGCGTTCGACCCCATCTCTTACCAGCACCCGCGCCGCCTTGGGGGCGTGCAGCAGCGCCGAGTAGGTGCCGATCGACTCCATAGTAGTGACGGTCTCGATGGCTGGGAAGCGCGACTTCGATTGGGCTACCACCCGATCGTCGCCAGAGACGAACGCGATCGGCACCCCGAACACCCCAGCCAATGCGGCATTGATATCCACCTCGCCGTAGGCCTCACCGTTGAGCCGGAACTGGTGGACGACGCCGCTGTTAATGGTGTGGTTGAGTACACCGGGTGTCCCGGCGCGAGCGTGGAAGCCGACCATGACCAGTGCTGCATATGAATTGTCGATGCCGTGGACCTGACCGAGGCTGCGGTTCTGACGTCCCCATGCCAGCCGGGCACGCGGGTCGAGTTCCTCTAGGACGACGTTGCGGCCATTGCTGTGGCTGTCGCAGACGACCACCTCGCTGGCGCCGGCGGCGAAGGCCCCATCAATAGCGGCGTTGATGTCACCGGTCATGAGCAGTCGTGCCTCGTGATGCCGGCGGCCGCTCCAGCCGGTGTGTTCGGGGTGGACGACGCCGCTGACACCTTCCATGTCGGCGCTGATGTAGATCTTCATCAAGTACTCCTTTCCGTGGGGTTACACCTTCAACTTCGGGTCGAGGACGTCACGGAGCCAGTCGCCGAGGAAGATCACGCCGAGGACGGTGAACGAGATCGCCAGCCCTGGGAATAGCGCTAGCCACCAGGCGGTGGCTATGTAGTCCTTGCCATCGGCGATCATTAGTCCCCAGGTGACGGTCGGCGGTTGCACACCGAGCCCCAAGAAGCTCAGGCCCGACTCGGCGAGTATGGTGGCGGCGACATCGAGGGTGGCCAGTACGATCAGGGACGCCATCGTGTTCGGCAGGATGTGGCGCAGTGAGATGCGGATCCCCGATCCGCCGAGGGCGTAAGCAGCGCTGACGAACTCGCGTTCGCGCACCGACATCGTCTCGCCACGTGCGACCCGAGCGTAACTGGCCCAGCCGGTGAGGCCAAGCACCAGGATCAGGGTCAGCAGGCTCGGCCCTAAGATGCCGACTACGGCAAGTACCAGGATGATGAACGGAATTGACAGGAAGGTGTCGATGGCGCGGCTGATCAGGGCGTCGAGCGTCCCGCCGTAGAAGCCAGCTGCCAGGCCAATTATGGCGCCGGCGCTGCCGCCGACCAGCGCCGCTGAGACGCCGACCAGCACCGAGATGCGAGCGCCATAGAGGAGACGGCTCAGTAGGTCGCGGCCGAGCTGGTCGGTGCCGAGTGGGAACCTGGCTGTGCCCGGAGGCAGGAAGCGCATGTCACGGTGGTGCTGGGTAGGGTCGTGTGGAGCTAGGGCCGGTGCCAACAACGCGACCAGAACAACGGTTATGACCATCACCGAGCCGACCATGCCGACCGGGCTGCTGCGCCACTGGCGAAACAGCCTACGTGTCCGTTCGGTCGCTTGACCGCGCTTCGTTGGTGGCGGTCCACCGCCGATCGGTTCGTCGGTTGTGAGATCGTCCATTGCGCTCCTAGTAGCCTGCGAAGGGGATCGGATCGGGAGCGATCACGAGTAGCGGATGCGAGGATCGAGGACCGAATAGAGGAGATCGACGATGAGATTGGAGAAGACGATGACCAGCGACGATACCAGTAGCGCTGCCTGCACCACCGAGTTGTCGCGCGCGTAGATCGCCTGTAGCATCAGCCTCCCCATGCCCGGCCAGGCGAATACCTGTTCGATGATTACCGCGCCGCCGAGCAGCCAGGCGAGTTGCAGACCGAGCACGGTCACGACCGGGATGAGGGCGTTGCGCAGCACGTGCCGGCCGATCACCGTGAAGTGCCGCAGCCCCTTGGCGTAGGCGGTGGTGACATGCTCCTCGCGCATCACCTCGAGCATCGACGAGCGGATCAGCCGGGTCAGGGTGGTGACGAGTCCCATCGACAGCGTCAATGCTGGCAGGAACAGGTGCTTCCAGAGCGGCAGACCCGAGAATGTCCCGGTTCCCGACACCGGGAACCAGCGCAGCGCCACCGCAAACAGCAGGATGAACATGATGCCGAGCCAGAAGTTCGGCAGCGACCGCCCCCACACCGACAGACCGGTGACCACAAGGTCGAGCGGCGTATTACGGTTCAGCGCCGACAGGATGCCGAGCGGCAACGCCACCACCACCGCGATCGCGAAGGCGGTGAGGGCTAGCCGCGCGGTCCAGGGGAGCGCTTCTCTCACCAGCTCCCAAGCTGGTACCCGGTTGTGGAACGACAAGCCGAAGTCGCCACGTACCGCGCGCGAGATGAATTCGAAGTACTGGACGTAGATCGGTCGATCGAAACCGTACGCAGCACGCACCTCGGCTACCTGCGCTTCCGAGTACCAGTCTGGGACGAGTTGCTGGACCGGATCTCCCTTGAGGCGGATCATCAGAAACACGATCAGCGTCACCCCGAACAGCACCGGGATCACCTGCAGCAGCCGACGAAAGATATAGATGGTCATAGATTCCGTAGCGACGGGTCGCAACTGCGACCCGTCGCCGGGGGATCGGCTTAGTCGTTGAAGGTTAGGTTGACAAACTGCAGGTTGCCGTCAGGTGGAGGAGTCCACGACACGTTCACAGGCATCGCTATCGAGTCGGCCATCCGGAACAGTTCGATAGTCGGCCGGAAGTTGACCACCTTATGGGCGTACTCATTGAGGATTCGGCACCGTTCAGCGGGATCCATCGCAACGTTCGCCGCCGCCGCCAGGGTGTCGAGTTCGGGGTTGGAGAAGCGACCGCGCACCGGGATCCGGTTGCCGAACCTCGAGTCATAGTTGAGGATATAGATCCATGGGTCGGTGATGATGTTGCCGAGGCTTTGCAACATCAACTCTTCATTGCTGCCGCGGTAGACGGTCTCACGGAAGGTCGAGAACTCGCGAATGTCGAGATCGACCTCGAAGCCGACATCCTCGAGCATCGTTGCGATAGTCTCGGCGATCTCGCGCTGTGCAATGTACTGCCCGAAGGTGCCGTGTAGAGTGATGACCGGACCGCCGGGGACATCGGGGTAGCCGATCTCCTCGAGGATCTGCCGGGCCCGTTCGGGATCGTACGGATTGACGTTATAGAGTGGGGGGTCGACAGTGTCCCAGCAAGGGAGCGGCGGGGTGAGGCGGGTCAGTGTCGGCACGCCGCCGCCAGCGAGTGCGATCAGCTCGTCGCGGTCGATGGCGTAGTCGATGGCTTCCCGGATCTCCGGGATCGAGGTGGCGACGGCATCGACGCCGGGCGGCGGGGCGTGGGCGATGGTGAGGCCGTAGACGCGGTCGGTCAGGTACTGGACAACCTGGAGGCGCGGGTCGGCTTCGATGCGCGGCAGGTCTTGGGGCAGGATACCGGGAGCGATGTCGACGCCACCGGTTAGCAGTTCGGCGATGCGGGTCGAGGGTTCGGGGATGACGCGGAACACCAGTCGGTCGATTTCCGGCTTTCCGCCCCAGTAATCCTCGTTCGCTTCGAGGATCACGTGCTGGTCGCGGTCGTAGTCGACGAGCTTGAATGGCCCGGTCCCCATGCCGAAGTTGGCGAGTCCGTTGTCACCGACCTCTTCTACGTACGCCTTTGACACCACACCGCAGCCGGTGCCGGAGATTTCCGAAAGGAACGCCGGGTCGGGGTAATCGGTAGTGATCTCGATGGTGTAATCGTCGATGATGGTGACAGTATCGACGAACGCCCACTGGTTGAAGACGATGAACTGCTCACGCGACCCGTTGATGATGCGGTCGATCGAGAACTTGACATCTTCAGCAGTGAACGGTGTGCCATTGTGGAACGTTACCCCTTGCCGCAGGCTCAGTCGCCAGGTGGTGTCATCGAGGTTCTCCCACGACTCAGCCAGCCAGCCGACCATCTCCCCGGTTTCCCGGTCGGGAAAGGTGAGGCAGTCGTAGACGTTCATCTCGATCCACTCGGATGCGCTGTCCCAACCCACCGGGGGATCCCAGTTCTCAACGCCCTCGCCCTGTGCCACGACGATTTGCCGCTGGGCCAGTGCGGGTGCGCAGATAAGCAGGGCGAGCGCTGCTACGAGGAGGGGGCGAAGTAAGATTTTCACAGGTTAGACCTCCTAAGGGCTTATGATCGAACTAGGTGCTCGGATAGGTGCCTGTGCAGGGCGCCACATCTGCGCCTCACTACGCTGGCCGTGGCGCGACCTGCCGTCTCAATCGCTTCGCTCGATGTTTCACCTCCTGATCCATATTATGCGCTACGAGCGTAGGTGGCGCTTCACAGCACCGGACCGGATTCAGGATCTCGACCGGGGGGCATTTAGCCGTCGACAGCGTGGCGAGCGACCTCCATCCCGATCAAGTTCGACCCCAAGACCGGGCTTCGGTGGGGTGGGGTTCATTTCATGTTGATACGGTTCGGCTAGGGTGGCGACGGCCGCATCCTCGCTGCCGTACGAAATGGTGAGGGTGCTCTTGCGAGGGATCTCGATGGTGCGGGCGTGCAGCCTGATAATCTTCTTCATGGTCGCCCTTTTGATCCGAGGACATCTCGGGATGCCTCAGTGGAGGAGGGTGTTTCATCGGAAGCCGACGGGTTCTGGGTCACTTCGGTGGGCAGGTAACCGTAGTCGCGCCGCGCTCCCTCGGCGCTGATGTAGCCGAGGGCGAGGTCTTGGGCAATGGCGGCCCGGGGTCGCTGGTTGACGGGGCCGAAGCCCGCGCCACCCGGCATACGCATCTCAAGGATGTCCCCAGGTGCGAAATCGAGGATCGGGAAGCGGCGGATCTGGCGGCCGTTGAACCACACCTCACCGGTGCGGCCGTCACCACCTCGATCGATACCGGGCGGCGCGCAGACAATCTTATCGGGGCGCACCCGCGCCTTGATGGTTTCGTTGCCAGCGTTGACGAAGGTCATGATCTGTCCGACGCCGCCGCGGCTGCGACCGGGTCCGGCGGAGTCGGGACGGAGCACCTTTTGGGTGATCTGCACAGGTGCCTGGACCTCGAAGATCTCCACCGGAGTGACGCTGCTGTTATGTGGGTAGGCGATCGGTACTTGGCCATCTGTGTCGCGCGTGGCACCACGACCGCCGTGAGGAAGGATGTGGACGCTGAAGCGACCGTGGCTGGCGGTGTCGCCGTGGACGCTGATCGGCCAGATGCTGCCAGTGCCGGCTTGGGCATGCTCGCCAAGGATAGGCCAGATGGCGCCGAACAGCACCTGGTTGATGTTGTTGGTGGTCTTGGCACGTGCCTGCACTGGGTGCGGAAAGGTGGTGTTCAGAATGCAGCCTTCCGGTGCCGATACGTGGATCGGTCGAAACAGTCCCTCGTTGTTCGGAATAGCCGCTGCCAGCGCACACTTGAAGGGGTACATTGATGACGATCTGGTGGTGTTGTAGGTGCAGTTGATGGCGGCATGTTTAGCCTGGGGGCTGGTACCGGTGTAGTCGACGTAGATGTCGCTGCTGCGGATCTCGACGGTGGCGTGCAGGTGGACGATGTCGATGTAGCCGTCGATGTCGAGCCCGAACTCGTAGCGGCCGTCGGGCAGCGCCGCGATCCGCTCGCGCAGCAGTGTCTCCGAGCGCCCATGGATATCGGCTGAGATGGCCCGGAGGTCGTCAAGTCGGTAGTCGTCGAGGAATTCGCGGAGGCGTCTCGCGCCGACGCGGTGGGTGCCGACGATGGCACGTAGGTCGCCGAGCACCAGCTCCGGGACGCGGCAGTTGCCGCCGACAATGTCGAACAGCAGTCCGTTCTCCTGCCCGGCTTGGTGGAGCTTGGCGGGGGGGATGCGCACCCCTTCGGTGAACACGTCGTCGGCCTCGATGTCGCCGGGGTGCCCGCCGACATCAGCGAGGTGCGCCACGGTGCCGAGGATGGCGACGATGCGACCGCGAAACCATACTGGCGTCAGCACGAAGTAATCGGGCAGGTGTCCGTCTCCGATCCAGGGGTCGTTGGTGACCAGCACGTCTCCCTCTTCAAGCGTGTCTAGCGGAAAGCGCTCGAGCAGTTCGCGTGAGGTCCGGGTGATCGAAACGCAGAAGTCGGGTGGGCTGAAGTTCGACTGGCATAGTGATGCGCCTCGTTCATCGAGCAGGATGCAGGCGAAGTCGCGGCTTTCACCGACGATGGTAGAGAATGAGGTCTTGACGGTGGCGTTGTCGACCTCGTCCATGATGCTGATCAGCCGTTGCCAGCGGATTTCAAGGTCGACGATGTCAGTTGTAGCGATTCGCAACGCGCGGCCCCAATCTCCCTGGGTGGGAATGGTAATCGCCCCGGCATGTGGTCTGCGGCGTGCAGAGTGAAGATAGGGTGCAACGAGGCAGCACCGAACCCTGGGTCCTCTAGCGGACCCATGCCCACGTAACTTACGCACAGCCCGATCTGCTACTACATATTGTGGCTGGAGCATAACATTATGTGCCTAGTTCGTGTTCGTTCCGCTAGCCGTATATCTAGCCCCCCGTCGCTTCAGTGTGGACTCAGCCGCTTACTTTTGATGCACGCTGAGGTTCTTGGGGACGGGGTGGGCTCCTAGACCGATCTGGGCGTCGGCCGGAACTTTCCCCATGCATTGGCGGTGCTAGCCGTCATCTAGCTCCTCCACACCACTTTCCAGTGCAAGGAGAGCGCCCTCCGGCCACGGTAGCTCGCCTGGGGATCGGATTCGCCGCCAACCCTTTGGAGGGTATGACCGCAAGATCCTTGAGGTCGATCAGACGAGTCCGGCTGGGGCACGTTCACACTTAAGGTCCACTACCTGTGCTTTGCTCTGCAAGATTCCCTAAGCGCCTCAGGGCGTGCGCCGGGAGGGCATCTGGGGGAAACCGTTGATGATGAAGAGGGCCCCGAGAATTGTGGACTGGATGTGGTATTGGTGGAGGCCGATTGCCCCTTCTTTGTGGCGGAGAGGTGGGTCTCGGGGAGGTAGCGAATGAGCCAGTTGGCTCTCGGTCTGGATTTGGGAACAAGTGGTGCGCGCGTGGTGGGGGTGACGCCCAAGGGGGAGGTCATAGCCGAGGCGAACCGCGATTATCCGCTGCTGACTCCGCGACCTGGTTGGACCGAGCAGGACCCTGACGACTGGCGTCGGGCCGCGATGGAGGTGCTTCGGGACGTGGCCAGCCAGTTCAGGGTGCGTGAGGTGGCGGCCCTAGGTCTCTCTGGTCAGATGCACGGCATGGTGCCTCTCGATGGTGTGGGGGAGGTGGTGCGTCCGGCCATCTTATGGAATGACCAGCGCACCGGCGAGGCAGTCGCAGAGTTGGAACGGGAAATTCCTCGTGAGGAGCTGGTTGTGCGCACCGGAAACCCTGCGATTACCGGCTTCCACCTGCCCAAGCTGCTGTGGCTCCGCACCGAAGAGCCTGAGGCGTTCGCGCGAACCCGCCACAGCCTATTGCCTAAGGACTACCTCGGCTACATCCTTACTGGGGTTATGGCGACCGAGCCGAGCGACGCCTCGGGGAGCAACGCCTTCAATCTGAGTACGAAGTGCTGGGACGCGGACGTTCTTGGCGCCGTGGGTCTGGACCCGGACCTGTTTCCCGAGATCGTTGCCTCGCACGAGGTTACGGGTCGGCTGACTGCGGAGGTGGCCCGTGCGACAGGGCTGGCCGAAGGGATCCCGGTAGTGGCTGGCGCAGGCGATAACGCGGCTGCGGCTATTGGGCTCGGCTTGTCGAGCGCTGAGCCTAGACTGGGTAGCGTGAGCCTAGGGAGTTCGGGGGTGATCTTCATCCCACTTGCTGCTCCCCCCTCCACTCCCGAAGACCGAGTCCACCTGTTCTGCCACGCCGACGGCGGATACCACCTGCTCGGAGTGACCCTGGCGGCAGCGGGAAGCCTCCGCTGGTATCGTGACACCTTCGCGCCGGCCAGCGACTACGCTGAGTTGACTGAGGCTGCTGCCACAAGCCCGATCGGAGCCAACGGTGTGACCTTCCGACCCTATCTCGCGGGTGAGCGAACCCCCCACATGGACCCCGACTTGCGGGGCTCGTTCACGGGCCTCAGCCTCGCCACCGACGGGGCCGATGTGGTCCGGGCGGTCCTTGAGGGGGTGGCCTTCAGCCTGCGCGATGCGCTCGGTGTGATGACCCCGCTGGCACCGCTCGAGCGCGCCCTAGCGACCGGCGGTGGGGCTCGCTCGGATCTCTGGTTACAGCTCCTCTCGGATGTCCTCGAGCTACCTCTTGCGCGGACCGACTCCGACCAGGGAGCGGCCTACGGGGCGGCGCTGCTGGCACTGCAGGGGGTGGGCTTGGTCGAGAGGGCTGCGGGCGCGGCCCGAACCGAGATCGGTGCCCGCTTCGAACCTCGCGCCGGTAGCGGATACCGGGAACCGATCAGAAGGTTCAAGACTCGGGGTGTGTAATCTGATCCCCTAGCAGGCTTTTCGTGACGCCGTTCGAGCTGCCCCTCCTCGTCCTGCTCGTGATGTCGATGGGGTTCCGGGACTGGCGTTGCTCGCTTGCTTTGCTGGTCCTGCTGTTGATCCGATCCCGTCGGGACCCCTTGAGATCAGATCGACGGTCTGCTGCGGTGTCTTCAGCTAGCGGAAAGGCTCCATTGACGAGACGTGGTAGGGCCGAGGCCGAATGTATCACCTCGGTATAGGCCCACCTCCTCCAGCGACGCGCCGGGGCAGCGAGCCGTTCAGGCTGTGCGCCTTGAGATCCGTGCCATACTCCATCGGCTCCGGAACCAGACGACCATTGGGGCCAGAATGAAGATACTCGAGTAGGTCCCCACTGCGATGCCGATAAGGAGGGTCACGCTGAAATCGCGAAGGACGCTACCACCGAAGAAGAGCAGGGCCAACACCGGTAGCAGGGTGGTGCCGGAGGTCATCATGGTCCGGGCCAGCGTCTGGCTCACAGAGAGGTCCACGAGTTCCTGGTAGGACTTCCCTCTGACCTTGCGAAGGTTCTCCCGGATCCGATCGGCGATAATGATCGAGTCGTTAAGCGAGTACCCTACAACGAACAGGAGGGCGGCGAGGACCGGGATCCCGAATTCGGCGTTGATGAGTTCGAGGACGCCCAAGGTGACCCCTACGTCATGGATCACGGCGAGGATGGCGGCTATCGCTACGATCCAGGTGGGCCAGAAGCGCCAGCTGACGTAGAGCAGGATTAGACCTAGGGCGACCAACACAGCATAGATAGCCCCCTGTCGGAGGTCTGCGCCGACTGCAGGACCCACGAAATCGGCTGAGAGGAGGTCCGCTCCTAGGGCCGAAGCGAGCTCATTCGGGAACTGCTCGCTGCCAGCCATAGCCTCGGTGAGCCCGACGCGAACCGAGATCAGTTCGCCGTCGATCGTGTTGTCCTGAACCTCGATAATGCTTGCACCGTCAGCCGTCAGGCCCTCGATACCCAGTCCCCCGATGGTAGACCGGACATCGATGACAGCTGTCCCGTCGGGTACCCTGTAGAGAGCCGTGATGCCTCCGGTGAAGTCTGTAGAGAGCCGGAGTCCGGTTGCGAGCACTAGGGTGATCGCCCCGGCCGCGAGAAGGCCTGAGATGGTCATGACGATCGGGGCCTTGCCCACGAAGCGGAGACGGTCGGTGTAGAAGCCGCCTGGCAGCATGGGTTTCCGGATGCGAAGGGTGAGCACGTCGAGGATAAAGGGGACCGCGATAGTGTTGATGAACACTGCGGAGGCGAGCCCGATTGCCAGGGTGATAGCGAAGCCGCGAACCGGGCCTGAGGTGTACTGGTATAGTGAGGCTGCGGCCAGCAGTGTCGTGACATTGGCGTCGATGATGGCTGACAGGGAGTTGCCGAACCCCGCTCTCATCGCGAGGCGCAGGCTCTTCCCGCTGCGCAGTTCCTCCTTGATGCGTTCGAAACTGATGACGTTGCCGTCCACGGCGGCACCGATCGTGAGTACCAGCCCCGCGAGCCCGGGAAGGGTTAACACGGCACCCAGGCCAGCCAGGGTGCCGAAGATGAGGAGCATGACGAGGCTGAGGCCCAGGGTGAGCACCCCGCCGAACAGAGGCCCATAGTAGAGCAAGATGGCTGCGATGACAGCGGTGCCGCCGATGAGAGCGGCGCGCCTGCCGGCATTGATCGAGTCCTGGCCAAGGGTTGGGCCGATGGCACGGATCTCCTCTACCCGCAGATTGATGGGGAGGCTGCCGGTGCGCAACACTAGGGCGATATCACTGGCCTCCTCGATTGTGGCGATGCCGGAGATCTGCCCCGAGTCGCTGATACGGCTCTGGAGGATGGGGGCAGACTGGATGACCCCGTCGAGCACGATGGCCATGTTCCGCTGGATGTTGCGTCCGGTGAAGTCACCAAACTCGCGGACGAACTCCTGCTTGATATCGAACAGCACGAGAGGGCCGATCTGGCCGGTTCCCGGAGGGGCGAAGTCGGCCCGGGCACTGCGGATGATCTCGCCCGTGAAGGCCGTCTCCTCCAGGTCGTCGAGGGTGAGTTGGCTGCGGGGGAGCCCTTGCGCATCGGTCCGTACGAGGCGGAACTCGAGGATCGCCTGCTGACCGATTAGGTCGAGGGCGCGGGCCTGGTCCTCGGAGGTCAGCCCGGGCAGTTCCACGATAATCCGGTTGCTGCCGCTGGTCTGGATGAGGGGTTCGGCCACGCCGAACTCATTGATGCGGTTCTCGATGATGTTGCGGGCCGCGTTAAGATCCTCCCGTAGCGGGTCGTCTGCCTCGGATTGGAGGACCACCCTGAGCCCCCCTTGGAGGTCGAGTCCGAGCTTGAGTGAGGAGGTGCCGCTTGGGTCCCAGGGCTGCCAGAGGTAGAGGATCGCGGCTAGCAGGGCAGCGAGCACCAGCAGGCCGGTCACCGTTCTTCTGTTGATGTTCATAGTTGCTCCTTGAGGGTTATGGGTCCGACGGTCGATAGGAAGTCGGGTCGGGCTTTACCTGCCCTCGATCGGTCCGGGGTGCGCGCTCCACGGGGGGGCGGGCCCGAGGCATGGGAGGGTCTCTGGATGCTGTTCACCGACGCATTTGTGAACGGCGTTGGTACCTGCTCGGTCAGGAGTTGATGGATACCGCTGAGGCCGGCAGGACCGGGAGCGGACAGCGACGGGGCGGCTAGGAGGGGGAGGAGTCCCCCGTTCCTGGTCGTGATCGACACAAGCTTATGTGACGACACTCCGCTCCCGGCACCGTTCGACTTCCGGTCTTGAGGCCCCTCGGAGACCTCAGACTGGGACCTCCACCATCTCGTAGACCTCGATGATGTCACCCTCCTGAATGTTGTCGTAGTTCTGCAGATTGATTCCACACTCGAAGCCCTGGGTGACCTCGCGGACATCGTCTTTGAACCTCCTGAGCTGGGAGACTGTGCCCTTATACACCTCGCGGGTGCTGCGGGCAACTCTGGCCCTTGCCCCCCGGCGCACGACCCCGTCGATGACGTACGAGCCGGCGATGTTGCCGCTGCGCGGCACCCGGATGACGGCGCGCACCTCGGCGCGACCGATGACTTGCTCCTCGAATTCGGGCTCGATCTGGTCGTGGATCAGGTGCTGCACATCCGCGATCAGGTCATAGATGACCCTGTAGGTTTTGAGGGTCACTCCCTGGCGTTCGGCCGACTTCTTGACCGATCCGGGTGGGTTGACACCGAACGCAATCACCTGAGCCTCGGCCGTAGACGCCAACAGAAGGTCGGCCTCGGTAGGGGCGCCGACCTCAGCAATCATGATTGCGAGGTCGACCTCCTCCGTGGTCTCCGACTCCCGTTGAAGTACCGCCTTGAGGGCCTCGAGCGACCCTTGGGTGTCGGCGCGGAGGATTATGTTTATGGTCTTCACGTTAGACTGGCCGAACAGGTCGGCCAAGGTCACGCCTGTGCGTCCGATGGACTCCCGCTCAGCCTCCTCGCGCTCCCGCTTGCGGTCGCTGGTCAGGGACTTGGCGATCTGTTCGTTCTCGACCCAGGTCACGGTGTCGCCCGCTTGGGGCTGGGTGCTAAAGCCGAGGACTTGGACCGGAACCGAGGGCCCGGCCTCGGAGACCACCGCGCCGCTGTGGTCGGTCAGGCGGCGGATGCGAGCCCAGGCCTCACCCGAGACGATGGTGTCCGAGACCCTCAGTGTTCCTCGCTGAACCAGGACGGTAGCGAGTATACCGGCGCGCTTATCCAGGATCGACTCGACCACGACCCCGAAGGCCTCAGCTTCTGGATCGGCGCGGAGTTCCTCGACCTCAGCGACGAGCGAGATCATCTCGAGCAAGCCGGTCACACCGTCGCCTGTCAAGGCACTGATCTCCAGAGTGATGGTGTCGCCGCCGTAGGCCTCCGGTACCAGTCCGATCTGCATCAGGTCCTGCCTGACCCTCTCCGGGTCGGCCTGCGGGAGGTCGATCTTGTTGATCGCCACGATGATCGGAACCTCGGCGGCGCGGGCGTGGGCGATGGCCTCTCGGGTCTGGGGCATGATGCTGTCGTCGGCTGCGACCACGATCACAGCGATGTCGGTGGCGTTGGCACCGCGCTGCCGGATCGAGGTGAACGCCTCGTGGCCCGGGGTGTCGAGGAAGGTGATGGTGCCGTGGTCGGTCTCCGCTTGGTAGGCCCCGATGTGCTGGGTTATCCCGCCAGTCTCCTTCGCGGCGACTGCGGCCTGTCGAATATAGTCGAGCAGGCTGGTCTTGCCGTGGTCGACATGCCCCATGACCGTGACGACTGGTGAGCGCGGAGGGGCGTCGGTCTCCGCTTGGGGCGTTGTTGGTGTGGAGGGCTCTGTCTCGTCCCCCCCTTCCAGATCGTCTCCATCATGGTCGGTGAACGTCTCGGCCGACTCAGGTTCGGCGCCAGTCTCCGCCGCGGCGGCTTCCGAGCGCTCCTGGATGACGAGTTGACGGACGGCCTCGGCCGTCTCCGCATCCAAGGTGCTCGCGTGTGACTTGTACTCGACCCCGATGGAATCGAGGATGCTTAGCATCTCCTTGGTGTCGATTTCCAGCTCTTTCACGAGCTGATAGATGCGCACCTTTTCAGCCATTTATCCCTCCCGCGACCTCGGTATCCGGGCTGACCCAACAGCCCTGACTGCGGAGCAACCTCTCGATGCGAGAGGCTTGGTTTCTGAAGAATCGTCTAAGCTCCCTGCCCGTTGCCTGGTGCCTGCAGGTCTCGCATAGCCAGGCACCCCGACCACCTGCTTTCCGGCTAGGGTCGGGCTGCCACTGACCTGTTGCATCCCGGTGGAAGCGGTGTAGCTCCTGCTGAGGCCGCCGCTCTCGACAGATGACGCAACTTCGCTGGGGAGCATGTGGCGTTCGCGCCATACTAGGAGGTCGCCTCCTCCGATATCTTCCGGCTCTCAGGTCCTTCCTCTCGGTCGGCGGCCTCGGCCTCGGTCTTTACCACTCTCTCCACTCCGGCGTCCACCTCTGGAGTAGGAGCCTCCTCGCTGCTGGCGTCAGCGAACAGCGCATCGAAGGCTGCTCTGGAGGTTTCACTGGCCACAATATGGTCGGTCCTGGCTGCGGCGGCCTGCACCGCGGCATCGAGGTCGCTGACGGTTTTGGAGCCGACCAGATCGATCTTGAAGCCGGTGAGTTTCGCTGCTAGCCGGACATTCTGTCCACCCTTGCCGATCGCCAGCGACAGCTGATCGCTCGCCACCATCACCCTGACCTCGTGCTCGTCGAGGTCCACCTCGATGGTGCCTACTTTGGCTGGGGACAGGGCGTTGCGGATGAACTCCCTGGGGTTGGGATCCCACATAATGATGTCGACTCGTTCTCGCTGGAGTTCCCCCGTCACAGCTTGGATGCGGCTCCCCCTGTGGCCGATGCAGGCCCCGATGGGGTCTACATTGGGGTTGGTACTGGTAACGGCGACCTTGGAGCGCTGCCCGGCCTCGCGCGCCACAGCCCTGATTTCGACGGTTCCGTCGGCCACCTCGGGGATCTCCTGTCTCATGAGATATGCGAGGAGTTCCGGCGCGGCCCGGGAGACCAGGATGCTCGGCCCCCGGCTCGACAACTCCACCTTGACCACATACACCTTGACTCGCATCCCGACCAGATAGCGCTCGCCCTGAATCTGTTCCTTGGGGGGCATAATTGCCTCGCCGGACCCGAGATCGACGAACACGTTGCGTTTGTTATCCGTGCGGGATATGACTGCTGTGAGGACATCGCCGGCCCGGTCCTTGTACTCCTCGAACACGATGGCGCGCTCGGCCTCGCGAATCTTTTGAGTAATCACCTGTTTTGTGGTCTGCACGGCGATACGCGTGAAGCGTTCGGGATCGACGGGGAATTCCATCTCCATTCCCACCTCGACGGTCTCATCGAGGTCTAGCGCCTCCTGGAACGAGATCTCCTTGTCGGGATCTTCGACCTCCTCGACCACCCTCATGATGACCAGAACCTCCATCTCGCCGCTCTCTGGGTCGAGGGCAACCTCGATCTCCTTGCCGGGTTCGACATTCCTCTCGAAAGCCTGTTCCAACGCCTCTTCGAAGCTCGTAAGGAGCTGATCCTTGTCGAGGTTGCGCTCTGCCGCCAGCAGATTGAGGGCGTCGATGAATTCTCTGTTCACTAGCCACACTCCTATTCGGTTGTGGTTCAGCGGGGCCGCTCCGGCCACTCGTCGAGGCAGGCGCTGATGATGTCGTCTAAGTCGAAGCTCCTGGTTTGCCCGGCAACATCGAAGGTGATGCGACGACCGTCGACGTTACGGACGGTGCCGCGAAAGGTTTCCCCAGAGGTGCGAATCCTGGCGGCGAGGTCGGAGAACCGTTCGAAGTGGCGTGGTCGGAATAGTGGCCGCTCCGGCCCGGGCGATTCCACCACTAGGTGGTAGGCCTCTGCGAAGGGGTCGAGCCTGTCTAGTTCGAGCCCGAACACTTCGCTGGCCCTGGAGACATCGTCGACAGATACCGCCTTCTCATCGAGTCGATCGATCCGCAGGTGCACCCGCCTTTTCGCTCCTCGGCCACTCACGCTCACCTTGAGCACTTCGAAGCCTAGGGGCTCAAGCACCTCATTAGCCATCTCCGTTAGATTCATCCCACCTCCGGTCCCGCCCATCAAAAAAGGTGGGCCTTGACGAACCCACCCTGTTAGAGGTAGTCGGGACGGTTGTCCAAGGGGAGTATACTCCGCTTAAGGGGTTCGTACAAGCGCAGGGACACCCACCGTTCCGGACCCCTCGGCGAGGGAGAGTGTGAAATCCGGGACTTTACAATTGTGTGTAAGGTGTGTAGACTTCGCCGTAATGCATTCGGCGTGAACTATCCATTAGCGGTGCGACCTTGGTCTCTAGGTCGGCTGCTTCGCGTCGCCGATGACCCACTGCGGGGTGCGGTCGTCATTTCCTTGTGATAGTAGTCTTAACGCCGGGCGAAGGGCGAACCGATATGCGCGACGAGGTGCTTCTGCTCACACCGGGACCGACCCCTATCCACCCGAGGGCCAAGGCCGCCCTCTCGTGGCCCGTGCGCGGACACATGGACCCCGAGGTGGTGGCCTTCAACGACAGGGTCATGCGGGATCTTGAGGTACTCTACGGCTCCGCTGGAGATGCGTTTGCCTGTCTCCTTTCGGGAACAGGTTCGTTTGGAATGGAGGTCGGATTCGCCAACCTGCTCGAGCCCGGCGAGTCTGTGGTGATCGTGTCGAATGGTGTGTTCGGAGAGCGCATGATCGATATGGCCTCCCGGCTCGGCGCCGCTGTTACCCCGGTCCGGTTTCCCCCTGGAGTCCCGGCCTTCCCCGAAGTGGTGCGGGAGGTTGTCGGTCGCGTCCGTCCGAAACTTCTGGCAGCCGTCCACGGTGAGACCAGTACCGGTGTCCTTAACCCTGTTGCGGATCTGGGGGCCGTAGCCAAAGAGTTTGGTGCCCTGTTCTCCGTCGACGCCGTGACGACTGTGGGAATGCTCGATTTTGAGATGCGGGGCTGGGGTGTGGACTATGCCTACACGGGTTCGCAGAAGTGCCTTTCGGGGCCGGTTGGGCTGGCCCCTGCAGTCTTTGGACCGGAGGCCTTGGCCGCTGTAGCGGAGCGGAAGGTGCCGGTCGCGAGTTGGTACGGGGATGTTGAAGGTATGCGCGCCTACTGGCAGCCGTCCGACGATAGGCGCTACCACCACACCGTCCCGGTGCAGCTTCACTGGGCCACGGGTGAGGCAGTGCGGGCAGCCCTCGATGAGGGCGTTGTGGCGAGGACCTGGAGAGTCCGGGCCGTAGCCGAGGCCTGCTTGCAGGCCCTTTCCACGATCGGATTTAAGCCGTTCGTTCCCGCAGAGCACCGTCTCCCTACGGTTCTCGCCCTAACGATTCCCGAGGGTTTTGACGATGCCCGCGTGCGCTACGATTTGCGGTTCGACCATGGCATCTCGGTAACGGGTGGGCTCGGCCCGACCGAGGGCCGGATCTGGCGGCTCGGGCTGATGGGTGAGGCGGCTCGCATTGAGCACTACCAGCGCCTGATGACCGCGCTCGCCACTATCCTGGAAGCGGCTCAGTTGCCTGAGGCCTTTGACCAGGCCGTCGCTGTCGCCTGAAGCGAGGCCTCATTCGCCTCTTGCGAGACAGGACGGCCTGCGGTGTGGTCAGGTCGTTGAGATCACCGGCTATTCCGAAGGGGTTCGGCGCCGCGTTGAACGCTAGGGGGTCGACCTTAGACGACTTCATGCGGTCGACTGACAGGTTGCGGAGTGATGTTGCAACATGCCAAGGCGGGTCCGTCCCATCGTGAGGCGCTGTCACCTATACACTAGAGGTATCGCAGAGACGTACGGGGTATACAGTGAACTGGTGTCGACCCCCCGCTACTGCCTAGGGAAGTAACCTCCTTCCAGGAAAGGCTGCCCCAGCACCCTCAACAGACACGGATCTGGGGTTGCACAGCACCAACCCAATTTAAAGACCTCCTTATCACTTCGGAACGAACAGTTACAGACTTGATACCTGATGCCGTCAGTGGGCCGGTATCGACCTGTCCCGAAGGTTGCCCAGTTGGTAAGGGTGCGCCTGGAGCGTGAGTCGGGTATGTTCGCCGATATCATCCACCGTACCGACTTGGGCGAGTTGCCCAACTACCGCACCCACAAGCACACCCTCTATGGACGGCAAGAGGGCCTCTGTAACGGCTACCTTACGCTGTTCCCGTTTCGGGAGGTGACGGTCGATCACATCATCCCCCAGACCAAGGGTGGCAGCGACCATATCGGCAATCTCCAGTTGCTTTGCGGGGCTTGCAACTCGACGAAGGGAACCGGCACACAGGAGGAATTGATAGCGAAACTATGGGCTCAGGGGGTTATCCGAACGAAGTGAGGGCCCGCCTTAGGTAGCAAACACCCCGCGCATGAACGATCCGAAGCCGTTGACATCCTGGCGGTGGTTGTACTTCCAGGTTGCCTCAGCCACGTAGACCCATAGAGTCCGTTTTTGGGGGCTGTACTGACGGTGGTAGTGATGGTGCTGGCCGTACCAGGCTCGCTTGAGGAGAGACCAGAAGCCCTCTATCGTGTTCGTGTGGCCGCCTGAGCAGTCGGGGTAGCGCTCGCTATGGTTCACAGCTAGGTGGGGCATGAACGGGTTCACTGCTTCATAGGCGGCGTACTCATCCGAGATCAGCACAGAACCGTCAGGGTCTACCGCGCCCTGGATGAACTGCAAGATGCCCCGGCCCGTGAGATCATCCGCCACCATAGCCTTCACGTCACCACCGCGCTCTACGGCCCCGATGACAGCCGTTTTGGAGGTACCGCGACCGCGCTTAGCGGGCTTGCAGCCCTTGCGTCGGTTGCGCTTGCGGGGTTGCCCGCCTATGAAGGTCTCATCCGCTTCGATGATGCCCCGCAGGAGCGCCCCCTGGTCGGCGGCCATCGCAGCCCGCACCCGCTGCATCAGGTATCAGGTGGCTCGACAGCGATTTCTTGGCATTGACGATCAGGGCGATGGCGGCGAACCACTTGACTAGGGGGATCTTGGTCTTCTGCATCACGGTACCGGAGAGGACATTGAAGCTCGACTGCAGCCGTGGCAATTCCAGCGGCCCACAACGTTGTTCTGACGCTTGCGGGCGACGTGCAGGTTACCGCACAGCGGGCAGTAGGGCTCCTCATCGAAACGGACCCGCTCCAGCTGCTCGATACAGGCGTGCTGGTCGGGGAATCTCTGCATCAGGGAGAGGATGTTCATACCCTGATTATGGCATGGGTGGCCTCAAATGCTAAGTCTGTAACTGTTCATTCCGTATCACTCAATAGCGATCTTGCTTAACGATTTAGCACTCTAGATTCCCTAGCCGGAGTCTGCATCGGTCGGACCGTCATGACCGGCCAGACAGAGCCTAGCTGTTGACGTAGCTGACGACTGCGGCTAAACTTTTTGTGTATGGGAAGCCGCTTGGCTTCGCCCTTTATCCGGTAGGCGCAGGGCCCCCTTGCGCGCGAACGACACTGCCCGCACTGGGCGGTCTTTTTTTGGAGGCGAACACGCCATGCTTGAACAGGCTCTTAGAGAGATCGAGGCTGCTCCCGATCCCCAACAGCTGCAAGACATCCGTGTGCGGTACCTGGGGAAGAGAGGGATGGTCACGCAAGAACTCAAGAGGCTCGGTGCCCTCCGTCCAGACGAGCGCCGTGAGGCGGGACAGCGGATCAACCGCTTAAAGTCCGTCCTTGAGGAGGCCATTCACGAGCGCCGCGAGGCGCTGGAGCGAGAGGCCGTTCGGCGACAGCTCGAGAGTGAGTCGGTCGACGTGACCTTGCCCGGTGCGAGGCTGAAACAGGGGGGGCTCCATCTGATGACCCTGGTCACCCACCGTCTCATTGAGATCTTTGTCTCCCTCGGATATGAAGTTGCCGTCGGGCCCGAACTAGAGACCGACTACTACAACTTCACGGCGCTCAACTTCCCTCAAGAACATCCCGCCCGCGATACTCAGGACACCTTCTTCACGACCGATGGCAGGGTCATGCGAACCCATACCAGCCCGATGCAGGTCCGTTACATGGAGAGCCATCGCCCACCGTTCCGTCTGATCGTGCCCGGCCGGGCGTACCGTAATGAGGCCGTGGACGTGACCCACGAGGCACAGTTTCATCAGCTGGAGGCGTTGGTCGTTGGCGAGCGAATTACCATGGCCGACCTGAAGGGTGCGATCACCGAAATGGCGACGGCGCTCTTCGGGAGGGATACTCGGACTCGGCTGCAGCCTGCCTACTTCCCCTTCGTCGAGCCCGGGGCCGAGTTCGCGATCTGGTGGACGAACCCTCGCACGGGAGAGCAGCAGTGGCTCGAGCTCGGGGGCTGTGGAATGGTTCATCCCAACGTGTTCAGGGCTGTGGGGTACGAGGGCGTGACCGGCTTCGCGTTCGGTTTCGGGATCGAGCGGCTAGCACTCATCCCGTTCGGCATCCCCGATATCAGGCACTTCTATCAGAGCGATCTGAGGGTCCTTAACCAATTCAGGGGGGCGGTATGAGGGTACCCGTAGACTGGTTGCGCAGCTTCTTCGACGAGCTTCCCCCCTTGGACCGTCTTGTCGAGGTACTTGTCGGGCTCGGGCTTGAGGTGGAGGCGGTCCACGAACTCCCGGGGCCGCCCGACCGGGTAGTCGTGGCCGATATCGTCTCGGTTCGCCCGGTTGCGGGGAGCGATCAGTTGGTGGTGGCCTCGGTCGACGACGGGGCCGGAGGTAGATCGGTCGTTTGCGGAGCTCCTAACGCTCGTCCTGGCCTCCGGACCGCACTTGCCTTGCCAGGGGCATCCCTCTCTGAGGGGGGATTGGAGGTCGGCCTTCGCGAGGTACTTGGCCAGCGGAGTGACGGTGTGCTGTGCAGTCCCCGAGAACTTGGGCTGTTCGACTACGCCGCCGGCCTGATCGAATTCGGGGCCGACGTTGCGGTCGGGGCCGAACTCGCAGACCTGTGGTCAGCAGAGCAGGTGATTGAGTTGGAGTTGACCCCGAATCGGGGCGACGCCTGCAGTCTGCTCGGTGTGGCCAGGGACCTCTCAGCCAAGCTGGGTCGACCGTTCATCTATCCGGCCGTTGCGGTGCAACGCTCCGAACCAGAGATCGATGACGGTCTGGAGCTGCGGATTGAGGACGCCCGTGGGTGCCCTCGGTTCACGCTCCAGCGGATCGACGATGTCGAGGTGCGGCCGAGCCCGCTTTGGCTTCAGCGTCGTCTGGCCGCCTTGGGTCTCCGGCCCCGGAATAGCATTGTGGACGTGACCAACTTCGTGACATTCGAACTGGGCCAACCCTCCCATGCCTACGACCGGGAGGTCCTTGGCGATGAAACTCTGGTGGTGCGAAGGGCCCGGGCAGGGGAGCGGATCACAGCCCTCAACGAACAGGAACTCGTCTTCACCGATGAAGATCTCGTCATCGCCACACCGGACCGGGGCGATACCCGGGTGATCGGGGTGGCCGGCGTGATCGGCGGGCTCGATGACAGCGTGCGCGATTCTACCAGTCAGCTTGCCCTAGAGGTGGCACACTTCGACCCCGTCACCGTCAGGAAGACCGCACGCAGACACGATCTCGCCACCGATGCGCACTACCGCTTCGAGAGGGGGGTCGATCCCAATCTCCCTCCGGTCGCCTCGGCGAGGGCGTCGCAGCTCATCGCCGAGATCGCTGGTGGCAGGGTCCACCCCGGTCTCTCGGAGTTTGGAGGAGATAGGGACCCGGTAAACATCGAGTTCCGCCCATCTAGGGTCCACTTCCTGATCGATTTCAAAGTGCCCCTTCCGGAGCAGCGGTGCCACCTTGAGGCTCTAGGTTGCACCGTGGCGGAGCGCAGCGCAGACGCCTGGACCGTGACGGCACCGACCTGGCGCTTCGATCTCGCCATCGAGGAGGACATCGTCGAGGAGGTCGCCCGCCTCCACGGATACGATAAGATTGGCGAGACGATCCCGATCATGCATTTCGTCCCCCAACCTGGGGATCCTACCCATAGGACTTTGCGGACTATCCTTGCGAGCAGCGGATTCCAGGAGACGCTGAGCTACTCCTTCACCGGATCTGAAGAGATCGCCCGCTCCCGCGCCCCGGCTGCTCGGGTGGAACTCTTAAATCCTCAGGGTGTGGAGCGGAGCGTTCTCCGTACCGCCCTCTACCCCGGCCTGCTGGCTGCTGCTGAGGTCAATCGTGGGACCTCCTCGCTGGCGCTGTTCGAGATTGGTAGGGTGTTCGGTGCCGAGGAAGAGGAGCATCTTGCCCTGCTCCTCTCAGGCGACTGGCAGGAGGCGGGTTGGCGGCCCGCCCAGCCCCTCGACTTCTTCCTTGTCAAGGGCCTGCTGGAGCGGCTCGCGTCTTTCGCTAACGCGGACATCGAACTCGTGACAGCCACGACCGAGCACCTGCACCCCGGCGTAGCTGCTTCCGTATGCTGGAACGGCCGTGAAGTAGGGACCGTCGGTCGACTGCATCCAGAAGTCGCCTCCGCCTACGGCCTTGATGTGACCTTCGTAGCCGAACTGCTTCTCCCGCTGGAGTCGAAACGGCTCGCCTTTAAGGCGTTCAGCCGTCAGCCCCATGTGGAGCGGGACCTTGCCGTGGTCGTGCCGTCGGCTTTGCCCTTCGCCACCCTCCGTCGCCTCGTCGCGGATTCCGCCGGGACCCACCTTGAGAACCTTGAGCCCTTCGATCTGTACCGGGGGAGCCAGGTTCCTGCAGGCCACAAAAGCCTCGCACTACGCCTGAGATTCCGAAGGTCGGACCGCTCGCTCACGGATGAGGAGGTGGACGGCTATATGGGGAATATCATCTCGGCGGTGAGGGGGGCTGGCTATGATATCCGCGAGTGAGTCGGTTTGGTCTCCTGCCTATGTTACTCGTAGCGGGCTCCTTCGCCCTCGGTGGCGAGCGTCGCTTGGCTGGCTTTTGCGTCGGGGTAGGGGGTGTCCTGTTACTGAGGCCTTTGCCGATCCTGAGCCTAGGCAGCCCGTTCGTGGCGCTCTGTCTCGCACCGGTCGCGGGGTTGGACCTCAACGTGCTGGGTCGGCCCTTACCGCCCCCGACCCGCAGCGACGCCGCAACACCTTCCCCCTTCTTAGGGGTTTTGCCCTCGGCCTTAGTGTCGTCCTCGCCATGGCTACGGCGCTACCTAGCGAGTGGAACTCGCTCGATCAGAGCACCTATCCGCTCAGGCTCCGACCTATTGGCAAGGCGGAATCGTCATCACAGCTGGCTAGCTTGGCCCTGCTGTAACCGCTCCTGGGTGAGCCATGTCGGCCCGGATGAAAGAGGGATCCTTCAGGGCTTCCACAGCGCGGACGGGGCGCCTTGGGAAGGGGGTGGATGAGGGTCAGAATCGTTGGGAACGCGAGGAAGCGCAAGCCCAGGCGACGTGTCGCTTGGTGACGAGGTGGAGGGCCCCCGGACCCTGAGTGGACTCCGGGGGATAGGCGCGAGGCGCCGAAAACGCGATCCGTACCCCAGGGTATGAAAGTCTGCGGGCCCCTCCTGAGACCACGGCTCCTCACTCGCAACCGTTCCGGGCCGGAAGGTGGATTGACCCACCCACAACACGACCGCACAGAGGTTAAGGCGTTATAGCTGTCCAGTTGCCGACCGCACGTCGGCCTGGGTGTGGGGCGGTGCGGGGTGGTAGCATACCTGTTGTCCCCCCGCTAGACACGCCCCTCCAATTGTTCGGAAGGGGTTTTATGTGTGGCATAGTAGGGTACGTCGGCCACCGCCGGGCGGTCGGTGTCGTTATCGACGGACTTGAGCGCCTCGAATACCGCGGCTACGACTCCGCGGGCATTGCTGTGGGCCATGTTGCAGATGGGGCCCCCGCCCGCATCGAGATCGTGAAGAGAGCCGGCAAGTTGGAGGTTCTGAAAATCGCGCTCGAGGGGAGAATGCTTGAGGGCACTATCGGCCTCGGCCACACCCGCTGGGCCACGCACGGTGAGCCCAGCGACATCAACGCCCATCCACACCTCTCCGAGGATGGACAACTGGCAGTGATCCACAACGGGATCATCGAGAACTATGGCGAGTTGAAGGAGCGGCTCAGCGCGGCCGGTCACGTCTTCCTCTCGGAGACAGATACCGAGGTGATGGTGCACCTCATCGAAGAGCACTATCGGGGCGATTTGGCTGCCGCCGTCCGGGAGGCACTCGCCCAGGTTACCGGTAGCTACGCGCTCGCGGTGGCGCGCGCCGATCATGAGGTGATCGTCGTTGCGAGGGCGACGAGCCCCATGGTGATCGGTCTCGGCGAGGGTGAGAACTTCGTCGCAAGCGACGTGCCAGCGCTGCTTGCCTACACCCGGCGCGTCATCTTCCTTCACGATGGCGATATGGCCCTTGTCGGCTCTGATGGGGTGACTCTGACCGATCTCCACGGGGCCCCGCTGGCCCGCGACATCTCGGAGATTGACTGGGATGCGGAGTCCGCCGAAAAGGACGGATACCCCCACTACATGCTGAAGGAGATCTTCGAGCAACCGGCTGTGGTGTATAACACGCTCGGCGGTCGCCTGGTAGGGGAGACCGATGTGAACCTTGACCTTGCCCTCGACCCGCACTCGATCGATCGCGCCATAGTGACCGCTGCTGGGACCGCCTTCTACGCTGGTCTTGTCGGAGAGTACCTGATTGAGAAGCTGGCGCGCTTACCCGTCGAGGTCGAGATCGCTAGTGAGTTCCGTTACCGTGATCCTGTGGTCGACGAGAGGACCCTGTGCATAGTCGTCTCGCAATCGGGGGAGACCATCGATAGCCTCGAGGCCCTGCGGGAGGCTCGGGGACGTGGGGCCCGCAGCCTCGCGATCCTCAATGTGAAGGGCTCCTCCATCAGCCGGGAGGTGGATGACATCTTGTACCTCCAGGCCGGCCCCGAGATCGGCGTGGCCAGCAGCAAGGCCTACCTGGGCATGCTGGTGGCGTTCGAACTGCTCGCCCTCTGGCTCGGCCGCGCCCGGGGAACGCTGGGGGATGACGGGGCCCGCGAGATCGTCCGTGCACTTCGGAGCGTTCCAAGACTCATCGAGGATACCCTCACACACCGCCCCTGTATCGCGGAGGTTGCCGAGACTTTCAAGGACAAGGACCATTACCTCTTCCTCGGTCGCGGAATCAACTTCCCTACCGCTCTGGAGGGGGCTCTGAAGCTCAAGGAGATCAGCTACATTCACGCTGAGGCATATGCGGCGGGGGAGATGAAGCACGGACCGATCGCCCTGATCGATGACGACATGCCCGTCGTTGCCGTAGCGACACAGGGCGAACTCTATCTGAAGACCCTCTCGAACCTACGGGAGGTCAGGGCACGCAATGGGATCCTGATCGCACTGGCGCATCCCGGGGATGACATGGTCGGGGCTCATGCAGATGTCGTGATCCCGGTTCCCGAGACGCACGAACTGGTCTCTCCCTTAGTCAACGTCGTGGCGTTGCAACTTCTAGCGTACGAGACTGCCAATCGGCTCGGTCTCGATGTGGACCGGCCCAGGAATCTGGCCAAGAGTGTAACCGTGGAATAGGCATGGTTTTGGGATCGAGTACTCGTCGGGCCGTAAGTGTGCACTGACACACCGGGATGCACTACGCGGTCGCGGGAGGTCACAAGCTCCCTACAAGAACATTGCGGACACGGTTACTCATCTGAACTCTGACTCGTCTCTGCTACTATGTACAGGGAATGAAGCTGCTCCTGACTATTGTCCAGGATACCGATGCAGGCAAGCTCCAAAAGGCGTTGACCGAGCGCGGCTTTGGGGTGACCAAACTCTCGTCCACCGGTGGCTTCCTGCGTCAGGGCAACACCACCTTCCTGATCGGTGTCGAGGGTGAAGAAGTTCGGGTGGTTAAGGAGATCATCACCACCAATTGCGGCGAGCGGACCGACCTGCTCGTCCCTGGCGCCGCTATGGCGGACCTGGAAGGGGTCTACGCTGCCCAGGCTACCGAGGTTACCCTGGGAGGAGCCATCATCTTCACCCTAGATGTCGAAGATTTCGTCAGGGTCTAAGTCGCAATGGGTATCATGGCCGGAGCTTCGGCCTCCGCACGAGCAGGAAGATGATCGCACCGAGCCCCGCTAGCGCCGCCAGCAGGGTGAAGGCGGGTCGGTAGCTTCCGAAATGGTCGGCCAGGTAGCCGGCCAGGATCGGTCCACTCATCGACCCTGTCATGATGATGATTCCAGAGAAGCCCATGATGGTGGCGAATGAGGTGCGACCGAAGTAATCCGCCCGCAACGCGCCCATGAGGGGGCCGCGCACCCCCCAAGCCAGCCCGTGCAGAGCGGCGAACAGCAGGACCGTGACTAGACTTCCAGCCCAGGCGAGCACCAGAATCCCACCAGCGTGGCCGAGCATCGCCATCGAAGCGATGATCCGCTTGTCCAGCCTGTCGCCGAGGAAGCCCCCGAGGAGTTGACCCACTAGGGTGATAGATGTCAGGAAGGCGATGACGAAGGCCGAGCGTTGCAGGGAAAAGGTGAGCGCCTCATCCAAGTGGATCACTAGGTGCACGGTGACAGCGGAGACCAGAGTCACTGCCAGAGCGTGACCCAGCGATAGCAGCCAGAAGGCTGGTGTGCGCAGTGCCTGGCCGGTGCTGAAGTCCTGGCTGCTATCGAGTGGCTCCGCCGCATCTGTCGCCCGGCCAGACGGTTTCTGTCGACCGTCGGGGAGTTGTCCGTAGTCCTCTGGACGGTTTCGCATCAGCAGGCTGAGCGGGAGCCCCGCCAGCAGGACGATGAGTCCAGAGATGGCAGCGGTGGTACGCCAGCCGTGGGTGATGAGCGACCAAGCCAGAAGCGGGATGAGCAGCCCGCCGATGGAGCCCCCAACCTGCATGAGCGCCAGCGCGATCGACCGCTTCCGCTCGAACCAGTTTACGATGACGGTCATCAGCGAGAGGAATCCGCCGAGGGTGGCGCCAGCCGCCAGTATCAGATAGGCCAGTGTGAAGGTCACCAGCGATTCGACCTGGCTCAGGGCCAACAGGCCGAGCCCGAATACCACCAGCCCGACCTGCATGATCGTGCGGGCGCCGAAGTGGCGCAGCAGCCAGCCCTGCAGCGGTCCGAGAAGCCCACTCTCGAGTCGCTGGAGCGAGAACACCGTGGCGAGAGCGGTCTTGCTCCAGCCGAACTCCTCCCGCCAGATCGGCACGTAGATGCCGAAGGCCTGTAGCATCAGCCCGGATTGGAGGATCTGGATGCCGATCGCGCCGGTCACCAGCCACCAGCCATAGAAGGTCCCTCGCAGCCGGCGCCGGACCGCAGTGAAGGTGGACATCGGTTCCAATCCTGCGATCGCTTTGCAGCTTAACTAGTGCATCTCGAACGATGGAGGGAAGAATGCCTCCACGGTGGTGCTGCTCCGGTCCCAGCCCGCGAGTGTCTCCCGAACCTTCACCGCCACCTCCTGCGACGCCCGGCTCACCTCGGCCTCGTCGACGAGCGGGCAGCGGAAGTCGTCTACTACCAGGCGACCGCCGCTAAAAACCTGCTTGACGTCGGCCATCGACGCGAAGTAGACGAGGCTGCGGATAGGGTCATCCTGGGCGCTCAGGGAGGGTCTGTCGAGGTCGACGACGGTGATGTCGGCCTTCGAGCCGGACGCCAGTCGGCCGAGGTCGTCGCGCCTCAGGTACTTCGCAGCGTTGACGGTGACAGCGTTATAGACATCCCGGGCGGTCGCTTGCTGGGCGCTGGTATGTGCCACCTTGCCCATGATGGCACCGAAGCGCATCTCCCTGAGGATATCGTCGGGTTGGGTGTCGGTGCCGAGGCAGACGTTGATGCCTGCGTCGAGGTAGCGGGAGATCGAGCGCAGGTAGCTGCCCCGCATCGAGTAGATCCAAGGGCAGTTGGTGACGGTGACACCATGTTCGGCCAACGTGGCCAACTCCCCGTCGCTCATCTCACCGTCGGTTCCGCGGCCCAGGAGGGCGTGAGTCAGCATCACATCGGAGCCGAGGAAACCGAGACTCTCCAGGTACTCCACTGGAGTCTTACCACCATGGCGCTCGGCGATGAGTTGCAGCTCATAGTCGGACTGAGCGAAGTGCATCCGGATACCTACCCCAAGTTCTGTGGCGGCCTCCCGGGTCGCTCTGAGTAGCTCCGGGGTGACTTGGTCGGTGGTGTAGGGGAAGAGCAGCCCGTAGATCCGGCCCCCGTAGCCGCCATGGTGTTTCTTGATGAAGGCGATGTTGCGCTCGAGGCCCCTGAAACCGCGCTCCTCGTCCCACACCCAGCCGGGGGAGCCGTCCTCCTGAACATATTGGGCACCGGCGCGGAAGTGGTGCGACAGGTAAGCTCGCAGGCCGTAACGCACCGCAGTCTCCACATAGATCTCGGGCTCCCAGACGGGGTCGTCGAATCGCTTGAAGACCATCGCGTTAATGCCGCAGAAGGTGGTCACGCCTGAGCGGAGCATCGACAGGAAGGTGTGCTCGGCTCCCGCTCGCACCTCTTCGGGGGTGAATACCGGCGGCTCCCCCTCGGCCACCACCCAGTTCCGAGGGCGGTACATCCCGCTCCGCTTCCCGATGTCGAGTAGCGGCGGATGGATGCCGACGTCCATGAGGGCGTGCATGTTGATCAGTCCCGGTGAGATCAGACAACGGGAGGCGTCGATGACCCTGTCGACCGCACCCTCGTAGCTCTTACCCACATAGAGGATGGTGTCGCCCTCGAATACCACCTCACCGTTCCGGTAGATGACATGCTCCTGCCGGGTGTCGTCGAAGCCGACAACATAGCGTCCACTTATCTTGGTCTTCATACCGCCCCTCCCAGACACTCGACAGGATACCCTGCTGCTGTCAACTGTCGACACTACTATATTATGTATAATGCGCCCATGGAGTTGCGGGTCCGGATGTACGATAATGCCGCTAGCTACCGGAGCGACCGGGAAGCCATAGACGCTGCGGTGCTAGGCGTGCTCGACTCTGGAGAACTGGTGATGGGCCCGGCCGTGCGAGCCCTCGAGGAGGAGTTTGCTGCCTACTGCGGGGCTGGCTACGCCGTCGGCGTCACCTCGGGAACCTCGGCACTGCTGCTGGCTTTGCGGGCGCTCGGTATTGGCCCTGGGGATGAGGTCATCACCGTCGCCAACTCCGACATTCCCACTAGTCACGCAGTCACCCTGACCGGCGCGCAGGTGGTCTGGATCGATATCGAGCCCGAAGGGTGCAACATGGATCCCGATCTTGTCGAGGCGGCGATCACCCCTAGGACCAAGGCCATCCTCCCTGTCCACCTGCATGGTGTCCCAGCCGAGATGGCGCCGATCCTGGAGATCGGGCAGCACCATGGGATCGCCGTGATGGAGGACGCCGCGCTAGCGACTGGGGCCCACTACCACGGCCGCCGCATCGGTTCACTCTCGACCCTTACCGCCTTCAGTACAGCACCTGGGAAGATCTTCGGCGGCGTCGGCAGCGGCGGCCTGATCACGACCGACGACCGCTCACTCTACGACCGACTCAACACACTGCGGCACTATGGCCGCGAGCAACCGCCCTACCGCGACCGGCCTGCGACCCGCCCCAAGTGGCCCTCGGATACGATCGAGATCGGCTACAACGAGCGGATCGACACCATCGACGCCGCAGTGTTGAGGCTCCGCCTACCCTACTTAGACGAGCAACTGGCCAGGCGCCGTGAGCACGCCGCCAATTATGCCCGACGTTTCGAGCGAGCCGGGGTGCGGATCCAGCGTCCTCCAGCCGACAGCAAGGCCGTGTGGCGAGTCTTTACGGTGCGGATCTCCGAGCGCGACCGCGTCCACGCCGGCCTGTTCGAGCGCGGCATCGAGTCATCGCTTGCCTACGTGCCCGCCGACCACCTCGATGTCTGCTACCGCGACCTCGGTTACCGCCGCGGTAGTCTGCCCGTGACCGAGACCTTCTGCGACGAGCTGCTGGCCCTGCCCTGCCACCCCTACCTGAGCGATGCGGAGGTCGAGGAGGTTGCCGACGCCGTGATCGAGCTGCTTTGAGCTTGGGTACCGACACCGCCGACTGCGCGTTCGGCGCAAAGTGCGGCTTGAGCGGACTGCATCTAGGGCGTTCGAGGCGCGCTTTGTGGTGAAAGCGTTAGCTGTGGTGGGCTTGCCGGATGTTCGAGGGTCTTGCGTGAGGTCGGTCTCTGGAAACCACACTTGCTGAAGCAGCTCTGGTTCCATAGCCTAAAAGATCGGCCTTGGGCTGAAACCCATTCCCCAGGTGGTGCCGGGTGTGGGCCTTCCACCGAAGCGTCGCCTCCCTTCGTGTCTTGTCGAGCCCGTGAGTCCGATAGGGCTGCGGTTCCACGTTTCCTCATCCTCAGGAGGTGTGGCCCGGGTGGCGGGTTCACGGTGGCGTGTCGTGACTTGCGGGCGGCAAAACAGGGGGTGGTGCGCTCACGGGTGGGTTGGTGAGACAGGGCTATTCCTTGCTAATGACACCTTGCTCCCGGCCCTTCTGGGTCGGCCGTTCAAGTGCGAACAGCTCTCGCACGTACGCGTAGTACGGACCGTTCAGGCGGCCGACGGGCTTCAACTTCGCAGTGTCGACCCGATGACCGCCCTGCAGGGCCTCATCCGCGACATGCAGGTGGACCACCCTCCCGAACACGACCCGGTTCGGACCCACCGCATGGATGTGGTCGAGGACACACTCGAAGTGCACGGGGCTCTCTGCGACGCGTGGGGGTTTCACTCGGACCGAGGGCACTGCGATCAGGTCCGTGAGTTCGAACTCGCTTACGTTGCCAGGGGCGTCGGCCGCCGTGGCGTTCATCGCCTCCACCAGTTCCGCAGTCACCATATTGAAGACGAACTCGCCGGTATCGAGAATGTTCTGGACGGTATCCTTGATCTCGCCACCGCGGAGGCCGCCCGAGAACATAATAGTGGGGGGCTCGGTTCCGACCGCGTTGAAGTAGGAGTAGGGTGCGAGATTGGCGATGCCCTCGGCGGACAGGGTTGAGATCCAACCGATCGGGCGCGGCACCACAGTGCCGGTCATGAGGCTGTAGATGGTCCGGGGCTCCAGGCGAGCAGGATCGAACTCCATGATGTCTCAGGGTACAGGCTTGAGTACCAGAGCGTGGCGGGTACCGCCGCAACCCCGTTCGTGTCATGCTGGGCGGCGACCCCTGGAGTTATGGAGGTGTCCTGCCATGGCGCGCGGAACTCACGAGGCCCTGCCCGACGAGCGGAATCGGGATGTCCTGATCTACATCAACGGGGACTTCTACCCCCGTGAAGAGGCCAAGGTGTCGGTGTTCGACAGCGGTTTTCTGGTGGGCGACGGGGTCTGGGAGGGCCTCCGGCTGCACGGAGGCCGCTTCGCCTTTTTGGAACTTCACCTCGACCGCCTGTTCCAGGGGGCGGCCGCCATCGGACTCGATGTCGGCATGACCCGCTCCGAACTGACCGAGGCTCTATTCGAGACGGTGCGCCGCAACGATATGAGCGACGGAGTTCACGTGCGGCTGATGGTGACCCGTGGGATAAAGAAGACCCCATCGCAGGATCCCCGTCTTACCGTGGCTGGACCCACGGTGGTGATCATTGCTGAGCACAAGCGGGCCGACCCCGGGGTGGCGCGCGCTGGCGTCCGGCTCTTCACCTCGACCGTGCGGCGCCCCCCGCCCGACACGCTCGATCCCAAGCTCAACTGCCACAGCAAGCTGCACGAGGTCGTCGCGCTCATCCAGGCGCTCCAGGCCGGTGCTGACGAGGCGCTGATGCTCGATCCAACCGGCGCGGTGGCAACCTGCAACGCCACCAACTTCTTTGTCGTCCGCTCCGGTGAGGTGTGGACCTCGACCGGACAGTACTGTCTCAACGGCATCACCCGTAGGCTGGTGCTCGAGCTAGCCCGCACCGCCGCCATCCCGGCGCGGGAGAAGCCGTTCACCCTCACCGATGTGTATGACGCCGATGAGGCTTTCGTGACCGGAACCTTCGGTGGGCTCACCCCGGTCATCCAGGTCGACGGCCGCGACATCGGATCGGGCGACCGACCGGTTACCGAGCGCCTCTCCGCCCTCTACCGGGAGGCGATTGAGCGCAGCATCGAGGGTGTCGGATGAACTGCCTGCGCCTGTCAGTCTGGTCGGGCCCCCGCAACGTCTCCACCGCGCTGATGTACAGCTTCCGCCAGCGGTCTGACACCCGCGTCTTCGACGAGCCCCTCTACGGCTACTACCTGCGCCACTCCGGTGCGAGACACCCCGGTCGCAACGAGGTGCTCGCTGCCATGGATAGAGATGGTGAACGGGTCGTGCGGGACATCCTGCTAGGCCCCTGCGAGCGGCCGGTGCTGTTCTTCAAGAACATGGCGCATCACCTGCGCGGGCTCGAGTGGGACTTCCTCGACGATCTGCGCTCCGTCCTACTCACACGCGACCCGGCCGAGATGCTGCCCTCGCTCGCCGGTCACATCACCGATCCGAGTCTGGCCGACACTGGGCTACCGGAGCAGGTACAGTTGCTCGAACGCGAACTGAATAGGGGCCGCTCCCCAATCGTCCTTGAGGCAAAGGAGATCCTCAGGGACCCGCGGTCTGTGCTCACCGAGGCTTGCCGCCGACTCGGTATCCCTTTTGCCGAGACGATGTTGGCCTGGCCCGCAGGCCCCAAGCCCGAGGACGGCGTGTGGGCCCGGTACTGGTACGCTAACGCCCACCGCTCTACCGGCTTCGCCCCCTACCGGCCTAAGGAGACTCCCTTCCCGGACGAACTCCTCCCCCTCCTCGAAGAGGCTCGCCCCCTCTATGCAAGGCTTGCGGAACACGCGATACGGGCACCGTGACCCGGCTGCCCAAGAATGCCAAAGGAGGGAGCAAGAAGGCTGTTGACTGACCCTCCCTGACAGGGGAACTGTCAGGTGATTACCGTCACTGTACAGATTGGGCCCGAACGGTACGTCGTCGAACATCCACTTGCTAGCCAAGTCTTCAGGCTTTATCAATAGGGGGGCGATTATAGTTTTCCACACCAATTTGCTCGGCGAAAGTCAAGTTCGGGTACAGGCAGGTGGTCACCGGTGATGTTTGTTCTGGGGCCCCTTTGAGCAGGCCAAGCCCAAGCGATGGTCGCTCGGCGCTCGCGAGTGGCATCGTCACCAAACAAACGTCCACTTGGTCGTGCATTGTTCCCCGTCGCCTCCCGTCTTCTACAGTAGGAGTTGGGGCCGTAGGATGCGGCCTCTCCACGAGGCAACCTCCCCGTGCAACCGGTGGAGGAACCGAAGCAGGTACTGCTGAGCTTCTTTCAGGCATTATTGTGTTGACTGGCCAGTTGTCAGCAGTGTTCGTGGTGAGAAGCCACTTCATTCCCTGGACAACGGATCTGCGGTGTCCCGGGGCAACCCGCTCGCGCAGCGGTGCCATGTTCCCTATCGTCTTGCAATGTGGAGGTCTGTGCGCTAAGATTATAGGGTTACTCGCTCGCAGGGTGCTCCCTCGAGCGCGTTTCTTTGAGTAACACGGGGGACCAATCATGAGATACAACAAAGGCGCTATCATGCGCTCGATCGAACAGCCGCAGTTGCGGCATGACATTCCTCAGTTCGACTCCGGCGATACCATCCGTGTCGATTATAAGGTTGTCGAGGGAAGCCGCAGTCGCGTCCAGGCCTTCGAAGGGACCGTCATCGCCCGCAAGAATGGCAAGGGTGCCGGCGCGACCATCACTGTTCGTAAGATCTCCTTCGGCGAGGGCGTCGAACGAATCTTTCCACTCCACTCCCCGCTGATCGACAAGATCGTAGTGGTGCGTCGCGGCCGCTCGAGGCAGGCGAAGCTCTACTACCTTCGGCAGTTGCGCGGTAAGAGGGCCCGGCTCCGTACCGATGTCGCTCGCCAGGAATCGGATCGTGCTGCCGCCCGTGCCGCCCGTGCTGGGAATGGCGCTGACACTACGAGTTCGCTGGGCCCTGGGTCTGCCGACGAGGAGGGCGGAGGAGGGGTTGCCGAGGGATAGTTTCTTGACAGCGGTTCGAGGGGAGGCTTAGATTGGTGAGGTACCCTACTCTGTAGGGTGTGTGAGAGCAAGGGGCCGTGGCGCAGTTGGGAGCGCGCCTGAATGGCATTCAGGAGGTCAGGGGTTCGAATCCCCTCGGCTCCACCAGTTTGTTCCTAAGACCATAGGGGACTCGAACTCTTCCGATACGGACACCTTGGGCGGGACGGAATCCCTTATCCTATCCATGATCCCCATTTCACATGGGGATCATGGATATAGGCGTTCCACAAGCTCACAGGTGGTATCCAGCAGATTCGATCCCGGATGTCGAAGCCGTCAGTCATCGCCAGCGCAATCGGCCGGGAGACGCCGAAGCGGTTGTTGAGCCAGTCTGTCTGTACCGGCCGCGCTCCCGCTGCTCTATAGCCTGTTCCAGCGATTCAGACCATTGCAGGCTAAGTTCATAGGCCCCACCGACCGGGACAGCGAAGTCGACCTAACGGGTGGCCCTCTACTGATCTCGGCATTTGCCAAGGTGCTGCAGGCTGGATATGCCCGCCCAACTTATCATCTTGATAATGAAAATCATTGTAGACATAATAGTTATGATAACAATAAGCTCTAGTAGCGAGAGAAGCTCATGACAGCAAGGAGGGAACTGGTTGCCAGGATCGCCGAATTGGTGGAGTCAATAGCAGCCACGAGCCAGACGGCCCCCAGGGACTTTGCCATGGAGACTGACCTGACTCTCCCACAGATCAGGATCCTGTACATGCTCGCTTCTGGTCCAGCGAGGATCACAGACATTTCGCGGGCCCAGGGGATGGCCCGTGCCAACGCCTCAAGCAGGTAGAACGCTTGGTCAGGAAGGGTCTGGTGGAGCGGGTTCCCTATCCCAACGACAGACGAGTCGCTCTGGCCTGTCTGACCAATAAGGGGCGAGATGCTGTTGAGGGAGTCACTCGCAGCGAGTATGTAGTCGTTGAGAAGATTACGGCGTTCCTGCCGATTGACGAGCTCAAAGTGGTCGCTCGTGCGTTGGAGATACTTGATCAGGGTGTGAAACGCTTGGAGGCGGCCAGCAAAGATGACGTCGCTGTCCGGGCTGCTGATGACTGAGTAGAACGCTGTTGAATTGGAGCGTCAGAACTATCCCCCTGCAGGAGGCAGACACATGGCAACAACGGCCGAAGGCGCGGCGAGGGCAGCCATTCACACGGAAGGGTTGACCAAGTACTATGGCAAGAAACGCGGGATCGAGGCCGTCAATCTGGACATCCGAGTGGGGGAGGTCTTTGGGTTCCTCGGACCGAACGGCGCGGGGAAGTCCACGACCATCAGGACGCTACTGGACGAAATCCGGCCGACGTCCGGTGCCGCAACGATCCTCGGCCTTGACACGCACAAGGATGTTGTCGCCATACGGCGGCATGTAGGGTACATCCCAGGGGACCTGGCGCTATACCCAAACCTCACGGGCCGGGACACGCTGACGTACTTCGCGAACTTGCGCGGTGGCGTCGACTGGAGCTATGTCGACAAGCTGGCTGATCGCCTTGACGCCGATCTATCGAGGAAGGTGGGCGACCTTTCGACGGGCAACCGGCAGAAGGTCGGCGCTATACAAGCGTTCATGAACCGGCCGGCCCTGCTGATCATGGACGAGCCAACTTCCGGCCTCGACCCGCTGGTGCAGAGCGAGTTCCAGACGATGCTGCGCGAGGTCACGGCCGAGGGACGCACGGTCTTCCTCTCCAGCCACATCCTGTCCGTGGTGCAGCACGTCGCCGACCGGGTCGGCATCATCCGCGACGGCTTTCTCATCACTGTGGAGTCGGTTACGGACCTGCAGTCGAAGGCGATGCGCCAGGTGGAGTTTGTGCTCGATTCGCCGGCAGAAGCCTCGGTTTTCGAAGGGGTCCCGGGAGTCCGCAACGTCGTTGTACGCGACAATCACGTCGAGATGTCCTTCGACGGGGACATGGGCGCGCTCCTAAAGGCGGCGACGGACCGGTATGGGGTTGCGGACATCAGGACGAGCGAGGTGGACCTGGAGGAGATCTTCCTCACGTACTACCACGGTGACGAGGGGAAGTAGCGATGGCGTTTGCCAACATTTTCATCAAGACGTTGAGAGACAGGTGGCTGGGTTGGGCGATCTCGGCCGCGAGTCTCACGCTGCTGCTGCTGTTCGGGATGTCTCTCTACCGGGAAATCGACCTCACCGTCTACACCGAACTGCCCGCGGCGTTCAGGTCGCTGCTTGGCATTGGCGAGGACGTCGACGTTGGCGGCCTGGCGATAGGCTACGTCTTCGGGTCGTTTGGCGCCCTTGTGGTGGCCGCGATGGCGCTGGTTATGGGCTCGGCGACCATCGCCGGGGAGGAGCGGAACGGCACGATGGGCATTCTGCTGGCCAACCCCAAGAGCCGTACGCACGTCCTGCTGTCAAAGGCCGTCGTCCTGGTGCTGCTCACGGGCGCCACGGTCTTTGTTATGTGGGTGCCGATCCATCCGATAGCCGCCATGCTGGGCGTGGAGATTGGTGGCCTGTACGTCGAGGCTCTAGCCCTTCACCTGTACGTCAACGCGGTGTTCTACGGGACGCTGGCGCTGGCCATCGGCGCCGTTACCGGCAACCGTGACACGGCTACAGGCGCGACGACGGGCATCCTGGTGCTGTCGTTCTTCGCGGTGGGGCTCCTGCCACTTGTCCAAGGGATGGAGGACTTGCGGAAGGCGTTTCCCTGGTACTACTTCGACGGGAGCGAGCCCGTCTACAATGGTATCGCTTGGGGCCACCTTCTGGTGCTTCTTGTTGCGTCGGCAGCCCTGCTGGTTGTGGCCATGGTCGGGTTCAACCGCCGGGATCTGAAAGGCCAATCCGTGGGGATCACCCTGCTGGACAGGATTCGGGGCAACTCTCTACTCAACAGGCTTATAGGGCGGCTTGCCGGATCGGCCAGGGTTGCGTCCATATGGGTCAAGACTGTCTCGGACTACCAGACGCTGCTGCTGATCACGTCGGCGGCGATGTTCCTCGTCATGGGCGTCATGTTGGGGCCAATCTATGCATCGTTGCCGGAGGAAACACTTGCAGCGTTCGATGCCTTCCCGGAGGAGGTGATCGCGCTCTTCGGGGGTGGCAGCTTGAGTACGCCGGAGGCTTGGTACACGCTGGAGACCTTCGGATTGATGGCGCCGCTGTCGGTCATCCTCGTGACGGCGGTCATGGGCGCGGGAGCGCTGGCAGGGGAGGAGTCGCGCCGGACGATGGCGCTGCTGCTGTCCAACCCAATACCAAGATCCAGGATTGTGCTGGAGAAGGCCGTGACGATGGTGCTGTTCGGCATAGCCGTCGGGGTTGCGACGTTTGCGGGCGTCGCGCTCGGTTCGGTGCTGGGCGACCTGGGGATGTCTGTTGGCAACATCGCTGCCACAGCGACGCTGCAGGTACTGGTGGGGCTGGTGTTCGGCGCCCTGGCTCTGGCGCTCAGTGCGGGTACGGGGCGCACGGGAGTCGCGGTATGCGGCACGGCAGGGGCCGCGCTCGTCTTCCACCTGCTGACCTCTTTCGCGAACATCACAGGTGCTGTATCGGCCTTGGAGTGGGTGTCGCCGTTCCACTACTACTTGGGCAGCGACCCGCTCATGAACGGCATGGACTGGGGAGACGCCGTGGCATTAGCCGTGTTGGCCTTCGCGCTGGTCGGCCTGTCGTTTGTGTTGTTTCAGCGACGAGACATAAGGCAGAGAGGATAGCGCTCTGTTTGGATTGGTATTCGGCCCCGGTGTCCGTATGTTCGTTGGGTGAGTAGCCATCCCGTTCGTCAGCGAGGAACGGGATGGCCGCCGAGATGTCGATGACAGAGCCCCCAACACTGGCAGACTGGAGGCTTATGTGGGGCTTTTCAGGGCCGTTGTACCGGCTCCTATATCTGGACCTCTCACCGAAAAGTTCGCAGTACAGTACGCTTTGGCCCGCCACAAGGAAAAGCGTCGGTGACGCAAAAGGAACCCCCGGATTCATTCCGGGGGTTCCGCTTGGAACGGCAGATGAAGGCACAGGACTCAATCCGGCCCCTGCCAGCTTCCACTTCCGTAAGGACTTCCCCGCCAGCCGTGCCTAACCGATGTCGGTTTCGGGTCACCTGATGTGCGGAGGCCGCCGGTACATCGGGTCGGTGACGTACTCGATCCCCCAGCACTAGGTCACCAGCTCAATCTGGTGCGCGATGTGCCCCACCCAGGGCGAAGTGGTGGGTGGAACCGGCAAGGCTCCAGCTCTCGATGAAGGTGCGGGGGTCCGTTGGGAAGCGGCAGCAGGTATTGGTGTCTTCGCTGCCCATCGATCTGGCTCGACCAGGTACGGTCCAGCCGTCCTTCTCCCCGGATCCCAGTCCACGTCCGGGGTGAGAATATCGCCCACGCTCGAGCTGTCGACCTTCTCCATGGCGGAGGGACAGGTGGAGGTCTAGCGGTGGATAATGTTAGGCCAAGCCTGCCCAACCCGCTGCCACACCGCACTCCAGGGCAAGGATCATCCGGGGTTCAGCGACGACCCTGACTGCGCTACACGTCGCCTCCGGGACCACACCTCGGGGTTCACCAGGTTAGTGGGGTGCTCGTCACGCAACACTGCGATGACCTGCTCGGCAACCTGAACGGCGGTGCGCTCGAGCGCCTCCTGGGAGGAGCCGCCGATGTGCGGTGTGAGAACGGTGTTTTCGAGCGCCAACAGGGGATCGTCCTCGTCCATCGCCTCGGAGACGTAGACGTCGAGTCCGGCCCCCGCCAGTTGGTGCCGCTGCAGCGCTTGGACCAGTGCTGGCTCGTCGATCACCGGGCCGCGCGAGGTATTGATCAGGAGCGCCGACGGTTTCAGGCAGGCGAGTTCCGCTGCGCCGATGAGCCCCTCGCTCTTCTCGGTGAGGGGGAGGTGCAGCGACACGACATCGCTGGCGCGCAAGAGATCGTGGAGGCGATCGATCTTGGTGACGCCGTGGGCGCGGAGTTCCTCCGCGTCCGCCGACGGCGAGTAAGCTAGGACCCGCATTCCGAAGGCATCTCTTAGGATCGCAGCGGTGCGGCGCCCGATCCTGCCGTACCCGACGATCCCCACCGTCTTGCCGGCAATCTCGCCGGTGGGGTGATGGTACTTGAAGGTAAACAGGCCCTTGCGGGTTGCCTCATCTGCCGGCAGCAGGCGTTTGGCCACTGCCAGCATCAGACTGATGGCGAGCTCCGCTACCGACTGGACATTCGCTTCGGGGGTGCTGACTACGGGCACGCCCCGCTCGGTGGCGAAGGGGACATCGATCGGATCGTAGCCGGTGCCGTGGTTGCCGATCACCCGCAGATCCTCAGCAGCCGCGATGGCCTCCCGTGACAGGCCGGCGTTGCGGGTGATCACCGCCACCGCCCCCGGGATCTCCTGGGCGACCGTGGACATGTCGCTGGCGCTTGCGAGGCGCGTCTCGATCCCCGCCTCTGCCAGCACTTGGGAACCGACCTCGTGGATCGGCTGGACTAGTAGGCAGAACCCCATGGCTCAGCGGTCCGGTCGCGGGTCGATGGCGGTGCCGGCAGGCCCACGCCGGACGAAGCGCCCCTTCTGGGGAGCGTCTAGCAACTCCCCCTCGACGAGCCTCGGCTCCCCCCTGAGGTAGACCGATCGAACCACGCCCTTCCCGCTCCACCCCGAGTAGAGGCTGTAATAGGCATTGCCCCGCTCCGACGTGTCATCGATGACGAAATCCTCCTCAGGATCGAACAGTACGAAGTCCGCATCGGTACCCACCGCCAAGCGGCCCTTGCGGTCCGCCAGTCCGAGGATTTCAGCGGGGCGGGCGGCGGTGGCATCGACGAGCCGCGCAAGCGTTACCCGATCCCGCCTCACGCCGCGATCGTACAGCAGCGGGAACATGGTGGCGATGCCGGGGACACCGTAGCCGGCATCGAAGACGCTGGCGAGGCCCTCCTTCTCTTCGGGCGAAAAGGCGCTGTGGTCGCTGCCGACCGCATCGATGAGGCCGGCAGCGAGCGCTCGCCACAACGCCTCACGATCGGCCTCCTCCCGCAGGGGCGGCGCCATCTTGGCCCGCGGCCCGAGCCCCGCAGCCTCGGCCGCGGTCAGCAACAGGTAGTGGGGACAGGTTTCGGCATGGATCGGCAAGCCCTCGAGCTTGGCGTCGGCCACCAGCCGGACGGACGCCCGACAGGTCAGGTGCACGAAGTAGCTGGGGCAACCACTGAGCCCGACCATGGTGAGGAGCCGCTGCACCGCCTCCGCCTCGAGCTCGGCTGGCCGGGTGGCGAAGTAATCGAGTAGCGACGTCAGCCCCTGTTCGCGAGCCTGCCCCTCGAGCAGTTCCGTCAGCGGGCCGTTCTCGGCGTGAAACAGCAGGGTTCCCCCCGCCGCCACCGCCGCCTGCATGGCGAGCAGCGCCTCGTCATCCTGGACCATGATGCCGCGGGCCCCGTACGCCAGAAACAGCTTGAAGGTGGGGCTACCACGCCGAACCAGTTCGGCGATGGCGTGCTGGGTGCGGTGGAGGTCGTTGAGCCGCACGTGGAAGGCGAAATCGGTAAGCGACAGCGCCTCCGCCTCCGGCACCGCCGTTTCGAAGAACGCGACCGGGTCCTGGTCGGGGGGAACGTAGAGGTGGTGCAGGGTGGTGGTGACTCCGCCGTGGATCGCCGCCTCGGAAGCGGAACGGTAGCTCTCGGCGTGGATCGGGTGGACGTGAGGGTCGACCAGTCCGGGAAGCACTAGCAGGTGGTCCGCCCTCACCGTTTCTGTCCCCCTGAACCCACTCCCGAGGGCGACGATGCGTCCGTCATTCACCGCGAGGTCCGCTCGAACCGGGCCGCCGGGGAGGACCAGCATCCCCCCGGTTACCACTAGGTCATAGATCGTCACGCTGTGGGTTCCTCCTTCCGTGAGCCACACCCCGGGTCAGGCAAAACCGATCAACCCGTCCACCTGGGGCTGCCAGTCTCCAGCCCGCGCGCCGCGCCCCCAGTAAAGCCTCGGGCTATACAGGAACACCCAGGGGGCATCGTTCCGCACCAGGTGGTGAACGCGGCGGTAGAGGCGCTGCCGCTCCTCGCTCTCGGCGGTCGCCTGGGCTCGGTCGATGAGATCGTCCACCGCGGCGTTGCGATACCCCAGCCACCAGGGCCCTTGGACACCGCTGTGGAACTTCTCCCGCAGCAAGCGGTAGGTGCTGAGCGGGCTCGAGTCGAAACAGCAGGCATCGTGCATCTCTCTATGGCGGACCATCTCTGCGTAGGCGGGTCGGTTCCCATGTTCGATCACCTCGAGGTCGATCCCCACTTCGGCGTACTGCGCCTTCATGAGGGCGGCCAACCGGGGAGCCTCGTCGGGGAGCACGCGGGGGATGTCGAAGGTGAGCGCGAGCCCGTCCCGGTACCCGGCGTCGGCGAGCAAGGCGCGGGCCCGTTGCGGATCGAAGGGATAGGCGGGTACCGCCGGGTCGAAACCGAGGTGGAGTGAGGTGAAGGGTCCGGTCAGCAGTTCGGCGCTCCCCGCCATCACCTCCTCGATGAGGGCGGGGACGTCCAGGGCGTAGTTCAACGCCTGCCGCAGGCGCCGGTCCGTGCAGGGTCCAGCGGTCAGGTTGCACATGAAGGTGCTGCAGACGCTGCTAGCGGTGCTGACGAGTTCTACCTCGCTGGCCTCCTCGACCTCTCGGTGGAGCTCGACGGGGACCCCGCTGATGAGGTCGGCCTCGCCAGCCAACAGGGCGCGGACGCGCTCGGCAGGGTCGGCCTGCCCGCGCCAGTGCAGCCGCTGGGCGATCGGCCTTCGACCCCAGTACCCGTCGTGGGCTTCGGTCACCACCCCCGATGCATCCGCCTCGAGCAGCCGGTAGGGCCCGGTGCCGACGAGTCCTCCCGCCGGGCCGCCTCGGGGCAGGATCGGCAGTTCGACCAGCAGATCGAGCAGATCGGCCACCGGCTCCGGCGTCGCCAGCCGCACGGTGGTCGCGTCCAGCGCCTCGATGACGCTGCCCGCGAGGTAGCTCTGGTACACCCCTTGGGTCCCCAGTTCTCCCCCGATCTCCTCGTCGCGTACCCGTGCCAGGCTGGCCGCTACGTCGCCGGCCTCGAGCCCAGTGCCGTCGTGAAAGGTCACGCCCTCGCGCAGGGCAAAGGTCCAGCTGCGGGCATCTTCGCTCAAGCTCCAGTTGGCGGCCAGGCAGGGGGCGTACCAGCCCCCCGGCGCGCGCCGCACCAGCGGCTCGACCAGCGACGCCAGGATGCTGAGCCGGCTCTTGTCGTCGCTGGACACGTGCGGGTCCCCGATTCCGACGTGGGCTTGCCAGATGCTCAGCCGCGACGGGGCCACGTTAGTTCGTGGGTGCCGGATCTGGAGTAGCGGCCTCGGGTGGCAGACCCAACAGCCTCTCGGGGTTGGTCTTGGTCAGGGTGCGGATGTCCTCCGCGGGGATGCCCAGGTCCAACAGACAGGCGATGAATTCCCGCAACCCCTCTACCGGGGTGGGCAGCGTGTACACGCCGAGATCGGTGGCGATGATGCAGCGCTCCGCCCCCAGCGCCCGGATCTGCTCGGCGACCAGCTTCACCCCCCCTTTGGGCGCGTCCTCCATGCCCTCGTCGATCGAGACGTACTCCCGCTCGACGTAGTAGTGGGTCTTGGGGATCGGCGTGGTGTGGGTGTAGGCGGCGAGGGTGAACTCGATGAAAGCCCCCCGCTCGGCCATCACCTCGAGCTGTTCGAGGGTGGCGATCTTGCTCACCGAACTGGCGACCAGCACCTTGGCGATGCCGTAGTGCTCCGCCAGCTCGACTAGCCGCGTCGCCTCCTCGACCGAGACATGGCCGGTGTTGAGGTACATATGTGGGTTGTCGGCGAGCAGCCTGAGGATCTCAGCCAACTCCGGGGTGGGATCGCCTTCCGGGATGCGGATGCAGCGATCCAACTCCTCACGTTTGAACTCGGGGTAGAGTTCGCTGAGGGGCACGAACTTTCCGTCCACCACCCGGCCCTCGCGCGAGGCCTGGAAGTAGGTCGAGTGCGCCCCGAAACTCACGAACTTGGCGCCCGCCCCGTAGTGGATGGCGGTCTTGACCGCTCGAGGATTCATCCCCCCGTACACGGTGTTGAGGATGAGCCCACCGAAGGTGATCATGTCGGGCACGGCGCGGCTGACCAGCCAGGCGGTACCGTTGCTCATCTCGAAGACGTCCATGAACACGATGGCGCGCATGCCCGCATCGCGAGCCTCGGTCGCGGCTTCGAAGGGATCCACCCGGCGCGGGCTGCTGAAAAGGTGAGGCCCGGCGTGGACGTGGATGTCGATCGCGCCTCGCAACAGCTCCCGGGTCAGTTCGAACGAGCGGCCCGCCGGCAGAATCATGACTCCCTCCTGTCTACCACCAACTCTCCCGCCTTGAAGACCAGCAGCAGGTCGTTCAGCCGAGAAATGTTCTCGCTGGGATCTCCCCTCACCGCGATCAGGTCGGCGACCTTGCCCACTTCGGCGGTGCCGAGGCGGTCGGCAACGTCGCAGAGTTCCGCGGCGTTCTTGGTCGAGGCGACGATCGCCGCCATGGGCTCCATCCCGCAGGCCACCATCGTCTCGATCTCCGGGATGATCCGCTCGGCAAATGGCACCGGCATGTCCTCCCCGGTGGCGATGGTGACACCGGCGGCGAGCGCCTTCTGGAAGCTCGCTAGGTGTCGCTCGGCCGCCGCCTGGATCTTGGCGATGGCGAAGGGGGCATTGTTGTTCATCACGAACTCGGTGTCCTGCGTCACCGCCAGGGTGGGGACGTAGGTGGTGCCGTGCTCGACCATCAACTCGATGGCTTCGTCGTCGAGGTGATATCCGTGCTCGATGCTGGCCACCCCGGCCCTGACAGCCATCTTGGCACCCAGGGGCCCCCCCACGTGGGCGGCGACCTTGCGCCCTTTGAGGCCAGCGATCTCCACCGCCGCTTCGATCTCATCCATCGTCATCTGCGACTCGAACATGGTCTCGGTCGGCGACGCCACCCCACCGGTGATCATGAGCTTGATCTGGTCCGCTCCCCGCCTGAGTTGCTCCCGGGCGGCCTTGCGGACCTCCGCCGGACCGTCGACCTCGACGCCGGCACCGCTCTGCCAGCCGTGGCCGCCGGTAGCGATCAGGGGGCGACCGCACACGAACAGCCGCGGGCCGGTAAAGAGCCCTGCCTCGAATGCTCTCTTCCAGGCCACGTCGACGTAGTCGGCCTCACCGACCACCCGGATGCTGGTGACGCCGTGGTCGAGGGTTTCCATGGCCGCCCGGCCGCAGCGCACGGTGCGGTCGGCCGGGAGTTCGTGGTGCGGAGTCTTGTGGAGCGCAGGCTGGGGAAAGACCATCCCCAGGTGAGCGTGAGCGTCCCATAGCCCAGGCAGCAGGGTAGCCCCGCCGAGGTCGATGGTGGCGTCGGTCTGAACACCTCCTGGGGGCAGCTGCGGGTAGATCCCGTCGATGGTGGCGTCGCGGATCAGCACCCCGGCAAAGGGGCGCGGCGGCGCTCCAGTGCCGTCGATGAGCTGCCCGTTGGTGATGAGGGTGGTGCCCATCAGCGTAATCCCAGGAGACGGGCGGGATTGTGAGCGGTCATCAGTCGTATCTCCTCGTTGCTCAGCTCCATGTCTAACAGGCAGGCGAGCAGCTGCCGCATGCCCTCGACGGGGGGCGGAAGCGAACGCACCCCGTAATCGGTGCTGAGCACGATGTGCTCGGGACCTACGGTGCGGATCTGCTCCTTTAGGCCCAGCAGGCCACCGTGCTTGCCCTTGCGGACGGCAGGATCGTAGATGAGTTCGTCCATATACTCCGGCTCGACATAGTAGTGGGTCTTGGGGATGCCCTCGGTGCCGATATACTGCCCGAGCGACCGCTCCAGATGAGCGCCCCCGGCCGCAGCGGCCCGCTGCTGTTCGAGCGACAGCTCCTCGACCGCCAGCCCGGCGATGAGCACCCGCTCGATGCCGTAGCGGGCCGCCAGTTCCACCAGCCGCAGCGCCTCCTCGCCGGACACGTGACCGGTGTTGAGGTAGATGTGAGGGTGAGCGGCGATGAGCTCGAGAACGGCACTCAGCTCCTCGGGGATGGGGTCCTCGAGCGGGATGCGGATCGAGCGGTCCAGTTCCTGCGCGGCATACTTGGGGTAGAGATCCTGAAAGAGGACCGGCTTTCCGTCGACGAGGCGGCCCTCGGTACTGACCTTGAAGTGGGTGGAGTGCGCCCCGAAGCTCACGAATTTGGCCCCCGCGCCGTAGTTGAGGGCGGTCTTGACCGCGCGCGGGTTTATCCCTCCGTGGTTGGTGCTGAGGATGATACCGCCGAACACTTCGATACCGGGAACCTGCCGCTGCACCAACCAGGCGGTACCGGCACTCTCCTTGAACACGTCCATGAACACCAGCGCCCGCATCCCCGCCTCGCGCGCTTGGCGGGCGGCCTCGAAGGGGTCGACCCGCCGCGGACTGGACCTGAGGTGGGGGCCGGCGTGGACGTGAATGTCGATCGCACCCTCGAGAAGCTCATCGGGGAGCGTCATCGAGCGCTGGAACAGGGTCTCATTCATCGCTGGCCCCCACTTCCCGCACGCGCTTACCCGTGCGGACGAACACCCGGCTCATCAGATGTCGACCGTCAGGCTGTCGATGTCCCTGGGGTAGTAGGTGAGCATCTCACAGCCCTCCTCGGTGACCAGCACCGTGTCGGAGTGGCGGAAGCCCGCCTCGCCCGGCAGGAACAGGCAGGGTTCGACCGTGAGCACCATGCCGGGCTCGATCGGGGTGTCATCCCCGAGATCGAGAAAGGGAGCCTCGTGACCTTCGATCCCGATGCCGTGCCCGATGTGGGTGCGGGTCAGCGGATGGAGGTTATGCTCCTCCAAAAACGCGTTCACGGCCCTCTCCACCTCGCTGCAGGGGCTGCCCGGCCGGATGCTGGCCAGGGCGACATCCTGCGCCTGGACTTCCAAGTCGAAATAGGTGCGCTGCCGTTCGCTGGGTGGCCCGACGATGAACATCCGCTCGAGCTCGCTGACATACCCTCCCACCTCGGCGCTGGCGTAGGTGAGGATCACGTCGCCCCGGCGGATCCGGCGCGAGCCCGGCCGCCGGTGATTCAGCGCCGTCTTGAAGCCCGAGGTGATGCCGGCCGACGCCGCCGCCGAACCCATCGGTTCCCAATCCGGGCCGAGCACTCGGGTCATGTGGAGCGACGCGTCGGCTGCGGCGCGCATCGAGATGGCGAGTTCCGAAAGACCCGGCTCGGTGTAATCCTGCAGCAGGCTGTGGGCGACGTTGCCGAACTCCACGCTCCGCCGGATCAGTTCGACCTCCGCCGGGCTCTTGATCATGCGCCGGTCGTCGATGACGTCGCGTACGTTGGTGAGCCTCGCCTTCGGGACCACCTCGCCCAGTTCGGGACCGCGGTACCCCCAGCCGCCGCCCCAGCCGCCGGCGTCGACCCCCAGCGCCGCCTCCGCCAGCCCCTTGTCGCGGAGCAACCCCGCCAGGTGGTGCATCGGGTGCTCGGTCCCCGGGTACTCCCGGTAGACCCTGACCTCCTCGATATGGGGGGTGCGAAGGGGAATATTCTCCTCCTCCAGGTGCGGCACCAGCAGGGCGAGGTCGCCCTCGAGCGGCAGCACCAGAACGACGGGGCGTTCGGTGGCCAGGTGGTGGAACCCGCTCAGGTAGAAGATGCGCATGGCGCCGAAGATGCAGAGCCCCGCCAGGCCCTGCTCCTCCATGTACGCGCGCATCTGGTCGCCGCGGTGGCGGTATTCGCTCACACTCAGTTCGGACCTTACACTCACTCCGTAACCTCCTGCAGGAGGGCCGCGGGCGAACCCGGCCCCAGGGACTGGTGGCTGGGTCGGCTCGCCCGGTCCTAGTGTGCGCTAGGGGGCGTGCCAGGCACCCCCCTAGCACATGCTCGACGGTTCACGCTGGGCCCACCGCCGTGGGGGACCCACAGTGAAGACCTACTCGACCCGAATGTCGAAGAACTCCGGCTGCGCGTACGGGTCGAACTTGAAGCCGCTCACGCCGCCCTGGGCGCCGAAGATGGAGACGTTGGCGTAGATGGGCGCGACCACGGCATTCTCCATGATGATCTTCTGCGCCGCGGCGTAGATCTCGGTCCGGGCAGCTTCATCGGTGGTCTGCAACCCCTCCTGCAGCAGGGCGTCGAGTTCCGGGTTGGCGTAATGCGCCCAGTTGGTGGTGCCCATCCCAGCGGAGTTGAAGGTCCGGTTGAGGATGAGGCCGGGATCGGGGCTGTAGGTTCCGATCAAGGAGGAGTGGTAGATGCTGTCGGGGGAGATGATGCCGTCGAGGTAGGCGGCCCCCTGAACCACGGTGATGCTCATGTCGATGCCGACATCGCGGAGTTGCGCCTGGATGATCTCGGCCGGCGCTTCGGCCACGAAGCCCGGGAAGGTGGTGTGGTCGATGCGCAGCACCTCCCCATCCTTGACGCGGAAGCCGTCCCGATTCATCTCGGTCCAGCCAGCCTCCTCGAGCAGGGCGATAGCGCCTTCCGGATCGTACGGGTAGAGCTCCTCGAGGGTCGCGTCGTAGAAGCGGGTGCCCGGCGTCAGCACCACCGAGGCCAGCGGGTATACGCCTTTGAAGATGGCGATATTGATCGCTTCACGGTCGATGGCGTGGAGGATGGCCCTGCGCACTCGAATGTCGTCGACGGGGGGTTTTTGGGTGTTGAAGAAGACGCTGCGGGCGATGCCAACCTTGGGTGCGCCGAACACTTCGAAGGTGGGGTCTTGCAGGATGCGGTCGACCTGAGCGGGGGGAATCTCATCGATGATGTCGGTCTCCCCCGAGAGCAGCGTCGCCAGGCGGGTCTCATCCTCGAGGATGAACTTGAACACCAGCCGGTCCAGGTAGGCCGGTCCCTCATGGAGCCCTTCCGGTCCCCAGTTGTAGTCGGGGTTCTGCTCCAGCACGACCTCGACGTGGGGGTTTTCGCTCACGAACTTGAAGGGGCCCGAACCGATCAGGACCTGATTGAAGCGGTCCCCGGCCTCCTCCACGGCGGCCGGTGAGACCAGCCCCATAAACGGAGAGCTGAGGGCGAAGCTGAACAGCGCGTAGGGCTCGGTGAAGTGCACCTCCACCGTGTTCCCATCAATGATCTCGGTCCGGTCGTACGGTCCCAACAGCGGGCCAGCCTGGCGGGACTGGGTCGCCGGGTCCACCATCCGCTCGAAGTTGTATACCACCGCCTCGGCGTTGAAGGGCGTACCGTCGTGGAAGGTGACGCCCTCGCGCAGCGTAAGCGTCCACACCGTTGCGTCCTCGTTGGCCTCCCAGGAGGTGGCCAGCCAGGGGACTAAGTCGCTGTTCTCGTCGATGTAGATGAGGCGATCGAAGATGTTCCGGAAGACGTACGCTGCCTGGGTGAAGGAGCTTACGTTCGGATCGAAGGTGTCGTAGTCGATATTCCGGATCGCGACCGTGAGTTCACCCTGTGCCGGGGCGAAGCCCATCAGCACCAGCATTGCCAGCATCAAGCCTAACGCTTTCCTCATTTGTACTCCTCCTAAACCGTTAGCTTTTGTCCGGGTTCGGACAGGTGATGTTTCGGTTTTAACTCTCACCTCGCTTTCCCGCTGTCTCTGTTACCGTCTCTAGCGGATCCTGGGATCCAGAAGATCCCGCAGGCTATCGCCGAGGACATTGATGGCGATAACCACCAGCGCGATGGCCAAGCCGGGGAAGGCCGACATCCAGAAGGCGTTGCTCAAGACGTAGCGGCCGCGGCTCACCATCGCCCCCCACTCTGGGGAGGGGGGTTGAGCGCCGAGGCCGATGAAGCTCAGCGAGGACGCCGAGAAGATGGCGGCACCGATCTGCAGGGTGAAGAGGACGATCACCGGGGCCAGCACATTGGGAAAGATGTGGCGGCGGAACATGCCCACAGCGCGGCAGCCGAGGGCACGGGCCCCCTCGACATAGTCATTCTGCTTCACCGACAGCACCGACCCGTGAACGACCCGGGTAAACGTCGGTACGGCGCTGATGCCGACCGCGATCATAACGTTTTCGATGCTCGATCCGAGGATCGAGACGATTGCCAGCGCCAGCAGGATGCCGGGAAACGCCAGCAGCAGGTCCATCGCCCGGAGAATCACGAACCCCACGGCCCCCTCATAGTAGCCGCTGACGAGGCCGAGCACCACCCCGATCACAGTGGAGATGATGGCGGAGACAAACCCCACCCGCAGGGAGATCCGGGCCCCCCAGATCACGCGGCTGAACACGTCGCGACCGACATCGTCGGTGCCGAACCAGTGTTCGCCGCTCGGTGGGGCCAGAGTGTTGCGAGCGTCGATTCGCAACGGGTCATACGGCGCCAGTTGGGGCGCGAGGATCCCGCTGGCCGCAACCACTAGCAGGAAGATGGCGGCGCCGAGACCGACGCGTTGACGCCGGAGTTGGGGCAGGAGCAGCCGCCAGCGGCCGACCGGCCTAGCGGGCTCTCCGCCCCGCGATGGCTGGGGCTGTGTCAGACTCACGATCTCACCCGTCGCGGTGGTCTCGAGACCCTACCCATACTCGATCCTCGGGTCGATCGCTGCGTAGGTGACCTCCACCAGCGAATTGACGATGACGTAGGCAGCGGCCACGAACAGGATGATCCCCTGGACTAGCGGGAAGTCCTTGGCCACGATGGCGTTAAGCAGATACAGGCCGAGGCCGGGCCGGGCGAACACCGCCTCGATGATGATGGTGCCCGCCAGGATCTGGCCGAAGCGGATGCCGAGAATGGTGACCACCGGAATCAGCGCATTGCGCAACATGTGATGCCACACCACGGTGCGCTCGCGGAGTCCCTTGGAGCGTGCCGTCCGGATATAGTCCTGGCGCATGACCTCGAGTAGGCCCGAGCGCGTGAACCGGGCGATCGGGCCTGCTGCCCACAACCCCAGAGTCAAAGCGGGCAGCACTAAGCTTTTCAGGCTCGTGCCCGTCACCGGGAGCCAGCGCAGGTAGACCGAAAAGATCAGGATCAGCATCAGGCCCAACCAGAAACTCGGAATCGACATCCCCAACAGGGCGATGGTGACCGCCATCCGGTCGGGCCACCGGTTATGGTATAGTGCCGAGACGACGCCGAGGAAGATCCCGAGCACCACCGCGAAGCCCAGTCCCGCCAGGGTCAGTTCGAAGGTGCTCGGCAGACGCTGCACGATCTGCTCCAACACCGGCTTCTTCGAGCGGATCGACATGCCCAGATCCCCCTGCACCAGGGACGTGAAGTAGTTCCAGTACTGGAGGTAGAAGGGTTTGTCGAAGCCGAGTTGTTCCCGTAGCGCCTGGATGCTCTCCGCATTGGCGACGCTGTACTCGCCCAACATCAGGATGACGGGGTCGCCGGGGACCAACTGGATCATCGAGAAGACCAGAAACGAGATCATGATCAGCAGGGGGGCGAGGATCAGAATCCGCCGCAACACGAATTTATACATGTTCTAGGCTTAAGACTCCCTACCTGTTGTATAGTGCCCCGCCGCGCTAGGACGGCGAATCACTCGAGTCGATACCTTAGGCTTACGATTATCCTAGCATGGGAATCGCGCTCTGGACCCGTTGCGTGTGAATACTATCCGCCGTTCACGAGTAGCTCGTATTGACACTTATCTGACACCTATCAACACGAGACCTTGCGAGACGTGATGGGATGCCGAAGGATTAGGTGTGTCGCCCACGACAATACGAGGTATCGTGAAACAGGGTGACCTGCGTGCTTCATATGGCATTCAGGGAGTCAGGGGTTCGAACCCCCTCGGCCCCACTTTTTCCAGCCCAACTGTACGGTAGACAGTACCACAATTACCGCACGACTGTTCGGTCTAACTGGGTGCAGTGGTTATGGTCGACAGCAGGAAGACACAGGATTATGCCTTGCGCTTTCACTATATCTTGGATGCGCGGCTCCAGCAAGTTGTCCCATGAAACGACCTCGCCATGAATCCCTCGAAGCGCCGCAGCATTCGAACTAGGTGGAGCAAGAGAGCTGGGAACTGGTTGGCGGTTGTTCAACCCGCCTGCAGCCACATTCTATTCGACTTGGCGGTTTCCGGATAGGCTCTTATTCAAGGGAAGGTGAATAATCACGGTGACACCCTGTCTGAGCCCGTCACTCGCTACGGTAATTGTCCCCCCATGTGCTTCGACGATAGCTCGGGCGATGGCCAGTCCCAGACCTGTGCCGCCTATCCCACGACTACGAGACTGGTCAGTACGGTAGAAGCGGTCGAAGACATGAGGAAGGTCTGCGGGGTGAATGCCGATCCCGTCATCGGTGATCGAGATAGCCAACGCCTCGTCGCTTGCTAGCCCCGCCCTAAGCACAATATTCCCGCCGGACTCGGTGCCATGAATGGCGTTGCTCACGACGTTCCCCAGCGCCTGGCTCATGCGCATCCGGTCGAGGTTCATGTCTGGGAGGTCGGCGGGTACCTGCAGCGACAATTCGATCTGTCGAGCCTGGGATTGCGGCTGCCAGCGGTCCATCTCTGCGGTGAGAAACTCGTAAACTGAACTTGCTTGGAGCGTGAGCCTCAACTCACCATAGTCTGTCTCCGCAAGCCAGTTCAGATCAGTTACGAGACCGCGCAGCCTGTCCACTTCCTGGATGATGTGGTCAGACGCGCTCTCAGGCGTCTGAAGTCCGTCGCGTAGCCCTTTCGCCTCCAGCTGTATGACGCTCAGCGGTGTATTCAGCTCATGGGAGACATCGTCTATTAGCCGCTTGCGGAGGTCGCGCTGGGATTCCAAAGAGGAGGTCATCCGGTTGAAAGCCGCACTCATCCGACCCAATTCATCCGAGGATGTGACTGGTAGCTGGGTCGTATCCCCCTGGGCAATTGCCTGGGTTGCCTCCGTCAGAGCCGTCACAGGCGCCGTGATCCGTTTGGACAACCAAGCAGCCAGCAGTATGGCAACGCCAGCCGTCAGCATTCCCCCAATTAGGGTGATGTACAGGAGCCTGTTGAGAAACCCATGCTTCTCGGTCGATAGGAACTCATGGTTTACATCTACATAGACGTGGCCTACGGGTTGGTTCGTAGCTAAATCGAATACCGTCTCGCGATGCCCGTCCAGATCGGGTGGGGTGGTTCCAGGTAACAGCTCGGCCAAATTATCCTTCACCACACGTCCGTCGGCGTCTGCAATGACGACTCGTACCGGGTCTTGGTGGAAGGACTCGAAGTGTTCCCCCTCACTTTTTTCTGACCGCTCCCGCTGCGGAACTCCATCGTAGATGTATCCGGCCTCGGACAGCGGCCTGTCCACCGTTCCCCAGCCACCGGCAGCGGTATACTCCCGACTCAGGTTCCGGGCTAACTGGCTCGCCTCATCATCACCTATCTGGTCTACGAACACACCCAGGCGGGCCTGTGTCGTGTAATAGCCCACACCAATGTTGATCAAGACGGTAAGAACGATGACAAAGACGATCGAACCCATGATTTGCCAGCGTAGAGACATCATTCGTCCTGTACCACGAACTTGTAGCCGGCACCGTAGACAGTCTGGATAGGTCGGCTATCATCTCGGCTGATCTGCTTTCGCAGGCGAGCGATCTGGCTGTCGATGGCACGGTCGAACCCATCGAAGTCGTTGTCGAAGGTCAGCGAGATTAGCTGATCACGGGTGAGCACCTGGTTGGGATGACGCATGAACGTCGATAGCAGAGCAATTTGCGCCTGGCTCAACACTACAGTTTCTCCACTGACCGTTACGCTCCGGGTGGTCTCATTCAGTGTGATATTGCCGCGTGTCAGAACCTGCTGGACTCTATCTTTGACGCGACGAAGCACAGCGGCGGCGCGCGCAATGACTTCCTCTGGGTCGAAGGGCTTGACGATGTAATCGTCAGCTCCGCTATCTAGTCCAATGATTCGCTCGGTGTGGGCTTCTCTAGCCGTCAGCATGATTATTGGAACGTCTGACTCTCGACGCAGGATTCTACACAGCTCCACGCCATCGAGATGGGGAAGCATTAGATCGAGGATGATCAGGTCTGGAGTCAGACTGCGGGCTAGAGCCAGACCGGATTCACCATCATGAGTAACCTCAGCAGAGAATCCGGCGCGCTCGAAATACACCTTGACCCAATTCGCGATCCTCGTATCGTCTTCGATTATCAATACGGTGCTGCTCATCACTAGTCCTCGAGCCATATTAGACGCGATGCCTCATGGAGACACCGCGTCTATCTACCGGATATGCCTATGGTCAGGTTGTCTCACTTGAAGTCTCGACATCTTCCCTCAGTCGACTCCGATTGGCCCTAGTCGCCATCCCGATGCTCGCCACCACTACCGTGCTCGCCACCACCCTCGCCGCCAGCACCGTGTTCACCTGACTCGCCTCCCTCGCCACCACCCTCGCCGCCACTACCGACCTCGGCATGTGCTGTCCAGCCAGTGAACGATGCTTGCGTCGCAGGTAGGTTGATCACTATGACCTTGCCTGGAGCCATGTCCGTCGGAGTCGTCGGACCAAGCTCCGCTCCGTTCGAAAGGTGCACTTCAATCCTGACCCGCCTCAGGACACCGTTGGTCGTGTTCTCCACAGTGCCCCTGAAGGAGTTGCTGGGAGCGTGGTAGCTCAAGATCAACCGGGCACCGCTGCGGGTGGTGTCGAAGGTATCATCCGGTGCTAAGGAGGCACCGCCACCTTCTTCGCCGCTCTCCGTGTGAGCCATAGGGCTAGGACCGCCGCAGTCGAACACTTCCATGTGGACCACGTATCCATCGTAGGAGACCCCTGCAAGACTCGGTTCACTGGCGGCTGACAACCTTGACGTTACCTGCTGTCCAGGGTTCAGGTCTCCTAGCTTCTCGGGGCCAAGCTCTCCTACTGTCTTCGTTCCTGATTTCAGGTGAGGTTCGGCCTGTACGTAGCAGAGCCTCTGTGAGAGCGTGTTTCGTACCGTCCCGTAGACGGACTGGGTCGCTGGATCGTACTGCATAGAGACGGCTAGCCCACCGAGAACACCGCTCCACGACTGTCCGAGAGGAATGATGGGGCTCGACATAGCGGCTTCACCGGTCTCGCTGCCATCACCTTCATTACTACCTTCACCACCAGCACCGTGTTCACCCCCAGAGCTTTCACCTCCCCGGGCGTAGCCGAGTCCAGAGCCGACTGTACAGCCGCTGATTATCAGTGCCGAGAGTACGACTCCCAGGATCGACCCAACCAGGGACTTTTTCGTTGAAGGACGGATCAGTCTCTTGCGAATCATCGCTTCACTCCTTTCGTGAAGTGCCACGATAGCGATGAAATGTTGCAGAAATATGTCAGTCCGCATGGCAAAGACTTTCGGCCTGGGAGCCGACGACCTGCGTAAGCACCTTCTTGATCATCAGGAGGTTGAGCCAGATACTCGGTAAGATGGGGTCAAACCAGGAGATACAAGACCCACATTCCGCACCCCCCCTTCAAAGTAAGAGGTAATAGCTTCGGCACTCCCGACTGAAGAGACCCAGAATGTGTTTTCTTTCCTCTGTGAGGCCATGAATGTGCTTCACGGCTCCCGCCAGCAC